>Ga0111538_10006236_pt1 | contig 16177 bp, 15 predicted proteins | sample SoiMethybrSBSTD1_FD_79669 | JGI IMG/M metagenome (GOLD analysis project Ga0111538, IMG submission 79669) | Bulk soil microbial communities from a Populus tree surrounding site in Tennessee, USA - Soil MetaG P. TD hybrid SBSTD1 (version 2)... | ecosystem: Environmental > Terrestrial > Soil >...
CAAACAGTCGAAGAAGAAGTGCCCGGCGAGCGGATTTTTGCAAACGCGGACGAAGGACAATTGAAACAGGTGTTTTGGAACCTCGCCCGCAACGCGTTACAGGCGATGCCGCAGGGAGGAACACTCCGCGCTACGCTCGCGCAAAACTCGCACAACCGTTTGCGCATCGCGTTTTCCGATACTGGACGCGGCATGACGCCCGATCAGGTCGAACATCTGTTCGAGCCGTTCTCGTCGACGACGGGCGGAACGGGCCTCGGGCTGTCAATTGTTTATCAAATCATTCGCGATCATGGTGGTACAATCAACGTCCACAGTCGTGAGGGACAGGGAACGACGATTACCGTCGAGCTTCCAATGACAACGTCAAATGGCGACAACGCATGATTACTTCGGCCAGTACTGATTAGTCGATTCAAAACGTCATGGCCAATCTTCTAATTGTTGACGATGAACTCGGGATGCGGCAGTTCCTGACGCATCTACTCCAACGCGAAGGACACGTCGTGCGTCTCGCCGAGAATGGGAGCGAAGCCATGGCGCAGCTCCGCGAGCAGGCGCCGGACCTGATCATTTCGGACATTCGCATGCCCGACATGAACGGCGTCGATCTGCTGCGTGCGGCCAAGGAGTTACTGCCCGATGTGGAAGTGATCATGATGACGGCGTTTGCGAACGTCGACACCGCTCGCGAAGCGTTTCTGCTCGGCGCTTACGACTTCGTTCAGAAACCATTCGACAACGATCTGCTGAAAGAGACTGTGGCGCGCGCGCTCGACAAGATCACGCTCGTCAAAGAGAAGGAAGCGTTACTTGAAGAAAACAAGGCGCTGATCCAGGGCCAACGGACACGCGGCAATCTTGGCAACATCATTGGCCGCAGCTCTCGTATGCTGGCGCTTTACCAGATGGTCGAAACTGTCGCGCAGGTGCAATCGACAGTGCTCGTCACGGGCGAGTCGGGTACGGGTAAAGAACTCGTGGCCCGGGCAATTCATGATCTCAGTCCGCGCGCCGAGAAACCGTTTGTGTCGGTAAACTGCGGTGCTTTCACGGAGACGTTGCTGGAGTCGGAGTTGTTTGGTTACGTAAAGGGCTCGTTCACGGGCGCGAACGCAAACCGCAAGGGGCTTTTCGAAGCAGCAAATAGCGGCACGATCTTTCTCGACGAGATCGGCGAGATGTCGCCGGCTATGCAGGTCAAACTGCTGCGCGTGTTGCAGGAGCGAAAAGTTCGGCCTGTGGGCGCGACCGAAGAGAGCACAGTGGACACGCGCGTCATTGCCGCGACCAATCGCGATCTCGCCAGCATGGTGACCACGGGTGCGTTCCGCGAGGACCTTTACTACCGCATCTCCGTGATCCCGATCGAACTCCCTCCGTTGCGCGAGCGTGCGGAGGACATTTCCGATCTCGCGAGGCACTTCGTGCAGAAGTTCTGTGCCCCCACCGGACGCACGTTAGGAGTCAGCGAAAGCGCGATGCGTTTGCTGGAGCGCTACTCGTGGCCCGGCAACGTACGCGAGCTGGAACACACGATCGAACGCGCCGTCGCGCTCGAACGGACCAACTCGATCGAGCCCGAAAGGCTTCCGGAAAGAATCACCAGCTACAATCCGTATCGCGTCGCGGAAGCGATGGAGTTTCCCGACGAAGGCATCAATCTCACGGCCCACCTGGACCAACTCGAAAAGACTTACGTGCTCGAAGCGCTTCGCCGCACCTCGGGCAATCAGACCAACGCCGCAGAGCTGTTGCGTTTGTCAGTCCGATCGCTGAGGCACTTGCTCGATAAACACGGCGTTCGCGGATTGACCGCGCAAATGCGCGACGAGCGACGTGGTCCAGAGTCGCACCCGCGCCGCCGCTCGAGCGATCCCGCCACCCGCCGCCGCGAGGACGACACCGGCGAGTTTGCCGCGGGCGCCGGCGAGAATTAGCTCCAATTCCGTGTTGCTCCAGTCCGATAACTGACTCCTGCCAGAAAGCGTCATTCCCGCTCTGCCAGAATTTGTCAGCCTTCCAGCGACCCTCGTGGTCCAACCTCTTTCCGAGCAAAATTTCGATCAAAAAAGATCTCTTTTTTGCTGTTCGAGCGAAAACCTCCAATGGCACACAGGTTGTTAAAGCAGGCAGTGACACTTCGCGCACTGCGCGGCTCAACAGGGAACGGAAAGCCGGTGGCGCGAGAAAAAACTATGGAAACCCCTATCTTTAAGGAGCACCAAACTCGAATGACTACCAAACGCCAAGAAGGCTTTTCGCTGATCGAACTTCTTATCGTCGTTGCGATTATCGGTATCATCGCCGCGATCGCTATCCCCAACCTTCTCGCCTCCAAGCGTGCTGCGAACGAAGGTTCCGCTCAATCGTCAATGAGAACAATCCATAGTTCTCAGGCTGTTTACCAGGCAACTCAGGGCAACGGTCAGTTCGGCACGTTGGCCAACTTGCTCGGCCAGAACCTCGTTGATTCAGTGCTCGGCGCTGGATCCAAGAGCGGTTACACCTTTGGTTGCCCAGCGGCTAATTTGGACGCTGGTCCGCCGGCGACGTTCTTCGCCACCGCTATCCCGGCTAACACCGCTGCCGTGACCCGCACCGGCAACCGCAGCTTCACGATCGCCGAAGACGGCATCCTCCGCGGCAAGGTCACTGACACCGCCGCAGCCGATCACACGGAAGCCACCACCTCCGCGACGTGGCCAGCGTTGGGTAACTAATACCCACCCTAAACCTCTCATGTGCGGGGTGGGTTGTCCCACCCCGTTTTCATTAACGACAAGGATTCCGACCATGAGTCCCAAACAGCAACAAGGCTTCTCCTTAATCGAACTACTCCTCGTAGTGGCAATAATCGGTATCATCGCGTCGATTGCGATTCCCAATCTCCTGGCATCGAAGCGAGCCGCGAACGAAGGTTCAGCACTCTCCGCCATGCGGTCCGTGCACAGTGCGCAAACAACGTATCTGAATACCGCAGGCGCCGGAAATTACGGCACGCTCGCGAGCCTCGGCACTGAAAGCATGATCGACTCCGTACTAGCCTCAGGAACAAAGAGCGGCTATACGATTGCTTGTCCCGTAGCTAATCTCGCTGCTGGTCCACCGCCGACGTACTTCGCCACGGCCATTCCGGCAAGCACGACCGCTGTGCTGCGCACCGGTAATCGAAGTTTTGCGATAGCCGATGACGGCATCGTGCGAGGCAAAGTTACCGATACTGCTGCGGCCGACCGCACCGAAACTATCAACTCAGCCATTTGGCCTCCGCTCTAAACTTGTCGCCGAGCTCCAAACCTCTGGCCTCACGACAACTAATTCTCGACAACAATTGTTTTGAGCGGTAAATTTTGCGGAGGATCCTACGACTGAATGCAGAGCCGAGTGGACACCATCGCAGCGATCACACAATCGAATACCCAAACGAATAACAGCCAGGGAAGTTTGTGGCGCATAAGCGCCATCGCTCGTAACACGTTTCGCGAAGCAGTTCGCGATCGTGTGCTTTATAACCTCGTGCTGTTCGTGCTGCTATTGACGGCCGCCGCGATCTTCATCGGCGAGCTGTCCGGCGGTCAGGAACGGAAGATTATCGTGGACCTCGGATTGAGCGCGATGTTGCTCTTCGGGGTCTTCATCGCAATCTTCGTCGGCGTCGGCCTGGTCTACAAAGAGATCGAGCGACGGACCATCTATGCGATTTTTTCGAAGCCCGTCGGTCGTGGTGAGTTTCTGGTGGGCAAGTATCTGGGTCTTTGCCTCACGCTGCTGGTAAATGTGATTGTGATGGGTCTCGGAGTGTCGCTGGCGCTTCTTTACGTGAAGAAGGGCTGGGATCCGCTCATTCTCACGATCTGGCCGGCAGTTTTGATGATCTACATGGAGCTGATGCTGATCACGGCATTCGCGCTTCTCTTCTCTTCGTTTTCATCACCCGCTCTGTCGGCCTTGTTGACGTTCTGCATTTTTATCATCGGTCACTTCAGTGCCGACTTGAAGAGTCTCGCCAGCTCGCTTGGAAGCACCAGCGCGCGGCTCCTGTTTGGCGCACTGTATTACCTGCTCCCGAATCTCTCGAACTACAGTTTCATTACGCCTGCTGCACACGGACGCGCGCCCTCGGCCGCGTTTGTTTTCAGTACCGGACTTTACGCCGTTGTCTACATCGCCGTGATTCTCGCCGCTGCCACACTCGTCTTCAGTCGTCGCAATTTCAAATGAATAGACAGACTATTTATTTGTCATTCGTTCTCGTCGCCGGTATGGCTGTTACGGTCCTGGTTGCGCGATCGATCGATGCGCGCCGCCCCCCACCCGATCCGAACGCGATCGACGAGAGTCTTTATCTGAATCCAAACACGGCCCGTCGCGTCAGTCTCGGCTTCAACGGTCTCGTTGCCGACTGGTACTGGATGCGCTCGCTTCAATATGTCGGCAGAAAGATCGTGAACACTCCTGAGGATGTTCCGATCGATAGTCTTCAGCAGTTGAATCTGAAACTCCTCGCGCCGCTACTCGACACCGCCACTACACTCGATCCTGACTTCGCCGATCCTTACGAATACGCCGCTGTCGTGTTGCCCGCCGTCGACGTCGACGCCGCCATTCGCATTCTGCGCAAGGGCATCGACACAACTCCGTCGGCATGGCGGCTCTATCACCATCTTGGGTACATCCACTGGCAGCAGAAAGACTACGCGGCAGCGAGCGAGATGTATCGTCGCGGATCAGAGATTCCCGGCTCCCCGCAGTGGATGAGCGCAATGGTGGCAAAGATGGCGGCCGAGGGTGGCAGTCGGAACACCGCTCGCGAGATTTACAAGCGGATGCAGGACGAGTCTGCGGATGAAAAAGTGAAAGACATGGCCCAGCGCCGCCTGATGCAACTTGATTCGCTGGACCACAGAGACATCCTGCGCAAACTGATGACGGAGTACAAAACTCGCGTGGGCCAATGTCCGACAACATGGAAAGAAATACTGCCGGTGCTCCGCTCGCTACGAATCCCCGTCGATCAATCAGGTGCGCCGCTCGATCCTACGCACGTGCCGTATCAGTTACGGGCCGGAGCGTGCGAAGCCGATCTCGATTCCAAATCGGAGGTTTTACGTCAATAGCATGTCTATCGTCGAGATCAACAACCTGACAAAAGACTACGAGGTCGGCTTCCTGCGCAAACGAAAGGTGCGCGCGCTGGACGATCTCTCGCTGACTGTCGACTCCGGACAGATCTTCGGATTTCTCGGCGCAAACGGCGCCGGCAAAACCACAACGCTCAAGCTCCTGATGCGTCTGATTTTTCCGACGAGTGGCAGCGCGCGAATCCTGGGCAGCGACATCCAGAACGTGCGCATGCACGAACGCATCGGCTACCTGCCCGAGAACCCTTATTTTTACGATTACCTCACCGCGCGTGAGTTTCTCGAGTACTGTGCCGAGATCTTCGGCTACGCCGCCGTCGACCGGAAGAAACGCGCCGCCGATCTGCTGGCGCGAGTCAATCTCGATGAAAAGAGCTGGGACAAGCAACTGAGAAAGTTTTCCAAAGGAATGCTCCAGCGCGTGGGTCTGGCCCAGTCGTTGATCAACGATCCGGAGATCGTGTTTCTCGACGAACCGATGAGCGGACTTGACCCGGTGGGCCGTCGTGAAGTGCGCGACCTGATCGCGTCGCTGCGCGAAGACGGCAAAACGGTCTTCATGTGTTCGCACATTCTTTCCGACATCGAAGTGCTTTGCGATCGCGTCGCGATTTTGAAACGTGGACGGCTCGCGCAGGTCGGACATCTCGATGAGTTGCGACAGCGAACTGAAGATCCGAATCGGATGGAGATACTCGCCGCGGGCGCCGATCCAGCGGCACTGCGACACCTCGCCAACGCCGACGTCTCCGCGACGCCGCGTGGACTACGAATCGAAATCGCGAGCGAGAATGAAATTGAAACTGCGCTTGAGGCGTTGAGAAAAGCAGGCGGGAAAGTTGTTTCGATTCAACCGGTGAAACAGTCGCTGGAAGAGCTCTTCATGGATGGCTCCCCGTCATCCAATTAGCTGTCGACACAAAACCTATTCTTTAAACTTAAACCCGGTCAATTCCATCTTGATGTTGGCGCGAGGATCCGTGTCCTTGAATCCTTCCAACATCATTTGCACCGGCAATGTCTTGTTCGGCGCCAGCTCCGACACTCCTGTCGCTTCGGAGGGAACGACGACGACTGCTCGCTCCTTGATGGGTTTGCCTTCGTAATCGACCACAGAGCCTTTTATTTCGAGTCCGCTGAGCGTCTTGCCCGTAAGATTACGGACGGTGGTCTTGAGCGTCATCCACGTGTCGCCGAGTGCCCGTTTCCCTTCAAAGGCCTCAGGAGTGTCGAGAACGATGTTTGGCTTGTTCTTGTCGAACTCCGGATTTCCTGCACGGATGGCGCCTTGTAACGTTGGTGCGACAGTGGAGCCGCGCCCGCCGAGCCTCATCAAACCGTAGAACAAAGCTGCGATCAAAATCGCTGCGGCCACTGCTACGACAATAATAAGCGTTCGATGCGACTCGTTGCTTTCGAAGCGCCGATCTGAAGCAGCCATAGTGCGGGAATTGTATAAGACAGACCGTCTACATCCCAAGTAGCCGGGCGATGAGTACTTCCAACTGGCTGAAATCGATCGGTTTGGTAATGTAGCTGTCGCAGCCGGCCGTGATGGCGTCAGTCTGAAAATCCGACGTGTCGTGGGCAGACACGGCCACGATCGGCACTTTCCCGAATCCATCCAGCTTGCGAATGGCGCGCGTGGCCGCCAGGCCGTCGATAACCGGCAGACTCAAGTCCATCAGAATGAGGTCCGGGCGCTCCGATTTGGCGAGGCGTACGGCCTCCTCGCCGTTGGTGGCTTCGACCACCCCATACCCTGCCATCTCTAAAAGACGCCGCATCATGAAGCGGTTATCTTCGGTGTCTTCGACCAGCAAGACGGTCGCGATCTGTTCCTGGCTTTGCATTTGGCTGACTAAACTGAGCGCAAACTGGACGCTCGACCCATCCCAAGTTGTTGATTTTACTGTATCACTAGAATACGTGCGCCTTTTTTGTTACCATCCCGCATTGAAATACAACACTTAGAGCTGCTGGACCACCGTCCCTTTAGTACACTCGGTCCGGCATGAGGTTCCCTCCCCTACGGCCCCCTGAAAAACGAGCTGAGAGAGATTTCGCACCGATGAAGGCGTCAATGTCGAGGACAGAAGATAGGGAGTCGCTTCAAGACCTCGGGCGAGCGTCGATTCAAATCGTCCATGACCTCAAGAACCAACTAAATGGTCTCAAACTGTATGCCACGTTCCTCCGGCGGCGTATCGAGAAGAGCGACAGGCCCGACGACGAACAGGAAACCATCGGCAAGCTCATCAACGGTCTCGACCGCGCGGCTAACGATCTTTCAATGATTGTCGAGCTTGGGCGGGAGGTCGAACTGAAGATACAACCCGGGTTTGAAGTCGCCAAGGTGCTGCGTAATTTGTGCTCGAGTTTCCAGGAGAATGAGGCGCAAGTTGTTTGCGAATCAAACGCCGATTCGATTCAGGGTGACTTCGATCATTCCAAACTTACCGACGCATTCAAATCGATGTTTGCCGGTGCGATTAAGTTCAAACAGAAGGACGAGGGTGCCGAAGCGGTTAAAGTTTCACTCAAAGCCTCCGACAACAACGCGGTGATCGAATGGTCGGGCCTTCGGCCATTGAATCACGATCCGTTTCGTACCTTTGCCGGCAGCGACGAGATCCGGCTGTCTCTGGCAAAAAAGGTTATCGAGGCGCACGGCGGCTCGACAGAATTAGCGGACCATAAGCTGGTCGTGGTCCTGCCGCTTTCCGGATCTCAGCCCGGTTGAACTGATTCTTTCGGATAAGGGAGTAAAACCATCATGGTGCCCCAAGGCGCGGCTATTTCGAGAGAGGAGAAAAAGGTGGAGAACAAAGAAGTGCGAATTCTTGTCGTGGACGACGAGCCGATGATGGCTGACTCGCTGCGACAAAATTTCATCGAGGAAGGTTATTCGGTCGACACGGCGGCGACAGGTGCGGCTGCTATCGAGCTGTTCGACCAGGGTGCGCATCATCTCGCGATTTGCGACCTGCAACTGCCGGACATGGACGGCCTCGAAGTGTTGCGGCACATGAAAGACGCGCGACCAACCTCGGAAGTGATCGTTGTCACTGGATACGGAACAGTCCAGAAAGCTGTCGAAGCGACGAAAGCCGGTGCTTTCTATTTTGTCGAGAAGCCGTTTGATTTTGAAGAACTGCAGCCGCTGGTTGAAAAAGCGCTCGAGCGCCGCGAGCTCGTAGCAGAGACGGCGAACATGCGGCGGCAACTTTCAACGCGCGCCGAGTATTTCAACATCATCGGCGCGTCGAAACCGATGCAGCAGATTTATGAAACGATCGAATCGGTCGCGAAATCTGACGCGAATGTTCTGATCGTGGGTGAGTCAGGTACCGGCAAGGAGTTGATCGCCAACGCGATCCATTATCAATCGCTGCGATCGAAGAAACCGTTCATCAAGGTAAACTGCGCGGCGTTGCCGAAAGAGTTGATCGAGTCGGAACTGTTTGGTCACACTAAGGGCGCATTCACCGGCGCGCACGCCGACAAAGAGGGTCTCGTACAACACGCCGCGGGTGGTTCGTTGATGCTCGATGAAATCGCCGAGATGCCGGTCGAGCTGCAGCCGAAGCTGTTGCGCGTGTTGCAGGAAAGAAGTTATCGCAAGATCGGATCGGAAAAGACTTACGCGGTCGACTTTCGTCTCGTCTGTTCGACGAATCGTCCGCCGGCCGACGCGATCCGCGACGGGCTACTGCGCGACGATCTGTTCTATCGCATTTCGACGATCACGATTCACGTGCCGCCGCTGCGCGAACGAAGCGAAGACATTCAACTTTTGACCGAGCATTTCCTTCACATGTATGCTCAAAAATACGAACGCCCGATCACCGGCGTCTCGCAGGCTGCGTATCAACGGTTGTTTGGTCACGCGTGGCCCGGTAACGTACGTGAGTTGCAGAACGTGATCGAGCGGGCGGTACTGCTCGCAAAGGACAAACAGATCGAACCGATCGACTTGCCTTTCGACAACGGAACGGTTCCGGAAGGCTCGTCGTCGCAAGTGAGCTGGGACGTGCCGCCGAACATGACGCTCGAAGACATCGAACGGCTCGTCATCGAACGGACCTTGCAACGCACGGGTGGAAACAAACAGGCGGCGGCGAACTTGCTCGGTATTTATCGTCCTCGGCTGTACAGCAAGATTAGGAAGTACAATATCGACGTACCGTCATTGGTTTCAGCATAAAGCTTGACCTCTGTCGTCCAATCTCCCCCGACCCAAACCCCGCGCCTGCGCAGCATCGACGCACTGCGCGGGATTGCGGCATTGGGCGTCGTCTTTTATCACGCCGTCGAGCAGGGCCCAAAGTGGCTGCCGCATAACCTGTTCGACTACCCGGTCCGGGCGCTTCAGTTCATCAGTTCGTTTGGCTACATCGGCGTCTTTCTGTTCTTCGTCATTTCCGGTTTTTGCATTCACCTGCAATGGGCCAAAGCGCGGGCGACGGGAGTCGAGCCAGACATCCGCTTTGGTCCCTTCTGGAAACGACGTTTGCGCCGCCTCTATCCGCCGTACCTGATCGCGCTGGCGCTCTTTATTCTCATGGCCGCCGTGAAGTCGGAGGTCAGCTTCACGCACTTCTTCTTTTACGACCTCGGCATGCATCTGTTGATGCTGCACAATCTCGATCCGCACACGTGTTACACCATCAACGGCGTGTTCTGGACGCTGGCGGTCGAAGAGCAGCTTTACCTGGCTTATTTTTTGTTGCTGTTCGTGCGCGCGCGTTGGGGATGGAGTGTAACGATCGCAGTTTGTCTGGGCGGGCGTCTCGCGTGGATGTTGCTGAGTCACGTGCTGTGGTTGAAATACAATTACGGTCTGCCGGTTCCGGAGGGTGCCTTGTCACACTGGTTCACGTGGGCACTCGGCGCGATCGGAGTGGAAGTTTTCTTTGGTCTAATTCAACTTCGTAAGTGGTCGCGTGATTTGCGGCTCGCGGTCTTGCTGATCGTGGGAGCAACTTTGTTGTCGTATTACCTGCCGGGGATGGCGAAAGATACGACGCTAAAGAACGTCTCCTGGTTTCTGCTTCATCCGTTGTGGGGGCTTGGGTTTTTCATCCTCGTCAACCGGCTCGTGCTCGCCGAACAGAGCTGGATCCGCCGCACCACGGTGCCGGTTGTTGTATCGCTCTTCGCGACTGTCGGGATCTTTTCTTATTCGCTTTACCTGACGCACGAGCTCGTGATCATCCAGTCGTGGCGTTGGGCCAACCCGGCGTGGTTGCAGTCGGTTAATGTGTTGTTGCTCACGGTGCCGATAACCGTTTTGTTTGCGTGGCTCTTCTTCTTGTTCTGCGAGCGGCCATTCATGATGCGACGTAAGAAAGAAAAAACCATGGATCGGCAATCACATTGGACCCCGATCGTTGAGTCGCAACCGAGCACCGTTTCTGATTAAATTAGTTTCGACTTTCCCGAAACAATCCACGGAGGGAATTTCTACCAGTGCGCCAATTACAGCTCCTCGCTCTCATATCGACACTGATCTGTCTGCCCATGTTGAAGTCACAGAATCCTGCAACGCCGCAATCGCCTGCACCACCGCAAGCGCAACCGCAGGCGTCGCCGTCGCCGACACCAACGCCGCTGCCGCCGCCGACAGTATCGATCGACAAGTATCGCGCGACTGCGGGACGCATCATCGGCGCCGCGCTCGTGAGCGATCATGCGTACACACGACTCGCTCATTTGACGGACCATATCGGCCATCGACTCAGCGGCTCGCAGGCGCTCGAACGCGCGATCGAGTGGGCGCTCGCGGAGATGAAGCGCGATGGTCTCGACAACGTGCGTGGTGAAAAGGTGATGGTGCCGCATTGGGTACGTGGCGAGGAGAGCCTGGAGATGACGACGCCGCGGCCGATGAAACTCGCCATGCTTGGTCTTGGCAACAGTGTCGGCACGCCCGCCGAAGGCATCACCGCCGACGCTGTTGTCGTGCGCAACTTCGCGGAGCTTGATGCGCTTGGCGAGAAGGTGCGCGGGAAGATCGTGGTTTATAACGCGCCATTTACGAACTATGGAGCGACGGTGCAGTATCGCGGGTTTGGTGCGTCGCGGGCGGCGCGTTATGGCGCGGTTGCCGCGCTCGTGCGATCGATCACGCCTGTCAGTCTTCAGAGTCCGCATACGGGCGCGATGAATTACGATCAGCAGCAACCTAAGATTCCGTCGGCGGCGATTTCAATCGAGGCGGCGGAGCTGTTGCAACGCATGCAAGATCGCGGCGACCGCACGACGTTGCGACTGAAGATGGAAGCGAAGTTTTTACCGGACGCTGAGTCGGCGAATGTCATCGCCGAACTTCGTGGATCAGAAAAGCCGGATGAAGTGGTGCTGATCGGCGGGCACTTCGATTCGTGGGACGTGGGCCAGGGCGCGCATGACGACGGGGGCGGTTGCATCATGGCGTGGGAAGCCGTGAGGTTATTGAAAGAGCTCGGACTGCGGCCGCGGCGGACAATTCGCGTTGTGCTCTACACGAATGAGGAAAATGGTTTGCGTGGTGGGAATGCTTATCTCGACGCGCATCGATCGGAGTTGGCGAAACACATCTTTGCGATCGAGTCTGATTCGGGAACGTACCAGCCTGAAGGGCTCGGTTTAGCTGCGACTGCGCCGCCGCAGGTTCGTTCCAATCTGCTTGAGATCGCCAAGCTGCTGAAGGGTATCCGTGCCGATGGAATTGCGGCCAGTGGTGGGGGTGCGGATATTGGTCCGATTATGCGCGAGGGCGTGCCGGGTGCGAGTCTCGACGTCGAAGGTTCGCACTACTTCGACATTCACCACACGAATTCCGACACGTTAGACAAGATCGATCCGCGGGATCTGCAACTCTGCGTCGCGACGATGGCGGTCTTCGCTTACACCATCGCCGACATACCCGAACCGCTTAAAGGACCCGAAGCGAGTGGTAAGTAAGAAACGCGGATTTCAGTCCAGTTGATAAGTGGCGACGCTGGTGGGTGTTTCGAAGCAACGCACTTTATAGATCTGCACGCGATCGTCGCCGACGCGCTTTGCGACTCGTTCCAGGACGTATTTCGCGAGGTTTTCGGCTGACGGTTGTAACTCGTCGAACGGTGGCAACTCGTTGATGTTCCGGTGGTCCAGGTAGGTGACCACGTCGTCTGCCGCCGCTTTCAGCTCGACAAAATCCACCAGCAAGCCGACGTTATCCAACTCACGTCCGCGCGCGTAGATCTCGATCTTGTAGTTGTGTCCGTGAAGGTTCTCACACTTCCCCTTGTAACCACGCAACTGATGCGCGCTGGAGAAGTGTCGCTCGATCATTACTTCAAACTGTCCGGGCATAATTCGCTTCTGACGATAAGATACTCGCGAGGTCCGCGATCTGTGAAGTAACGCGACAGGCCGGCAGACTTTGCAAAAACGTGCGGCCGTAGCCCTTCGTGCGCAAACGCGGATCGAGCACTGCCAACACACCGCGATCGGTCGTGCTGCGGATCAATCTTCCGAGACCTTGTTTGAGCGCGATGATCGCCTGCGGCACGCTGTATTGATAAAAACTCGACCCGCCACAGTCTTCGATGTATCGCTGACGCGCCGCGACTAGCGGATCAGTTGGTACCGCGAACGGCAGTTTGTCGATGATGACGCACGACAACTGCTCGCCGCGAACGTCAACTCCCTGCCAAAAACTCGACGTCGCAAACAGCACTGCATTCGGCGTCTCACGAAAACGCTTCAACAGTTGTCCCTTTGAAGCACTGCCTTGCACGAGACACGGATAATCGATCTCCATGTAGATGTTGTTGTACAGAGACTGCATGCCAGCAAGACTCGTCGACAAAACAAACGCGCGTCCTTCGGTAGCGTTCAGAATCTTGATCACTTCTTCGACGGCCGCGTCCTGCCACTCGCGTGAACGAGGATCGGGCATCGCCGGCGGCAGATACAAAATCGCCTGACGCTGGTAATCGAATGTCGACTCGGCGATCAGATCTTCGGCGGCGTCGAGCCCGAGCCGGTCGCGAATGAAAGCGAAATTGCCGCCGCTCGACAGCGTTGCGGAAGTCAGTACAACCGTCGGAACTTCGTCGAACAGCTTGTCTTGCAGCAAGCCGGCGACGTCGATCGGCGACGCACGCAAAAACACGCCGCGGCCGCGTCGCTCCAACCAGTAAACAAACTTCTTGTCCGGAGCGGTGACGATAAACTCGAGATCGAAGCGAATCTGCCGCAAACGCCTGATGAGGTTTTCCATCTCGGTCGGTTTCTCTTGCACCGTATCGAGCGTCGTCTCCACGCGGGCGATCGCGTTTTCCAGCACCGAATACAACTCGCCGAGACGCGTCGCTTCAAACTCGCCGTGTGAGTTTCGCCGCGCGAACGTTCCCGGAATGATCGGGTAACGTCCTTCTTCACCGCGTCCGTCGCGGAATCCCATCCAGAACTCGTCGGCAAAGCGCGCCATGCGAGCGGTACTGCGCGTCAGTTCCTGATCGAGCTCGACGTCGTCAATTGGAAACATTCCCAGGTCCCGCACGAGATCCTCGATCTGGTAGTTCGAGACCTGCGAACCAAAATATTCCGAAGCGACGTCTTCAATCAGGTGTGCTTCGTCGAGAATGACTGCCGTGTAGTCAGGCAACACCGAGCCGTAGTTTCCGTTGCGCAGACTGAGATCGGCGAAGAACAGATGATGATTGACGACGACGATGTCCGCTTCCTGCGCGCGATTGCGCATGCGCGTGATAAAGCAGGGATCGAACTCGGGACACTTCTGGCCCAGACACGTTTCAGAGCGCGCGTCGATGTGACGCCAGAACGAGAGCGACTCGGGCAGGTTGGCGAGCTCGGCGCGATCTCCGGTCTCGCTTTCTGTCGACCAGTGGGTGACTTCCTCGAAGTAGTCGACCTCTTCAAGTCCTTCGAGCACTGGCGCCGACTGCGCGCGCCCGAGACGATTGAGGCAAACGTAATTGCTGCGGCCTTTCATGTAGGTCGCCGCGAAGCGCTTGGGCAGGACGCTTTGGAGAAATGGAATGTCTTTCTCCATCAACTGTTCCTGCAAATTCTTCGTGCCGGTCGAGACGATCACGCGCCCGTTGCCGCCGAGCGCCGCCGCCACCGCCGGAACCAAATACGCCAGCGTCTTCCCCGTTCCCGTTCCTGCTTCGACAATAAGGTGTCTCTTTTCCTCAAACGCACGCATCACTGCCTGCGCCATCTGTATCTGGCCCGGCCGATACTCATATTCAGGATGTGCCTTGGCTATTAACCCGTCCGGCCCAAAGACTTCTTTCATAGTTAGGTTGCCATGTAAGTAACGACAAGGTTAAGCAGAATAACACGACAAGCAAATACCTTCTTAGATCCGTGTGCCATAGGCCTTTGGAAACACGGACTCAAAACGTTCACGCAAACCGTGTAAAATCGGTTTACGTCAAACGAGTGATCAAACTTGTCGAAGAAACAAAGGAAAAACCAGATGACAAGTGAACCGAGGTATCCGATTGTAATTTATCCGGCTGAAGAAGGCGGCTATGTCGCCGAGATACCCGTCCTCAAGGGATGTCTTGCTCAGGGGGAAACACCCGACAAATGCTTGAAGGAACTTGCAAAGGTTAAAACACTATGGCTGGAGAGCGCCAAACGCAACAAGCAAAAACTGCCCTCGGCTGAGGAAGCTCTTGCGAAGCTGCGAAAGCTGGTCGCTTAGTAGGTCAGGGGTTCCTCACACATCAGACTCGTAAACGGTTCGGATACAGCGGAAAGCGCGCGGTGAGTGCGGCGACGCCGCGTTGCACTTTGTTCCGAACGTCATCTGACTCCGGTGCGTGGATCACTTCCGCGATGAGGCGGCCGATTTCACGCATCTCCGGTTCTTTCATGCCGCGGGTGGTCACGGCGGGGGTGCCGATGCGCAGACCGGAGGCGACGAAGGGTTTGTTTTGATCGAAAGGAATCGTGTTCTTGTTGACCGTGATCGATGCCGCTTCCAGAGCCTTCTCGGCGTCCTTGCCGGTGATGCCTTTGCGGTCCATCCAAACGTCGACGAGCATCAGGTGATTGTCGGTGCCTCCAGAGACGAGACGCAGACCCTGTTCCTGTAACTCGTTCGCCAGCGCTTTCGCGTTCTTCAACACCTGACGCTGATATTCCTTGAAATCATCGCGCAGCGCTTCACCCAACGCGACTGCTTTCGCGGCGATGATGTGGACCAGCGGCCCACCCTGCACGCCGGGAAACAGTTTGCTATTGATCGCTTTCGCGTGCTCCTCTTTGCAGAGAATCAATCCCCCGCGTGGACCACGCAACGTTTTGTGCGTCGTCGTGGTGACGTAATCGGCGTGCGGCACCGGCGACGGATGGAGGCCCGCAGCGATCGGCCCGGCGATGTGCGCGATATCGGCAAACATGCGCGCGCCGACACTGCGCGCGATCTCACCGATGCGCGCGAAGTCAATCGTTCGCGGATAAGCGGAAGCGCCACACACGAGCAGTTTCGGACGATGCTCTTCGGCGATTCGTTGCAACTCGTCGTAGTCGATCTGCTCGGTCTCTTTCGAAACACCGTAGTCGGCGACTTTGTAGCTCAAGCCCGAAAAGTTCATCGGATGACCGTGAGTGAGGTGTCCGCCATGGGCCAAACTCATGCCGAGAATCTGATCGCCATATTGAATCGCCGCAAGATACACCGCCATGTTCGCCTGCGCGCCGCTGTGCGGTTGAACGTTCGCGTGGTCCGCGCCAAACAACTCCTTCGCGCGATCGATCGCCGTCTGCTCGACGACGTCTGTCCATTCACAACCGCCGTAGTAACGCTTGCCGGGATAGCCCTCGGCGTACTTGTTGGTGAGCTGCGTCCCCTGCGCGGCGAGCACCGCGGTGCTCGCATAGTTCTCCGACGCGATGAGCTCGATATGGTCTTCCTGGCGCTGGTTCTCGGCGGCGATGGCCTTCCACACTTCGGGGTCGGCGGCCTCGATGGTGGTCGAGCGACGGAACATGGTCTGTGTAAGACGCGCGAAGCGCCAGAG
>Ga0111538_10006237_pt1 | contig 16174 bp, 18 predicted proteins | sample SoiMethybrSBSTD1_FD_79669 | JGI IMG/M metagenome (GOLD analysis project Ga0111538, IMG submission 79669) | Bulk soil microbial communities from a Populus tree surrounding site in Tennessee, USA - Soil MetaG P. TD hybrid SBSTD1 (version 2)... | ecosystem: Environmental > Terrestrial > Soil >...
CTCGCTCGACACCGTCGAACTCGTGATGGCGTTCGAAGAGGAGTTCGGCATCGAGATTCCTGACGAGGAAGCGGAGAAGATCACGCGCGTCAAGGAAGCGGTCGACTACATCGAGTCGCACGCCAAGAAAAAATAGCAGCGGTCATCCGGCTGAAGCCGGATGCTACGCGACGGAGAACAAGTGAACAGGCGAGTCGTAGTGACCGGCGTGGGTTTGGTCTCGCCCGTCGGCATGGGCACTCAGGCAAACTGGGATGCGCTGTGTGCGGGCACCAGCGGCATCGGCCCGATCACGCGTTTCGACGCGGCGGCCTTTTCGACGCGGTTCGCGGGCGAAGTGAAGAACTTCGATCCGCTGCAGTTCATCGAAAAGAAGGAACTGAAGAAGATGGACATCTTCATTCAGTTCGCCGTCGCCGCTGCGCAGTTTGCGATCGACGATGCGAAGCTGGCGATCGACGCGGCGCTGGCGCCGCGCATCGGCGTGTTCATCGGCTCCGGCATCGGCGGGTTCACCACCATCGAGGAGCAGCACAGCGCCTACCTCGAAGGCGGGCCGCGCAAGATCTCGCCGTTCTTCATTCCCTCGGCCATCATCAACCTCGCCGCCGGCCAGGTCTCGATCCGCTTCGGCGCGAAGGGGCCCAACCTGGCGACGTGCACCGCGTGCACGGCCTCGGCGCACGCCATCGGCGATTCGTTCGAGATCATCAAGCGCGGCGCGGCCGACGCGATGATCACCGGCGGCGCCGAAGCGGCGGTGTGCCACATGGGCATCGGCGGGTTCGCGGCGTTGCGCGCCCTGTCGCAGCGCAATGACGCGCCCGAACAGGCCAGCCGGCCGTTCGACAAGGATCGCGACGGTTTCGTGCTCGGCGAAGGCGCCGGCATCCTCATCCTCGAAGAACTGGAAATGGCGAAGCGCCGCGGCGCGCAGATCTACGCCGAAATCGTCGGCTACGGCATGTCCGGCGATGCGTACCACATGACCGCGCCCGTGGAAGACGGCGACGGCGCCGCTCGCGTCATGCAGGCCGCCCTCGATCGCGCGGGCGTCAAGCCCGAGGTGGTCGACTACATCAACGCGCACGGCACGTCGACGCCGCACAACGATCGCATCGAGACCACGGCCATCAAGCGCACCTTCGGCGAGCATGCGCACAAGCTCGCGATTTCCTCGACGAAGTCGATGACCGGCCACCTCCTCGGCGCCGCCGGCGGCCTCGAGGCCGGCATCAGCGCGCTCGCCGTCAGGCACCAGGTGGCGCCGCCGACGATCAATCTCGACACGCCCGACGAGGGCTGCGATCTGGATTACGTGCCGAACCAGGCGCGCAAGATGAAGATCGACTACGCGTTATCCAACTCTTTTGGCTTTGGTGGCACTAACGGTGCGCTGCTATTCAAGAGATTCGAAGAGTAAATGAAAATCGCAGTCTGTATTAAGCAGGTGCCGACCCGTGAGTGGCAGCCGCGTCTCAATGACGACAAGACGTGGGTCCGCGATCAGGACGTCAGTTACGAGATGAACGAGCCCGACGCCTATGCGCTCGAGGAGGCCCTGCGCCTCCGCGAGAAGCACGGCGGCGAGGTCGTGGTCTGCTCGGCCGGACCGGCGCGCGTGCAGCAGGTGATTCGCGAGGCCCTCGCCCGCGGCGCCGATCGCGCGCTGCACGTCGAAGATGATTCGCTCGCGGCGGCCGATGCGTTCACGGCTGCGGCGGCCTTGACGGCGGCCATGGCGGAGCAGAAGTTCGATCTGATTCTTACCGGACTGCAGAGCGATGACCAGGGCCACGCGCAGTTCGGACCGGTACTCGCCGAGAAGCTCTCGATTCCGCACTCGACGATCATCATGGAAGTGAACGTGGACGGATCGTCGTTGCGCGTGAAGCGCGAGCTCGAAGGCGGCTGGTTCCAGTACGTGACGATGTCCCTGCCGGCGTTGCTGACGATTCAGAGCGGCATCAACCAGCTGCGCTACGCGACGCTGAAGGGCATCATGGCGGCGAAGAAGAAAGAGATCGCCAAGGTCGCCGCGCCGGCGGGCCTGGCCGCGCGGCAGAAAGTCGTGTCGTTGTACGCCCCGCAGAAGGCCAAGCAGACCGTGATGATCGGCGGATCGGCCGCTGATGCGGCGAAGGAGCTCGTCAAGCGGCTCCGGGAAGAGGCGAGGGTCCTGTGATTCTCGTCATCGCGGAACAGAAAGACGGCAAGCTCAATCGCGCCAGCGTGGAAACGATCGCGGCCGCGCAGCAGTTGTCGATGCCCGTCAAGATTGCCGTGGCCGGACAGAACGTCGGCGCCGTCGCGAACGAGCTGGCTCAGTACGGCGAAGTGATCGCCGTCGACCATGCGGCGCTGTCGCAGTACACGCCCGATGCATTCGTGCAGGCGCTGCAGCAGGTGATCACGCAGGCCGCTCCGGCGATCGTGATGCTGCCGCACACCTATCAGACGCGCGACTTTTCGCCGACCCTCGCCACACGGCTCGATCGCGCGCTCGTCACCGACGTGATCGGCGTGAAGGGTGGCGGCACGCCGGCGTTCTCGCGGCCGATGTTCCAGGGCAAGCTCACCGCGGACGTGCAGCCGCAAGGGCCGGCGCCGCATTTCGTCACGATTCAGATCGGCGCCTTCCGCGCCGACGCGGCGAAAAAGGCAGCGACGGCGGCGACGGTGACCGCTGCGAGCGTGACGATCGACGAATCGAAATTGCGGCAGAAGCCCGAGGCGCCGTTCCAGGAGGCCAAGCAGGCGGTCGATCTCTCGCAGGCCGAGCGCATTGTCGCGGTCGGCCGCGGCATCAAGTCGCAGGAGAACATCGCGGTGGCCGAGCAGCTGGCCAAGGCGTTCGGCGCCGAGCTGGCCGCATCGCGTCCGATTTGCGACAACGGCTGGCTGCCCATGGAGCGTCAGATCGGCAGCTCGGGCCAGACGGTGGCGCCGAAGCTGTATGTCGCGCTCGGCATCTCCGGCGCCATTCAGCACCTGGTCGGCATGAAGGGGTCGCGCACCATCGTCGCGATCAACAAGGACGCCGAGGCGCCGATCTTCGAGGTCGCCGATTACGGCATCCAGGGCGACCTGTTCGAATTGGCGCCCGCCATCATCGCGGAACTGCAAAAATAGGGAATGGCCGAGCGCGAGACACTCGAAGTCGATGTCCTGATCGTTGGCGCCGGCCCGGCGGGACTCTCCACCGCATTACGTCTCGCGCAACTCCAGAAGGCCAAGGGCGGTGAGCCGCTCTCGATCGCCGTCATCGAGAAGGCGCCCGAGGCCGGGCGCCATCAGCTCTCCGGCGCGCTGCTCGACCCGTCCACGCTCAAGGATCTGATTCCCGATTTCGCAGCGAAGGGCGCGCCCCTTGGCACGCCGGTCGACAACGACAACATCTATTTCCTGACCAAGGGCAGCAAGTTCCGGCTGCCGATTACGCCGCCGCCGTTCCAGAACCACGGCAACTACATCATCTCGCTGAGCGCGCTGACGAAGTGGCTGGCGGCGCAGGTCGAAGCCGAAGGCATCGACCTGTTCTGGGGGTTTCCGGGACAGCACGTGCTCTTCGACGGCAAGAAGATCGTGGGCGTGCGGACCGGCGATCGCGGTATCGGCAAGGACGGTCAGCCGAAGGGTGCGTTCGAGCCCGGCGCCGACATTCGCGCCAAGGTCACGATCTTCGCCGACGGCGTGCGCGGCCACCTCACGAAGCAGCTGTATCGCTACCTGCGCATCGGGACCGGCGAGCCCGCGCAGTTTGCGATCGGCATCAAGGAGCTGTGGGACATTCCCAAGGATCGGCTGAAGCCGGGCACGGTCATTCACACGCTCGGCTATCCGCTGCGGCAGGAGGAATTCGGCGGCAGCTGGTTGTACGCGATGGGCGACGGCCGCATCTCGATCGGCTTCGTCGTCGGCCTCGAATACAAGGATCCGCTGTTCGATCCGCACGCGGCGTTCCAGCATTTCAAGCGCCATCCCTTCATCAGCAGCATCCTCGAGGGCGGCGCGCTGGTGCGCTACGGCGCCAAGGCGCTGCCGGAAGGCGGCTGGAGCACGCAGCCGCAGTTGTTCCTGGACGGCGCATTGATCGTCGGCGACGCGGCGAACTTCGTGAACTCGATGCGGCTGAAGGGCATCCACCTCGCGATGCGCAGCGGCATGCTGGCGGCCGAGACGGCGTTCTACGCGATTCGCGCAGGGGATACGTCGCGCACGACGTTGTCAGCATACAAACAGGCTGTCGACGCGAGCGCGATCAAGACGGAGCTCTACCCGGTGCGCAACGTGCACCAGGCGTTTGGCCTCGGCCTGTTCGCGGGCAGCGCGGCCGCGGGCATGGCCATGCTCACCGGCGGTGTGGTGCCGACGTATGTGGCCGGCCACGACGGCCACAAGCAGATGGAGAAGATCGAGGAGTACTACGGCCTCGCCAAGCGCGACATCCTCGTGCCGTCGAATGCCGCGCCGATCGATCGCAAGCTGACGTTCGACAAGGTCACCGGCGCGCATTATTCGGGCACGCATCACGACGAAAACCAGCCGGTCCATCTGCAGGTGCAGACCGATGTCTGCCATTCGATCTGCGGCAGCGAGTACGGGCATCCTTGCGTCAGGTTCTGCCCCGCGAACGTCTACGAGATGGTGGACAACGGCGCGGGCGGATTGCGGCTGCAGATCAACGCCTCCAACTGCGTGCACTGCAAGACGTGCGACATCATGGATCCCTACGGCGTGATCAATTGGGTGGCGCCTGAAGGCGGCGAAGGTCCGACTTACGACGGAATGTAGGGTGCCTGGGGTGCCTGAGGTGCCTAACGTGCCTGCGGTGCAGTCTCAGGAGTGGCAAGCCTCGAGCCGCAAGCGGGCCGAAGTCGCCATCATCTCAACGGCCGGTTATCCACTCCTGCGAGCACTGGGATCGACGTGGAAATGGAAGGTCAGCGGCGCCGAGCACGTTGAGTCGATTCGCGCGCGCGGCCTCTATCCGATTCATTCCTTCTGGCACGGCCGGATCCTTCCCGCGACCCTCTACTTCCAACGCCGCGGCATCGTCGTGATCACGAGCGAGAATTACGACGGCGAGTGGATCGCGCGCATCATCACGAAGTTCGGCTACGGCACCGCGCGCGGATCGACGTCGCGCGGCGGGCCGAAGGCGTTGCTGCAGCTCGTTCGCGACGTGAAGTCGAAGGGCGTGGCGTTCACGCTCGACGGGCCTCGTGGCCCGGCCGAGGTCGCGCAACCCGGAGCAGTATGGCTAGCGAAGGCGACCGGCAATCCGTTGATGCCGTTTCATGCCGAAGCGGCATCGAGCTGGACACTGAAGAGTTGGGATCGCACGCAGATTCCGAAGCCATTCACGACGGTGGCGATGGCCATTCGCGAGCCGATTTACGTCCCCCGCGACGCCGATGAAGGCGCGTTGAACGAGGCGCGAGCGGCGCTCGAGGCGTCGCTGGCCGCGGCGCGAACCGAGTGCAACAGGCTGCTGGAGTAGCCTGCGAGAGGATCGCCGTGGTGCTGCGTTCTTAGTAGTAGAGACGCATGACGGTCGACCCCGAAGTCCTGTTCGTCGCCAACCAACCGCGCCTGTTCAGGTATTTCCTCCGCGCGGTCGGGCAGATCGAGACGGCGCGCGACCTGACCCAGGACGTCTTCCTCAGAGTCAGCCGGACCACCGTGCCCCAGGCGCCGGACGGCGAAGTGCGGGCCTGGCTCTTCCGCATTGCCAGGAACCTGGCCCTCGATCATCACCGCCGGCATCAGCGACAACCGCTCCCGGTCGCGCTCGCGATGGACGCCGGACGACCGCCGTCGCAGGAAGTCGATGCGGCAGTGAACGCGGCACTGGCGTCGCTGCCGGATCTCGATCGCGACGTGTTCCTGATGCGCGAGATGGCCGGTCTCGGCTACGACGAAATCGCGCGAGCCTGCGATCTGACACCGGATGCGGTTCGATCGCGAATCCATCGGGCGCGCCTGCACCTGCGTTCGCAACTGGCGGCGCCGATCGCCACCCGACGCACCATTCCGATGCGGCATTCCGGCCGCGAGCCGTGAGACGAAGACATGAACGACACACATGAAGTGATTTCCGCGTTTCTGGATGACGAGCCGTTCGATGCGAATGCCCTCGCGGCGGCGCTCAGCGATCCGGAGGGACGCGCGCAATTGATCGACTTGCTCGCGCTGCGCCACGTGATGCAGCCCGGCAGGGACGCGATGGCGGCGATGCAGCCGAAGAAGAGTTCCGGACTGCGCGCATTACTGGCGGCAGCCGCGATGGTCGTTGCACTCGTCGGCGGCTACGCGCTCGGTCAGCGCCAGAGCGAGAGCGGCCAGGCCGAAGCGCCGCCGGCGACACGTGTCGTCGACGCTCCAGCCGCGTGGCAACAATCACCGCCAGGAGGGTTGCGATGAAAACGGTGACCTGTATCGTCCTGTTGCTGATCGGGTGCAGTGTGGCGGATGCGCAAACACCTCGAGTGCCCGACCTGCAGATCAAGCTGGGGACGTCCATCCTGACCCCGTTCGGTGGAGAGCATCCAGGCGGGACCTGGTTCTCCACGGGTCCCGTCGTCCTTGGCAGGACGTCGACCGCCACATATTCGTTCGGAGGAACCTGTGAGGCGTGGGCTGTCAGCTCCGACGGCTCGGTGCTCGATGATGCGACGGCCGCATGGCGAATCGAAGTGACACCCATCAGTGTCGTTCGTCATGCCGTCAGGTTCCGTTTGCGCTGGGTGCGTACGGCCGGCGTGCGGCAGCAGCTCGAGCAACTGTCGTTCGACGGCGCCAAGGCCGCGCGGCTCCCGAACGAGGAGATCGAGCTGAACCTGGGTCCTGGAGAGTCGTGGCCCGTGGATACCGTGCGAGTGCCGCCGCGCGCAAAGATGGTTGATGGACGGCCGTGCGGGAGCACGGCATCGATCAGAGTATCGGTCGACAGGTATCCGAGCGCGGAAGAGGAACACCGCCTTATCGGCGCCGATCTCTGGCTGATCGAACGCTTGCCGGACGGGACCGAGGTACAGCGAAGCCAGTCACTCGCTGTTAGAGGTCTGCCCGGCCGCCCATTCAATTTCTACTTCGACAGCATCGTCGATGCGAACGCGACGCTCGATATCTACGGGATACTCATCGCCCGTCGGCTGGGCGATGAGGTCTTTGTCTCGGTGGAGACGCGCAGTCGATGGGCGCCGGAATCGCGGAACATCAGCGGCCCCCAGGGTTTCTTGAACTCGGAGATCCGCGTGACGCCGTCCGAGACCGTCGAGATCCGCCTGCCGCCGCTGGGTGACGATGCGGGCCCGTTCGCCAAGCGCGCGCTCTCGATCAGGATTCGCGCGCGACAGCTCCGCTGACCGCTGTCACCCTCGCGGGCAAGTCGGCTAAGCTAGAGCGATGCCCCTCGTTGTCGTCAGCTCCAAACGATTCGTCGATCACGTCACGCCGGCCGGGCATCCCGAGCGCCCGGAGCGCGCCGGAGTGCTGCAGGCGGTCGCCGCGTCATTCAAGGAGCAGGGCGGGGAAGTCATCGATCCGCGATCCGCCACCGACGAAGATCTGCTACGCGTCCACACACAGGAACACGTCGATGCGGTCGTCTCCACCCGCGGCAGAGCGACGATGCTCGATCCGGACACGTTCACGTCGCCGGATTCCGATGACATCGCAAGGCTGGCCGCGGGCGCGGTGCTGACCGGCGTGGATCGGGTACTGGACGGCCCAGCGGGATCGCGCGCCCTGGTTCTCGTCAGGCCTCCCGGCCACCATGCCGAAGCCGATCGCGCGATGGGCTTCTGTCTCTACAGCAACATTGCGATTGGCGCGGCTTACGCGCGATCGCGCGGCTGCGCGCGCGTGGCGATCGTCGATTACGACGTGCATCACGGCAACGGCACGCAGTGGATCTTCTACGAAGATCCGACGGTGCTGTTCGTGTCGTCGCATCAATATCCGTTTTATCCAGGCACCGGTGCGGCGTCGGAGAAGGGCAGGGGCGCGGGTCTCGGATACACGCTCAACCTGCCGCTCGATGCGGGCGCGAAAGACGACGAGATCGAGCGGAAGTACGCGGAGCAGGTGATACCCGCAGTGCGCGCGTTCAAGCCGAATCTCATGATGATCTCCGCGGGCTTCGACGCGCACGAAATGGATCCGCTCGGGCAGCTGCGAATGACGACCGAAGGCTTCGGCCGGTTGACGAAGACGCTGATCGATCTCGCAAATGAAGTCTGCAGCGGCCGGGTGGTGCTCGTTACCGAAGGCGGCTATGACTTGAAGGCCTTGTCGGATTCGCTCAAGGCCGTGATCGACGTGTGTCGCTAGCCTTGTATCAGCTTCACCATCGAGCTGAAGTAGTAGCGGATGTTGTCGCCGGCGCCGTCGACCATACGCTTGCGGGCCTTCGCGATCGGAAAGACGCCTTTCGCCTCGCCGATTGACAGCGAGAGCGTACCATCTTCGGCTTGCGACCACTGGCCGCCGTAGTGCCGGCGAATGACCTCGCCGATGTAGACGCCCCACATCTTCGACGCGGCGGCGAGCTCTTCTTCGCTCAACGCACCGCCGCCGCTGCCGTATTTGCTCGCGTTGTAGATCTTGCCCAGCAGGCGTTCGATGGCCTCGAGACTATCCTGCGTGAAATCGAGCGACTCTTGCCATTTGAGTTTTGCGGTCTTCACCGCGCTCTGCGCCTGGGCCACGAGCACGCCCGCCAGCTTGGCGTCCGGCGTCATCGACGTGCGAAGCGCGGCCATGTTCTCGAAGGTGCCGAGCAGCGCCCCGTCGAGCCATTGCCGCTGCATGCGGCACACCCACTCGCAGTACTGCTTCGTGCCGGTGATCTTGACGTCGCCGAACTGCGCGCTGCCTTTTTCAATCAGCAGGTTGATGAAGGCGAGGGGATCGATCTGGTGCTCCCCGCAATCGAGCGCGGGATTGCCTTCGTGCTCATACCAGACGCCCCCGGTCTCGCGCTTGATCACTTCGCCGACGTAGGCCGCGATCGATTGCACCCGCTGCTGCCCCTCCTGGCGCGAGGCGGTGAGGTACTTGTCGACGAGGGGCAGGGTCCGAGGCTGGAAGTCGAGATTGAGGCCCGCGGTTTTGCAGACCTGGACGAACTCGGCGGCGAGCGCAGCCTGTGAGTCGTCCATGCGAGGGTTATCGGCCGTTCCGGTCGGGGAAATTAGTCGGTACGCTATCCTTGAAGGATCATCGTGGCCGAATATCATCCTCAAGAACTGGACCGGAAATGGCAGGCGCACTGGGCGAAGACGCGCGCCTTTGAAGTCACCGAAGATCCGTCGAAACCGAAGTTCTACTGCCTTGAAATGTTCGCGTATCCGTCCGGGCACGCGCACGTCGGGCACGTCCGCAACTACATCATCGGCGACGTGGTCGCCCGCCTGAAGCGGCTGCAGGGTTTCAACGTGCTGCACCCCTTCGGATGGGATGCGTTCGGCCTGCCGGCGGAGAACGCCGCCATCAAGGGCGGCATCCATCCCGAGACGTCGACGCTCGGCAACATCGCCCACATGAAGGGCCAGCTGCAGCGCCTCGGCATCAGTTACGCATGGGAGCGCGAGCTGGCGACGTGCCTGCCGGATTACTACCACTGGAACCAGTGGCTGTTCACGCGCATGTTCGAGAAGGGCCTGGCCTATCGCCGCCGCTCGACCGTGAACTGGTGCCCGGTCGACAACACCGTGCTCGCCAACGAGCAGGTGATTGACGACGGCGTGTGCTGGCGGTGCGGCACGCCGGTCGTGCAGAAAGATCTCGAGCAGTGGTTCTTCAAGATCACGCACTACGCCGACGATCTCTTGCAAGCGGCCGAAGGCCTGTCGAAGTGGCCCGAAAAAGTCCTGACCATGCAGCGGAACTGGATCGGGCGCTCGGAAGGCGCGCGCGTCAAGTTTCCGATCCAGGGCGCGAACGATTCGATTGAGGTCTTCACCACACGCATCGACACGATCTTCGGCGCGACGTTCATGATGCTCGCTCCGGAGCATGGCCTGGTTGCGACGTTCGCGAAAGAATCGGAAGACGAAAAGGCGTTCCTGGCCAAGGCGCAGAAATTCCGGGCGCAGGATCGCGCCGGCCGTTTGACCGGCGAGGTCGAGAAGGAAGGCTTCTTCACCGGTCGATTCGCGATTAATCCGTACACGAACCTGCCGATTCCGATCTGGGTCGCGAATTACGTGCTCGGTGAATACGGGACGGGCGCGGTGATGGGCGTCGCGGGGCACGACGAGCGTGATTTCGACTTCGCGCACAAGTACAAGCTGCCGATCATCCCGGTGATCCGGCCGCCACACGGTGAGCCGCCGGCTGAAGGCACGTTCTACGACACCATGCCGGACGATGTGCTCTTCAACTCGGGGCGCTTCGACGGCATGAAGGCCGACCAGGCGATCAAGATGATCACCGAGGACGCCGAAGAACGCGGCATCGGCCACGGCACAGTGCAGTTCCGGCTCAAGGACTGGGGCATCTCGCGCCAGCGCTACTGGGGCACGCCCATTCCGATGATCCATTGCCCGGTCGACGGCATCGTGCCCGTGCCGGACGAGCAGCTGCCGGTCGTGCTGCCCAAGGTCGCGGAATTCACGGGCCGCGGTGATTCACCACTGGCGAGCATTCCCGAATTCGTCAACGTGAAGTGCCCGAAGTGCGGCGGTCCTGCCCGCCGCGAAACGGACACGATGGATACGTTTGTCGATTCGTCGTGGTACTTCTATCGCTTCGCCGATGCGCACAACACCAAGCTGCCGTTCGATCCGAAGAAGGTCGCGTACTGGGCGCCGGTTGATTTTTACAGCGGCGGCATCGAGCACGCCATCCTGCACCTGATTTACTCGCGCTTCTTCTCGCGCGTGTTCCACGACCTCGGCATGATCGATCACAAGGAGCCGTTCACGCACCTGCTGACGCAGGGCATGGTGTTGAAGGACGGCGCGGTGATGTCGAAGTCGAAGGGCAACGTCGTCGATCCGGATTCGATGATCGAGAAGTTCGGCTCGGACGCGCTGCGACTGTACGTGATGTTCGTGGCGCCGCCGGAGAAGGAGGTCGAGTGGACCGACACCGGCCTGGAGGGCAGCTTCCGCTTCCTGGCTCGCGTGTGGCGCATTGCCGATCAGTGGCGTGACGAAGCATCCGCGGCGAGCCGGACGATCATCAAGCACGGCGAACTGTCCGGCGCCGAGCGCCACTTGCGCCGCAAGACGCACGACACCATCAAGCGCGTGACGACGGATATCGACGTGCGGCAGCAGATGAACACCGCCGTGTCGGCGATGATGGAGCTCGTCAACGAGCTCTACGCGTTCACCGAAAAGGGCGAGCGATCGGCCCAGGCCGCGAAGGTTGCGCGCGAGGCGATCGAATCGCTGATCGTGATGCTGTCGCCCTTTGCTCCCCACACCATGGAGGAGCTCTGGCAGATGTACGGGAACGCCGACGGACTCGGCGCCGCCCTCTGGCCGGCATTCGATGCCGATGTCGCGAAGGCGGAGGAGCTGGAGATCCCGGTTCAGGTGAACGGCAAGCTGCGCGCCGTCGTGAAGGTGCCGCCAACGATTGAAGATACCGAGCTGCAGAAGATCGCCCTGGCTGAGCCGAACGTGCAGACACACATCGCCGGCAAAACGCCGAAGAAAGTGGTCATCGTCAAGGGTAAACTGGTCTCAATCGTTGTATGAATCAGGTCGACAGGTGGTCAGGTCGTCAGGTGGTCAGCCGACGTGAAGTGCTGCGCTTGCTGCCGATCGCTGCGGCCGGACTTGGCGCCGCATCGTGCGGCTACGCGCTCGCCGGCCGCGGCTCGTTCCTGCCCGACTACATCAAGACGCTCGGCATCCCGATGTTCGGGAATGCCACGCAGTATCAGACCGTCGAGCAGGTCTTCACGCAGAAAGTCCGGCTCGAATTCCAGAGCAGCCGCCGCTACACCGTCGTCCCCAGCGACGAAGGCGTCGACGGCGTGGTACGCGGCGAGATCGAATCGATCAGCCTGCAGCCGGTCAGCCTCAACGCCCAGCAGCTGGCCTCGCGGACGCGCGTCACGGTGATCCTCAAGGTGAAGTTCGAGGACGTCAAGGAAGGCAAGACACTGTGGGAGAACCCGGGCTTGTCGTTCTCGGATGAATACGAGCTCGCCAATCCCAGCGTCGGTCAGGACGTGTCGGCGTTCATCGGCAACGAGCGCGTCGCGATGGATCGCCTGTCCACCGATTTCGCGCGTTCGGTCGTGAGCGCGATCCTCGAGGCCTTTTGAGTTCGGTCGCCGACATCCGCAAACAGATCAAGTCCGGCAAGACCGGTCCGCTCTACGTCCTCGAGGGCGACGATCTGCAATCGCGCCACGATCTCGCGGTCGAATTCGCCAACATCGTCGACGAAGGTCTCCAGGCCTTCAACGTGCAGAGTTTCTACGCCAACGAGGCGTCGAACGCGGCAGGCCGCGATCAGCTGATCGGCGCGCTGCTGTCGAACGCGCGCACGCTGCCGATGATGGCGCCGCGGCGGGTGATCGTGGTCCACGAGGCGGATCGCCTGCTGGCGCCGAAGCGCGGCAAAGACGACGAGGACGGCGAGCCTGAGCCTGCCAAGAAGGGGAAGCGCATCGCGACGACGCCGGCGGAGGAGCTCGAGGCGTACATCGAAAAGCCCGAGCCGATGACGACGCTCGTGTTCGTGTCGGGCCCGCTCGATGCGAATCGCCGTGTCGTCAAGCTGCTGCGCAAGCACGCCGACGTCGTGGATTGCGGCACGCTGCACGATCCGCGCGAGGCGGCGATGTGGGTCACGAAGCGCCTCGAGAAAGACGAATTGACGATCGAGCCGAAGGCGATCAGCCTGCTGCTCGCCACGACGGGATTGACGCTCGGCCGGATTCGTCCGGAGATCGAGAAGCTGGTGCTGTATGCTGCTGGCGAATCCACGATCACCGTCGCGCACGTCCGCGATCTGGTGATCCCCCAGGAAGAGTCGGAAGGCACGTTTGCCCTGATGGACGCAGTCCAGAATTTCAACGCCGCGCGCGCGTTGCGGGAAGTGTCTGCGCTCATCGAGGGCGGCGTGCAGCCGCCGGTGATCCTCGGACAGCTGCGCGCCGCGACGATCCGCATGCGCCCCGACGCGCGCGTGAAGAGCGGGCTGGAAGCCGTGTTCCGCACGGACGTCGCCATCAAGTCGTCGTCCGGAACGCCCCAGTATCTTCTCGAGGCCCTCGTCGTCGAACTCTGCGCCAGATAAATCGAATTACGTTTCGTCGTCGAGATCCTGAGTCGAAATCATTTCTCCGTGCCCCACTTCCGGTAGTCGTGCAGGAACTGCATGAACGTAGTGGTGGTCCGCCACCACGTCCATCCCGAAATGCCGGTGAGCGCAATGCCGGTTGCGAAGATCGCGGTCATCTTTCCCCAACCCGGGTTGGGACCGATGGAGATCAGGGCGACGCCGATCGCCAGCAGGACCAGTGTCAGCCAGAAGACGGGCTCCCTCGTCGTGCTCATCAGTCTGCACGCACGCTGACAGTCGGCATCGGACTGCAACTCGTAGGTCTTTGGCAGCCGCTGGGATGATCGTTCGAGAATGCGGCTCGCCAGAAACGAGGCGAGATACGCGGCGACGATCACGGTGAGCGTCGTGTTCATCGCGTGCGCCCGATCGCGGAGGCCGATCGCGAGCATCAACGACAGCGCCAGTGCGGGAACGAACGCGGTCATCGCGCGCGCGATGCGGATGCGCGAGCGCAGGTAGTCCATCCACTCCCACGCCTGGTCGCCCTGGCGGATGACTTCGATCTGCAGCCGATCCTCGGGGAAGGGATCCTCCGTCGACAGCGCCTTGCCGTCCTTCCTCAACTCGATCGCGAACAACAAACGGTTCCAGCGATTGAGCCGTTCGAGGAGCGTGTCGGCGAAACGATCGAAGACGACGCCAAGCAGATACGCGGCGCCGATCGCGCCGGCGGCCGATCCGATGTCGATGCCGCCCTTGGCGTCGTCGGGCAGCTTCTGCAACGTTTCCAGGGAGACGAAGGGCGCGGCCGCGGCCGACAGCACCAGGAAACCAGTCAACGTCTGTTCGACGAACAGCTCGGTGGATTTCATGGTGGATTAGTTATTCAAAGCGTGTGCCTGCTTGAGGATCCGCCGGGTATTTTCAAAGTGGAGCTGGGCGAGCGCGTCCTTGTAACGCCGCCATACGAGGGCGCGTCCCTCGGTGCGCGCGACTTCTCCCTGGTACTGCATCAGGAAGAAAACCGTCCGCACGGTTTCTCCATCGACGTCAAACTTACTCTCGCCCGCGCGGGCGACAATCGCGGCGCGCACACCGGCTTCTTCCCGCACCTCTCGCACGGCCGCGGCCTCGGGCGTCTCGCCCTTCTCGATGTGGCCCTTGGGCAGGACCCAGACGCCGGGGTTGTCGCTGGCCGCGACGAGCAAATACTCCAGTTCGCCGTCGGTGGTGCGCACCACGACGCCGCCGGCGTGAGTCCACCGGGATCCGACGGCAGCCTTCATGCTTCCCTCACCTCGACGCGCTTCAAAGGGATCGCGGCGTGTTGAAGAGTGGCGACGTGATTCTGCAGCCGCCGCGCTTCCTGTTCGGTAATGCGAGGTTCCACGCCTTCGGGCATGCAGAATTCGCGAGACAGGATGACGTCGCGGCAGATCTCCTGAAAAGCCGTCACGGCATCCGGCGAAATGCCAAACAGCGACAGCGTGATCTTCAGGGGGCTCCGCATCTCAATCGCGACGATTTCGACATTTCGAAACTCGACGCTTGACGGGTCGGCAGCAATGCTGCCGAGGTCGCGCAGCAACTCGTCGAGGCTGACGAGGCTCGTGGCGATATCGCCAAGCAGGGCGCCACCTCTGGTACCGGTGTCGAATTCGAGATCGATCAATCTGGCCGCTGTCATCCCGGCTACGTCTTCTTCCGTGTCTTGGAGGCGACCTTGCCTTCACCGGCGGTGCCGGCGAACGCCACGAACCACGCGATGATGCACAGCACAGGGTTGGTCTGCCAGTAATAGGTGGTGGCGAGCACGGCGACCGTCAGATGAGGCACAAACAACCAGCCGAGCCAGGCCAGGAATCCAAATGGCACGGACACCGCAAACAACATCGTCAGGCGAGGGAAGAAGGTCGCGCCAAGGAGAAACAGCCAGCCGTGGACCTGCCAGAAATCCATTTGCGGTTCCGCACTTTAGCATGAGGGTAAGCTAGCGAAGACCGATGGCCAGCGAATTCGAGGGTCAACGCTCGAGACGACGCTACGAACGTGTGACCGGTCCCTTTGACGGCCTCCTCGAAGATCGCGTGCTCATCTACGATCTGAATCCCGGCGGCTGCTTCGTCAATTCGCCGCGCCAGTCTCCTGACGGGACCACGTCGGTACTGAAAATCAAACTTCCGGAACAGGGCTGGATTACCGTGCAGGCCGAGACACTCTATAGCCTCCAGCACGGTTTCGCCGTTCGTTTCCTCGATGTCGACGGCGATACAGCTTCATGCATCGTGCGGACTGTCGAAGCGTTCAAGAACAGGCGGGTCCCGTGAACACCCACCTGCAGTTATCGACGTTTCTGGCTCTGATCGTCCTCGGATTCTTCGCGTACCACGGCCAGGGCTGGACGTGGATGGCCACCGCGGCGACAGCCGGTGTGACGATCGGCCGGTAACGGCGTTAACGACTCGGGTGGAGGTACGCCTCTTTGCTACAGTGCCAGAGCCACAGGCACCTGGCGGCCCGAATGTGAAACGGCTTGCTTGGCGGACCCACATCGATAACGGGAGTGCGGCCGAACACGCGCACTTCCGAGCTGGTGTCTCCGATCTGCTTCCACGTGGCCGGCAGCGGGTTGCCGGCAGTATCGAATTCGAAGGCAAAAACAAAGGCCATCGTGTGCGGCGTCGACGGCTGCGTGCAGCCGCGACATTCGAAGCTGGCGCGCGACGCGGCGTCGAGAGCCATCACGTGCAACATCTTCCACGCCAGGTCGGCCTGCGGGAAGACCGTGACCGCGGCCACGCTTCCGTCGGGACGCACCTCTACGCGGACGTCGACCCTGCCGCTCACCAACGCGCTTTCGGCGATTGGCGGATAGAACATCTCTGGCTGGCCGATCTTCAGGAGCACCACAGAC
>Ga0111538_10006238_pt1 | contig 16173 bp, 15 predicted proteins | sample SoiMethybrSBSTD1_FD_79669 | JGI IMG/M metagenome (GOLD analysis project Ga0111538, IMG submission 79669) | Bulk soil microbial communities from a Populus tree surrounding site in Tennessee, USA - Soil MetaG P. TD hybrid SBSTD1 (version 2)... | ecosystem: Environmental > Terrestrial > Soil >...
CGGTAGCACCGTCGGCCGGTTGCTTCGTGACTGGCGCGAAACCCGTGGCATGAGCCAGCTGACCCTCGCGATGGAGGCTGGTTTCTCGGCCCGGCACGTCAGCTTTATCGAAACCGGCCGGACCCAGCCAAGCCGTCAGGCGCTGCTGGCCCTCGCCGAGACCCTGGAAGTACCGCTTCGCGATCGGAACCGATTGCTTCAAGCCGGCGGCTACGCCCATGTCTATGGCCAGACTCCTCTCGACGCCGACGACATGGCGCACGTCCGCAGCGTGCTCGAGTTCATCCTCGACCGCCACGCGCCGTTTCCCGCTCTGGTTCTCGATCGGTACTCGAACCGCCTCATGGGAAACGAAGCATCGTCCCGACTTCTGGCAGCGGTTGTCGATCCGACGCTTGCGACGGAGCCGCTGAACCTGCTGCGTGCGGTGTTCCATCCGCTCGGTGCCCGCCGGTTCGTTGTCAATTGGGACGAAGTGGCGCGGCATCTGTTCGGCCGGGCGGACCGCGAGTTGACTTCCGCCAGCGAGGATGCGACGGCGACAGCGCTGCTCACCGAGTTGCGTAGTTATGCCGGTCCGGCACTGACGCAGCGGCCGACAGCGCACCTCAGCGCCAACGACGTGCTGCTGCCGATTCACGTCCGCATGGGCGACATCGAGCTGCGTTTCTTCAGCGCCATCATGACCCTCGGCACGCCGCAGGACGTCACGCTGCAGGAACTCCGCATCGAGACGTTCTTTCCTGCCGACCAGGCGTCGCAGCAGACGTGGATTCGAATGACAGACGGCGGTTGAGCGCGGCGTCGCGGTTCTCTATGTGAGCCGCTTGAGCTTCTCGACGGCGGGACGCAGCGCCTGGCCGGAGGTCAACATATCGGCCCAGGGGTCTTGCGCGTTAGTGCCGCGCGCCACCATGTTGCGGAGCGTGAACGATCTGGGCGCGACCGCGCCCTGTTCGATGTCCTCCCACGTGCACGGCGCTGAGACCGGTGCGCCGGCCTTGGCGCGCACGGCATAGGGGGCGGCGAAGGTGGCGCTGTAGCCATTGCGGCCGGTATCGACCAGCATGCGTCCTGCACGATCGGCCTTGCTGAACTCCTGCGTCAGATGCTGCGGGTCCCGCTCGACCAGCAGCGCGCCGACGGCGTGTGCGAAGCGGGCGACCTCTCCGGTCGTCGCTTTGCCGTCGAGAGGAACGACGAGGTGAAAGCCCTTCGAGCCTGACGTTTTCACCCAGGCCCGCAGGCCGAGATCGGCGAGCAGCTCCCGCACGCCAAGCACCGCGGTCAGAAGTTCTTCAGACTCGTCATCGCGCGACGGGTCCAGATCGAAGACGCACACGTCTGGATGGCGCAGTCGCGGCACACGCGAAACCCACACGTGTGGGGTGATCGTGTTTTGATTGACGGCCCAGAGCAGGCTCCGCTCATCGTTGACGAGCGGATGGTGGACGACCCCATTCTTCTTTGGAACTTCGACCCGTTCGAGCCATTCCGGAAACCCTCTCGAGACGTCCTTCTGCCAGAACCCCTTCTCGCCGATGCCTTGCGGATAGCGCTCCATCGTCAATGGCCGGCCGCTGATGTGCGGGAGCATGAGCGGCGCGATCGACTGGTAGTAGCTGGCCAGTTCGCCCTTCGTGATGCCGTCAGTCGGGAACAGCACCTTGTCTGGATGAGTGATCACGATCCCGGGGTCTCCCGGACGACCTCGCGTGCGGCCTTGTCGAAACGCACGCCGAGGAGCCGCGGATGACGAAGCTTATTGTGAACGGTCCACTCGAGGAACGCGACCTGAACGACGATTTCTGGCGTCACCCAGTGGACTCGCAGTCGCGGCAAGCCCGTCGCCCGAGTGAAGGGTGACGTCGGGACCTCGAGGGTATCGAGACGACCGCGGAGGTTGAGGAGGAGGCGCGTGTCGAAGCCGGTGCCGATCTTTCCGCAGAAAACGAAGTCGCCGGCATCGAAATACCCGACGAGCAGGGCGCCGAGCCCGACGCGGCTCCCTTGTGGATCGGTGAAGCCGCCGACGACGAACTCCTGCGTGGCTTCGCACTTCATCTTCAGCCAATGCGGCGACCGACGATGTTCGTAGAGGGAGTCGCGTCGTTTGGCGACGATGCCTTCCCAGCCCTCGCGGCAGGCGCGCTCCCACGGCCGCGGATCGTCGAGGGCCTGGACGTGGAGCAGGGGCGCCGGTAGCGGCATCGCGCGCAGAAACGCTTTCCGTGCGTCCAGCGTCAGCGACGTCAGTGGCTGACCATCCAGCCAGACGATGTCGAAGACGTGATACTCCAGGCGGCCGTCACCCCAGGTGATCTCGCCGTCGAGGATGATCTCCGCAGCGGAGAGGTCGGCCAACGCGTTGCGGACAGCAGGCAGGTTCTGCGGCAGGCGGTTCCTCGAGTACAGCCGGATGTCCGATCCATTCTTGAAGGCGAGAAGCCGGATGCCGTCCAGCTTGCGCTCGAAGACCCACTCCGGTCCGGTGAACCGGTCCTGCGTCAAGGTTGCCGCCATCGGCTCGATCCACTCGGGGAACGACATTTTCCGTGGGCACTATAGTACGTTCGCCTCTTTTACTGAGCTGGCCCGGCAGTTGGGCCATAATCAGAAGAGCCTCGTGAGCTCGAGGTCGCCCGATCATCATCTGGTTGTCAGTGGAGAGGCATCGTGCACGATCTGCACACGCGGCGGACGTTTCTCCGCGCCGCGGCGGCGGCCGGCGCAGCATGGGCGGCCGCAGACGTCGTCGAGATCGAAGAAGCGTTGGCCTGGGCGGCGCAACAGACCGCCGAACAACGGCGTGACTTCAGCGTGCTGACCGCCGAACAGGCCAAGGTGCTGGACGCCCTGACGGCACGCATCATTCCGGCGGTCGACGGCCGACCTGGCGCGCGCGAAGCCGGCGCTCTCGCGTTCATCGACAGGTCGCTGTCGACGTTCAACGCCGCTCAAAAGAGTCTGTACGCCGACGGGGTAACCGACCTGAATCGGCGCGCCGCCGCGAAGTGGAAGGGCACGGCGGATTTCGCCGCGCTGACCGCGCCGCAGCAGGACGAAATCATCCGCGAGATCGAGAAGAGCCGCTTCTTCCAGACCGCACGCTTCGACACCATCGTCGGCACGTTCGCGCTCCCGTCGTGGGGCGGCAATCGCGATTACGCCGGGTGGCACTTGCTGGGCTTCGACCACCAGCCACGGTTCCAGGCGCCGTTCGGCTTCTACGACGCCGAGGTCAACCGGAGAGACAAGCCATGATCCAGTCGCAGCAGGCGGCGCGCTTTCAACCGAGCGAAACCGTCGATTTCGTGATCGTCGGGTCCGGTGCGGCCGGCGGCATCATCGCGAAGGAGCTCTCGACGGCTGGCTTTTCCGTGGTCGTGCTGGAACAGGGGCCGAGGCTCACCGAGACCCAGTTCGATCACGACGAGTTCGGGACGTTCATGCAGAGCAAGCTCGCCAACAGTCCGGCGACGCAGCCGCACACGTTCCGGGCAACGCCATCCGACAAGGCGCAGAAAGCGCAGGCCGTCATCTACGGGCGGCTGGTCGGCGGCAGCAACGCGCACTTCACGGGAAATTTCTGGCGGCTGCGGCCGAGCGATTTCAACGAGGCCAGCCGGCTGGGCGGTGTCCCCGGAACCGGGCACGTCGACTGGCCGATCACCTATGACGAGCTCGAGCCGTACTACACGAAGGCCGAGTGGGAGCTGGGCGTGTCGGGTGAGCCGGGACCGTTCGACCCGCCGCGGTCGCGCCCCTACCCGATGCCTCCGCTGCCGGTGAAGTCATCGGGCGTGCTGCTCGAGAAGGGGGCGCGCGCGCTCGGTCTGCACCCGCAACCGACGCCCATGGCCATCAACTCGCAGTTCTACAACGGCCGTCCGGCATGTCAGCACTGCGGATTCTGCCTGTTCTTCATGTGCGAGTTCCGGTCGAAATCGACGTCGATGGCCACCATGCTGCCGCTCGCGGAAGCGACCGGCCGGTGCGAAGTCCGGCCTGGCAGCTACGTCGCGCGGGTCGAGACGAACCCGGCTGGACGGGCGACCGGCGTTTCGTACTTCGATGAGCAGAAGCGGCTGCAGCTGCAGCGCGCGAAAGCCGTGGTGTTATGTGCGAATGGCGCCGAAACGCCGCGGCTGCTGCTGAATTCGGAATCGTCGCGATTCCCGAACGGTCTGGCCAACTCGAGCGGCGTCGTCGGCAAGTACCTGATGTTCAACACCTACTACGGCGTGAACGCGCAGTTCGAGCATCCGGTCAACGAGTTCAAAAGCGTGCAGAACACCCGAATGGTGCTCGATTACTACGAGACCGATCCGAAGCGCGGGTTTTACGGCGGCGGCGGCATCGACGCACGGTTCGGCAAGTATCCAATCATCTTCGCGCTGGGCGGCCTGCCGCCCGGATCGCCAAGCTGGGGCGAGGGGTACGCCCGCAGCCTGGCCGAGCAATTCTCGCGGACGATGTTCTTCGGGACGCACGGGACGTCGTTGCCGGTCGAGGCCAACAGCGTCGCGATCGATCCGTCGCTCAAGGATGCCTGGGGCTTGCCCTGTATGCGGGTGACATACAAAGATCACCCGGACGATCTGAAGAATGCCGCGTTCCTTTCTGCCCAGGCGCTGCAGATCGCGCAGGCGGCCGGGGCGTTGAAGACGTGGCCGGAACCCATCGAGCCGCAGTCGCAGTCCGTTCACCTGCTCGGCACCTGCCGGATGGGCAACGATCCCAAGACGTCGGTCATCGACCGCGATCACCGGACGCACGACGTGCGCAATCTTTTCATTTGCGATGGCAGCAGCCTGGTCACCTCTTCGCGAGGGCAGCCGACCGAGACGATTTCGGCGCTGGCGTTTCGGGCCGGAGAACACATCGCGGCGATCGCGAAACGAGGGGAGATATAGGCAGAGGAACCATGAAGAGAACAATCAGCGGCGGAACGATCGCCTTCGCGGTCGCGGTCTTGACGGCTGCGTTCGCCGGCGCGCAGGAACCGAAATCCGTCCCGAAGGACTCGGTGCGGGTCTTCACCCCGGGTTGCTCGAAAGGCCACATGTTCACCGCCGGCAGGCCGACCGAGGACCAGCCGGGCGGGGCGCCGATTCCTGAAGGCACACACCTGCGGATGAACGGTCCGAAAAAGCTGATGGCCGAGATCAAGGGTCAGGAAGGATCGCGCATCGAAATCACCGGCCTCATCAGGAAGGGGCAGACCGCACAGGATGGCATCGGCCTTGGCGGCGGAGTCCGGGTAACCGGGGCGGGATCGCCGAACGGGGGCACGGTGATGGCGAAAATCGGACCGTCGCCCATCATGATCGACGTCGAAGGCTGGCGTCGCGTCCCCGGCGATTGCCCTCGGTGAAAAGCTCGCCCCGCCTTCGCGCTCAGCGTTGACGAACGCTGTCCTCGTACTGGCTCAGACGCAAACGCAGGCGCACGGCGGTGTCCTGGTCGCCGTCCGCCGCCGCCCGCTCGATTGATGTTTTCAACGTTCGGACGGCATCCTCCCGCCTGCCCGCCTCGAAGTAGCTGACCGCCAACGTCTCGAGCACCACAAGGTTCCTCGAGCTGGTGAGCCGAACGGCATCCTCGGCCAGGCGCACGGCGTCCGCGGGCTGCCGAATCGACGTATCTCGCGAGGTCGCGAGAACCCACGCCAGATCGGTCATCGCGCTGACGAGCGCGGGCTGCAGCCGCAAGGCCTCACGGTAGTGCGCCACCGCCTCTGCGCGCTGTTCGCGTTCGACCAACGCCGCGGCAAGCCCGACATGCGTCTCCGCGTCGTCGGCCTTGAGTGCCAACGCCGCGCGGTAATGGTCGACCGCTCGGTCGAGACGGTCCTCTCGAGCGAACGCGCGCCCGAGATTGAAGTGTGCTTCTGCGCTCTCATGCAGTTGCAGAGATCGCTCGAGTGCCGGGATCGCCTCGCCGGTGTTCCCGCTCAGGAGCGCGATGGCGCCGAGGCCGTTGTAGCTTTCCGCCGAGTCAGGACTGATGTCGATGGCGCGACGAAATCGAGCGTCAGCCTCATCGAGGCGGCCCGCTTTGAGCAGGGTGACGGCCAACTCATAGTGCCCGGCCAACGATGCAGGGTCGAATTCCAGCGAGCGCTTGAACTCGGCAATGGCGTCGTCAGTGCGCCCGGCGGCCAGATAACAGTTCGCGAGATCCATCCGTAGCCGAGCGTCCCGCGGGTTGGTCAGCAGCATCGTCTCGTCACCGGCGATATCTTCATGGAGCATCTTCGGCGTGTAATCCGCGTCGAGCGTCGCCCGATCGATTTCACTCGCAGTGGCTACCTGCATCCACAGATCTCCCATCTCCGCCGCGCTCGTCTGGCCGAACGTGACGCGCTGCGGCGGACGATGCGGATTCCGCGGATTGCCTGTGGAGTTGTCGTAGGTGAACTCCATTTCGAGCTGCGTGCCGCGTGGCAATCGCATGGGCGTCGCATAGCGATAGACGTCTTGCCACCTGAAGTCCCAGTCGGGAATATCAATCAACCACTCGCGTCGGCCATCCGGCAATCGCGCATACCCTCTGATGGAGCGCGCAAGATTGTGAGCATGCGGCTGGACGGCGAGCAACTCGACGTCCACCGGCAGCACGTAACGGTCGGAGGTCGTGTGTGCGGTGGCGCCGGCGGGAATGTCGATTCGTTGGCTGCCCAGACGAATCATGAAAGGCCGTCGTGCCGGTTCGACGTCGGTCAGGAACAGTCCAAGGCTCACCTGCACGTGCTCCGGCCTTCCAGTCGGCGTCATATGGACTTCGACGACTACGTCAGCGCCGCCGGGCAGATACCAAGCGTCGGCATCAGACAACTGCGGGCGCTGTCCAGGTGTCCAGCCTAGGAAGTAGCCATCAGGGAATCGGGCATCACGGCTGCTGCCGTCGAATCCTGGTGTGACGTCTGTCGCGTCGAGCCGGCGCGACGAGCCGGCGGTATCGATCTTGATGTTGGCGTGATGAACGGCCCGCGCGTTACCCGGATGGAACTCGATCGCTTTGACGTAACGACCGCGTCCGGGCGGCGACGGAATGACGAACGATCGGATCGTGTCCGGCCCGTCTTCAGGCAGCTGGAACGGAGCAGGCATCCTGAGAACGAGGTCAGGTGCGCCGAGCTCCCACTCGGCAGGAGCTGTCATTGCGGCAGAGTCTTCGATGGGGTCGCCTTCGCGAGCTCCGCGGTCAACCCACTGTTGAATCAGCGCGATTTGATCGTCTGACAGCCGTCGGGCGCCGGCAAAGCCGCCGTGTCCAGCCGCAGGCTTCCACGGCGGCATGTATCGCGTCTTGGTGACACGCGCAATGAGCGAGGCACGCGGTCGCGCGTCGGCGAAAGAGAGCAGCGGAAACGGCGCGCCGCCTTCGGCCCGATGACAACTCGCACAATTCGTTCGCAGGATTGGCGCGATGTCTCGATTGAAGGTCAAGTCTGAAGACGAAGAGCGCGGAGCAGGCCCGGACGGCCGCTGCGCCAGAGCGGCAGTGACGACGGCGTGAGCCGCCAAGCCGATCCCAAGTGACGCCGTGATCAGCGGCCGGAGAAAGGAACGCACGATAACCAGCGGGAGGGGCAGACGCGGTCAGCGCCCACCCCTCGCAGAGTCAGAACCTCAAGGTGCTGGAAATTCGTAGCAGCCTCGGTTGAAGGATGCTTTGTGGCATACCAAGCGTGGGACCGAACGCCTGATTCTGCGTCAGCACGACGCTGGAGTTCGTGGCGTTGAAGATGTCGAGGCTGCCGTCGATGAAGACTCCTCTGTAAATGAACGTTTTCCGGACGCTCAAGTCCAGCTGGTTCCAGCGATCCAAGTATGCGGTTCCAGGATCGCTGAGGCTCGAGCCGGTGTAGCCCGTCCCGACAACAGTGGTCGACAACGTGACCGCCTGCGTCCGGCGGCTACCCGGGAACACCGACGCCGGCACCGACCAGCTCACCGGCACGGCGGCGCCGGCGTAGCTCTGAAGCACAGCGCCGACCTGAATGCCGTACACCACCGGATAGGTGCCGACGAACTTGAAGTCGTTGCGCAGCGGAATATCGAACTGGCTCTGGTCGCAGTTGTAGAGCTGATTCGGATCGGGATTCTCACACGTCACGTTGACCGTGCGCTCGCCGCCCCATCCGCCGATGAATACGCCACCGCGCGGCAGACGAACCGTCGCGCTGGCCTCCAACCCGGTATAGTCCCGACGCGTCTTCGACGTGTCGCTGCTGGTCGTGTCGAGGATCAACGATTGGCCGGCTTTTGCCGGATTGAGGTTGTACAACGTCATCGGCTTGCCGGTCAGCGGGTTGGTCGTCTCGAATGGCGTGTAGTCGTTGAAGCTAACGAGCTGATTGACGCTGATTGGGAGGTCGTACCAGGTGCGTCTGAACCAGGCGAAGCCCACCGACATACCCGAGGCCACCTGGTGGTCGACGCCGACGTTGTACTGGAGGTTGTAGTCGCGCTTCTTGTCGGGGTCAGCGAAGCGATTGTTGCCGAACGGCGTGACCACAGGACCGATTTCGTCGTCCTGGGCGATGTTATCGCGATACCCCGGGGCGCCGATGCGCGTCGGGTCGCACGTGGATGTCCCGGGCAGGAAAGCACAGTCGGACCAATTGCGGGTATCGGTCTTCAGCGCCATCGGGTCGTAGGGAGCCGTCGCATTGACCGCGTAGCTCGTGTTGTATTTATTGAACCCGAAGCGAATGGCGGTTTTCGCGTTGCCCATCAGGTCGTAGACGACTCCGAGACGGGGCGCGAAGTTCGACCAGTTCGGCAGGTCCTGTTGTGACTGATAGGAGCGGAACCCGACGAACCTGCCGCCTTCCACCTCCATCGCGTTGATCGACACATTGTAGTGCTCGAAGCGGAGCCCCGGATTGATGGTCAACCGCTTGATCGTCCAGGAGTCCTGGACGTAGACGCCGAGGTCGGCGTTCAAGTGCTCGCGGCTCCGCTGTGGCGTGTTGTAGACGATGACCGAGTCGGGAACTCCGCTGCGGTAACGCTGTACGAGATCGGCGTTGACGTTCGTGTTCACGCGATAGGGGCCATAGCGCCATTGCGCCCCCGCCTTGAGCGTGTTCGAGCCCGTCACGTAGGACGCCGAGCCGGCAATCTGATACACCGGAGGGTAGGTGAAGATTTCAGGCGTCCCGGCAACCGTCCGGGTGCTCAGGGTCAGATCCTGACGGGATGCCGTGGCATACCACGCCGGTGTGCCACGCTCCTTCGCGATGCCGGGCTGATACTTCATCGAGATGTCGTTTACGCTGGCACCGAAGCCGCCTTCGAAAAGCAACCGGTCGGTGAACGTGGACGTCAGCTTGACCGCCCCCGTGTAGTAAAGCGGCGTCGGCCAGAGCTTCGACGCGGTGACAACGTCTTCGCCAGAGCTGAACGCGTGGGCGACGTGTTTGAACACGCGATCGATGTACGTCGTCGCCTTCAGCCGCTGCGCTGCCTGCCAGGTGAGGCGGACCGTGTAGTTCTGGACGTCCTGATCGTAGAGGCCCGGGCTACCGTCCGGATAGAAGCTGTTGGCCACGATGTTGGCGTTGCCGACGTTGCGGTAGGAACCGAAGAACCACAGCTTGTCCCGGGCGATCGGCCCGCCAAGCGAGGCGTTGACGTCGTAAATGTATTCGACACCATCGCCTGTCGTCAGGCCTTTGGCCTGGAGCTCGGGCGTCAGGTTGTCGCCCTGGAAGCTGTGGTCGGTGTAGCCGACGAAACTGGATCCGCTGAATTTGTTGCCGCCCTCTTTGGGGATGAGATTGATGAACAGTCCGCCGCCGGATACCTCCGCCCCTGGAGACGACGTCTGAACCGTCACTTCCTGCGTCATCGAGTCGTTGTGATTCGGTTGCGTCTCGCCATTCGAGTAGGTCGAATTCATCGACATGCCGTCGACCGCGACGGTGTTGTCGGCGGCGGCGGCGCCGTGGACGTACAATCGCTGCTGCGCGGCGATGCGCGCCCCGCCGACGTTCTGTGCCACCACCTTCACCCCGACAGCTAGCGCCCCTTCCGCCGCGTAGGTGCGCGACGTCGGCAGCGCGTCGAGCACTTCGCGCTGCAGGTTCACCGTTTTCTGTGAGCTCTGGACGTCGACGATCGGCGAGGCGCCCGAGACGGTGACAGTCTCTTCCAGGGCGCCGACCGCCAACTCGACGTTGACCGAGGCGTTGAAGTTCGCCGGCAGGTCGATCTGATCGCGCTGCAGTCTTGAAAAACCCTGCAGCGTGAAGATCACCTGATAGGTGCCGGGACGCAGGTCGACGATCGAGTACCGGCCCTGTTCATCGGTGACGACGCTGCGGACTTTTTCGATGAGAACGTCGCTGCTCGCTTCGACCGACACGCCCGGCAGAACCGCGCCGCTGGTGTCCCTGACCAGGCCCGAGATGGTGCTTTGCGCTGACGCTGCGAGGGGGGCGAGCAGCAGACCGGAGACGATTCCCAAGATGCGATAACGAAACGTAATCGTCGACATTGGCGCTCCTTGCTTAACCAGCAATTCGAGTCCAGACGCGGCCGACCGTTTGTCCGCAGGATGGCGATGGAACGGCCCCAACTATATCGATGGTCAGGCTCGCGTCAAGAGGCGACTACGACCGTCCGCGTTCTGGACAGGGGGCTGATTCACGGATTTAGATCGGCAGTCGCGTGGATGAGGTACCCGGTACCTGCCGCGATGGTCGACGTCTGGTCACCGGGCTCGTGACCAATCGCGAGCGATGGCGGACCAGAGCACTGCCGTTTCGCGTCTCATAGAGGGACGAATCGAGCGAAGACCCATGGATGGAGAGCAGCGGTCGCTGGCGCCCGGTGAGAAGGCGGATCCCGGCAGCGGCCACGGGTATGCTTTCACGCGCGATGTCTTTCAGTGGGACGTGAGCACATGGTCGCGTGCGTGGCCACTGTGGCGGCGCTGGGTCCGCGAACACCGTCCGGCACGGGGCCTGGCCGTCGGCGAGCGCGGAGGCGGTCTCAGCCTGTGGCTCGCCACGGAAGGGTGCGACGTGCTCTGCACCGACGCCGCGCCGTTTCCATCCGAGACGTCGAATCTCCACGAACGGCACGGTGTTGGCGACCGGATTCGCTATGGCCGGCAGGATGTCACCTCGCTCAACCTTCCCGACGAGGCGTTTGACGTGGTCGTGTTCAAGAGCGTCATCGGTGCGCTCGGCACTCGGGAACGCCAGGAGACCGCGATCCAGGAAATCCATCGCGTCCTGCGACCGGGAGGGGCGCTGCTCTTTGCAGAGAACCTCACGGGTTCGCCGCTGCATGTGACGCTGCGCGGGCGTTATGTCGGTTGGAGCCATGGCTGGCGCTATCTACAGGTGCCCGAGGATCGCACCCTGTTTGCGCCCTTTGCCCGTTCTGAGTTCGATACCGCGGGCTTCCTCGCGAATCTGGGGCGCAGCGAAGCGCAGCGGGCGGCGCTTGCCAGGCTCGACGTCCTGCTGCGGCCGGTGACGCCCGTGGCCTGGCAGGCTGTGCTATTCGGCGTGTGCGTCAAAGCATGACGGTGGAGTGTCCACCCAGCTGAACACCGGCTTCTGATTAGCGGTATACTGCAGCACCTGCTTTTCTGAGCTCTGAGGCCGTTCCGGCCTGACCCTCACCAAAGCTTTCTTGTGAGGGCTCACATGCCATTTGGGTTGGTCTTCGTGCGACGCCGTTCGTCGAGGTGTGCGTCGTGATTCGCCGTCCGCCTGGTGTTGGCGCTTTTCAGTTCGTCGTGCTGAGCAGCTTGCGCGCCGCACAGCTGATACGCGGGTGTCAGCCGAGAGTGGAGGGCGAGCACAAGATCGCCGTTACGGCGCAGCACGAGGTGGCGGAAGGCAAAGTGATTCAGGTTGTCGACGCACCGGTCGGCACCGAACTCGTCTGAACCGCAGACGATTCGAAGGAGAGCACATGGCGACTTTGAACGGCACGATCAAGCGGCTGGTCAGCGACAAGGGCTTCGGCTTCATCCTGGCCGCCGACGGCAACGAGTACTTCTTTCACAACTCGGCGTGCACCGGCGTCGCTTTCGACGCGCTTCGTGAGGGCCAGTCGGTCACATTCGATCGCGGGCAGGGTCCGAAAGGTCCACGCGGCGAAAACGTCAGGCTCGCATAGGTGGATTCGCAGCGGCTTTAAGACACGGTATGAGACAGAGGAGTGGGTGTCATGGGTCGAAGGTTATATGTGGGCAATCTGCCGTTCGAGACCGGCGAAGGTGATCTGCGTGACCTGTTCGCGCGCGCCGGCAACGTGGAAACCGTGAACGTCGTCCGCGACATGGCGACCGGCCGCGCCCGCGGCTTCGCGTTCGTGGAAATGAGCACAGATGCGGAGGCGCAGAACGCGATTGCGACCCTCCACGACCATCAGGTGGGCGGGCGGGCGCTCACCGTCAACGAGGCCCGTCCCAAAGCCGCGCGCTCAGGTGGCTTCGGCGACGGCGGGCGCCGACGTCGCGAACCCCGCTGGTAGGCGAGTCTTCGCACCTCATTGGCGCCGCTTGACGCGCGGCGCCAATGTTCACACGAGGACATGCTGTGCTACAGTAGATGTTCGGATCTGCCGTGCTCTGCCGTCTGTAGGCGTAACGAGCCTCTCTGACTCGCTCCTGCTCACGTCCCGCTTAGCCAGGTTTACATCCGATCCTCGTTCAGTGTGGACGCGGGTAGATCTACGCCTGCAGCCACTGTCGTTAGTGCGTGCTCCAGGCAATTCAGGAGCATGCTCATGTCGTTTACCGCCGCCGGCCTTTCAGACGTCCTCGCGCTTCCGCTCGCGCACCTTGGTTACGAACAACCCACGCCAGTTCAGTCCCACGCGATTCCGATAGTGTTGGGCGGCCGCGATCTCCTCGCGCGCGCGCGGACTGGCACGGGCAAAACCGGTGCGTTCGGGCTGCCGATGATCGATCGCCTGCTCGTGCGAAACCGCCGTCCACCGATCGCGCGTGCGCCTCGCGGGCTCGTCCTGGTGCCGACGCGTGAGCTGGCCATGCAGGTGGATCGCGCCCTGGCGACGTACGGGGCGCCAGTGCGGCTTCGCGTTGGCGCGGTTGTTGGGGGCGTGGGCATGCAGCCGCAGATCGCGGCGCTTCGTCGGGGCCTCGATATCGTCGTCGCGACACCGGGCCGTCTCATCGATCACCTGGAGCGACGGACGATCGACCTATCCCGCATCGAGATTGTCGTTCTCGATGAAGCCGATCGTCTGCTGGATATGGGGTTTCTGCCGTCGCTGCGTCGGGTGCTCGAGACGCTTCCGCGAGAGCGGCAAACGCTGTTGTTCTCGGCGACGATCTCCACCGAGGTGAAACGCCTGGCTGATGCCTTCACGCGCGAGCCGCTGGACGTCGATGTCACGCACGGCGAAGCGATGCCGTCGATGGTGACGCATTCCATCGAACCGGTCGGCCCCGAGGGTAAGACCGAGACGCTCACGCACGTGTTGCGGAACGCGCCGGCGGACAGCGCACTGGTCTTTTGCAAGACGAAGCGCCGGTCGGATCGCATCGGTGCGCACCTGGCGCGCAGCGGCATCACCGCCGCGGTCATCCACGGAAACAAGAGCCAGGGCGCGCGAAATCGCGCGCTGGACGACTTCAAGCGCGGGCGCGTGAAGGTGCTCGTGGCGACCGACATCGCCGCCCGCGGGCTCGACATCGCGCAATTACCCCTGGTCGTCAACTACGATCTGCCGCTGGTGGCGGAAGACTACGTCCACCGCGTCGGCCGGACCGGCCGCGCCGGCCGCGCCGGCCGCGCCGTGTCGCTCGTGGCCCCGGAGGATCGCGGTCTGTTGCGCGCGATTCAGCGGCTGGTGCCGTTCGCAGCGGACGCGGTCGTCGACGACGCGCAGACGGTCCCTCGCCGCACGGCTCCGCAGCCGCGAGAGGCGTTCAAGGGGTTCCGGCGGTCACCAGATCGGCGCCGCGCGCGACAGTCCGCCTTTCGGAGGCCCGCGGCGGCGGCGCCAATCCGCGACGAGAAGTCGAAGTAGTCCCACCTAAAAGGAAGCCTCCTGCGCTAGGATGACCGGCGGCTCAACCCACGTCGGCGGCTAGGCTCCGGAGATCCTGTCCCGGTTACGAGGAGTCGCGGCGATCGTGATGGAGAATGCGGTCGGCTTTGCTTCTGGTCTGACACGTCGAGCGTTCCTTGGCGGCGCCGCCGGCTTCGCTGGCGCAATCGCCGGGGGGCGAGTGGCGGCCGCACAGACGCAGATGCAGACCAATCTGCCTCCCGGGGTGGCGCCAAAGGCCAAAGGGCCACTCGTCTTTCTCACCTACGACCAGGATGAACTCGACGCGGCGTACGACCAGGCGTCATGGGCGCCGAATCAGTCCGAGCTCACCAAACGCAACGCACAAAAGAGCGCAGCCGTGATTGCGCGGTTGGGTGCGCCGCGCAGACTGCGCTACGGGCCGACGCCATTAGAGCAGCTGGATCTGTACGCGACGCCGAAACAAAACGCGCCGGTCCACATCTTCGTGCACGGCGGCGCGTGGCGGGCGGGGAGCGCTTCGGCGGCTGCGTACCAAGCGGAGATGTTTGTCGACGCCGGGGCGCACTTTCTTGCGATCGACTTCAACAACGCGTTCGAGACCAATGGCAACCTGATGACGATGGCGGAGCAGGTGCGCCGAGCGGTCGCATGGGTGTATCAAAACGCCGGCAGTTTTGGCGGCGATCGCAATCGACTGTTCCTATCCGGGCAGTCGTCGGGCGGACACCTTGCTGCGGTGGCTCTCACGACGGATTGGGCGACAGAGTTCGGTTTGCCGAAGGACTTTGTGAAAGGCGCACTCTGCCTCAGCGGGATGTACGATCTCTATCCGGTCAGCCTGTCAGCGCGCAGTCGATACGTGACGTTTACTGGTGCGGTCATCGAGGCGCTCAGCCCCCTACGGCATCTGGATCGAGTATCTGCACCGGTGATCGTGGCGCACGGAACCCTCGAGACACCGGAGTTCCAGCGTCAGAGTCGCGAATTTGCCGCAGCGCTCAAGGCCGCGGACAAGCCGGTCGAGCTCATCGTGTTGGAGGGCGTCAATCATTTCGAAGCACTCGAGAGCCTGGGCAATCCGTACGGCCTGCTTGGCCGCGCGGTGTTACGCCAGATGAACCTGCGAGTTGCGTAGATCCGGGCTAATCGAGCTTAGGCGGGGCACGTACCTCGACTCCGCGGAAATCGAGACACGATGGACGTTGTACGTATCTGTCTGTACTGGTACATTGGTGGCGTTCAAAATTGGTCGCCCAGTGCTGAAGAGCCTGAGCTGGGCAGGTGAGACGGACGACTCGTGCAATCTATCTGCCGGGGCGCGTGTTCCTGCCGTTATGATCTTGAGAGGTGGCTAGAGCGTGCCGACAGCGAATGGACCGGGCGGGCGCTTGTATTTCGCATCCATCGACTCGGAACCATGTGAGGGTGGGTTCAGGGCTACCGTCGTACGTGTGGTGCTCCTGAATACGACTTCTGCCGGCGAGATGGATGGCGTCATGATTCCGGATTCGATCGGAAAAACGAAGCACGCCGCTGAGCAGCTGGCTGAGATCCGCTTCAAGACATGGGCAACCCTTCGCACGACGTAGGCTTCCGTGACAGTCACGTACTCACCGAATCAATCTGACCCCGCCTGAACGCGGCGGCAGCCTGCTAGTTCAGGCCGTGGCGCCGGAGCTTCGCGTACAGCTGGGCGCGCGCGAGGCCAAGGAGCTTTGCAGCCTGGGACTTGATGAATCGCGCGGTCGAGAGTGCTTTTTCGATCATGGCGCGCTCGACCGCCTTCAGATCCTGGCCCTTCTGCGGCAAACTCTTTGACAATGTTCGGGGGCACCGGGTGGCGTACTGGGGCGGTAATGGCGGCTCCCTCGGCTTCGTCGATTTCGACGAGCGGATGGCCGTCAGCTTCGTCATGAATCGATGGGTCATCGGACCCTACGAGTTCGTGCGAAACCAACGCATCCTGAAGGCGGCCTACGACTGCCTGCCGGCACGGAGATGACGATCCACCCGCTCGCGTGGTGTCTCGGCTCGATGCTCCTGGGCACCGCGGCAGTGGCCGCTCAGGAGCTCGAGCCCCGCGCCTACTCTCCCGCGCCGGTTGGCACGACGTTCGTGCTGGGCGGGCTGGGAA
>Ga0111538_10006239_pt1 | contig 16170 bp, 10 predicted proteins | sample SoiMethybrSBSTD1_FD_79669 | JGI IMG/M metagenome (GOLD analysis project Ga0111538, IMG submission 79669) | Bulk soil microbial communities from a Populus tree surrounding site in Tennessee, USA - Soil MetaG P. TD hybrid SBSTD1 (version 2)... | ecosystem: Environmental > Terrestrial > Soil >...
CATGGCCGCCTTCACAAAATGGTTCCCGAAATAGGACGAGAACCCCGTAAACGCGATCGCGCAATAAATGACTTCCATCAGTGTTGAACCCAGCGCAATCAGCCCGGCGAACAGGAAACCGCGCCGCGCGCCTTCGTTGATGATCGTGAGGTTGATGGGGCCGATCGGCACCGACAGCAAAAAGCCGCTCACGAACCCGGTCAGCGCGGAGACAACGATGGGCGGCATGTCCATGACTTACGCAGCGCTGTCGTCGTCATCGTCATCCTCTTTGTCCTCGATCTGCTGGCGGAAACGGCGCGAGACGTGAGGCCGAATGAACCCGTAAACCAGATAGGCCGTGAAGAAAAGCGGCAGCACGATAATCAGCAGCCGCAAGCGAAAGATCACCAGGCTTCCGATGACCAACCCCGCGATGAGCGTCTTCGTAAACGTTCCCGTCGCTTTCAGGTCCAGCGTCTTGAACGTCGGATACTTCACCTCGCTGACCATCATCCACGATAAAAACAACAAAATAACCGGCAGAGCGAATCGCCACGCGCTCCGGCTGAAGCGCTCGTCCAGCCAGCCACTGTCCCCCATCCACATCAACAACAGCGTCAATGAGGCAACCAATCCCGCCGCCGCTGGGATTGGAAACCCCAGAAAATCCTTGCCTCCGCCCGTGCCGGCCATCGCCGCCAGACAGTTGAAGCGGGCGAGTCGAAACGCTCCGCAGATCAGGTAAATCGACGCAATAAACCAACCCACCTCCGGATGCTCCGCAAACACGTCGCGCAGGACGATGCGGTGCACCAGAAACGCAGGCGCAACCCCAAAGGAGATGATGTCGGCCAGCGAGTCGAATTCCCGGCCGAAGGGGCTTTCCTGGCCGCCCATGCGCGCCAACCGCCCATCGAACAGGTCGAAAATGCACGCCAGCAAAATGAAGAACAGCGCAACGCGAATATCGGTGAACTTGTTATCGGTGAGATCGGCCTGGACGATTTTCGTGAGCGCGACAAACCCGCAGAACAGGTTGCCCGCGGTCATGAGGTTCGGCAGGAAAAAAATCTTGAGCTTCGCGTCGGTCTGGCGCGTTTCAACCCGCTTGCCCGCGTCGCTTTCCATTATTCGAACGAGGCCACGATCGTTTCCCCGCCTTTTACTTTATCCCCCAGTTTCGCGTGGATCTTCACGTTCATCGGCAGGTAAACGTCGCAGCGCGATCCGTATTGAATCAAACTGATCCGTTCGCTGCGCGGCACGATCTCGCCCGCTTCAATCCACGTCACGATCCGCCGCGCAATCAACCCCGCCACCAGGCGCACGCCCACTCGCTTCGCCGCATACTCAGTGGAATCGAATCCAATCAACACGTTCTCATTGCAATCGACGCAGTGCGAACTCGTCGCGCTAAGAAACTTGCCCGGTTTGTGCTTCAAATGAATGACCTTGCCGCTGATCGGCGCGCGCTGCACGTGCACATCGATCACCGATAAAAAGATCGAGAGCCGCTTGCACGAGCCGCCCATCACTTCGCTCTCCGTCGTCTCGTCGATCACGTCGATCTTGCCGTGCGCCGGCGCCACGATCGCGTTGGCGATGCTCGGCATGTTTGGATTTGGATCGCGAAAGAAGTAGAGCGTAAAAAGCGCGAATAAAACCCAAACGGAGATTAACCCCGTCGTGACAAACGCCACTAAAGCACCCAGCGCCGAAGCGATGATCCCCGCCGCCAGCAGCGCGATCAGCAAAACCAGCGTCCAAAAAATAAGCTTGAAAGCCGATTTGGTGGCCTTCCCTGAATGTTTCATGCCGGGCTACCTTAAGATGTCCCTTTGCCCTTGGAAAGGATGTGAATTACGCCTCCGCAAAAACGGGGCGGCTCAGTCGCGCCCCAAACCACGTTTCAACGAGCACGAACGCCAACGCTGCCAGGATGACCCAGCGCCACATTTTCTGGCGCGACTCAACCTCGATCGCCGCAGCGGTTTTGCGCTCGCGGTCGGCTTGCTCAAACGTTTGCGTCGCCTGCGCGTGGAGCGGCACGCCCAAGCTCCGCAGCGCGTCGATGTCGAGCGTGCCCGTCTTGCTTTCCGCCGGGTCGAGGTTCACGGCGACCTTGTAACTCCGGGCCCCCTCCGAGACCTTGAACAAGCCCGGCGCATCCGCGAGCCAGCGCCCCGCCTCTGCCGGCACCGCGCTGCCATCAAGCCGTTGCACCGAAGCGCCCTGCGACACGGGCAACTCGGCCCCCACGGTAACGAGCGTGGTGTGTTCGGTGAATCCGCCCGCGTAATCCAGCATCGAGTAAAGCAGCGGCACGAATTTCGTGGAGAGGGCGAGCTGGCTGTCCACGGGGTGCCAGCCGCTGGCGAGCACCAGCAACTTGCCGTTGCCGACGCCGATTTCGAGCAGCGCGGGCGAGCGGTTGTCGAACCGCGCCAGCACTCGCGCGTTGCCAAGCCCGTTCGTTTCGAAGTGACGCATTTTCCAAAAATGGATTTTTGTAAAGTCGCTGAAGCGTGGTTCGGCGAACGGCGCAAACACCGGGTGCGTGAAGTCGATCTGCTCGAGCATCCCGTAGCCCTTCACGACTCCTTCGGACGTTTGCAGGGATTGTCCCAGGATTTTTTCCAGGGACTTCGCTGCCTGCGAGTTGTTCACGACAAACAAGGCCGTGTGTCCCGACTCGACGTAACCGCGCAGTGCCGTGCTCTGGGCCTCCGGCAGCGCGTCCGCGGCCACGGCAAAGTGCGCGCTCGAAAGCCCGGCGTTGTTCGTGAGGTTGACCTTGCGGCGCTGCGTTTCCTGAAACGCGCGTCGAAGATAAAAATACAAACCGGCAGGATCGTTCTCGGCCGCTCCGGCGCCGAGGAACGCGACTTGAACCTGCTCGGGCTCCGAAGTCGCGATGAACAACGAATTATCGAAGGGCTCCTCATCCCCGGTCAAAACAAGGCGCAAGTCGGCGGAAGTTTTAGGCTGTTGCGGCGCGCGGATTGCACGCGCTTTGCCGGCGAGGGCCTGCACGTCAATGGACAGACCGACTGGAGCGCCACTACGCGCGTCAGCCCAGGTCAATTTGAATTGTTCCCGTTTCGATTCCGCTGCGTTGCTGATGCGCACGAGCGGCCGGGTTTCCCCGCGGTTGGTCGAAACGCCCTCTATGGTTGGATGCAACGCGGCGTTGTTGCGGCTTTTCGCCGCGATGGTCACGAACGAGACCTGGACGTTCTTCGGCCACTCGAACCCCTGGAGATTTTGCAACCGGCTGCTTTCCTGCAGATCGCTGACGACCACGATCTCCTTGGGAATGTTAGGGCCAACCTCCGCCAACTCGTCCAGTTGTTCCGCGGCGGAGACAAGCGCGTTGCCGAGTTCGCCCGCGTACCAGGTCGGGCCAATGCTGTTGAGGCGTTGCTCGACCGCGGCTACTCGGCCTTCAGGGCGTAATGCCGTCCAATCTTCAAAACTCAAAAGACGTCGCACGGCGCGATCGAACGCGGAAATTTGAATCCGGTCGGCCGGCGCGGCCCTGCGCGCCAGTTCGCGAGTGCGGCTCGTCGCTTCTGTCCACACCCCTTCGCGCCGCATGCTCGCGCTCGTATCGAGGAGGACCACAGAGACTTTCTGCGCGCCAGTCGCGCCTGCGTTCGGCACGCTGCCGCGGAGAAAGGGCCGGGCAAATGCGAAGGCGATAAGCCCGATGATCAGGCAACGCAGCAACAGCAGCAGAATCTTGTCGAGGCGGCTGCGCCGGCTCAACTGGGGTGGCGATGGGTTCAGAAACATCAGCGAACTGAACTGCCGCTGCAGCATGGGCGTGCGCCGGATCAGATGAAAAATGATCGGCAGCGCGACCGCGAGCCCGCCCAGCAGGAATAATGGTGCAAGGAAACTCATGCGGCGGCCTTGGTTTGCTCGCGAGCCGCGGGCGCCGTCACGCGGCGGCGCTTCGCTCGTTCCATGCGCTGCCGTAGAAAGTCGAACAACGCAAGTTCGAGCGGCCGGTCCGTGGTCAGTTGCACGTAGCCGATGCCGCGCTTTTCGCACGTGCTCTGCGCTGCCGCGCAATGGGCCTGGAATTTGCCAAGATAGCTTTTGCGCACGGTTGCCGGATCGACGTAAAGCTTCCGACCGTTCTCGATGTCTTCGAAAATTGCCGCGTCGGAAAACTGGAACTGCGCTTCCGCAGGATCAAGCACGTGGAACAGGATCGTTTCGTGGCCGAACGCGCACACTTCGGCCAGCGCGCGTTGCAAATCTTCGAGCGGCGTGAGCAGGTCGGAGATCAGCACCACCACTCCGCGCTTGCGAACCATTTGCATGATCCGCGTGAGCGGCAATTTCAAATCGGTGGAAGCGCCGGCGACCGGCGCATCCAGCGCGAGCATGAGTTGCCGCAGGTGCCCCGCGCGGTTGCGCGCCGGAAGAATGTCGCGCAGCTGTTCGTCAAACGTGACCAGGCCCACGGCGTCACCCTGCTTGAACAAAAAGTAAGCGATCGTCGCCGCGAGCGTGTTCGCATACTCACCCTTCGTGTAACCGAGCGAGCCGTAGCCCATCGATTTGCTGTGGTCCACGAGCAAGTGGCAGCGGAGGTTCGTCTCGTCCTCAAACTTTTTGATATAATAACGATCGCTCCGCGCGAAGACGCGCCAATCGAGGTATCGGAGGTCGTCCCCCGGCGAATACTGGCGGAACTCAGTGAACTCGACCGAAAAGCCGTGATAAGGACTGCGATGCAAGCCGTTCCAGAAGCCTTCGACCACGATGCGCGCGCGAAACTCCAGGTTCCGAATCGCCATGAGCGACTTCGGGTGAATGAGCGACGAGCGTGTGTTGGGCTGCACCATGCGTTATCGCGCCGCGAGGGCTCGCTTCTCCGACACGCCGGCCGACTGGATCAGCCGCTCGATCAAACTCTCGACCGTGACCCCTTCGGCCTCGGCGCGGTAATTGAGCAGAATGCGATGCCGCAGCGTGGGCCGGGCGAGCGCGCGAATATCTTCAGCCGTGACATGCGCGCGGCCGTGCAACAGCGCCCGCACCTTCGCGCCGAGCACGAGGAACTGGCCGGCCCGCAACCCCGCGCCCCAGTTGACCCACTCGTTGACAAAGTCCGCCGTGTCTTTCTGATGCGGGCGCGAGGTCGCCGCAAGCCGCACGGCGTAACGCACGAGGTCCTCGGCGATGGGAACCTTCCGCACCACGTCGTGGAAGCGCATAACGTCTGCGCCAGTGAAGATCGGTTGAATGATCTCATTGGGCCTGGACGTGGTTTGCGTTACCACCGTGACCTCGTCGTCCTCCGGCAAGTAATCGATCACCACATTGAACATGAAGCGATCCAGTTGCGCTTCGGGCAACGGGTAGGTGCCTTCCATTTCGATCGGGTTTTGCGTTGCGAGAACGAAGAACGGCTCGGGCAAAGCATGCCGTTCGCCGGCGATGGTCACCTGGTGTTCCTGCATCGCTTCGAGCAGCGCGGCCTGTGTCTTCGGCGGCGTGCGGTTGATTTCGTCGGCCAGGATCATGTTGCCAAAGATCGGACCGTGGACGAACGTGAGCCGCCTCCCTTCCGCCGAGTCCTGCAGAATCTCGACCCCCGTGATGTCTGCCGGCATCAGGTCGGGCGTGAACTGGATGCGCTGAAATCTCAGGTGGAAAATCTGCGCAATCGATTTCACGAGGAGCGTCTTGGCGAGGCCAGGCGCACCGGTGATGAGACAGTGCCCGCCCGCGAAGAGCGCGATCAGGATTTGCTCGATGATTTCTTTTTGGCCGACGATGACCTTGGCCAGTTCCTGCTCGATGCGGGCGTGGCCCGAAACGATTTGTTCGATCAACTGCTCGTCTTTGGCGTGGTTCTGATTTTCGGGTTCCATGTTAAAGACCTTGTCGTTCTTTGATTGCTTTCAATTGTGAAATCGTCATTCGATCACGAGTCCGGTTCGTAGCTGCCTTGGCTGCGATCAACGCGTCGATGTCGAGCACCGGACAGATGCCAATTGGAAGCGTCAGATCGATGCTTCGTTCTTTGACTGCTGCGAAATCTCCGATTCCCAGCACTTCGCTAAGGCAGTCCAGCTGTCCCAGGTCGGTGTCCAAATAAAGGTTTTTCAAACTGGCGCAGACTTCATCCGTCAGCGCAAACGGTAACTTTTGCGGCGTCATCCGATGCACGGGATGGAGATCCGCAATCGCTGCTTCAATTGCTCGGAGATTTTGTGCCGTAAACGCACAACAAACGTCGACATCCTGCGTCATTAAGCTCACGCCATGAGCGACGGCGGCGAAGCCGCCGACGAGAACGAATTCGACGCGCGATGCAATGAGCCGTTCGACGAGCTTGTTAAGTTGAGACATCGGCTTGGCGGCGCTTCATTGCTGCGCGCAATTGCAGCGCGAATGAGAGTGCGTGATCGTGATTGACCATCCTTTCCCAAACAGTTTTTTCCAGGTTGCAGTCCACCAGAGACATATCCATGCCTTCGGCTTCGGCCTCTTCCCACGCGGAGCGGGGCTGCTGGGGTTGGGGTGTGTCGCTCATGGTCAATGCGTCATCGCGTAGAAAATAATGTTGATGCCGAGCGGGTAGGCCTTCTTCTCCGAAAACTCTTTGAAGTAGTATTCGTTTTCGCCCTCGCGTTCCCAGCCGTCGCCGAGGTCGGTATTGTGACAAATCATAACCATGATTCGGCCTTTGTCGTCGAAAAAGGCTTTATAGTGGGGCTCTTTGGAGTCGTAGGTTTCCCAGGTGATGCCGTCGTACTGACTCATGGTGCCCCGGCCGACGTTCGGGATTTGGGGTTTTTCTTTGAGCGGGAAGACGCAGTTAAAAATCTGGTGCGAGATGTCCAGTTCCTGCGGTTCGCGCTCGGGGAAGACGCGCTTCATTTGTTGATAGAGATTGCGGTACTGCGCTTCGCCCCAGAAATCGTCGACCATCAAAAATCCCCCGCTCAAAAGATAACGCCGGAGGTTCTTCACTTCTTCCTCTCTGAACTGCAGTTCGCCCGGCTCGACAATGTAAATGAAGGGGTAATCGAAGAGTTCCTTGTCGGTGAGTTCGAGGACCTTGCCTTCGGGATTGACCTTCAGGGACGTAAGTTGCTGCAACCGATAACTGAGGTTCAGCTCGGCGTCCGGAAAATCGACGTGCCATACGCCGGCGCCGCCCCAGCCACCGTAGCCGGACGATTCGTATTTGATCCGGACGAACGTAAAGACGTCTTTCTTGAACTTGGGGTCGATCTGCCACATGGGAACGTCGCCGCGATCGATTTGCGTGACCGGCGGTTCGCGATAACGACCGCGCCGTTGTGCCACGAGCGCGCTCACGGCGAGCATACAAAAAATGAAAATGACCAACGCGCGTTTCATGAGGCCGGAGTTGCCGACGTGTCTGGCACGCGTGTCTGGTTGTTTTCGCGGTTGATCTGAAGCAGAAGTCGCTGCGCATCGCGGAAACGCGGGGCTTCTTCGAGGGCCTTGAGAACGTGACGCTTCGCCGCGGGGTCGTGCTTCTCGTGCAGCAGTTTGGCGAGGCGATAGTGCGCCTGGGCGGGGTCGGGCGGGTCAAGCAGCAGGAGTTTGCGCCAGGCGGCGATGGCGCGGTCGGCGTCGCCGAGCGCTTCGGCGCTTTCGGCAATGCTGGAATAGGGCCGCGGCACAAGTGGGTTGACCGCGAGGAACCGCTCGGCGTTACGGCGCGCCTCCTCCCAATCTTTCGCGGCGAGCGCGAGGTCGATGAGCCGCTCGAACGTCTCAACGTCATCGGCATCGATGGCCGCCACGGCGGAAAGCACCTCGCGCTCCTCGTTTGTCTCGCCGAGTTGACGGTGGGCGTAGGCGAGCATCACGTAAGCGTTGTCCGGGCCGGTCTGAATCGGGACCTGCTCGATCAATTTCCGGAGCGGAGCTTTCGCCTCCTTCCAATCTTTGCTGCGCATCAGCTCCGCAGCCTTCCGGATGAGATTGTAGTAATTCTCCTTGTCGCTCTTCGGCTCGGCGTCGTCCTCATCCTCGCCGCGCTTCGGCTTGGTCCAGTCCAGGTCCGGCCCGACGCTCCGGGCCAGTTTGCGCGCGTAACGCGCGAACTCGTCCTGCAGATCGGCCATTCGCTTTGTATGGGTTTCAATCGCGGCGTTGATATTCGTGCCTTTGCCGAGGTCGTGGAGAATCGCCTGGAAGCTCTCGATGCCGAACCGGTCGATGAGATACTCCACGACGAGCGACGACTGGTAGTATGCGAATTGCAGGTGCAGATCACTGCGCGGCGCCAGGAATGCGGAGCTGAGCTCGCTGATCGCGACGAGGTCTTTACCCAGAACCATGTCGCGGTATTTAGCGTTCATGACCTGGCCCCAGGTTTTGTCCTCCAGCTTTTCTTCGTAAACCGAAATTCCTTCGCTGAGCCAGCGCGGCATTTTGTTTTCGGTCATTTGGAGCGTGATGACGTGACAGAATTCGTGCCACAGCACGGCCTGCCAGTTGGCCTCGTGGCCTGTCTGCGAAGCCGGGCTGTTCGCCGTGACGACGGGCCCAAAGCAGACGCCAAGAAAACCCGGATTGTGAGGCATGCCAAAGGTGCGCACGCCGAAATCTTTTTGGTTCGGGTAAATCTCGATCGTCGTCGGCTTGCGCAGCGTGACGTTGTATTTGGCGCAGAGTTTTTCGCGGGCTTCGCCGAGCAGTTTGAGGACTTCGTCGCCATAGATCGTCGCTTCGTTTTTGCTCATGCGCACGATAAAGTGCTCGTTGGTGAGCGTCGCAAATTGCTTCAACGTTTCCTCCAGGGTCACGAGATTGTAAGCGGTGACGTCATATCCATCCTCCTGGTGCGCGTCCTGACAAAGCCTCCAACCCTCGTCCTCACCGAGCCGCAATAAGTCCTGCGCAAGCTGAATTTTCGCGGGCACAAAGCCTTTGTCGAACTTCAGGGCAGCGCGCTGGTAGTGGGCACCTTCGGCAAAGCGATATTTTTGCGAGAGCTTTCGCCCGATAAAATGGTCCACGGCCGGGTTTGTTTCCCAGAACTTGAGGCCTTTCGCGCGATTGGCCTTTTCGGTTTCGGAGTCGTTGGCCAAATACGCGAGCACGGCACGGCTGGCCCAGGCAAGCGGATGCCATGGATTCACCGCCAAAGCGCGATCGATGGTTTTGGCCGCTGTTTCGTATTCCTCGCCATCGATTAAGTGCTCGGCCAGGAGCAGCAAGGCGGGCACGTGATTCGTGTTGATCTCCAGCGCGGCTTCGAGCGACTCCAGCATTTGGCGGCGTTCGCTCGGTGCGTAGGCCTCAGCCATGCCAAAGTGCATGTCCGCGTCGTTGGGGAATTTTTTCAGGCCGTCGGCAAAGGTTTTTGCGGCGAGGGCGTAATCGCGTTTGTCAATGGCGAGCTGGCCCATGGCGAGGAAAGTGTCGCGCAGGGAAGGGTCGGCGGCTTTCGCGCGATCGAAAAAGTTTTCAAGGACTCTTCGCGGGTCGGCGCCGAGCAAGAGTGCGGTTTTGCCGAGGGCGACGAGGTTGCCCGCGTCGCGATATGCAAAACCACGGCGGCGGCTCGCGAGCGCATCGATTTCCTGAAGCATTCTCTCGGCGCGTTCCTTCTCGCCATTGGAGCGAAACACTTCGTTGCCGAGCAGGCGCAATTTGATGCTTGAGTAGCTGCGGTTAAGGGCCGCTTCGGTTTCGGCCATGGCGTTGGTGTAGCGCCCCGTGGCCAGCAAGGAGTCGATGAGCAGAATGCGCCACTCCTCGCTGTACGGCTGATCCTTGACCTCGCGCTGACCGAGCCGGACGCAGTCGTCGTATTGACCTGTGGCGAATTGCTTGCGCACTTCTTCGAGGTCCGCCGCGCGCGCCGATGTGGCCAAGAGTGTAACCAGCGCCGCCACGACCCAACTCGCAGCCCTCGACAAACGGCACTGGCCGGCGAAGTGCATAGCCACATCTAACGCAGGTGCGCGGCACACGCAACTGAGGTTATTGATAAGCGCGGTTTATTTTGTGCCGCCGCTTTTTCTATCTTAAAAACGCTTCGTGCAAACCGCCATCGACGGTGATCACCTGGCCGGTCGTTTTGCTGAGCCGTTGCGTGACGAGCAGGAAGAACGCTTCAGCCTGGTCGCTTGGCGTGATCGGGCTTTTGGTCAAGGTGCGGTCTGCGTAAAATTTTGCGAGTTTTTGCGTGAGCGAGTCAGTCGACTCCGACTCGGCGTACGGAATGTTGTACTTGGCGAGGCTGGCGATGACGCGATCGCGCGGGAACATGGCGCTACCTTGAACGACGGTCGCGGGGGCCACACCATTCACACGAATCAGAGGCGATAATTCCATGGCCAGTTCACGCACTAAATGATTCGCGGCGGCCTTGGAAGTGTCGTAGGCGAGCGAACCTCTTTTCGGCACGACGGCATTGGCGCTGGTGGTGAGCACCAGATTTCCGGACAGCCCCTGCTCGCGCCACATCGAGGCGGCTTCGTCTGCGACGATGTAACTGCCGGTGACGTTCACGCGGAAAGTGATGTCCCATTTATCGTCCGGGATGTGGCCGGTCGTGTCCGGCGAGAAGAAGATGCCGGCAGTGACAATGATGGAATCGAAACCGCCGTAAGCGAGGGCGACCTGTTCGAGCATCGCGCGCACCGAAGCACGATTAGTGATGTCGCAGGCCAGGCCCACGGCCGGGCCGCAGTTGGAAATGCCGGTACCCGCGACGCCGATTCCAAGGCCGAGTTTGTCGGTTAATTCTTTGGCGGTGGCCTGGGCGCTTTCGAGTTTCACGTCCACGCAAACAATATGCGCGCCTTCTTTGGCGAGGCGATGCGCGACTTCGCGACCAATTCCGGAACCGGCGCCAACGACGACAGTGACCTGCCGCGCCAACTCTTTTTCGGGCGGCATGCGGCGCAGCTTGGCCTCTTCGAGCAACCAATACTCAATGTCGAAGGCTTCCTGTTGGGGAAGGGCGATGTAGCGGTCGATGGCTTCAGCGCCGCGCATGACTTCGACGGCGCAATTGTAGAATTCGGCGGTGACGCGCGATTCGCTCTTGTCCTTGCCCCAGGCGATCAAGCCGAGGCCCGGGATGAGAATCACGGTGGGATTCGGGTCGCGCATCGCCGGTGAGTTTGGCCGTTTGCATCGGTTGTAATAGTCGGCGTAATCGGCGCGGTACTTCTTCAGGCCATCGGTGAGTTTTTGCTTGAGGTCGGCGAGGAGTTTGGAAATCCAATCGTCTGCTTCGGTCGCAGACGGAGCAGCGACCCTACCAGGCTCAAGGGGAACGTAGAAGGGTTTGATTTTGGTGCGGAGGAAATGGTCGGGGCAACTAGTGCCGAGTTCTGCGAGGCGCGCGGCATCTTTGGAATTCACGAAGCGCAGAATTCTTTCGTCGTCCTGGACTGTGCCGATGAAGCGGCGCTCGCGGCTAACCTGGCCACGCAACCACGGCAAGAGGCGGGCGAGGACTCTGCGGCGGAGCGGTTCGGGAAGCGTAATGTGCAATTGGCCTCCGAATGCGGCGGCGTCACCGCCTTTGGCGGCGTATTTTTTCTCGATGAAACCCGCGGCCCGCTCGATGAGTTCGAGGGTGGTGAAATAACATTCGCGATCGTCGTTGGACCAATTGATGAGGCCGTGTTGGCCCATCATAATGCCCCGCGCGTGCGGGTGCTTGCGGCAAATGTCCTGCATGATCAACCCCAACTCGAAACCTGGACGCAGCCAGGGCGTGTGGATGACTTCATCGCCGTAAATCTCTTTGGTGAGTTCAACCGAGCGCGCCGACGCAGCGACAGAGATCGCGGCATTCGGATGCGTGTGATCGACGTGCCTGGCCGGAATGAAGGAGTGGAGGGGAGTGTCAATGGACGATGCGCGCGGATTGAGATTGAACGTGCAATGATTGTACATCGCGACCATTTCGTCTTCCGCAGGGGCTTTTGGACCGCGTTCGGGGCGCGACGCGTAAAGCTTTTGGAGTCCGATGAGCCTGTCCTGGTAGAGCGAGGAAAAATTTTCCTTCGTGGAGGTGCGCAAGTCTCCGCCGGAACCCTTGACCCAAAGCACGTCGGCTTTTTCGTCGGTAAGAGGGTCGGTCTCAGGCAGTTTCGCAGAGGTGTTGCCGCCGCCGGTGTTGGTGACGCGCAGGTCAGCGCCCAGCTTGTTGGAGCGGTAAACCAGGCGGGCGACGGGATCGAGCTTCGCGGCTTCAGCATCGTTCCACAGATTTGAGACGAACTGGAAGGACTTGTCGGACATAGAGTCTTAAAGGCTAGGGGTTCGGGTCAAAATCGGAAATGAAAAACGGGTCGCTGTAGCCGGGGAAAATCGGCGGAAATCGGCGAACCGCCGATTTTGATTTGCGTAAGTCGTTGGTACAGCGGGGTCGGATCGGTCGGAAATCGGCGCATGCGCCGATTTTGCACGAGTGGATTTCCGGAAACCGGAAATCGGAATTCCGGAAAATTCCGGTTTTCTCCGGGTTGGTGCGGAGGGGAGGGCCAATGAGGAATTGGCGAATGATGAATGACGAGGGAATGTCGAAAGACCGAAAGCACCGAGCTCCAAATTCCTGAAAGCGAACAAGGCGAGGGTTGCCAGATACCATCCGGCGATACCGCACGCTTCCAGCGTGCGGTATCAAGTTACACTTCTTGCTCATGCGCCGATTATAGCATGGGCTTTTAGCGATTTTGGCGGACTGGGGGATCTCAATGTGACAGGAGAGGACACCAGAGGACACGAGCGGACAGGAGAGGACATTTTTTTGATGAAAAAGTGCTTGACCGATTTCGCACGTTGAACTCGCAGCTATTGGTCTTGCAATTTGAGGCCAGACTGCTCAGGGTAAGGCCCGGTTAAAATCCCTGGCGTTTCCATGAAATCCCCTAACAGCGCCGTTCTTCTCCTGGTTTATGTTTTGTGGCAACCAGCTACTGATGCGGCGCCTGCCTCGCCGCGTTCGAGGGTCGGACCGAGCGCGGAACCGACCGCGATAGAGATCCTGCAGGCGCAATGGTTTGACGCGCCTTTGATTGCAACTCGCGAACCCACAGCGTCGGAAAATGATGCGTTGATCGCAGCCGTGGAGCGGTTCGCCGCGCGTACGGTGCGAGATGACTTTTCAAGTCTCACAGCCTATCTGGAAACGAATCCGAACTCACCGTGGGCGCTGGCCTTACGAACACAGTTGGGAAGCGAGTATTACCGGGTGGGGCGTTACTCGAAAGCGATCGACGCGTGGAACCAGGCATGGGCGGCGCGAGACGACGCGGCGGAAGACGATCGAGTGGCGAGCGCCAATCGCGCCGGGAGCGAGCTGGCGATGATGTATGCGCGCCTGGGGCGGATGTGGGAGTTGCGACCGTTGCTCGGGCAACTGGAGAAGCGGCCGGGACGTGGCCAGATTCCGCGTAATCTTCGTGGCGCGCGCGACGGGCTGTGGAGCATGGAGCACCGGCCCGAAGTGTCGTTCCGTTGCGGGCCGCTGGCGTTGGACCGGATCTGCTTCGCGACGGACCGCAGCAAAGCCGGCAATCAGTTGATCCAGGATTCGCAATCCACCACGAATGGGTTCTCGTCGAGGGAACTGGCAGGGTTGTCGCGCCAACTTGGAATGAATTATCAAGTGGCGTTTCGCGCGCCGGGGGCGGAGGTGATCCTGCCGGCGGTGGTGCATTGGAAAGTGGGGCATTATGCGGCACTGATTGCGCGTGATGGAAATTTGTTGCGGGCGGAAGATCCCACGTTTGGCAACACCAAGGTTTGGTTGTCTGACGACGCTCTGGAGGAGGAAGCCAGCGGCTATTTCCTGGTGCGTTCCGGCCCTTTGCCAAACGGTTGGCGAGAAGTCTCGGCCACGGAAGCGAGCCGGGTTTGGGGAAAGGGCGCGACGCACATCAGCGACCACGACGAAACGACGGATCATTCCGAGCAGACTTGTCGCGAAAACAATCAGAGTCGCGAACACGGCATGGCGCAATGGAACGTCCACCTCTTGCTCGCCAGCCACCGCGTCGAAGACACCCCGGTCGGCTACACGCCGCCGGTCGGGCCGCCTGTTTACATCCGCGCTACCTACAACTCAGTCAACGGCTGGCCGGATTTCGGGTTGCCTTATTCGAACATTTCCCAGGAGTGGCGGCTGAATTGGCTGGCCTACCTCACCGACGATCCGCTGAACCCGGCGGGAGACGTCAAATTTGCGGCCAACGGCGGCGGGACGATGACATTCACCGATTTCAATCCCACCAATAAAGTGTTCCGAAACCTGTTCCGCAACCGCGCCAACCTGGTCCGCACCGGCACGAATAGTTATGAAATCCGTTATCCCGACGGCTCGAAGCAGCTTTTCGATCAGCCAGACAACTCCGTCGGCACAGCGCGGAAAATTTTCATGAGCGCGGTTGTGGACGCCGCCGGAAACGCAGCGACCGTTCAGTTCGATCAGCCTGGCAGAATCGCCAGCATCACTGACGCGATTGGACAAAAGACCCGGTTCTTTTACGAGCGTCCGTTGACGAACGAGTTCATTCATCCGTCAGTCGCCTGGGTTCCTCCTTTCATCGTGACGCGCGTCGTGGACCCATTCGGTCGCACGGCCAGATTCGATTACGGTTCATCGATCAACGCGCGGCTGTCGAGCATCACCGATGCGATTGGCCTCACGTCCAGTTTTCTCTACGACTACAAAACCAACGAACTCGATCTCGGGATGACGAACCTGATCACGCCCTACGGAACCACGGTGTTCAAACAGGGCAGTTATCGCGGATTATACCGCGCGAACTGGGTGGAGATCACGCATCCCAACGGTGAGAAGGAGCGCGTCGAATATTCCGAAGGATTGAACCTCCCCTGGAGCGAACCGCTCGGCATCGTCCCGAAGGGAGTCCCAGTCCGGAATTACGTCCTCTGGGCGCGCAACACTTGTCATTGGGACCGCAAAGCCTACGCGGAGGGTTACGCCCAATTGGATTACACGAAAGCGCGCATTTATCACTGGCTGCACGGGCAGAATTACAACACGGCTTCCGGAATTCTGGAGAGCTACAAGAACCCATTGGAGCATCGTGTCTGGTTCAATTACGACGGACAAGTGAACGCGACGTTTGTCGGCACGTCTGACCAGCCAACAAAGATCGCGCGCACTCTCGAAGATGGCACCACGCAGCTTCACCAGTTCGAATACAACTCGCTGAGCAAGCCGACGAAAGCGATTGATCCACTCGGTCGCGAGATCAGTTTCATCTACGGCACGAATGAAGTGGACTTGCTTGAGGTTCGCCAAACCCGCGCCGGCCAGAACGAATTGCTCGCCAGCGCCACGTACAACGCCCAACACCAGCCGTTGACGGTTACCGACGCCGCGCGGCAAACGACGCGCTTCAGCTACAACGCGCGCGGCCAAACCCTCGCGATCACAAACCCGCTCGGCCATGTGGCGGCATTTACTTACGACACCAACGGATACCTGCTCGCCGTTGATGGCCCGTTGCCCGGCACGAATGACACGAGCCGTTTTACCTACGACAACGTCGGCCGCGTACGCACGGCCAGCGATGTGGATGGTTACACGCTGACGTTCGACTACGACGCATTGGATCGGCTGACCAGAAGCACGTATCCCGACAGCTCGTACGAGGAGATTACGTACAACCGCCTCGATCCCGAAGTGGTGCGTGATCGTGCCGGGCGTGAAACGCGGTTGATGCACGACAGCCTGCGCCAATTGGTCTCCGTTGAAGATCCGCTGGGACGGGTCACACGTTACGACTGGTGCGGTTGCGGCGCACTGGACGCACTGGTTGATCCGTTGGGCCGGACGACGTCGTGGATTCGCGACGTTCAGGGCCGGGTGATGGCGAAGGTTTACCCAGACGGCTCCCGCATTCAGTACGATTACGACAAAGCAACGGGCTGGCTGAAATCGGTCCGCGACGAACGGAACCAGGTGACTGTGTTCGATTACAATCTCGACAGCACGCTTCGCCAAAAGCGTTATTTCAATTCCTCCATCCCAATGGTGAACGTCAAGTTCACCTACGATCCGAACTACCCCCGAATGGTGACAATGGAGGATGGCACGGGGTTGACCATGTTTAGTTACTACCCCATCACTGGCTCGACCAACCCGGGCGCGGGCGAACTGGCAACGATTGATGGTCCGCTGGC
>Ga0111538_10006242_pt1 | contig 16168 bp, 13 predicted proteins | sample SoiMethybrSBSTD1_FD_79669 | JGI IMG/M metagenome (GOLD analysis project Ga0111538, IMG submission 79669) | Bulk soil microbial communities from a Populus tree surrounding site in Tennessee, USA - Soil MetaG P. TD hybrid SBSTD1 (version 2)... | ecosystem: Environmental > Terrestrial > Soil >...
TACGGCACGGACTGGGACCGAGTGCACGAGCTGCTCGCGAAGAACGGCAACGTCACGGCCGTGTTCGCGGGACACATCCACCGCATGCGCTACGACGGCACGAAGGACGGCATCCAGTACTACACGGTGGCCTCGGTCGGCGCGTTCCTCGAGTTCGAAGCACCGGCGGCCGGCTATCTGCACCAGTACCACGTCGTGACCGTGCGGCCGCAGGGCATCACGGTCGCTGCGCTCCCGGTCGGCACGGTCATGGACCCGCAGCAGATCACGGGCCAGATCAGCGAAGACGTCGATCTCGTGCACGAACACCTGAGGCCCGCGGTCGAGAGCTGCGTCGCCGCGGGCTCCGGCGAGCCCGTGCGCAGCGACGGCAGCGCCGACGCCGTCGTGACGCTGCGCTGCGAGAACCCGGCAACGCGCGCGATCGAGCTCGAGCTCGTTCCCTTCACCGACGGCGGCTGGGTGTTCGGGCCCGACCACCAGCACCTCGTCGTGGCGCCGGGCAAGAGCGGTACCACGACGTTCGCCGTGCGGCGCGCAGCCGACCCCGCGGTGCCGTTCGCGCTGCCGCTGCTGCAGGTGCGCTGCGACTACCTCGCGGCCGACCGGCGCATTCCGCTGCCGAAGCGCGAGTTCCCGCTCGACCTGCCGCCGCCGGCCGACCTCGGCACGGACGCCGCTGCGCGCGACGGCGCGCTCGTTCTCGACGGCGTGAAGGCCTGCCTGCAGGTCGGCGCACAGCAGGTGCGGCTGCCCGACGGGCCGTTCACGCTCGAGGCGTGGTTGCGCGGCAAGGACTTCAAGGGCCGGCGCGGTCTGCTCGCGAAGACCGAGAACAGCGAGTACGCGCTGTTCGGCACCGACGGGATTCCGGAGTTCGTCGTGTTTCTGGGCGATCGATACGCGACGGCCGTGCGCAAGGAGGCCCCGCTCACGGTCGGGAAGTGGCATCACCTGGCGGGCGTGTTCGACGGCAAGAACGTGCGCCTCTATGTCGACGGCGCGCTCGCGGCCGAAGTCGAAGCGCAGGGGAAACGCAAGACGAACGGATTGCCGCTGTTCATCGGCGCCGATCCGAACGCGAACAGCGCTCCCGTGTCGTTCTTCGCGGGCGCGATCGACGAAGTGCGGCTGTCGAAGGTCGCGCGCTACTCGGGGCCGTCGTTCGTGCCACCGCGCCGCCACGAGCCCGACACGGACACGCTGCTGTTGTTGCATCTCGACTCGGACTTCGGACCCTGGACGCCCGACGCGTCGCCGCACAAGGCACACGCGACGCGACGCGGGACCGCACACTGCACGGTCGAAGCGCCGGGGCTGGCCCGCTAGCACGAACGCGCGGTCAAGACGAACCGATCGTCGGCGTGAGCGCGTTGGCGCTCGTGAACGCCGTGGTGCCTGGAGCACCGTGCCCCGACAACAAGGACTTCAGCAAGAGCGACGCGCTCTTCCCGCCGGCAGACGTGAGCAAACGGCTCGGAGCCGAGTACTCGGAGCAATGCCGCCAGCTCTGCTACGGCAGCTATCCGGCCTGGAAGGAGGTTCTGGCCAGGTTCGGCGAGTTGCGCGAGTTGCTGCGGGGCCGGCGGCAGCGGTGACGTGCGATCCGGTGGGTCGCGCATTCGATGCCTCGCCCGAGCGTGTGGAAGGCTGTGGAACGCTGCTGCCAGGGTCACCCTCTCGCCGTCGCGCAGGCGGTCCCGGCGCGCGACGGAGGAGTGGCCACCCGCGACGCCCCCGGTGTCGGCGTCAAAGCACGGTGGAGTCCCGGTCGCTGGTCCGCTACCACATTGCCGATGGCCTCACGCCAGAAGCCCCCTCCCACGCGCACCGTCCGCAAGAAGCGGCTCACGGCCCGCAACGCCGACCGGCACGAGCTCTACGAGCGCGCGGTGCAAGCGCCGGCGCTGGACGCCGCGTTCTATGCGCGCTGGTTCGAGAAGTACACGGGCCGGCCGTTGCGCGTGCTGCGCGAGGACTTCTGCGGCACGGCCGTGCTCGCGTGCCACCACGTGAAACGCCACAGCGAGAATCGCGCGATCGGCGTCGACCAGCACTGGCAGACGCTCGCCTGGGCTCGCATGCACAACGTGAAGAGACTGCTGAGCCCCGAGCAGCAGACGCGCCTCGTGCTGCTGCAGAAGAACGTGCTCGACGTGCAGCGGCCGAAGGCCGATGCGATCCTCGCGCTGAACTTCAGCTACTCGGTGTTCAAGACCCGGCGCGAGCTCGCCGGCTACGTGCGCAACTGCTACCGCTCGCTGCAGCCCGGCGGCCTCTTGTTCCTCGATGCCTGGGGCGGGCCGGACGTGATCCAGCAGAAGACCGACAAGCTGCGGCACAGAGGCTTCGTCTACCACTGGGAGCAGCGTGCCTTCGATCCGATCACGCACGAGATCACGTGCGCGATCCACTTCGAGTTCGTGGACGGCAGCCGGCTGCGCGATGCGTTCGTCTACGACTGGCGTCTCTGGACGCTGCCCGAGCTGCGCGAGCTGTTCACGGAGGCGGGATTCGAGGACGTGCACGTGCTCTGGGAGAGCACGGACACCGCGACCGGCCTGGGCAACGGCGTGTTCCGCCGCGTGCAGCGCGGCGCCATGGACGACGCCTGGATCAGCATCGTCGTGGGCAGGAAGCCGCGTTGAGCCGGTGCTGCGCGCAGCCCCGCCACGCGCTGCGCACTCTCGCGGTCACGACGCTTGCGCACAGGCGGCTCCGTCCGAACAATGCGCCGCCGCGCCCGCCTACCATCCAAGTACATGAACGAACTCGTCATCCTCGGCGCCGGCACGATCGGGCGCATGGTCTGCCACCTGATGGTCAGCTGCGGCGACTACGCGGTGCGCATCGCGGACTCCGCGCAGGGTGCCGTCGACGTGGTGACGCGCCGATACCCGAAGGTGCGCGGCGAGGTCGTCGACTTCGGCGACAGCAAGAGCCTCGATTCGTTCCTCGAGCGTGCGTGGGCCGTGATCAGCTGCGCGCCCTATCACTGCAACCCGCTGATCGCGCAGCGAGCCAAGGCGCTCGGCGTGCACTACTTCGACCTGACCGAGGACGTCGAGGTCACACACCAGGTCAAGGAGCTGGCCAAGAACAGCAAGACGCTGTTCGCGCCGCAATGCGGGCTCGCGCCGGGCTTCATCACGATCGTCGCGAACCACCTGATGCGCTCGATGACGAACGTCAGCGACCTGCGCCTGCGCGTCGGCGCGCTGCCGCGGTATCCCAGCAACCGCCTCAAATACAACCTGAGCTGGAGCACCGAAGGCCTCATCAACGAGTACTGCAACCCGTGCGAGTCGGTCGAACAGGGCCAGCTCACGACGGTGCCGCCGCTCGAACAACTCGAGCGCCTCACGATCGACGGTGTCGACTACGAGGCGTTCAACACTTCGGGCGGCCTCGGCACGCTCGCGATCACGCTGAAGGACCGCGTCAAGAACGTCAACTACAAGACGATCCGCTACCCGGGCCACTGCGAGCTCATGAAGTTCCTGCTGCAGGACCTGCAGATGCAGGACCAGCAGCCGCTGCTGCGCAGCATCTTCGACAAGAGCCTGCCCGCGACGTTCCAGGACCAGATCGTGATCTTCGTGAGCGCGACGGGCAAGTATCTGGGCCGGCTCACGGAGCGCATCTACGCGAAGACGATCTATCACCAGCAGATCGACGGCGACAACTGGAGCGGCATCCAGATCACGACGGCCGCCGGCGTGACCGCGATCGTCGACATGCTGCGCGCCGGCAAGCTGCCGAGCTCGGGCCTGCTCAAGATGGAGAGCGTCGACTACGACGCATTCCTCGCGAACCGCTTCGGCAAGTACTACGCCTGAGTGCTTGCGTTCGCCGGCTGGCCCGGCGGCCGGAACGCAAACGCGAGCACCGCGGCCGCGCCGAGCGCGAGATACATCGGCAGCGCGAACAGGCCCTTCCAGTCCACGATCTCATTGGGCACCGAATCGAGAATGCCCGGTATCACGGTCGTGTGGCTCGCCATGATCGAGCCGCACCATGTGTTCGCGACCAGCGCGCCGCCGCCGAGGATCATGAGGTTGAACAGACCCTGCGCACTGCTGCGGATGTCCTTCGGCAGATACGTGTCGACGAAGATGTAGACGGTCGCGAAGAAGAACGCGTAGCAGATGCCGTGCAGCACGTTGATCACGACGACGAGCCACGCGTGCTGCGGGAAGTGCGCGAACACGAAGAAGCGCGCCGCGTGGCCGAGCACGCCGGCGACCATCGTCCAGCGCCAGCCGAGGCGCTTCAGCACGAGGCCCAACACCGCCATCGTGAGGATCTCGGCGACCTGACCGATGCTCATCACGGGCATGATCCAGTTGCTCGGAATGCCGACCTGCGCGCTGCCGAGAAAGGTGCCGGTCCAGTTGAAGTAGCAGTTGTGCACGAACGAGTCCGCGAACGCGACGACCCACAACACGAGCACGAACGGGTGGCGCAGCAACCGGAACGCCTTCGCCCACGCGAGGCTCTCGTTCGCGCGCGGCGGCGTGTGCGGCAGGTTGAGCGCCGACGTGGCCAGCAGCAGCGAGGCGCCGCCCGCGACGACGAAGGTCCACTTCGTCGCGGCCTTCGCGGCATCGCCGGCCAGCGGATGCGCGAGCGCCTCGCCGAGCCAGTTCCAGAGGCCCTGCGGATTCGCGGCCGCGACCGCCTGCCAGTCGACGAACACGAACGTGAACGGCCACGCCGCGAGGATCCAGCCGATCGTGCCCCCCATGCGCACGAGGCCGAACTCGCGCTTCGCGTCCTTCAGGTGAGTGAACGCGATCGCGTTCGTGATCGAGATCGTCGGCACGTAGACGAGGCAGTGCAGATACATCAGGATCACGAAAGGCCAGAACTCGCGCGTGAACCCGAGACCGAGCATCGCGAGACCGCCGATCAGGTGGCTCACGGCGAGGAACTTCTGGGCCGCGAAGTTGCGGTCGGCGAACTGGTTGCTGAACACCATGCCGACGATCGCGGCGATCGGGAACGCATCGAGGATCGCCGCCTGCTCGCCCTTCGTGAAGCCGAGGCCCTTGTCGAGGTAGCCGAAGATCAGCGGCAACCACGCCCCCCAGATGAAGAACTGGAGGACCATCATCAGGAACAACTTCCAGCGGTTGGTTCCGGGCATCGGGACGGGCTGACGAGGACACCAGCCGGGCGGCTGGCGAGGGCGTGCGGCAGCGTAGGTAGCGGGTGTGGCGCAGAGAAGCGTGATACGGCTGTTCCGCCGGCTCGCCGCGGAGGCGCGAGGTCGTGGGTCACCAACCGGGATCGCGCAGCAACTCGGCCATCGTGAGTCCTAGAACCCGATCTGCCGCGAAACGCTCGCGCCCGGCGATCCACAGTTCCGCTCGCGGGAAGCTATGCGCGAACCAGGCGAACTCCATCGCGCTCGCAGCACCGCGCTTCACTTCGATCCACAGCTCGGGCCGCACGACGTAGTCGATCTCGCGATCGCCCGAGGCCCAGAACAGCAGCTCCTCGGGAGTCTGCTCGCCGCGAAGGGCCGCGCGCCGCCAGATCTCCTGAGCAACGAGCCATTCCCACCATCGGCCCTGCACCTCGGGTGGCAGCGCCTTCCAGTCGGCCACGGACCGCAACCGACCGCCATCGAACGCGACCGCCGCCAGCAGATTGATCGGAGGGAACTTCGCCGCCTTGCGCCGCAGAGCGATGCGCCGGCTCGGATCCCAGGCGAAGGCACTGCCGATGCACATCAGATCGGCGAGCAGCTCGAGATACCCGGCGGCGATCGTGTTGTTCGCGAGACCTGTCTCGCGAGCAAGCAGCGCCTGCCCGATCGGCGTGCCCCCGCGCGCCAGCACGGCATTCCACACCGCGAGCAGACTGCCGCGGGCCCGGCCGCTCGCCGCACATTCGCCGAGCACCCAGTCGCGCACCATCTCGATCACGTGCTCGGGCAACCGACCATGCTGCGCGAGCTCCGCCGCAGCCACCGGGCATCCGCCGCACAACATGTAGGCAATCGCCGCATCCTCGCCAAAGCGATCGCCACACACGCGCTCGAACTCGGCGAAGGACAGCGGCGTGAACAAGAAGGCGGTGCGCGACATGCGCCCCTTGCGCCCGGGCAGTCGCTCCGCGCCGCGCCGCAGGTCCGTCGCACGCGAGCCCGTGGTCACCAAGAGCACGTCTCGCAGTTCGCCCGCGTCGAGCAGTTGCTTGAGCCCTCTCTCCCAATTCGCGATCGCCGTGATCTCGTCGATGAAGAGACGCCGCACAGGCGCATGCTTGGCGAACCACGGCACGAGACCGCGTATGGCAGCGACAAGCGCGTCGGTGTCGGCGAGTTGGTCCCCGTTCAGGTAGAAGGCCGACGCGGGTCCCGCCGAACGGATCGTGGCTTCGAGCTGTCCTTCGAGCCACGTGCTCTTGCCGTACTGCCGAGGCCCGCGCACGAGCAGCACCCCGGCTTCTGCGGGCAAAGCAGCGAGCCCGAAGTCGACCTCGAAGATGGGCCCACCGCGCCGCAGGCGCTCGAGGTGTGGAAACAGCCCAGCGACGTCGAGTTGGCCCCCCTGCAGGTGTTGGTTGATCGCTCTAACGTCCACGACGTTACCATATCGAACGTTTGTGACGTTAACAACGACTTCGCGGAGCATCACGAACGCAACTCACTTCATGATAGATAATTGCATCTCACGGTCGACGCCTGTCAACGGTGCCTTCGGGTGCCCTGAAACCTACTTTCCAGCGCGTTCGAGCCACGCCGCGAGAGTGGCAGCGAACGCAGTAGGGCGCGCGAAATCCTGGCAGCGACCCAGGCGGGCTAGGCCCCCCCGGACTCGAAGCGCGACTCGCAAGCAGGTTTCGCCCGACAACACCGCTTGGCCGCCTCGATGCGCCGGGCCGCTCGGGTATTCCTCGCGCCGCCGTCCGGACACGACCAAAGCCGACCGCCTGGCACGGTCCCTCCCGACCCAGGCTGCGAACGCGATCGGGATCGGGGTGGAATCCGAGCCCTCCCCCCGCTATTGAGAATAAGTCTCAGTAAGAAATGGCTCGACCCACGACCGTACTACGAGCTGTCACCGCGCTGGTGATCGCAGCCAACACGCCGGCCCAGGCCGTGATCGAGCGGCAGGTCTTCGCGATGGGCACCACGCTGTCGGTCGAGGTGCACGCGGGCACACGCGCAGCAGCACTTCTGGCCAGCGAACAAGCGCTGCGGGCCGCGGAAGCCGTCGAACGCCGGCTGTCCGTGTGGCGTGCGGACAGCGACATAGCGCGCATCAACGCAGCGCGGGTGGGCACTGCGGTGCAGGTCGATGCCGCGACGATCGGAGACCTGCGTTGGGCATTCGCCATCGCGGCGCGCACGGCGTTCGCGTTCGATCCGACCGTCGGTCCTCTCGTCGAAGCCTACGGCTTGCGCGAGGGAGGACGCTGGCCCGACCAAAGCGTGTTGCGCTCCGCACGAGAGGCGACCGGCGTGGCATGGTTCCGGCTCGGCGACGCGAGCGCCGAGCGCTGTTGCGAGCGCGCGGCGCTCGATTGCGACGCGTTCGGCAAGGGCGTGGCCCTCGACCGCGCGGCGGCGGCGGCGCGCGGGGCGGGCGCGACCGAGGTGCTGCTCGACTTCGGCGGCCAGATCGCGCTCGATGGCGGAGCGGTGCGGTGGGTGCCGATCGCGCATCCGCTCGATCGCGAACGGATCGTCGCCGAAGTGTTGCTTGCACCGGGCTGGTCCGCGTCGACCTCGGGCAACGGCGAACGCCGCGAGGTCGCCGACGGCCGGGCCGTGCCGCACCTGCTCGATCCGCGCAGTGGCCTGCCCGCGGCCGATTTCGGCGCCGTGACCGTGCTCGCGCGCGGTGCTGCGCTCGCCGATGCCGCGTCGACGGCCTGCTTCGTGCTCGGCCCCGCGGCACTGCAACGCGCATGCAGCGACCTGGGCGTCGAAGCCGTCGTCGTCGAGTGCCATGACGCCACCGTGCAACTTCGCGCCACGACCGGCCTCGTGGCACGCGTGCGCGCCGCCGCGGGCGGCAGCGTTTCCTTCACCTTCCCATCGTCCCGATCCAAACCATGAAGCCAGTCCCCCACCATCTGAAGAACCTGCTCGCTCCCGCTGTCGCGGCGATGCTCGCCAGTGCCCTGGTACACGCGCAGGAAACGGTCGAGCAACGACTCGACCGCATCGAACGCGAGAACCGCGAACTGCGCCAGCGCGTCGACAAGATGGCGGGCACGCAGGCTCCGGCCCAGCAACCGGGCGCAGAGCTGCCGCCGGGCACCCGCAAGGTCTACGCGATCGGCGACGGCCTGTCCGTCGCCGGCTACGGCGAGATGCTGTTCTCGCAGAACTCGGGGCAGACCGACGTCGCCGACGCGCTGCGCGCGGTGATCTACTTCGGCTACCGCTTCGACCCCAAATGGCTGTTCCACTCGGAGATCGAGTTCGAACACGGCACGACGGGCGCGGACTCGGGCACGACGAGCAGCGCTGGCGAAGTGTCGATCGAGTTCGGTTACCTCGAGCACCTGTTCGACGAGAACGTGTCGCTGCGCACCGGCCTCGTGCTGATGCCTGTCGGCCTCGTGAACGAGAAACACGAGCCGACCGAGTTTCTGCCTGCACGGCGGTCGCAGACGGAGACCCGCATCCTGCCGACGACGTGGCGCGAGCTCGGCTTCGAGGGCGTAGCCACGTTCGGCGACTTCGACGCGAAGCTGTTCGCCGGCACGGGCCTCGACGGCGAGGAGTTCGACGAGAGCGGCTTGCGCGAGGGACGCCAGGAAGGCAATCGCGTGGCCGCCGACGACATCGCGACGGCGTTGCGCGTCGACTGGCACGCCTGCCAAGGTCTGCTCGCGGGCAGCTCGGTGGTCTACCAGAAGGCGGGCCAGGACGGCGTGCGCGGCACGACGGCGATTCCCGAGATGGATACCTTGATCGCCGAAGGGCACGTCGACTTCCGTTCGGGTCCCTGGATCGCGCGCGCGCTCTACGCGACCGTGTTCAGCGACGATGCGCTGGAATTCGCGACGGCGACGGGCCGCAACCTCGCCGAGCGCTCCTATGGCGCCTACTGCGAGCTCGGCTGCGACGTGGCGCCGTGGCTGTTCCCGTCCAGCACGGCGGCGGTGACTCCGTTCGTGCGCTACGAGCACATCGACACGCAGGCGAAGATGGGCGAAGGCATCCCCGCGGATCCCGCACAGGACAACGCGATCTTCACGTTCGGCGTGAACTGGCGTCCGATCGACAAGATCGTCTTCAAGGCCGACTTCGAGGACTGGAGCGACAGCTCCGACCGGTTCAACCTCGCGATGGGTTATGTGTTCTGACCTCCGCCTGTGGCGATACGCACGCGCGGCCGCGTGCGTGCTGCATGCAGCGATGCTCGCGGCGCAGACGCCGGCCAAGGTCGAAGCCTCGGCTCCGACCGAGGCCGAAGCGGCAGCGCTCGCGTTCGCGGGCTGCGTCGTGAAGGAGGAGACGGCGACCCTCTCGGCCGAGCAGCAGCAGAAAGCGAAGGAAGCCGCGAAGGTCGATGTCGTGCCGGAGAAAGTCGTCCGCTACGTGGCGACGAAGGACGGCAAGGTCGTCGGACACGCCTACGTCGACCGCCGCACCGTGCGAACACACGCCCAGAAGCTGCTCATCGCCGTCGACGGCGACGGCAAGGTGCAACGCATCGAGATCCTCGCGTTCGACGAACCGCGCCAGTACCGGCCGCGGGCCGCATTCTACGAGCAGTTCCACGGCAAGGGCCTGACCGACGACCTGCAGCCGCGGCGCGGCATCCAGCCCGTCGCGGGCGCGACGCTGACGGTGCGCGCCACGGTCGACGCGGTGCGCACGGCGCTCGCGATCCACGCGCAGCTCGGAGCGAAATGACGCCGGCGTTGCGGGTCGCGACCTGGAGCACGACGGTTGCCGTCAGCGTCACGGGCCTCGCCTATGCCTGGATGCGCTACTGCCTGTCGCCCGCGAACCCGATGGACCTCGCGAACCACCCGTGTCAGCCGACGATGCAATACCTGCATGTGCTCGCGGCCCCGGTGTGGCTCGTGGTGTTCGGCGTGTTGTGGCACGCGCACGCGTTGCCGAAGTTGCAATCGCGTGAAGCGGCGCGGCGGCGTTCGGGGATCGCGCTGCTCGTGCTCTCCGCCGCGATGGCGGCGAGCGGCTACCTGCTGCAGACCTCGGTCGAAGATTGGGCACGTTCGCTGTGGAGCGTCACGCACGTGGCGACATCGCTCGCTTGGTTGCTCGCGCTGGCCATCCACGTGCTGACGCAAAAGCCGCGTGCCGCGTGATCGAAGGCCGCCCCTACTCGATCACCGCGAGCCCGCGCACGCTGACGAACCCCCACGGCGCCGTCGAATCGTCGGCGATCACGAGGCGCAGGGACTCGCCGCGGTACTCCACGAGCGTCCAGCGAAACTCGGTCTCGACGTCGTTGGTGCGCCGGCCACGCGTGCACCGCAGCAGCTCGTCGCCACGCCACAGCTGCACAGCCTCGCTGCCCCCGTGCACGAAACCGCGCAGCTCGCGCGCGTTCGACGCAACCGTGAAGTCCTGCCACAACCGACCGCGCACGGCGTCGCCTCGCGGCTTGGCATACGTCGTGACGAGCCAGCTGCCGTCGTCGCGCTTGCTCGTCGCGAACGCATCGCCATCGTGCTGCCAGCCCGTGAGCTTGCCGTCCGCGAACTCGAGATTGCGCAGTTCCTGCGGCGCCTGCGGCGGCCGCCCTGTTGGCGCCGGCTTCCACAGCACACCCGGTGCAGCGACGTGGCTACGCACGAGCTGCACCGTGTACGGGTTCCAAGTCGACAGCGCGTAGACGAGCACATACACGCGGGGCTCCGGTGACGTGCACCACTCGGGCACCAGATACGGGCCATACTCGCCGCCCCACTCCTCTTCGCGCCCCGGATCCGACAGGCCGTCGTCGTAACCGACAGCACCCAGTTTCTGGTGCATGCAAGAGCCATAGCCGCGGTCGCGGCCCGGGTCGAAGATCACGACCGGCTCGCTCCACGGACCACTGGCCGCATGCGCCGTGCGCAGGTGGATGCCGCGCGGCGTCGTCGCATTGCAGGTCATGGCCCACAACCGCGTGCCCGGCAGCTGCCGCACGCTGAGCTCGCCGATGCAGTCGCTCGCGACGAGTGGCTTCGCGTTCGCTTCGTCGGCCGTGAAGTCCGGCCAGTAACGCCAGGCCGCGCGATCGGCCAACGACTCGGCGCCGACGCGCGCGAGGAACACGCTGCTCTTGCGGTATGCACCCGAACCGAAGATCCACAGCAACGCGCCGTCGCGCACGATGCTGACGTTGACGAACTTCTCGGTCGCGACACGATGGTCGAGCTGCAGCTTCGAGAAGTCGGCCGTGTGCGCGAGCACGGAGTGGCTGTGGCGCTTCGTGCGTTTGTCCCAGCCGCTCGAGAAGAACACGTAGGTCCGTTCGCCGACGACGATCCCCTCGACCGGCACGTCCATGCCGCCGAGCTGCAAACCCTCCGGCGCGAGCGGCAGGAAGCGGTTGCCGGGTTGCACGAACCACTGCAGCGTCGGCACCGTCGCGCCCGCGAGCGACGCGAGCTTCGTCCACGCGGCCGAGTCGACGTCCCAGTCGCGCCGGTCGAGCGTCCACGAGTCGCCGAACAGGAACACGAGCCTCTTGCCGCACGGAAAACTGACGCCGAGATCGGTGCCGGAGAGACCGACCGGTGCCAGCAGGCGCGGCGGCGTGAGCCTGCCTAGAGGCTCCGTGGCGAGCCAGAGCAGTGGCTCCTGGTGGGCCTCCTGCTGGGAAGGCAGCGACAACGCGAAGAGGCAGATCGTCAGGGACAACGCGCGCAGCATCGTCGCGGCATCCTACCGCTGCTGCGCGGCCTCGCCGATCTCGCCGCGGTGCGGCAACAACAACACGACGACTGCCGACAGCAGCGCACAAGCGATCCCGACCCACAGCGCCGGCGCGAACGAACCGGCCGCGAGCGCGCCGCCGATCGCGGGCTTGGCCGGCAGCTGCACGGCGCGCGCCACCGCATAGAACGAGGCCGCGGCCGTCGCGCGCAACGCGACCGGATAGTGCTGCCCGAACAGCGCCCCGAAGCACGACCACGTGCCGGCGCCAATGCCCATCGCCGCGACCGCGAGCGTGAATGCGCCGAAGTCCGCGGCCGCGGTGTCGAGCCGTTGCAGCACGAGCCACTGGCCGAGCGCGAACACGAGACAGAACGCGACGAACATGCGGATCCGCCCGAGCCGCGCCGCGAGGAAGCCGAACATCACGTCGGCGACGACGTGCACGCCGTTCACCTGGATCTGGAACCAGCCGACGTCGCGGATCGACACGCGATGGAGCCGGACGAGCGCTCCGGGCAGCTCGGCGTAGACGCACCAGAACCCCGCCATGTGCAGCATCAACACGACGAGCAGCACGCAGCTCGTGCGGCGATAGCTCGGCGCGAACAACAGCCACGCGGGCCGACGTTGCGCGGCGCTCACGGCCCGGTCGGGCCCCGGCATCGCGGCACGCGCCCACAAGCCGAGCCCTGCCAGCGCGGACGAGACGAGGAACACGGCGCGCCACCCGACCTCGGGCAGCGGCGCGAGAAAACAACCGACCGCCGCTGCGAGCGCCATCGCGACGGGACTGCCGGCCTGCAGGATGCCGTGCACCCGGTCCCGCTGCGGCCCCGACCAGTACTCCGCGACGACGGCGTGGCCGATGCCCCACTCGCCGCCGACGCCGAGCCCGGTGACGACGCGCGCGAGCAGCAACGACCAGAAGCCAGAGGCCAATCCGGTGAGCAGGGCTCCCGCCGAGAACACGACGATGCTCGCAACCATCGCGGGCCGGCGCCCGGCGCGATCGGCGAACCGGCCGAACACGAACCCGCCGACTGCGGTCGCGAACAGCGACCAACCTTCGATCCACGCGACGGCCCCCGCGACATCGAGCCCGAGCTCTGTTCCGATGTCGCCCTTGCAGAAGCTGAACAGGATCAGGTCGTAGAAGTCGAAGACCCAGCCGAGCCAGCAGAACAGCAGCACCTTGCCGCGGCCGCGCTCGAACAGACCGGCGTCGGCCGGCATCGCAGCAGCGGAGGGCATCGGCATCGGGACAAGACCGTAGCACGCGAGAGCAGCACGATCCCGCGTGCACAGGCCTCACTTCTTCGCGGTCGAATACTCGATGTGCAGGTTCTCGATGAACACGACGCAGTCGTTCACGGCCATCAGCCAGCGGCCGTGCATGCCGCGCTCGCCGCACGCCCACGTGCCGGCCTCGACTCCGCCGACGAGCACGCGGATCTGCGTCTTGCCGACCTCGACGGCAGCCTCGAACGGCTTCTTCGCGACGATCGGCGCGTTGCCTTCCTTCAGCATCTCCCAGTCGCCGCCGACCGCCCATCGCTTGACCTGGAACTTCCCGGGCAGGAAGAAGACGCCGATCATGCTCTTCTCGTCCCAGTCGAGCTGCAAGCGGAACGAGTCGTCGCCGCACGGTTGCAGCTCGAACGTGCCGCGCAGCGTGTAGTCGGCGCCCTTCTTCGGCAGCTGCACCGCGTGGAAGGACGCCGTGTGGTCGTCGTTGCCGACCATCATCAGGCGGTTGCCGCGCACGGTCGTCATCGGCAGGTTCTCCTTCCACACGGGCCTCACGTTCTGGCCCATCTTGCTGAACAGCGACTCGGTCTTGACCCAATCGGTGCCGAGCACGCTCTCGATCGCGGCAAACCGCGTATCGACGCGCGCCGTGACCTTGCGCGTCGTCTTGGCCAACAGCTTCTTGGCCCATCCCGCGCCCGTGGTCGCCATCATCTGCGCCATCGTGCACTTGCGCTCCTCCTCGTCGTCGTGCTCGCGGCGCGTCTTCGGCACTGCGTAGTCGAGCACCATGGTCTTGAGCAGCGGCGGCTGGCGCTCCTCGAGCAGCTGGAAGTAGAACGAACGCCGCGTGTCGTAGGCGGGCTCGAGCCCGAACTTGTGATCGGGGTTCACGATGGTCTCGAGCACGCCGTAGCCGAAGACCTCGGCGAGCCACGGGTCCTTCACTGCGGCCGGCGCATACTGGGCCGCGGACAGTTGCGCCGCGCGTTGCACGATCGCCTGGCTCGTCGGGGACGGCAGCCCCACGATCTCGAGCGCCTTCGCGGACAGCGTCGGCCACATCAGCACGTGCGCTTCCTGCGCCTCGAGACGACCGAGCGACTCGATCGGCACGCCGCCGCCGCCATACTGCTTCTCGACCGCGCGATACGCCGCGACTTCGGCATGGACGTGGATGACCGGCGGCTTCTGCTCGCGCAGCGACAGCCATTCGGCTGTCTTGGCCCACGCACTCTCGGCGGCCGCGAGCGCCTCGTCGGCGAGTCTGGCTGCGAGCGGCGGCGGCAGCGCGCCGGGGTGCAGATGCACGACGAAATGCGCTCCAGAACGGACCAGCGGCGCTGGCGCCGGGGCCTGCGCGCGCGCCGCGGCCAGCAGTGATGCAGCGGCTGCGGCCGCGATCGCCATCTTCGAGCAAGAACTCGTTCCCATGCGCCCCATGCTAACTGGCGGCTCCGGCGAGGCCACCGGCGGCAGGCCTCGAGGCACTTCGGGTGGTATCGTGTCGGCCCTCATGTTCGTGCCAGTCCGCAGAAAGACCGTCCCGGTTCGCATCGGTGCTTGCACCGTCGGCGGCGACCACCCCGTCGCCGTGCAGTCGATGACGAACTCCGACACGGCCGACGCCGCGGCGACCGCGGCCCAGGTCGCGGAACTGTTCCTCGCCGGCAGCGAGCTCGTGCGCATCACGGTCAACAGCCAGGAAGCCGCGGCAGCCGTGCCCGAGATCCGCGCGCGTCTCTCGGACCAGGGACTCGCGGTGCCGCTGATCGGCGACTTCCACTACAACGGCCACGTGCTGCTGCGCAAGTTCCCGCGCTGTGCCGAGGCCCTCGACAAGTATCGCATCAACCCCGGCAACGTCGGCAAGGGCGGCAACCACGACAAGAACTTCGCGACGATGGTCGCGTGCGCGGTCGAGTACGGGAAACCGGTGCGCATCGGCGTCAACGCCGGTTCGCTGGACCAGGAGCTGCTCAGCGAGCTGATGGAAGCGAACGCGAAGTCGTCGCTGCCGCAGGACGCGACGGCCGTGTTCCTCGAAGCGATGGTGCAGAGTGCTTTGCGTTCGGCAGCAGCTGCTGAAGAGCTCGGCCTGCGCCGCGACCAGATCATGCTGAGCTGCAAGATCAGCAGGGTGCAGGAGCTCGTGCGCGTCTACCGCGCGCTCGCCGATCGCACCGACCACGCGCTGCATCTCGGCCTCACCGAAGCCGGCATGGGCATGAAGGGCATCGTCGGTTCGACGGCCGGGCTCGGCCTCTTGCTGCAGCAGGGCATCGGCGACACGATCCGCGTGTCGCTGACGCCCGAACCGGGAACCTCGCGCACGCAGGAAGTGCGCGTAGCGCAGCAGATCCTGCAGGCGCTCGACATCCGGCCGTTCCTGCCGCAGGTCACTGCGTGCCCTGGCTGCGGCCGCACGACGTCGAGCTACTTCCAGGAGCTGAGCCAGCAGGTCGAGAAGTTCCTGCACGCGCGCATGCCCGAGTGGAAGAAGACGAAGCCGCAGGCCGCTTCGCTGCAGGTCGCCGTGATGGGCTGCGTCGTCAACGGACCCGGCGAGAGCAAAGCCGCGCATCTGGGGATCTCGCTGCCGGGCACCGGCGAGGCGCCGCGCGCTCCGGTCTACGAGGACGGCGTGCAGGTCGGCACGCTCGAAGGGCCGACGCTCGCGCGCGACTTCCTGGCGCGAATCGAAGCCTACGTGGCGCGCATGCAGTGAGAGCGCCGATGCCCTACGACCCCGCGCGACACGGTCCTCGCCGCATCGTCGGTCCGGGTTTCCACGGCAAGGTGCACGCGCTCGTGAAGCAGGTGCCGGCTGGTTGCGTGACGACGTACGGCGACGTCGCCGAAGCGCTCGGCAGCCGCAGCGTCGCGCGCCAGGTCGGGTTCGCGATGGCGGCGATCGACGATGCCAGTGTGCCGTGGTGGCGCGTCGTCGCTGCAGGCGGGTGTCTCGCGGCGCGCTCCGTTCGAGCCCAAGTCCGCGCGCTCCGCAAGGAAGGCGTCGTGGTGAAGGACGAGCGCGTGCAGGAATTCGCA
>Ga0111538_10006243_pt1 | contig 16168 bp, 15 predicted proteins | sample SoiMethybrSBSTD1_FD_79669 | JGI IMG/M metagenome (GOLD analysis project Ga0111538, IMG submission 79669) | Bulk soil microbial communities from a Populus tree surrounding site in Tennessee, USA - Soil MetaG P. TD hybrid SBSTD1 (version 2)... | ecosystem: Environmental > Terrestrial > Soil >...
AAGTTAATTCACAGACTGAAGTCTGTGCCACTTGCAGGCGGAGACGCCTGCGTACCGGTATGGAACGAGCCGAGAAAATCAACATTGCCGTCTGGCATGGATCACCTGCGTGTCCGCGGACTCGGGTCAGGGCGAAAGCCTTTGCCGCAATCCTGATCGGCAGCGCCTGCCTGTCCGCTGCGTTGGCGAGCTGGCTTCCGCTGCAAGTGTCGATCGTCTCCGTCTTCCTTTTTGCGGGCCCGCACAATTGGTTCGAGGCTCGTTACTTCCTGATGCGCCTGCCGGCGAGGTTTGGCCGCTCGCGCAACTTTTTCATCGTAGCTTTTGCCGGCATTGGGTTGCTGACTCTGGCTTACGTTTCGTTGCCGGCGCTTTACTACGCAAACGTCTGGTCGGGCGCGAATTGGCCCAATGCAATTGCGGGCTGGAATACGCTGATGATTCTTTGGATCAGCGCGCTGGTGTTGATGCGGGGCAGACAGAAAGCGAATCGCGATTGGTTTTGGGTTCTGCCAATCGCTTTTGCTTTGTGTGCTGGCAACTGGCTGGCGCCGGAACTGTTCAGCCTGGCCATCGTCTACGTTCATCCGCTGGTGGCGCTTTGGTTTTTGGATCGACACCTGCGGCGCACCAAACCTGAATGGGTAAAAACTTACCGGCGATGTATTGCAGTGCTGCCTTTGCTGTTGGCGGGAATACTCTGGCAACTCTCTCGGACCGCATCGCTCGCAGATGACAACGGACTCTTCTGGCGCATCACACAACATGCGGGCGCTGACCTTTTACCCAACGTCTCGAGTCACATGCTGGTTTCGACGCACGTGTTTCTAGAGCTGCTTCATTACGGCGTGTGGATAGTGGCGCTCCCTTTGATTGGAGCCACCGGCGCGATCTGGAGCGTGAAATCAATTCCCATCGCCGGTCACTCCCGCGGCTTTCCCAAACTGATCGGGGTATTTTTGATTTGCGGTCTGGTAGCAGTAGCCGCGCTGTGGTCTGGCTTTTCAGCCAACTACACGCTGACGCGTGATGTTTATTTTGCCGTCGCCATGGCCCACGTGCTGGCCGAAGCGCCGTTTCTGTTGAGAATGATTTGAGAGAGCGGCTTTTCTGTCTGAGGTGTGGAAAGGCTCAGCCGAAAAGCTGGAATACGAGTTCGGAAGCTATGCCTCGTTTTCGGAGGTGTAGCCTCAGTTCATCATTTCGATGATCCGGTAAGGCAGAGCCGGCAGAGCCTTACCGCACATCAGGCGGCAAGGCCGCGAGATATCCAAAGCGCCGTCAAGCCGGCGCAATCTAAAATGTCTCCTTCCGATCTCTGGCATTTCTTTCCGCTCGGTTACCTGTTCACAATTCTGATCGAGACGCTGATCCTTCTCGTCGGGCTCTCAAAAAGACACTCAATTAAGCGAAGATTGATAGCCGGCGTATGGCTGACGGCCTGCACTTATCCAATCGTAGTCCTCGTCATGCCGCTGGTGTTCGCTAACACCTCGCGCGCGATCTATCTGGCCGTCGCGGAAACTTTCGCGCCCGTGGCCGAGTGCGTTTTGTTCTGGCTGGCCTACGGAAAGTCGGAAGAGTTCGGCAAACGATCGATGTGGCAGGATTTCGCTACGATCGTGGTAGCCAATTTGGCTTCATTCATTGGCGGCGAAATCCTGAACGCTTACGGTTGGTTCGGATGGTTCGCATAACGGCGGCTGTTTACAATCGGCTCAGTTAATCGCGGCGTGGGTGGTTCAAGTCTCTCCGCGTTGGTTACGCATCAGAATCCGCTCGGCCGTAGCGAAATTCCTTTTTATGTATTCACGATGGGCCTGACCGGCTCCCTTGGCATAACGGCTTGGGTTCTTCAGCATTCGGTCTACTATCGATACTTGCGAAGGCCAACCTCGCAGGCCGCGAGTATGATTATGATCATGCACCCTTATATGAAACAAGGGTTTCTGAACAAATGCGACGGGATAACGAGCCAGCACCCGAGCAAAGAATTCCAGCGTTTGGCCGTACAGCAAACTCTCATCGAATAGCCCGACCTGCGCAAACACGTCACGTCGCACAATTGCAGATGGCGTGGCTATGAAGACTCTCAGAAGAAATCCGCCGTCGACCTGTTCGATGTAGTAAAAGTCTTTCTTGCGGACAACGGTCTCGACCGGCAGCCATCTCTCTCGTAACTGCTTTCGAGGGGCCGCGGCGGTCACGTGCGGATACACTGTGTAACCGTCACATGACACTAAGCCCGCCTCGGGAAAACTTGCGATCGCCTGCCATTGCAAGGCTATCTTATTGGGGGCCCAATAATCATCAGCGTCCAGCAGCGCAATCCACGGCTGTTTGCTCACCTGAATTCCCAGGTTGAGCCCCGCAGACATGTTTCGCCTGTTTTGTTCAAATACTCGCGCGCCGAGGCTCGAGGCGATTTCTTTGGTCTTGTCCGAACAGTCGTCGGCCACCACGATTATTTCCGACACGGCTAGAGTTTGCGCGTGTACGCTGTTTATCGCCTCTGCTAAAAAGGCCTCGGCATTGCGGGCGGGAATTATGACTGAGATCGGAGCACTCAGGGACACTAACGTCGCCACTCCTTAGCTGATTAATAAGTGAATGCCCGGTCTCGAGAATCTGATCAAGTGGGTGAGCAGGATGATCCACCAACGCAGACAAAGCCCGGACAACAACTGGGACAGACACAACTGGCCGCTTGGGCGGCAGTGGGAGCACTTATGGACATGATTACCGGCAAAGACAGAACAACCGGCGCGTACTTCAACATTAGTTTTCGACGGGAAACGGCCGGTGATTGAGCGTCTGCTTCGAGGAGATGAAATCGCTCAAGCTGATTGACGGCCAACCAGACGAGATCCGGATCGACGGGCGCATCCAGTTCTCGTCGCAAAGCGCGCGCCGCCTGGGTCACGTTGGTGGTGCCATCGCACTCTTTCCAAACCAACGCCGCAGTTCGATTAAGGCAATGGGCTTCATCTCGTACCATGTCGTAAACCAGAGTCTCGTCGTCCAATTCGCGGATCACAAGATTGTCTGTGCGGGCTTTAGGAAGTCGGGAAGCGTTTTTCATCTCTAGTGTCCGCCTTGAAGTGAAATCGAAATACTGGACCGAGTGCTTCTTAGAACCAGTTGAGCGCCCAAGTCGATGGAACTAGTCAAATACCGCTAATCGATACATTGGGGGATAGCGTCTTTTACAACCAGTGAAGGATTAAGTCAATAGCAACTACGGAGACACCGGGCCATCCTTATTCGGAAAGTTAACTTCCAAATGCCGCAGGCTGCGTTTGCGATACCAGAGAAAGATGACCAGGCCTGCGATCAGGACCCCGATAGCGCCAATCACGATCAGGACCGCGGCGGCGACAATGCCGATACCGGCAGGGTCGGGCGCGGCGTCCAAAACTGCGAAACCCATCATTGGTTTTGTGCCCCGTTACTGATCACCGGCGCAAGAATCTCCGGATCTACGTTGCCACCTGAAAGCACCACACCGATACGACGGCAATCAGCGGGAATTTTGCGCGCAAACGCCGCTGCGGCCGCGGCCGCGCCTGATGGTTCGACCAGTAGTTTCAGGCGAAACAACATAAAGCGCATTGCGTCCCGGATCTCGTCATCCGTAACCGTAATGACGTCATCCGCGTTCGCCCGCGTAATCGGGAACGTAAGTGCACCCGGCGTCTGCACACGGAGCCCGTCGGCGATCGTCGGCGGCGGCGAGATCTTAACTCGCTCACCTTTCTGAATTGATTGTTGCGTGTCATTGGCAGTGTCGGGTTCAACCGCAATGCACTTGATCGAAGCCTTCAACGCCTTTGCGGCGGTGCTGACGCCGGCGAACAAGCCGCCGCCGCTGCAAGGCGTCATCACGCAATCAAGATCGGGAACTTCTTCCAGCAACTCCAGACCTGAAGTTCCCTGGCCCGCCATGATCAAATAGTCATCATATGCCGGCACCATTACCAGCCCTTCCCGTTCGGCAATTTCGCGGCCGAAAGCGTCACGATCGTCCTTATGCCGGTTGAATACGCGAATGTCGGCGCCGTAATTGCGCATGCCGGCGACCTTCATTTTCGGCGCATCATCAGGAATACAAACGACTGCGCGCACGCCGCCTTCGCGCGCGGCGAGGGCCACGGCTTGCGCATGGTTGCCGGATGAAACTGCGATGACGCCACGCGCTTTTTCTTCGTCAGTGAGCGAAAGGATTTTGTTAGTCGCGCCGCGAGCTTTGAACGCGCCGGCGCGCTGGAGGTTTTCGCATTTGAAAAAGACTTCGCGGCCCGCAACTTCATTGAAAGAGCGAGAAGTAATCACCGGAGTGCGATGGACGCGCCCGGCGATTCGCACCGCGGCTTGTTTGATTAGTTCGAAGGTTAGCATAGGTCGATTCGGTGGTTTTGCCACCAGATGTGCGGAAAGGCTTCGCCTGTCCGTTAGCGCCTTATGTTTGCATTGAGGCTATGCCTCGTAATCAGATCTGGAGGCATAGCCTCAGATCTCTTTTATACTCATACGGAAAGGCAAAGCCTGTCCGCACATCAGGCGGCAGAGCCGCACAGCTCGCGGCCAACCGCTTCCAGTTCCATCTCAAAAACTTCGGCAAGGCGTTCGATGATTCGATCTTCAACCAAAGTTATTTCCATTTCATGCCCCAACAATTCCTTCATCGAAGTTACCTTCTCGCCATCGCAGGCCACAATCAAATCAAAGTAATTAAGATCGGTATTGACGTTCAAAGCAAATCCATGGGTGGTCACCCAGCGCGCGATGTGCACGCCTATGGCCGCAACCTTACCGCCCTCCGTGTGCGCACCAGTCAAGCCGGGAATCCGGAATGACTCGACGTGAAAGTCGCGCAAAGCCCGAATCAGAGCTTCTTCCAGGTCGCGAACGTAACGAAGCACGTCCTGGCGATCAGGACTCAGATTGATGATCGGATATCCGACGATTTGGCCGGGCCCGTGATAAGTGACTTTTCCTCCGCGATTTGTTTCAAAGACAGTCACGTCGCGTTCCTGCAGAATCTTGTCTGAGACAAGCACTCCATCATTTGCCGAACGTCGCCCGCGCGTCAGAGTATGCGGGTGCTCGAGCAGAACCAGAGTGTCCGGCTGGGCGCCCGTCAAAACCGCGCGCTCAGTTTGTTTTTGAACGGCCAGCGCCGTCGCGTATTCAACGCGGCCTAATCGTTCTACTCGAAGAACTCTTTGCATGATTTGCGATGAAGGAACGCGCAAATTGTAACAGGCGTGAGGTCAGTACCGGGAGCGGTCAAACCTATGACCCGGTCGCTAGCGCTCCCGGTACTGACTGTATCTCAGCGTGCTTGACTGATTGTTGGTGAATGCTTCAGGCTTATTCACAAAGAGAATCCGAAAGAGACCGAGGAGCCACCGATGAAAACTATTCTCATTCTCGCTTGCATCTTGTTGCTTTCAACAGCGGCGCTGGGCCAGACGCGTAAGCGCACCACCAGAAGGAGCGCCCCCGCGAAGACCTCGAAGGCCGCTGACGCGGAGATGGTTGCCGCGGCAGCTGTTAAGACCGAAGGAGCAACCAAGATAGCTAATCAAATAAAGAACCTGACTACATTTCTTTATCTACTGGGTGGGGTGGCGAGAAGCATTGAAGCCCTGGACGCGGCCGCCAAGACCGGCCAGGCCGCGCCGACGGTTGAGAAGAGCAAGGTGCAACTGCGGCAAAGCTTCACAGACTTCAGGGTTGGGCTGGATGCGTTGGAAGTCAGCTTTCGCAGCACACCCGCATTGCAGCCCTACTATACGAAGCTGGTCGGTTCGGCCTCAGGCGCAGCGAACGCCGAAGCGCAGGCCGCTGCCGGTAAATTCGATGACGCCGGACGCACGCTGGTTACCGTGGTGGGTAGATTGGCGGATGTGCTGGTAGCGATGCCCTGAGCTGCGTTGCGGGTGTTCGTTTCATGGAATCAGGCTGCTTTGCCTCAAAAGTTCTGTCTCATTCACACCGGGCTTTAGCCCGGTGGTCGACGCTTGCTGAAGTCCTAAGAAACCGTTTCAACGGTTTCCATGAGCCGCGTGCCGCTAACACGTTCTAGCTCAACGGCTTTTCAAGAGGTCAGAAGAAGTGGAAACCGTTAAAACGGTTCTGCGGCTTTTTAATGCGAGGCGTGTGACCGGGCTGAAGCCCGGTCTGAATGAGAGCAAATCAGACTTTTGAGGCAAAGCCGAATCAGGCTATTAACGGTGCGTGATTCTATAGGCGATACTTCAGTCTCTTTGTACGTCGCCAAACGCCACAACCTGGTCTTTTGCGTCACCGTCGAATCTCAGGACAACCCGTCCGTTACGCGCATCAATGGCCGAAACCGTGGCGCCGGCGAAGCTTTGACCGTACCGCGGCGCCATGACCCGGGCGCCGACGCTTACGTTCGGCGTCAGTGGCAAGGCCGTACAGCTGCCCCGCGGATAAACCGCTAGTCGGTTGTTGCTCTCGAGCACCAGTACCTGGTTCCCGGCGCTGCGAATTATCGTCCCGACTTTTTGGTTAGCGCCAACCTGTATCGCGACTCTCGTTCCAGGATCCCAACTTTTCAGTTTTAGGAAAGAATCAGAAATCAAGCGCTCATCCATTTTGCCTATGGTGGTCGAGCCGTCATGACTCCTGGCAGGGTTGTCATAAGCAATATCCAGATATCGGACTATCGGTCGGGCGGGATCAGCGTCGTCGACCACGATGGCCCGCTGCATTCCTGACCCGCTTTGCCACCAGGTCAGGATGATGTCGCCTTTCCTTGCGGTCTGTTTCGGCGGAATCTCGATGATGTAAGGATTCGGAACCTTGTGGCGTTCGTTCAGGAATTGCAATTCGGAATTGTCCTTGTCGGACGCCGCCATCTTTTGGACGTACCAGATAAAGCTCGTCGTCCCCACACCTTTGTCAGCGGCGTCCTTAATCCAGTTGTAAGACGGCGCAAGTACATAATCGCCCGGCTTTGCGGTAGTTGCTACTTTCGGAAAATCGGGGAAGGGAAACTTCACCGGCTCGCTCGTGTCGGGTTGCGAATCTGGCTTGAATGTTGGTGGCCTGGCTTCCGACAATTTCGGTTCTGCCGCAGAACTCGGCGTCGCCTTTGTTTGTGCCTGGGCGCTATGCGGGTTCGAACTTTGCGTTTTGCACGCCGAAGCGAAGCAGAGCACCGTCACAACCGGGACCAGAAATAGTCTTTTCATGTTTTCTCTTTTATTGACTCAAGGCGATTTCCCTGGCTGAGAACTCGCGAATGAGTTTTGGCTATGTCTTTGGCAAGCCGGTGAAGGTTATCGTCACCGCGTTCTTACCCGCATTTGAGGTGCCGCGAACGGCAACGATAATGCCGCCCGGGCCGACCCCGGAGGCACTGGTGAACCTGAGCTCGTCGACCTTTACGAATTCGGTATTGCCATCAACGGTGACTTCGCAGGGTTGCGGGGTGCTCAAGGTGCCATTCTTTGAACCAGACTCAACCTGGAGTTTGCAGTTGGTGATCAGGTCTGTGTCTTTGAAATCGACGGCCCGCAGGTCACCTTCTTCCGTAACCACGGCAAAAACGTTTTCACCGATTTGGGTCCTGACTTGATAGGCGCTGTCGACCTTCGAAATTGTCGCCCGGCCAACGTAACCGCCTTTCAGGCTTGACGAACACGCACCAAGAAATAACGTTAGGCTACCTAAGACAATCACGTTTAAGCTTTTCATTTTCTGCTTCACCTGTTTCTTTACCCAAAGCTCACCGGTTTGGCGTCAATTCGCAGGGGCTCAGTTCGACAAATCCATCGGGCCGTTCGGCCGGCGCACTTTGCGCATAGACGCCCTTAACGGTCGCCTTTGGTGTCGGCTTCTTAACGTCCTTTTGATTTGTCTCGCGCATCATTTGGTCGTTTGCCTGAATGGCCGCGATGAGCAAACGGGCATCGGGACTCAGCCTGGTGATGCAAGTGATTTTGGCACCTCCGGTCTTCGTGTCGAACGGTACCCCCATGAAGGTCACGAACGCCTGATCACCGATCTCCATTGCCGTCCACACATCGCCGCTAATCGACAGAGTCTTGCCTTTGTACTTTGTGTCAGTGCCTGCTCGATCAGCCAGCCATTCTTTGCCCAACGCCTCGGGAGTGATCTGGAGGCCGGACTCCTCGTTCCTGTCGTTGGCGTTTGGCTGACTGGCTGAGGTTTTTGTCTTCTCAGTGGATTCCTGGCAGGCGGTCCCGAATCCGATCAAGCTGAACATCAATGCCAGCGAACAGATTTCTTTGTGCTTCATGTTTCTCCTCTGATCATTCGCACTTCATGAAAATCCCGCTACCGCCCAGGCTGACCAGGACCATACCCTGGGCACCGCGGCCGACAATCCATTCCTGTGCCTGGCAGTACGGCCGGTTGGGTAGTTTCACCAGGGCCCAGCCACGTTTGTAGTAGTTGTATTCAACTTTGTAGTAGCGGAAGCTGCTGTCACTGCCGAGATAAGAAAGTCCTTTGCGCTCAGTCCAGACCTTGTAATCCAAACCGATATTGAGGACCCGCACTCCGCGATAATCGGGATCGGCAGCGTATTTGCTGCGGATAAAAGCTTCAACCGCCGGATCGTGAAAAGGTGGTGGCTCCCAGGAACGATTCTGCGCAGTTTGCTCGATCAGCTTCTGCAATTCGCCGGCTTTCTTTTCGACACTGGCGAAGAAGTCAGCGGGCATCTCGATGCCGTATTCAGCGAAGCGCGGTTTGTATTTCGGGATCTGTTGTTGCCTCCACTTGTCTGGTTCGTACATCAGCAACTGCGTTTCGTCCGGAACGCGGTTCTTCTGATGGTTGAACGCAAACTTCAAATTGTCTTCGGTAACGATCAGCGTGATCTGGTTTTTTGCGGCCGAGATCCGCGCCGCCTTTTCCAACTCGCCGCGCCGAGCGGCAATCTCACACCAGACGGCAAAGCGATAATCGACAAGGCCTTCGCGCAAGCCATAAGTAGCGTCAGTGATCCCCGGATACCTGGATTTGCAGAGCGCGTCCAATTCAGCAAGTTCGCTAATCGCGGTTTGCCATTCTGCAGGAGTGTTCGGCGCGCCGCCTGAGATGTACTTATGGTCATAGAATGGAGCGAACTTTTGGACGGTTTGCAGATATTTGCCGGCCTCGCTGAGGAATGCATTCTGCCGCTGGGCCTCCTGCCCTGCCTGCGCCGCGCTGCCGGTGGCGCGAAACCGCGTGGTCGGCAACTGTACGTTTATGTAATCGTATTTGCCCCTGCCGATGCGCACTTTGGCGATGTTGTTGTCGACGGATTCGATCACACCGGGAATCCATCGTGAGCCATCTTGCAGCTCAATCGCATCGCCCACGCGAAAGACCTGCTGGGCCTGGGCGCCAATGCTTAAGATCGTGAGCAGAACACTTAAGACGATGCTGCGTTTCATTTCTCTCCCCTTCAGTTGTCTCCAGCGAAAACTTTTGCCTTGCGAGATAAATAGCTATATCTTTGTGCCCCCGAAACTGTCCTTTGGAAACGGTTAGGTTTTCGTCAGGTCGGAAATGCCCAATAAAACCAGGCAATCTTACAAATTCGAAGGGTATCGTCTCGACTCACAACCAGCCGGACTGTGGCGTGATGGGAAACTGATTTCTCTGCCACCGAAGGTTCTGGACGTGCTGATCCTTCTGGTTGAAAGGAAAGGCGAGATTGTCACTCGCGAAGAACTGTTGGATGCCGTTTGGCCCGACACACACGTAGAAGAAGGCAACATCAAATACACCATTTCGCTCCTGCGTAAAGCACTCGGCAAAGAGCTGGTACAAACAATTCCCCGGCGCGGGTACCGTTTTGTCGCGACCGTTTCAGACACGCCGGCAAATGGCCGGAAGTTGGATCAAAGCGCGGCTGCCGGCATGAGCGCTTCTGAGACCACGGCGAATCCAGGCCCGGCTCTGACAGCAGCACCCGGAGTTGCGAAAACCAGTTCACGAAGAGCCTTCGTAGCTGCTTTTGTGATCCTGATCGTAGCCGCGAGTGTCGTCGGAATTTGGTGGAAGGTCGCGACTAAGTCCAAGCCGATCGCCGGTAACTCAAGCTCCTTCGCCGTGTTGCCCTTGAAGAGCTTGAACGATGATGAAACAAGCAGAGCCATTTCATTAGGACTTACCAGTACGTTGATCTCGCGCCTGGGAAGCTTGAATCGTTTCGTGGTGCGCCCACTCGACGCGGTTGAAAATTATGCGAAAGAACGCGGGGACGTGATCAAGTTCGCGGAGAAGTTGAAAGTTGACTCGGTGCTGGAGGGCACTATCCAAACTATCGACCAGCGGGTGCGGCTGACTGTGCGGGTGATCGATGTCCGGTCCGGCGGGCAGACGTGGACCGCCAGCTTTGTCGAATCCGAAGACGATGTCTTCAAGTTGCAGGACAAGCTTGCATCCCAGGTGGCTATCTCGCTGTTAATCAGCATGACGCAGCAGGAGCAAACCGTGCTCGCGCGCAAGTCCACCGACAACGTGGAGGCCTATCGCGCTTACGTTCGGGGACGGGCGATTCTCGACCGTAAGAACATCGACCTATTGGAAAAGGCGATCGACGAATTTCAAAGATCAGTCATGCTTGATCCAGCTTATGCGCTCGCCTATGCCGGACTTGCCGACGCATTTCTGGCACGGACTAACCTGCTGTCAACTGAGGAATCAGCCGAAAGTTTCAAGAAGGCTGAAAAATATGCTCAGAAATCACTGGAACTTGGCGAAGAGTCTGCTGAAGTTTATACCGCTTTGGGACGCATCAAGCGGATCCATTACTGGGATTGGGCAGGCGCTGAAAAAGACTTCCGCCGCGCAATCCAGCTGAATCCCAATCAGGCTGAGGCACACCGCTATCTGGCGCAGATGCTCTCGTTTTTGGGAAGGCAGGACGAAGCGATTATTGAAATCAACCACGCCATTGAGATCAACCCCATTTCGTCGGCCATCACCACGGCGCAGTTTTCGATCCTCGAAAGCCGCGGAGAATACACCATCGCCTTGAAACGCGCCGACGACTTGCTTCGGCTTGAAAAAGCCAACCCATGGGCGAAGCGGGCTGTCGCTACGTTCAGTTTTCTCCTGGGTGATTACGCGCGGGTCATTGACATCGGCGAGCACCTGGCGCCTGAAGACGAACGGCAAAAATTTGCTTTTCTCTCATTGCTTTCCTCGTCATATCAGAAAACGCATCAGACCGAGAAAGCGGACGAAACGCTGCGACAACTCGAACAACTCGCGCAATCCGATACGAAGGCCTTGTACTCGCTGGCGGTAAACTACGCTGAACTTGGGCGCACCGACGACTCTGTCTGGGCGCTGCAAAAGTGCTATGAGCAGCACGAGGAACGGATTGTTTGGCTAAAAGTCGAACCTCGCCTGACTAAGATTCGACCCGACTCTCGCGTTCAGGATCTGCTGGCCAGGCTGCGTTTGAATTAGGTTTGCGCAATCCTACTCCAACCGATAATTCGGCGCCTCCTTGGTAATCACCACATCATGCACGTGCGATTCGCGCAGGCCGGCCGCGGTCACGCGCAGGAACCGGGTCTTCTCCTGAAACTCTTTGATCGTGTGACAGCCCGTATAACCCATTCCTGATCGCAGGCCGCCCACGAGTTGCGTGACCATCTCAGCTAAAGTCCCACGATACGGGACCCGGCCTTCGATCCCTTCGGGCACCAGCTTTGATTCAACTTCAACCCGTTCCTGCGAGTAGCGATCGCGCGAGCCTTCACGCATCGCGCCAATCGATCCCATGCCGCGGTACATCTTGAAGCTGCGACCCTGGTAAAGAATCACTTCGCCGGGCGCTTCTTCAGTGCCGGCAAACAGCGATCCGATCATCACCACGTCGGCGCCGGCGGCAATCGCTTTGGCCATGTCGCCAGAGAACTTCACGCCGCCGTCAGAGATGATCGGGACGCCGGTTCCGCGCGCCGCTTCCACCGCTGATTGAATTGCCGAAATCTGCGGGACGCCGGCGCCGGTTACGACGCGGGTCGTGCAAATCGATCCTGGGCCAATGCCGACTTTGACCGCATCGACGCCGGCATCGATCAATTCGCGGGTGCCTTCACCGGTGCCGACATTGCCGGCTATCAATTGAGTTTCAGGATGACGTCGTTTGATTTCGCGCACCGCTTCGATTACGCGCACTGAATGGCCGTGCGCGGTGTCAATTACCAAACAATCGACGCGCGCTTTGACCAATTCGTCGGCGCGTTCCCTGAAATCGCCGGTGGCGCCAATCGCGGCCGCGACTCGCAGCCGGCCGAGATCGTCTTTGGCCGCCGTCGGGTACTTGATAGCCTTTTGAATGTCCTTAACGGTGATCAGGCCTTTGAGGTGTTTGTCGTCATCGATGACCAGGAGCTTTTCGATCCGGTGCTCCTGCAGCACGGCCTTCGCCTGATCCAGGGTGGTGCCGACTGGAACCGTTACCAGCGGTTGCGGGGTCATCACTTCCGAAACCGGCAGCTCAAAACGCGTTTCGAATCGCAGATCGCGATTGGTGATAATTCCCACCAGATGTCCGTCTTCATCGACGACCGGCACGCCGCTGATGTGATAACGCTCCATTACATTGAGCGCTTCACGCACGGGACGGTCCTGCCGGATAGTTACCGGATCGACGATCATTCCGGACTCGGATCGTTTCACTTTGTCCACTTCTTCCGCCTGGCGTTCGACGCTCAAATTCTTATGCATCACGCCAATGCCGCCCTGTTGGGCGATAGCAATCGCCAGAGAGGCTTCAGTCACGGTGTCCATGGCTGCTGAGCAAAGGGGAATTTGCAGCCGAATGGAGCGGGTAAATTGGGTTGAGGTATCGGTCTCAGTCGGCAAAACGTCTGATCGCGCCGGCACCAGCAGAACATCATCAAACGTCAGGCCCTCAGGAATTTGTTCTATGATCATGATTGCTTAAGATTACTCCTTTAGTGTCTCTGATTCTAAAAACGAAACCGCCCGTAGATTGGCTACGGGCGTCATTCAAACTCAAAACTGGAGCGCAGGTTTGCGCACACTGCGAGATCGCGCAGCGGCTTTCTTCGAACAAACTTAAACAGTAAAGTCGTGCTCAACCTCCTTTATCCTCTCCAACGTCCGGATCATGTTTGATCGACCAAGTGAATTTGCCGCTACCGCCGTCTGATAATTCACGAGCCTGCCCGTGCCGGGCGGACCTGGTTTTTGCCCGGTGCGGCGTTTGTACCATTCCAGCCCACCCCACACGGCGAGTGAAAGTGCCGCCAGAATTAGGATCGCTAAAATCAGGGTCTTCACCGACGACCGTGAACCCGATGCCCCTTCTTCAGTGTAAACGAGCGATTGGTGTGATTTCGATCCTTCATCATCCGTTTCGCCTCGCTCACGCAGGGTTCGCGAATAGTCTTCGAGCGCCTGATGTTCGTCAAAGCCAACGAATTTGGCGTACGCCCGAATGAAACTGCGGTTGAAAATCCCGCCCGGCAAGCGGCGATAGTCGTCAGTTTCGATCGCCTCGAGATAACGGATCGAGATCCGCGTCTGTTCCGAGATGTCACGCAGAGCAATCCCTCGCGCCTCGCGTGCGAGTCGCAGTTTTTCTCCGATGGTCTCTGACATTTCGATGGAGTCAGTCCCGGCTCATGAAAGGTCGCCGCGCTTCATTGTGGCGTTGAAATCGACGAGTATGCTTCCCACTAAGATACTCTCGCAGTTAACCAAGCGACACGTTGCGCGCACTATAGCGCTGGCTTGGAAACGTTGTCAACATTATGAATTGCCCGTTTCGCAGTCTTGATTCTTGCGGCACTCGGTGGTAGCTTGAGTCGTAATCAGTTTTGTTTTTTAACTTCTACAATCTTGAAAAAGTGAGGGACTGACGGAGATGCCCCTGGAAGCACTCGGAATGGTCGAGACTAAAGGTTTTGTTGGCGCCGTCGAAGCCGCTGACGCCATGGTTAAAGCGGCGAACGTGCAGCTGCTCGGCAAGGAATATATCGGTGCGGGTTACGTTACCGTCTTTGTGCGTGGAGATGTAGGCGCGGTCAAAGCGGCCACTGACGCCGGCGCTGCGGCCGCGCGCCGGGTTGGCGAATTGATCAGCGTACACGTCATCCCGCGACCGCATGCCGAAGTCGAACGCGTCCTGCCGGTCGACGGCCGCACCGGATACAGCCCGGACGAGCAGACGCAATTGCCGGGCGGGGCTCGCGGTCAATTAGGTCAGGGCGACGCCGGACGATCCCTGAACGCGCGCGAAAGCACAAGGGAAAGAGCCAAGTAGAGGCATTGCCGATTTGCGATTCCCGATTGCCGATTGAAATTTCAAATCGGCAATCCTAAATCGGCAATTGGCAATGGAGGTTTTTATGTCGGCCGATAAGGATTTAATTTCGGTTCAGCAGGCCCGTGATCTGGTAGAAGCAGCCCACCGCGCGCAATCCGAAGTTGTTCGTTTTGATCAAGGCAAGATAGATCGGATCTGCGAGACGATGGCGCTGGCCGCGCTCCGCGAATCTCCACGAGTGGCCGCGCTGGCTGTTGAAGAAACCGGTTACGGCGTAGCGGCAGATAAGGAAGTAAAGAACCGTTTTGCGGCCGAAGACGTCTGGAATTATTTCAAACACCTCCGCACGGTAGGCGTGGTTTCCGAAACCAAAGACGTCGTTGAAATCGCCAGCCCGCGCGGCGTCGTGGCCGGGATCATTCCTTCCACCAATCCCACTTCGACAGCTATTTTCAAAATTCTGATCGCGATCAAATCGCGAAACGCGATCGTGCTATCGCCGCACCCGTCGGCAGCGCGTTGCATCAACGAGACTGTCAAAGCCATGCGCGAAGCCGGCGTCAAAGAGGGTTTGCCCGCCGATGCGATCGCCTGCATGACTACCGCAACCATCGAAGGCACCGAGGCCCTGATGAAGCACAAGATGACCGCTGTCATCCTGGCCACCGGCGGGATCGGTTTGGTGCGGGCCGCTTACTCGTCCGGCAAACCGGCCTTCGGCGTAGGTCCAGGGAACGTACCGGTCTTCATTGAACGTTCAGCGGATGTTCCCAAAGCGGTGCAGGACATCCTGACGGGCAAGTGCTTTGACAACGGCACGATTTGCGCCTCTGAGCAGGCGATCGTCGTCGATGCGCCGATCGAAATGGCTGTCCGTGAACAATTCAAGTTGCAGGGCGCGCACTTTCTGAGTCAGTCCGAAGCGGATCAACTTGCGAAGATCGTCTCGACACCACAAAGAAGTTTGAATCCGGCCATCGTCGGAAGGTCTGTCGAAGTCATTACCAGGATGGCCGGGATCACTGCGCCGCCGGGAACCAGATGTTTGATGGCGGATGTAGGCGGGGTCGGCCGTGACTTCCCTTTATCGATGGAGAAGCTTTCGCCCATCCTGGCGTTCTATGTTGAAGATGGAATAGAACGCGGCGCGGCGCGCTGCAACGAAATTCTGCATTACGGCGGGATGGGCCACACGGCCGGTGTGCACACGCGCTCGCGTGAAGCCGCCGTGCGCTACGGTGCCGAGATGCCGGCTTCGCGAATTACGGTGAATACGCCGACGACCCATGGCGCCATTGGTTTTTCGACTGCGCTGCCGCCGTCGATGACTCTGGGCTGCGGTTCGTGGGGCGGTAACGTCACTTCGGACAACGTCTCGCCGCTGCACTTGATGGACATCAAGCGCGTCGCTTTTGAGACGCGGCCCGTCGCCAGCAAGCGACCAGCGGTAGCCGCCCAACCGGCGGCCGTGATGCCTTCCGCCGCTCCGGTTGCGAGTCCGCAGCCGGCGAAGACCGCAACCCCGAAAGTGAGTCGTGAGGAGATCGCGGCAATCGTCGATCGCTTTCTGGCCAATCGGCCGACGGATCCGGCGCCGCTGCCGCCGCCCGCGCCTGTTCGGGCGGAAGCGCCGCCGAGTTCCCCAGGTCCAACCGGCAACGGCGGAACGGTCCGCACATCAGCAAGTTCAAGTGCTTCGTCGAATGCTTCGGCGAATGGTCGCCAGGCCGCCGACTTTGTCAGCGAAGATGACGTGAAGCGCGCGATTCAAAAGGGCGAGAAAATTTACGTCGGCCCGAAAACTATCATCACGCCGTCAGCCCGGGATATCGGCGATCCGGCAGAAGTGTTCGCCAAAGC
>Ga0111538_10006244_pt1 | contig 16166 bp, 18 predicted proteins | sample SoiMethybrSBSTD1_FD_79669 | JGI IMG/M metagenome (GOLD analysis project Ga0111538, IMG submission 79669) | Bulk soil microbial communities from a Populus tree surrounding site in Tennessee, USA - Soil MetaG P. TD hybrid SBSTD1 (version 2)... | ecosystem: Environmental > Terrestrial > Soil >...
AGCTTCAAACCAAAGCCCCGCCGGGCGCCGCGTGCGGGATGTTGCGCGGCCTGTGCTTCTTGCGGAGGTGGAGACTTAGGGGATGGGCCGCCGGATTCGACCCAATTGATCTGCAATTGAAGATTCTCCGCGCCTTGACTTGCCGCGGCGTCGCCCCCAGGCCCGTTGGCCATCGGGATCAAGCGCCAGCGGATGTCAACCTGGCCGCCAACGCCCAGCGGGGGTGTCGAGAGCGCGCCGTACTTGGCCGCGTTCGCCGTCAGTTCGTGCAGCACAAGTTGAAACGACTGGGCGGCTTCGGGACTCATGCCCAGCTCCTCGCCTTCGACCACGCACTTGTGCGTTGAATTCTGCGGGGCACAGAACGGCTCGAGCTCCTTGTCGAACATGGCCCGCAACGACACGCCTTCGCTGTCGCCAGTGGTCAGCAGTTCCTGCACCTTGGCCAGCGCGTACAACCGCCCCTCGAACGATTCGCGGAACTCATCGAATGAAGTGCTGTTCTGCATCGTCAGCGATGCCAGGGCCTGCACGGCGGCGATGGTGTTCTTCAGGCGGTGATTGAGCTCGGCGAAGCGCACCTCGGACTTCACCCGCTCGTGGTCGGTGGTGTCCTCGATCGCCAGCAGGATCATCTGGATGTGGTCCAGGCGCCGGGCGTTGATCATCATGACCCGCCGCCCAATGTTCTCGAACTCATGCTCGACGCGAAAGTCGTCGAACGCCTGGTTCTCCGGCAGGATCTCTTCCAGCAGCTTGTGCAGTTCGGGGATGTCCCATTGACCGTTGCCGAGATCGTAAATCGGGCGGCCAATCGTCTCCTGCGGCTTGACGCGGAAGGCGCGGTAGAAGGCGGGGTTGGCCGTGGCGACGCGATAATGATCGTCGAGCACGATGAGCGGCTGGCGCACGCTCTCCACGATCATCTCGGCGTCGTGCAGCGTCGCTTTTCGTTTCGCTTCAGTGGTGATCTTGTCCGTCTCAGCCATGTTCGCGATCCGATGAGTCAAACAGCGGTGGTCTTACGGCATCCAGCCCCGAGATGCGACCAGAACCAAGACGCCCGCTCCGAGCGAGGCTCAGGCGCGGGCGTTTGTGAGGGGGCGATGGGATTCTGAGTCACGCCGCCTTGGATGTCAAGAGGTTCTCCGCTTCGCGGAGGGGGGCGGCGGTTTGGCCGCTAGGCGTCAACGGACATCAGACGAGAAGCGACTCATCACCGTCCCGGGCGAATGCTCGTCCTCGCGAATGACCGACCACGGTCCTGAAGTTCGTAGGCTGTGCATCGCACACCTTTTTCGGCCGCATCTGATTTCAGGGACGTTTGAAGGTGGGCAGTGCCCAGCCTACGCTGTGCGACGACATCGGTGAACGCATCTACATATATGCCAGCGCAAGTGGGCGGGAATCAACGTTGCCTGCTCCCTTGAGGGAGCAGGTCATCGGGTGCAGCGGCTGGTTCGGCGTCTAGGGAGCGTCGCGCGATGAACCACTCGACAACTGCCGACAGCACGACTGACCCGGCTGCGTCAACCACTTCGACAGGCACGGCGGCCGAAACCCGCCCCCGCGCCTCCAGTTCCGCCGACCACCGCGCGACCTCCTCGGGAGGGACGCTCGCTCGCGCCCATACCCGGCCGGTCGCTGGTCTGCGGAACTTGGACTCCAGCCGGCGTACGACCGGGACGAACCCGGCCGTTGCTCCTCCCATGTGTCTCAGCAGAAGCGCGGCCGACCCGGCTTCCGCGACGGCCAGGAGCGCGGCGGCGTGGACGGTGCCAAGGTGGTTGGTGTACTGCGGGCCGTCGGGCAGGCCGACGAGGAAACCGCTGTCGGCCGCCGCCGGCTCGAGCCCGATGAGTCGATTGAACGGTAACTGCGTGACATCCATCGCTGCGCTCCCCGACGCCGAACAGTGATTGATCCGCGATTGATCCGCTTGCAAGCGAACGATTCTACCGGCGCCGGAGGGATTTCTGGGGCGGACGTTGCTGGAGCGCTTCTGTTGCAGCACCGCGCGCCCACCCGGGCGTTCGCGTTCTTCCACGGGAGCATTGCGGCTTCAGCCGCGCGGCAGAGTGTCCAATTCATCCACTTGTTCGGTGGGCACTTCGACTCGGTGCACCTCTGACATGCGAATCCAAACGGCCGTCCAGACATTCGCGTGAAATGTCCACTCGCTGGGCGCGATGCCCCTGCACCAGTTCGGAAGGTGGCTTTGTAGCAGGATCGGGATCATTGCTGACGCTCCCTGACGTCCTTGGTCCGCCGCTGCTTCAATTGGCGAGTGACAAACGCCCGGCTACTCGGACGCCCGCCGGGCGTGAACAACTCTACGACTCATGATCGAAGGCCTCTGTAGGGAAAGCGATGCAAGCCGGCCAACGGAATGTGCATGCGTGCCACGTCCATTGGGGGGCCGCCAGCCGGCCCCCCGCAAGCCGAGATGAAGCCGCGCGGCCAGCCGCGCAAGAAGTCCTCAAGGCTGCTGCGGCTGGCCGGGAACCAATCGGACGGCCAGCACAAGCGCGCCGATCCCGGCGGCGACGCTGAGCAGGACATACAGCGCCGCGATCGCGAACTCGCCTCGTCGCAGCAGGTACATGCACTCGACGCCGAAGGCTGAGAAGGTTGTGAATCCGCCGAGCACTCCGGTTAGAAGGAACAGACGCGCGCTCGGCGAGAACATCTCCTGCTTGATGATCAGGCCCGCGATCACGCCCGCCGCCACGCACCCGATCACGTTCACGGCGAATGTGCCGAGCGGGAATCTCCAGCTGGCGGTGTGATGGAGGATCACGGCGCCCAACTGCCAGCGGGCAACCGCGCCCAGCGCGCCGCCCGCCGCGACGAGAAAGAGTTCCTTCATGGATGGCATGATATTGCCACCTGACCGACGTGCAGCGCATCGCCCGCCCGCGGCCCCGCCCCCCGAAGCCGCGCGGCCGCCCGCAGCCGGTGTGGTTCAGGCCGTTCTGATCAGCCGGCAGCCGTCGCGCTGCACCCCGCAACCTCGTCGAACATCTTGTCCGGCTCCATGCCGGTCGCGTCGGCCATGATGTTGGCGTACACCGCCAGGCCCGACATCGCGATCGTCTCCACGATCTCCGCATCCTGAAAGCCATGACTCCTGAGGGTCTCGAAGTCGTCGTCGTCGAGGCTCTGCGGATCGCGCGAGCACTTCAGGCCGAACAGCAGGAAGTCGCGGAGTCTGTGGTCGTGCATGCCTTCGATGTCGTAGATCAGGCTGCTGAGCAGCCGCTCGTTGCCGCCGAGCATGCGGCAGCAGGCGATGTGGGCCGCTTCGCAGTAGCGGCAGTTGCGGTCGTGCGAGATCGCGACGAAGAGCATTTCCTTGTGGTAGCGCGAGATTCTGCCGGTGACCAGCACGTTCCGCACCAGGTCCCAGGTGCCCTGCGCCACGGTTGCGGAGTGGCCTTGCGACTTGATGAAGTTCGGCGGCGCGGGGAAGGACATCCGCGTGTGGAAGTCGCCATAGATGGCCTTCACATCGTTGGCGGCCTGTTCGAGTTCAACAGTTGGAATGCGCGGCATGCTTGTCTCCACGAAAGGGAACAGCGTGCCATGCTTGGCCATGGCAGGATCGGGGATGGCAAGCCGTCGAGGCCGCAAGAATGCGGGATAGAGGTGCGGCGAGGGAGCCGACGCGCAAGTCATCCTACGCACGGCGTTGATCTCGCATCGGGAAGCTGTCGGCGATCAGCGATCAGGGGACAACAATGGTGAACGGGTTCACGATATTCATGCTCTTGTCGCCGTACGATGCATCGAGACAATGACGCCATGCGTCCGCAACCGCTCATCTGCGTCAGCGATGTCGAGGCCAGCAGCCGGTGGTACCAGCATGTGCTCGGCTGCGAGAGCGATCATGGCGGGCCGAACTACGAGCGGCTGGTGCGGCCGGGCACGCGCGGGCAGCCGGCCCCCCCGGCCACTGCCGCTGCCAGCGCGAACCTCATCCTGCAACTGCACGCCTTCGATGTGCATCATCATCACGGGCCGATCGGCGATGTTGATGACAAGCCGTACGGCAACGGCGTGCTGCTGTGGTTCGAGGTGGATGACATCGACGCCGCGATCGCCCGCGCGATGGAAGTGAAGGCGCGGATCGTCAAGCCGCGGCACCGCAATCCGCCGCCTCCCGCCCCCCCTGATGGAGGGCCGGCGCACTGGGAGTGCTGGCTGCTCGACCCCGATGGCTACAAGGTCGTGCTGGCGAGTCCCGACGGCAGCGCACGCTGAGCGCGCACGCGCGGCTGAACTTCCCCGGGGGAAAGCAAGCGCGCTGCCGTGGCCGACGACCAACTACTGCGCCTGCGGCGAAATCCTGCGAGGCACGTACACTTCGCAGCAACAATGTCGCGCCGGAGCGTTGACCCGCATGTCAATCCTTCCGATGAGACGATCCGTCTCGGGCCGCTGGTCGTGCGCTTCCTGATCACCAGCGAGGACTCCGGCGGCAGCGTCGTGGCGTTCGAACTCACCGTTCCCGGCGCGCAGCGCCTGGCCGCGCCGGCCCACAGCCACGATCACTACGAGGAAACCATCTACGGCCTCGACGGCGTGCTCACCTGGAGCGTCGATGACAGGCCCGTGGATGTCGGGCCCGCGCAAGCCCTGTGCATTCCGCGCGGCGCGGTGCATCGCTTCGACAACAACGGCCCGCGCGATGCCCGGGCGCTGTGCGTAATTACGCCCGCGGCGATCGGCCCGCAGTACTTTCGCGAGACAGCCGCGGTGCTCAATGCAGCGAGTGGCGGACCGCCGGATGGCGCGATGCTGGCGGCGATCATGCGCCGCCACGGCCTCACGCCGGCGGCAGCGCCTTCATCGCGCGGGTAGCCGATCTGATTGCCAGCGTTTCGAACGTCGTTCGTCGCGCACGCGCGCCCATAAACTCTTTGATGATGTCCGCCTCCGAACCGCTCGCCCCGTCCCGCCCGCGTCCCCGCCCCCCCCGCGTGCACCTGCACCTGCGTCCGGTCGTTGCTGCCGACCTGCCGACGCTGTTTCAGATCGAGTGCGACCCCGCCGGCAACCACCTCGCCGGCACACATCCGCGCGACCTGCAGAGCTTCAACGCCCGCTGGGCTGAGATCTTCGCTGATGCGAGCGTGATCCCGCGCGCCATTGTCATCGACGAAGGCGCCGCCGTGATCGGTTTGATCTGCGCGTTTAAGCAGGAGGGCAACGACTCCATCGGCTACTGGATCGCCCGCGAGCACTGGGGCAAGGGCTACGCCACCCGGGCCATCGCCCTGTTCCTTGAGGAGGTGCCCACGCGGCCGTTGTTCGCGCGCGTCGCGGCGCACAACGCCGCCTCGCTCCGCGCCCTCGAGCGCAACGGATTCGCGATTGCTTCGCGCCGCCACGCTCCCGCGACCGAGCGCTACGTCGCCTGTGAGAGACTGCTGGTGGTGCTTGTGTGAGCCGGTTCGCGTGTGATGGCCCCGTCAGTCACGAGCATTGCAGCACATCCTGCCTGGGGCGCGGTGCTCAATGCATCGGGCGGAGGGCCGCCGGATGGCGCGATGCTGGCGGCTTCGACTCAAAGGCGTTCTTCAAGAAGAAACGTGCTCGAAGTGACGCGGCGGGAACTCGTCAATAGTTGCTGATGCCTCGCTCGCTGCTCACGCCGCCTCGACGAGTTGCGGCTGCGGTCACACCGGCACGGGCTTGCCGTTGGCCTGCAACTTCACTTCGATGTTGCCGCGCGTCGCCTTGGAGTACGGGCAGATGGTGTGGGCCTTGGCCACGAGGGCTTCGGTCTGCGACTGGTCGACGCCCTGCAACTCCGCGTTCAGCGTGGCATCGATGAAGTAGCCGCTGTCGTCCTTGTTGAGGTTGACGATTGCGGTCACCTTGATGTTGCTGCCCTTCAGCGGGATCTTGGCGAGTCCTGCGGCTGCGGCGATCGCGCCGCCGAAGCACGCCGAATAACCGGCCGCGAACAACTGCTCGGGGCTGGTGCCCGGGCCGTTGGAGCCCGGCGGCGAGATCTGAAGGTTGATCTTGCCATCGGGACTGGTGGAGCGGCCTTCGCGGCCGGCCGTGGTGCTGGCGGTCTCCGATGCGAGCACGGTCTTGTTCGATGCGACGGCAGTAGCCATGGGTTTCTCCTGGAGTGTTTGTGTCTGGGGCCGGGCCTTGTGCGCGGAGTATGGGGGGATGCGGCGTGGCCCGAGAGATCGTACGCGCATTGAGCGCAGCCGTTGGGCCGCGACTCACACTGTCGCTTCGCGGCGGTCGTACATCAGCGCGTTGTAGTCGAGATCCTCAAGGATGCCTGACCCTGATTCACGCAGCATGGCCATAATCTGCGCGCGGTGGTGCATTTCATGCAGCGCGAGTTGCGTGAAGAGGTCGCCTGCGGTGCAGGTAATGTGGAAGCGCCTGTTGCCGCGCGTGTCGTCCGGGAAACTCAGCCAGGTGATGCTGCGTCGCCAGTCGCGTTCGCGCGCGATGACGGGGCGGATGTGCGTCCATTGCGTGCGCCAGATCAGCTCGATCGTCTCGAACTTCTCGGGCGGCTTCTCATAGTGAATGGGCCACTGCTCGTAGGGCGGCACCGTGCGGCCTTCCAGACGCTCGATGTAATACCACTCCGACGTCATCAGGTGCGCGAGCGTCGAAGCGATCGTCTTGAGCCCGATGTTGAACCGGCGGTGATACTGCTCGGCTGTGAGCGGGCGGACAGCATCAAACACGCGCTCGCGCGTCTTGATGAGATAGTCGTAGATCTTGAGCGGGTCCATCGGCGCAGTGTACGAGAGGCGGCGCGCAATCATCCAGCCGCATCTGTCGCGGCGCGCTGCAGGATGACCTGATCGTCGGCGCTCAGGCCCTGCGCGGCGAGTTCAGCGTCGACACCCTTTGGACGCTGGCCGAACAGCGTCTCGAGGAAGACGCACGCGGCGAGATACGAGCCGGCCAGCGACGGATGGCTGCCATCGGGTGCGTGCAGTTCGATGGGGGGCTTGCCGGCGTGCGCTGCGAGGTAGCGCTGCCAGGCGATGCCCACGGGGACTACGGTCGCGCCGAGTTCGCGCGCGATCGAGGTGTACGCATCGTTGATCGCATTCTGCGATTTCGGAGCGGGTGCATGCTTGCGGGCCCAGGTGAGATAGAGCGCCATCTTCGAGCCGGCCTCGCGGATGACGGGGTCATAGAGGCGGATGCTTTCGTGCATCAACCGCGGATTCTTGATGGGGCGCGTGCTCTGTTCCTGCAGCACGATGAAGTCGAACTCGCCGGACTTGATCGCCTGCACCGCTTTGCCGGCATTCCAGTGCCGGTTCAGCGAAGCGCCGCCGGCGCTGATGAGCTGGCTCACGAATCGCGCGCCACTGGCAGCGGCGAGTCTCTCGATGAGTCCCGGCAGATCGTTCCGGGCCGTGAAACTGTTGCCGATGAACAGCGCCTTGAGAGAATTCGGCTTGGTGGCGCGGCGAGCGGGCATTGCAAGAGTCTATCGAGACGCAGCGAGTAGACTGCGCGCGATTCGGCGCCATGCGCGGAGGTCTGTCATCATGCGGTCGTTGCTGCTCCCGGTTGTCGCGATTTCTTGGTCTGCTGGCGCCCGACGGCCTGTTCATGTACTGGGCTGCTGCTCGATGACAACCTGCATGACGGGAGAATGGCAGGGGCGCTTCGGGCGATCTGGAGCGATCGATTGGCGCTCGCGTTCATCATCGATTTGTTCTTGACGACCGGCGTGCTTGCGGCGTACTTCGCGCGGAATCCTCCGCTTCCCGCCAACGCCTCCGGTGCGCCGCCGCGCTGGCGCTGGCCGTGGTTTGTCGTCTTTTCCGTGTGTGGCACGCTCGTGGTCGGCCTGGCGCTCTACTGGTGGCTGAACACGCGACCGGCCAGCCATTCGCGGCGACAGGCGCCAGCATGATGACGACTTGAGTCGCCCTTCGTATCCATTAATTTGATCGTGCGAGGTGTTCGCCCATGTGGCCTGGTCCGTCAGCAGTCAAGTGGCTCGCCCCGTGGCATCCGATTCAGGATGCAGAGGCTGAGCGCGTTCTCGCGCAGGAACTTCGAGCGGAACTATCCAAGGATTGCGATGACGTGCTCTTCGAACTACTCGATGGCTCGGACCGGTTCGCTGTTGTGCACCTGACGTACTCCCAGCATCCTGAGCCCGATCCCCGCTGGCCGGACACGACGGTCTACGACAACTGGCCGCATTTCGAACGCGAGGCATGCAGGCGGATGCAAAGGCGTGGCAGGGGTGATGGTCGGGCGCTGCTGCATGCGCCATCACATCGTTGAGGGGTCAATCGCGCGGCCCGAGTGCAACGAAGTTGACATGACGAAAGCGACCCGACACGAATTACTCTCGAATGCTGTGACCGGATGGCGGCTGCCCGGCGACTATGTTGCGCATGGCCCGTTCCGTCGAGCGTCGCCCGTCGTCGAACCATGCACTCACCGCGTTGCCTGCGTTCGAGGGCGGTTCAGGCGAGATTGTCAATGTTGTCATTGAAACGGTGCAGGGCTCCTGCAACAAGTTCAAGTTTGATGACCGGCGCGGCGTCTTCAGGGTCAGCACCATTCTGCCGACCGGCTCGGTCTTCCCATTCGACTTCGGGTTCGTGCCATCGACGCTCGGCGAGGATGGCGATCCGTTGGATGTGCTGGTGCTGATGGACGGGCCGACGTTCCCCGGCTGCGTGATTGAGTGCAGGCTGATCGGCGTCATCGAAGCGAGGCAGCGTGAGAGGGATGGCCGAACAGGCCGCAATGACCGGCTGATCGCTGTCGCTCGGAAGGATCATCGCTACCGGCACGTCGCACGGTTGACGGGACTGGGCGATCCGCTTGTGACGGAGATCGAGGAGTTCTTCGTGAATTACACGCGCCTGCGCGGCAAGGCGTTCATGCCGCTGGGGCGGCGCGGACCGAAAGCGGCGAAGTCGCTGATAAGGAAGGGAATGGCGCACGCAGAAGCGAGGCGCGGCCGACGCCGTGCGTAGTCAGCGGCCTCCGCAGCGGCGATCAGGCGTGTGTCACCGCTCGCGCAAGCGAGCGGTCTTCTCTTTCGCGGCGATCATGACGATCTCGGGTGAGTGCTCAGCCATGGGCAGTGCCAGCGTCACGGTGGTGCCAGCGCCAGGGGTTGAATCGATCTCCATGCTGCCGCCGACGCCCTCCATGATCGCGTGTACCAGCGAGAGCCCCATGCCGCTGCCGGTCGCGCCTGCAGCGGTGGGGCGATCCTTGGTTGTGAAGAAGGGCTCGATGCTGCGGCGCGTGGTTTCTTCATCCATTCCGCAGCCGGTGTCGCTGACCTTTAGCAGCACAGCAGCGCCATCGTTGCATGCGCGGGCTGCGATGGTGATGCAAGCGGAATCATCGCGTGCCGCAGCATTCGGTTGACTGCGCGCCATGACGATCGCATCGCGCGCATTCTGCACAAGGTTCAGCACTGCCTGCGTGAGACGATGTGGAGCCACCTTCACCGCAGGCAAACCGGTGGGGATCTCGCATTTCAGGCGCACATAGCGGTTGAACGCGCCGCCTTCGGCGGTCAGCGAGGCATCCATCAGGCCCTGCACGTTGACCCACCACGACGCCAGTTCCGTTGCGCCAACAAGGCCCTCCTGTGCCGGATCGTGGGAGAAGAGCGAGAGGTTGCGCGACATCTGGCGGAGGTGATCGAGCAACGCGGTGATGACCGCCAACTCTCCCCTGATCTTCGAATCCAGTCCGGCATTGCCGAGCAGGGCATCCAGGCGCATGCCCAGCGGCAGAGTGACGTTGTTGATGTCGTGGGCCAGGCCGGAGGCAAGCGTTCCGACTGCCGCCATGCGCTGAGAGACAGCCATCGCGCGCTCGGCCTGCGTGACCTGCGCGGTGCGCTGCGTCAGCGCCGCCTGCAGGACACGCTGAGCCTGTGTGCGCTCGATGAGATCAGCCGCCTGTCGTGCCAGCACATCGAGCAGGCGCAGTTGCTTCTCGGGTGGCTGATGCGGGTGATCCCAGTGCGTCGAGATGATTCCAACCAGCCGGCCATCGCGCGCGACCAGCGGCGTGGACTGCATCGAGCGAATGCCGGCCTGCTGGAACATGGACAGGTCCTCGCTGCCCGCCATGAACTCGCATTCGGCGACATCAGATACGATCATGCGCTTGCAGGTTCGCAGCGACGCACCGCATGTGGTCCTGGAGTCGAGCTGGACTTTCTGCCAGAACGACGCGGCTGCGGAGCTGAACCCGCGGTGCCCGAGCAGGCGCAGGTGTGGTTCCTCGCCATGGCCATTGCCATTGGCGCCATTCTCGACCATCTGCACGCTGGCATATTGCGAGCGCATGATTCCGACGGCGGTGTCGAGCATCTGCTCGTACAGCGCCTGCGCATCGCCTTCTCGAATCCATTCGGTACTGACCTGCTGCAGAAGGCGGGCGTCGGCCAGATCGGCCTTCAATTGGGTCCGGCTTTCGCGCAGCGCCTCGTCCACCCTCCTGCGCTCGGTGATATCGCGCGCGATCTTCGAGGCGCCGACAATCTCGCTCTCGGCATTGATGATGGGCGAAACCGTCAGCGATACATCCACGAGCGTTCCATCCTTGCGGCGCCGCAATGTTTCATAGTGATCGACCGGCTCGCCACGCCGAATGTGATCCAGAATCTGCCGCTCCTCATCCAGACGGTCCTTGGGGATGAGCATGGTGATCGGCTGGCCGATCGCTTCGTCGGCCGTGTAGCCGAACAGCCGTTCGGCGCCGCGGTTCCAACTCGTGATGGCGCCCTGGAGGGTCTTGCTGATGATGGCGTCGTCCGACGATTCGACAATCGCCGCCAGCCGGGCGTTGGCGTGCCCGGCACGCTTCTGTTCGGAGACGTTCAGTGAGTAGATCGTCAAGCCGCCATCATCATTGGGATAGGCCTTGTCGCGGAACCAGCCGTGCCACTTCTCATTGAAGTACTCGTAATCGACGCTGACGCGCTCGTCCATGGCCCGCTGCAGGTGCCCATGCACCTCCCTGCCCACGGCGTCGGGAAACACGTCCCACACACTTCGGCCGAGTACTTCGTCGCGCGCGAGTCCGATGCGCTTGACTGCGTCATCGTTGAGGAATGTGAAGCGCCAAGCCTGGTCCACCGTGACCAGTGCGTCACTGATGCTGCCGAGCACTCCGGAGAGTCGATTCCTTGTGACAGTCGAGGCCGATTCATGGTCCCGCACGGCCATGAGCGCCCACCAGAGCAGGGCCGACAGCAGCAGGATCTCGACGACGCTGCGCAGCGTCGTGCCGAAGGCGGTGTCGAACAGCCCGGCATTCTGGGCCGCCAATCGAAGCCCGCCGAGACCAAGCGACACGATGACGATCACCGGCAGCGCGCGCCGCGCCATGATGCCGGCAGCGCCGCGGTCCAGCATGGTCAGCATCGGCTGGCGCTCCGGCACGCACGCGATCACGCCGAGGGATACCGCGAAGATGAACGTCGCAGTCTGAAGCGCAATCACCGTCAGGCGCGGCATGGTGTAGAGAGCGCTGGCGCCATAGAGATACGACGTGATGGAGGTGAGCGAGATGGCGAGCGTGATCAGGCCGAGCAACGGCACGATGCGGCGGACCCTGGGGCTTCCGGCGCCAGACATCAGCAAGGCCGTGCCGATCAATGTCCACGAGGTCGCGCCGGGAGGGCCCATTCGCCCAGGCTCAAGCGTGCCGCCCCGGCCCCATTCGCGGCCGAACATGAGCAGTGAATGGAAGCCGAGTCTGGCGCCGGTGATGATTCCGAACAGCGTCGCGCCGCCGATAAGCGCGACGATCAGTCCAAGCACGGCGGCAATTCGGCGCCGCCTGCAGATAAGCATGAGCAGCGCCAGGCCTGCGAGAATGACGCAAAGCGCGGCGTTGGGCTGAATCGAGATCTGGTTGTTGTCCCAGTCGGTCAGGCGGCGGATGCCAAGCGCCCAGCCGAGGAACGAAATCAGTCCGCCGAGCAGCGCGTAGAGCCCCAGCGCGCCGATGACGGCGCGAAGGCGCACCGGCCATAGCACGGTACCCGGCAGCGAAGTGAACTGTCTCGATCCGCTGGGCAACCAGGCCTCCTTCATTCATTGAATGCAGACGTCCAACCGCCTCAGGAAATGCGTGCTGCAATCGCGCACGACCAAGACGCCATGATAGTCGTGTGATGCGGCCTATGGAATATGCAACGTGCGGGTATGACGCGAATATGCCGTGGCGATTGGGGCAATTCTGGCGAGCCGTGCATCATCTCGTCGGCGCGGCTTGGCGAATGCTTTCGAGCACGGCCTTGTCCACGAACTCTGCCATGAGTTCACCGCGGCTGGAGACGTTGAACTGCCGGTAGATCTGCCGCACGAATGTGTGAACCGTGTTGATGCTGCGGCTGAGATTCGCGGCTACCTGCTTCTCGCTGTCGCCGCTCAGCAGCATGAGCAGCACCTCGCGCTCGCGCGGCGAGAGGCCATCATGCGGACTGCCAGCCGCCTTCCGGGCCATGGCGCGGTCGGCGAACGGCGCTACCGCGCGCAGCATCAGCGAGACCATCGTTGTCTCATCGCTGCGGAAAGCGGGGTCGTTCGCGCCTCGATGAACGATGAGGAAGATCGCGTGATCGTCCGAAGATGCCCACATCGAGACGATGCAATCCACCGTGCCGGTCAGTTTCATCAGCTCTCTGACGAGCACATCCTCGAACCATTGCGGGTCCGCCGCTTCACTGAGGATTGTCGTGCACGGGGTTCGCAACGTCCTGAGCACCCTGCGAAGCATGTTGCGGGTCACAGGCGCGGTGGTGTCCAGCGCCTGCTGTGCGCCCGCGAGCGTGCCGGGCGAAGCCGGCGCGGCTTTTGGATAGACCAGCGTACGGCTGCGAATGCGCGGCGCGGGATCGCGTTCCAGTTCCTCGAGCAGCCACAGCGCGCAGCGGGCGTCGCGCTGCATCAGCCGCTGCAGCGTGCGCAGCATGAACTCGATGCGCGCTTCAGTCTCCCCCTCAAGTTCAACAGCATGGTTGATGGCATCGACGAGCGCCTCGGTGTCGTGGATGGGGATGAGCGGCGACGTGCTGTTCATGAGCGACACGATTCTACCGTGAGGCTCGCGAAGGCCTGGGCCGCCATCTTGCTGCTCCTGTGCGCCCGAATCACCCGTTCAGGTGAGAGAGCGGCGCGACGCCACGCCGTATCAATGTCTCGAGAGTTTGGGAACTCGCAATGGCCGCGGACCTCGGCGGCCGCCGTTGCCGAAACAGGTCGGATCGAGAGCGAGCGAGTTTCCGGAAGGGCCGTTGACCTCGACGGCCGGTTCCTTTGCTGGACCTGATACGTCCACGACGACGCATCGGCGGTTCAGCGTTCGCCCAGGCCTGCCTACTCCGGCGGCCTGGGCTTTCGCAAAGCCGACGGCATCTGCTGTCGGTACCCCGGGTCTTCCGAGGGTAGTTCTCGCCGGGGCGGGCGTTCGCTCCCGCCGGTCCTCCTGTTCGCGTGCTGGAACGTTGGCACGACGAATGGTCACTGGCGCAAGCGACGCCGCGCCTGCGGCGATGATCTCGCCGTCACTCCAATTCGTAGATCCTCGCCGTCGAATTCACCCGGCCGTTCCACACGCTGTTCTCGCGCGATTGATCATCCTCGCTCGCGGCGAAGATCGCACGCATCGTCACGGCCTTGCCTTTGAGATCGGCGATGGGCAGCCCGCCGCCCGACTCCGGGCTCTCCCACAGGTCCGTCGTCAGTGCGATGCTGAGCACCAGCGGCTCGCCCGGCCCCAGCGTCCAGTAGTCGGGGTAGTTCTTGAAGAACTCATGTTCCTTGCGGCGGACCGTCCACGAATGGCCGGCGTCGTCGGTGATCTCGAACGACAACTGCTGATAGCCCCACGAACACCAGTCGCGCCAGACGCGAACCGGCGCGGCCGACACGTTGTTGACGACGACCAGGAAGCCTTGATCGATCGCCAGCACGCGACGGCGGAAATGCTCAGGAGAAGAGATCTCGACGGTAATGCTCGCTGGGGCGTTGGCTGGAGGAGGCTGGCGTACCGGCGCGGCGCACACGATCGTCAGGCCCAGACCGAGCGTGATGACAACAAATGAGATCATCCGAAGTGACGGCGATGAATGCATGGGTAATCCTCCGTACCGGCATATGGCCGGAACTGCCGACGATTCCACCACAATGCTCTGCCGCCTCCACTCACCGCGCGCAATCGGCGGGCGACGAGGTCAAACACCCTCGGCCAGTTCGTAGAACGACCCGCCGCTGGGCTTGAGTTTGCCTTGCTTCACGAGTTCATCCCACACCGCCTGCGGGTATTCACGCGGGGCCATGATGGCGACGACCTGCGACTTCTTCCCCGAACTCATCGGATTGCCTGTGCGCCCCAGTTTCGATTCCTCATCGAGTTTCGTGAGTTTCAGCCGCTTGCGGAAGGCCTTCATCGCGTGCTTGAGTTGATCGGGCGTGATCTGGGAGGCAGCCGTCGAGGCAGGAGCGAGCGCCGGCGATGTCGAGGCGGCCGCGGTTGGCGGTGACGCCGGTGCGGACAACGCTTGGACGACCGGCTCCGGCTTCTCGTGCGGCGTGTCGCGGCCAGTGGCTCTCGCGCCGGCGCTCAGGTCGGTCACGAGTTTCGCCAACCCGGCGATGCTGCGCACCGACAACACCTTCGTGACATGCGGGTCATCGGCCGGAGCGAGTTTGGCCAGCGCCTGCCGCGCGCTGTTCCACAATTTGGTGGCCTGGCCACCCTCGGCAAGATAGAGGTCGGAGACGATCTCGCTGAGTTTCTGCAGGGCGATGGTGTCGACGTGCTCGTAGTAGCGATTGATCACGCCGCGCTGGTACTTGGAGTATTCCGTTCCGCCAGCCATGCCTGAATTGTACTCGAATGAGCCGGCGGCGAGCCACCGCGGTGCGTGTACAGTGAGGCGCGTGACGCCCGCTGACGATCTCCGCCTGCCAGGTTCGCCGCGCGAGGTGTCGCGATTCCTCGACGTCGCCTACGCGCATCAGCGAGCCGTGGGCGGCTGCATCACGCGGTTACGTCCGTACATCTGTCCGTTTGAGGAACTGCTGCGTCGTGTGCCGCCAGATTCAAGCGTGCTGGATGTTGGCTGCGGCGTGGGCATCATGAGCGCGCTCGTTGCCGGACCTGGCCAGGCGCGCAGCGTCACGGGCTTTGACGTTTCGCAGCGAGCGGTCGAGATCGCGCGAGGTGTGAAACTCCCAGGTGGCGGCTCGATGACATTCCACGCGCTGCCGGCGGGTGAATTTCCCTCCGGGCGGTTCGATGTGGTGCTGTGCATTGATGTACTGCACCACGTGCCGCCGGTGGCACAGTCGGACTTTCTGCGCAGCGTGCTCGATCGCGTGATCTCAGGCGGCCTTCTGATCTTCAAGGACATCTCGCCGCAGCCGTGGTGGAAGGCCCTCGCCAATCGCCTGCACGACCTGATCATGGCCCGTCAATGGGTGCACTACCGGCACGAGCGCGAGGTGGCGGCGCAGATGCGCGGACTGGGCGGGGATGTGATCGAGGAAGTGCGGCTCGATCGATTGTGGTACAGCCACTATCTTGTGTGCTGCCGCAAGCCGCTGCCATCGTCATTGTGATACGCCTCGCCCATGACCACGTCCGCATTTCGAAGTCTGCTTCGCTACGATCCCGAGCGCACGCATGCTGCGGCGGTGTACTGCTCGGATGGTCGTATCGGCGAGCATTTCGATGACTTCCTGCAGAACGGCCTGGGCTTGCCGCGATACGACCGTGTTGCGCTGCCGGGCGGGCCGGCGGCGTTGGCGGGGTATGCGGAGGCGCGCGTGGCCCAGGAAGGCGCGGTCGATGAACTGCGATTTCTCATCGAAGCCCATGGCCTGACGCGCGTCGTGCTCATTCAGCACCAAGCGTGCGCGTTCTATACGGCTCGCTTGAAGGTCGCGGAGAAGCAGATCGAGCATCTGCAGCGGGCGGATCTGGTCCGGGCCGCCTACTTCATCCGGCACGTGACCGGGTTGGAGCGCATCGACGGCTTCTTCGCCCGTCGAGCCGATGATGCGATCGCCTTCGAGCATGTAACGCTGGAATAGGACGTGCGCTACCACGCCAGCGGCTTGCCCAGGGCCTTGCGCTTCGCGCGCAGGAACTTCATG
>Ga0111538_10006246_pt1 | contig 16161 bp, 18 predicted proteins | sample SoiMethybrSBSTD1_FD_79669 | JGI IMG/M metagenome (GOLD analysis project Ga0111538, IMG submission 79669) | Bulk soil microbial communities from a Populus tree surrounding site in Tennessee, USA - Soil MetaG P. TD hybrid SBSTD1 (version 2)... | ecosystem: Environmental > Terrestrial > Soil >...
CTTTCCATCATTTATCGATAGGTCCTTAATCATGCCCATTGAAACGATGTCTTTATGTAGCTCTGGGTCAACGACTTTTTTAAGAGAACCTAGGACCTGATCGACAGTTACCATTGCAAAATTTTTGTTTTTACAGTATTTAAATCATCGTATTAAACGAAAAGGCTCTAATTGTCAGAAGGTAGTAGAATAGTATATTGGAAGTTCCTAGATATCAAGATGATAATTAGTTCCATAATTCTGCGATCCTTAAGCTGAGTTTATTCACAGCTACCGTTTTGGTTCTTCAGGAAAAGTCTTATAGTAAATTACAAAAAATTATGAGGAGAAGATTTTTCTTACATCCTGAAATCGTTTTCTGAGAGTCACGATGCTAATATCACCAGAAACCGCGATTTGTGCTTGGCTAACATTCTCTCCTTCCTTGAGACACGCAGCATAGAGGACTGCTACAGCAAGCGCATTCGGGTCCTTACCATGTGATATTGGGTCATTTTTGATGGTAGATAGCATTTCAAGTGCGCTCCTATAGGTCTTCTCGCTTACCTTTGCCTTACTTGCTATTTTTGCCAGGTATTTATTCGAGTTAATCACTGGCAACTGAAGCTCGAGGTTTTGCACCAGAAGTCTGTAGCATTTTCCAGCAAATATGGGATCAGTATTAGCCGCCGATGATATCTCTTCTAGAGTCCTTGGTACTGATAGGTCCCTACAGGAAGCATAAACTGCTGCAACAATCAGCGCCCTAATTGATCGCCCTTTTATTATTCTCTTATCCAGAGCTTTCCTATAGTTATAAGCAGCTTTCTCAATCAGAGTGTCGCTGAGAGAAAGCTTGTCTTTTATTGTACTCAAGATAGCGAATGCATTTTTCAGATTTCGGTGGTAACTCCGATTATTGCTAGAGATCTTATTCCATCTGCGCATCCTTTGCACTTTGCTTCTCTGCTCAGCGCTAATGGCGACGCCATTTGCATCCACATTCGAGTAGGATATGAAAGTAGACAATCCCATATCGTGAAAAGCAAGAGATGATGGCATGCCTGTCCTACTCTTACTTTCCATATCCTCACCCGAGTAAGACCTCCACTCTGGCCCCATTGACTCTATGTTGTCTTTTAGGACCATTCCACATGAAGAACAGATGGCTTCGCTCGTTTCCGAATCAAAAACAATTGAGGTGCTATTGCATAAAGAGCAAGCCTCTGCAGGTTCCGATGCAAGTTTGTAACTCATGTTGCAATCGATATGGTAGGAATTAATTTAAGTCCCATGTATACAAAACTAGCAAATCTCGTGCAATAAGCTGCAACAAGTTGCAATAAACTACATAAAACAATTCTATAACACAGAAGCATTCCGTTTAAAGGATCAATGAAGCTTTTATTATTCAAATGACACTTCCTAGAGAGGCAGGCCGGTCGTCCTCCGTTACAAGATCTTTTCGATTTGAATCAGATGTATTGAGCGTACTCGACGAAGAGGCAAATAGGATGGGAATATCTGTGAACGCGCTTGTTGGTATAATATTGCGGAGATATGTCGAATTTACTCGCTTTTTATCCAAGATAGACATGGTTGTTGTAAATCGCGAGATCCTTACATCTCTCTTGGAATCATTAGATGAACAAACTGTTTACAAATTGGGTGTCGGGCTCGGTCAAACTGTGTTGCATGACACAATCATGTTTTGGAAAAAAGAAATTACTGAGAAGACAGTAATGGAATATATTGAAAAGGTGCTCTGTAGAGATGGGCAGCTGGGCACCTACGATGAAAGCAGAATGCCTGGAGGCGAAATGGCCATAGTTGTACGTCATAGGCTTGGCAAGAATGGCTCCAGATTTCTCGAGGGTTATCTGCATGGAGGGTTAAAACACACGCTTGATATTAAAGCCCTCTTTGAAATTACAGATTCATCGGTCAAATGTCAGATCCCTTCGAGACGTTCAGATGACTTTAGCAGGACAAAAAGTTCATAATGATCTCTTCATCTAGATTGCCTGATTATGTTTGCCATTGTGCATATGAGCGATGTAGTTAGAATTCCACCAAGCCGTCTTACTCATACTCTTAACGACGCAGCTATCCAACTTCTCAAGGAAAAATATGAGAGTATGATAAGCCCAGAGGTTGGATATGTAATTATGATAACTGAGGCCTACCCCAGTTCAGTTGGTAAACTCGTAGCCGGCGACGGCGCCACATATCACAAAGTCACTTTTAAGGCTCTAACATTTTATCCCAAGCTCCAGGAAATAATCGAAGGGGAAGTGGTTGAGATTACGGACTTTGGAGCGTTTGTTAGAATAGGGCCTACAGATGCATTGCTCCACCTCTCTCAGATTACCGATGATTACCTGAAGAGCGATGTCAAGCAGGGAGTCATTGTAGCAAATCAAACTGCACGCTCTCTGAAGATCGGATCCAAGATTAGGGCTAGGATAACTGCAGTTAGCCTAGGAAAAGGAGCAGGCATGGGCAAAATTGGCATAACCTGTAGACAGCCTTTCCTTGGTGCGGTAGAATGGGTTGCGGATGAGATAAAGAAGGCGAAACCCGTGGCAGATCAACAACAACAAAAACACCAACAGCAATCTGCTAGTTCAAAGGAGAGAAGGAGTGGCGAGAGGAAGTAATGGCAAAGGAGAAAGCATGCAGAAAGTGCAAAGTGATAACTACAGGCAAGGTATGTCCTAATTGCAAGTCAACGGACCTAAGCTCCGACTGGTCGGGTATTATACTTGTCTTTGATGCTAGAAATTCGCAGGTTGCTAAGACACTGGACATCCTGACTCCTAACAAATATGCACTAAAGGTTACTTAGATGGATAATGTGAAAGCATTTCTCGGCATCAGAGAGGTGCTTGCTAATTTCTTGCAAGAAGACATCGGAGCCGGTGACATTACAAGCGATACCATAATTCCTGTAGATCTCAAAGCCAATGCGGAAGTTTTAAGCAAGTCTCGCTCTGCCATTGTCTGTGGGCTTGAAGAAGCCTCGATACTTTTTGATATTAGCGGCTGCAAAACTGAGGTCCTCGTCAAGGATGGATCGAATGTAATTAACGGCACGACAGTTATGAACGTCTCTGGTTGCGCAAGAGCGATCCTTAAAACCGAAAGAACGGCTTTAAATTTAATAATGAGGATGAGTGGTATCGCAACTGAGACTAGGAAGATTGCAGACCTAGCAAAAGGTGTTACGATATTGGCTACACGCAAAACTGCGCCAGGCCTCCGCTATTTTGATAAGAAGGCTGTTGTTTTAGGAGGAGGATCCCCTCACAGAATGCGACTCGATGACATGGTACTTATAAAGGATAATCACCTAGCCCTATCGTCTGATCCTGAAGAATGTATCAGACTTAGCCGAAAAAAAATCGGCTCATCAATAAAGATTGAATGCGAAGCCAAGTCCAAGGAAGAAGCACTGAAAGTTGTCTCAGCAGGAGCAGATCTCGTGATGCTAGACAATTTTACCCCCGAACTTGCCCGAAAAACAATAGAGCAGATAACTAAAATGGGCAAGAGAAAGGATGTTATGATAGAACTTTCAGGCGGAATCAACCAAAGAAATATCCAAGATTACTTGCAAGCCAAACCGGACTTTATTTCGCTTGGTTCTATTACACACTCACCTAGGGCAGCGGATTTCAGCCTTGAAATTAGGAAATAGATAACATTCGATCAATTGCAAGCCGTGCTCTATCAGCAGTACGCTTTGGCACTTTTACTTCATAGACGCCTCGCTCAAGCGAACTCTGAACCTTTCCCACAGTGATCTTTTTCATATATTTACATATTGCATCCGACCTGATTGGGATAAACTGCTTGTTGGGGTTCTCCTTCTGCATACGATATAAAATCCCTGTTTCAGTAGCCACGAGAAATTGACTTCTATCCGAGGCTCTTGCATGTTTCATCATACCCTCTGTTGAGAGAATATGGCCGTTCTTTGCCAAGTCTCCCTTCGAAATATGATAGATCACCTGGGAAGTGCAACTGCATTCCGGATGGATTAGAAAGTCAGCTTGTCTAAAGGTAGCAAGCATCTTGTTAATATCCTCTGCCTTGATAGCAGCATGCACATGACATTCTCCAGGCCAAACAAACATATTTTTTCGCTTAGTCGTCTCAGCCACATATGAGCCTAAAAATAGGTCGGGCAGAAATAATACTTCTCTGTCTTTAGGAATGCTGTTAACAACGTTGACCGCATTTGAGGATGTACAGCAATAGTCAGACAATGCTTTTACCTCAGCAGTGGTGTTAACATAGCTAACGACTAATGCATTTGGATGCTCGGTCTTCCAGGCTTGCAATTCATCGGCATTAATGGTTGAAGCAAGAGAACATCCTGCCTCAAGGTCTGGGATCAGGATTTTCTTATCTGGACATAGAACCGACGCTGTTTCGGCCATGAAATGAACACCACAAAATAGAATTATTTCTGCCTGTGTACTAGCTGCCTGTTTTGATAATGCAAGTGAATCGCCTACAAAATCAGCTACATCTTGCACTTCAGGGAGCTGATAATTATGAGCCAAAATTACGGCATTTTTTTGCCTCTTTAACTCAAGGATACGATTTTTGTAGTCTGTATCTAGCATCGTCATATTGACAGATAAACATGAGATAATATGTGTGTCTGAATTTAAAGTAGTATATTGTAGGTGAGGTCTGCCTTCAAAACCTAATTGAAAGGCAATACTTGCCACGATCTCGCATCGCCTGATGCTGAAGACTCAGAAACAGGTTGGATACATACAAATATAAGTATTCTCTTGATACTTTAATCAAGATATATGCCAACACACGGCTCACTTACGAAAGCAGGAAAGGTAAGAGGTCAGACTCCAAAGATTCAAGGCAAGCCCCGTTTAAAGCCGATTGCTAAGCTTCGCAACAAAGATAATTTTATGAAGCGGTTTGAAAAGAAGAGGTTGCCAGGCCAAAAGAAACCGGAGCGCCGTGGGGGAAGAAGATAAAAATTCCAACTTACTCCTAATATTTGTTTATCCATAATATATGCCAAAGAGAATCGTTGGGCTGTTGGGTTGCGGTACCATTGGAACTCATCTAGCTCTAGCCATTAATTCAGATGAGATAGATAACGCCTATCTGGGAGGAATGTTTGATATTATTCAGGAAAATGCCGCGACATTAAAATCGAAACTGAAGACTGACGTACAAGTTTATTCCGACTTTGACAATTTAATTGCCGCTTCAGTAGATATAATTATAGAGGCAGCCTCTCAGGAAGCAGTCAGACGGTTTAGCAAGCCTATAGTCGAAGCCGGCAAAGATCTGATGATAATGAGCGTAGGTGCCCTGGCTGATGGCGCGTTACTAACAGAATTATCTGAGATATCTTCGCTAAAAAAAGGCAAAAATAGGATTTACGTGCCAAGCGGAGCAATAGCAGGTATAGATGCGATACGTAGCGTCCGCCGTCTCATAGACTCTATAACGCTTACTACCACGAAAAGCCCAAAATCACTTTCTGGAGCTCCATTTCTTACTGCTAAAAATATTAACCTTAACAGCATAACAGAAATTACGGAAATCTATGAAGGTACTGCTTCAGAAGCTGTCAAGCTGTTTCCCGCGAACGTCAATGTCGCTGCTGTCTTAAGCCTTGCAGGAATTGGGAGCGACAAAACCAAAGTAAGGGTGGTAGTTAATCCTCACGCAACCACTAATCAGCATGAAATTGTGGCAACTGGTAGCTTTGGAGATATCAAAATAACTGTCAACAATGAAACCGCTCCTGGAAATCCTAAGACAAGTTTCCTTGCTGTGCTTTCAGCAATAGAATGTCTCCGTTCTATATGCAATGATGGAATAAAGATTGGCTCGTAATGGATATTCTCAGTTTATATTGGGTACAAAGTTGAGCAATTCCAAACATGAGCTACGGAGGAAGAAACGATAGCTTCGGTCCAAAGCCAGTAGAAACAGGAAAGGAATACGATGTGCAGATCAGTGAAATCAGTCGCAAAGGTGACGGGATAGCTAGAATACAAGGATTTGTCATCTTCGTTAAAGGTGGCAAGGTAGGTCAGAATGCAAAGATCCGTATTAGTCAAATCGGTCCAAGATTCGCTACTGCCGAAGTCATAGACGGTTCGGGCGTTTCTGCAAATGAAACAACAAGTTAAGTTACTGCGCTGAGAAACGTACGCAGTGACACAATTTTTTATTATATAAGCAGCCTCACTCAACATTAATCTTTTGTATAGTTCGTGCCTTTCTTATCCCTAACTGTTGTAGCGCCCTAACCAACGCGTGCAAAAGGTGTAAGATCAAAGAAATGAGCTCAGAGGATACAGATTGATTTTTTTTGCCCTTTAAATACTTACGATATCTCTTCGCTGCAACCTTAGAATATTCGACCACTAAATCCTACTAGTGTAGCCCGTGATATAATGGTTAACCGAACCAAAGAGATTTAGGTTATTTTGTTGAAAGTTAACCAAACTTGTCTATTCGCAACAATATGATTGCCATATTGGTGATTTCCTTTGCAGTTGTGGGTATATTGTGGGGCATAGGCAGGCTCATTAAACCAGAGCCGGTATCTGACCTGCCTGCGGAGGATATCTTATTGATATCTCAAAGAAATAGTTTTAATGGAACAAACCCTGACCTTCATGTCGAGGTAAATGTTCCGGCGAAGCTGGTTATACGAAACGAAGATGTGGTAACGCATGACCTGAAGGTTGATTCTGCTTTAAATGGCGGAATAACCCCGATAAATACTGCTCCACTACGCGGAGGGCAGCAGTTTCTTACCGCTGTTGTAACGTCGAAACCCGGAACATATGAATATTATTGCTCTTACCACCCACAGATGCGTGGGCAAATTATCAGTCAATGAGTTCAATGATATGTAGTATAACATCATCGGTCAATAATTAATAAATTCAACAAATCACAGACGCTCCATGTTATGATATCTTATCTAGCGATTCCCCTTAGGATCAATCGATGAATAGAAAATCACGAAGGAAAAATAGGCTATATCAGCCAAGCATAGATAAGCCGTTGTGCTTTCACGCAGGCCCTGCAGAGATCTTGACTATTGTGATAACATCTTCGTCAACCAGTTTATGGTCAAGGCCTACTTTTTGCCCGGCAAACTTTGCACTCTTACCCCATACGAGTCCATAACGGAAATTCTTGGCCATATTCCGATGAATTTTATTACAGACATCCAGCACAGTCGCCCCACTCTTTATTATCAGGGGTTCATTGTAGTCAGTCTCACCTCCTTTCGGCCGCATGTAAATTCTGATGAACCCAAGTCTTTGATATATTGACTCCTTTAGGGAATCAACGTTAATGCCGGAATCAGCTGAGACAGCAATAAAGTTGTCATCGTTTGCCCCTATCTTCGATTTAATGTCTTGTATATAACCAGGGCTGACGAGGTCTATCTTGTTGAGGACGGTAAGTGACGGGAGATAGATGCGGTTGCCATTAAGCACATCGATTAGTTGGTCGTCTGTCAAGTTAGGTTCCCTTATTATGAGCCGGCCGTTGTGCACTCCATAGACCCTCATTATTTCCTTTATCAGTCTTTCAGATGCTTTGATTGGTACTTGTGCGTTTACTGATATACCACCGGTTGATGTCTTCTCGACCAGTATCTTCGGTGGCTGCTCGTCCAACCTGATACCAGCTTCCGCTAGCTCCTTTTTTAGGACGCCCAAGTGATGAGGCTGAAATACATCAAGTACTATTATGACTAAATCTGCACCGCGTGCGACGGAAAGCACACGCCTACCAAAGCCCTTTCCACTAGATGCGCCCTGTATTATTCCTGGCAGGTCTAGCACCTGTATTTTTGCACCCCTATAATGAAGCATGCCAGGCACAGCTGTCAGCGTTGTAAATTGATATGAAGCTACACGGGACTTGGCATTTGTAAGGCTGTTGAGAAGGGTTGATTTGCCTACGCTTGGTAACCCTATAAGCACCACTGTTCCATCACCTGCTTTTCTAACGTCGAATCCAACATTCTCGCCGCCTGTATGCATGGTCTTGCTATGCACATTTTCTTGCATCTCTCGCTTGAGACGCGCTATCTTAGCTTTTAGCAGACCTATGTGAAATTCTGTAGCCTTGTTGATCTGAGTCTTATGTATCTGGTCCTGTATCTCCTTGATCTTCTCTGGTATACCCATTGCTAAAAGCGATCATCATTGTTTGTAAGGCGATAAAAATTTTGTCAGTAATGGAAGTAATCTACATGCTTCAGTGGTGAACATATTATAATAACAATGAAAAAGCCTTTGTTTTCGCTTGTATGAGAATAGCAAACAGAGACGTTATAACAACGTGAAACATGATTTATAGCTTGTTATCGTAATTCTCCTATCATATAGGAATTTTCGCAAATCTGTTTTTCAAAGAAACGAAAATTCGTTCACCTTGAAGATTTCAGGGATTGCGCGCTTCCTCGCTCCTACGAGATGACTCTAAAGTCCCCAAAGTTTAATTTATATTCTCTGCGTTGCTGAGACTGTCAGGCTCCGGTGGTGTAGTCCGGTTAAGCATCTCGCCCTCTCAAGGCGAAGATCACGGGTTCAAACAACTGCGAGGTCTTCTTCCAGTGGGGACATATCCCGTCCGGAGCACCTTTTTTGTAGATTGAAATTCGTGCTAGTACTTTATTATTTTCGGTCATTCTGTGCTAACATAGAAATAGTTTTAGATCCGAGTGATACCAACATGGGGAAGAAATCTCTAGAAATTGCTGGACCGAATGTTGATAAAAATACAGGGATGTTACATAGAGCATATGCGTTTGAAATGCAGGCATCTCATTTCTTTCAATATATAGCAAACAATATAGAGGGACTAGGCGTCTTGTTTGAAGATTTTTTTGGAGAACGCGCGAAAGAAGAGCAAGGTCATGCTGCTCAGCTCAACGATAGGCTGACTCAACTTGGAGCGAATCCCACAGATGATCCGGCTGAATGGGCAGCAGAAAGCGGAGTAGGAAAGGTAGAATCGAGGAAGTATCTTTCACTTAGGAGCTCACTTGAGAAATCGTTAGAATTAGAAAGGTTTGCAATAGGACTTTACAACGATCTTGCGAAGGCAACAAAAGACAACGACCACGGAACATATCAGCTGGCATTGAAACTACTAACAGATGAGCTAGAAGATGAGCAAACGATCGAAGACATTTTAACAAGACTAGAAATAAAAGATGAAAGACAAAAAGCGGCTGCATAAAAAAGGAAATAAATAGAGAGACTGATACTTTATTTTCTTAAGGAAATCGCCGAGTTTCTCTTCCTCTTCTTCTATTCTTCTTTATAAGCGATTTCAGGGCCGATGATTTCGGCATTATATTTGATTTTAGAAGCTCATGACCGCAGCCAGAACATTTCCCTTCAATGATAGCCCTTCCGTTCGCTAGTCTGACATAGCTAGCGGTTATAATCGTTCGGCTACTTTTGCAGCAAGTACAATAGGTTTCATAATGTGTGAAATTGTCTGGAGGCATATCGTTATTGGACACATATATACAAGAATGCGTATTAATCTTATTTGTATACTATGAAAATGGCTTACCTGAATGAATTTACCATCGAAGAGAGATATTATTCTTCATTGAATTAGGAAAATTCATCTTCGATTAGGGAGCTTTTGGCCACTATACAGAACAAAAAAATAATTAGCGGCTTAACCGTTCGGGGTCAATTTAAATTAAAAATACCTCTTGGTGCTGACAAAAACGGCTTGTAAAAATGACTGAGTAAAAAACCATTCATTTTTACGCTCACGAAATCTAGTGAGGACCAGAAAAAAGATCTCCAATTCTAATCTCCAACATAGTATCTTGATGAAGCCAAGTCTGTCGAAAATAAGGGTAGGGTGACCCATTGGCATAGAGAAGTTGAGGCTATAACTGAGGTCAAACCAAACTTCTGACGCTATAGATAAGGGTGGTATATTTAAAGTACCAAGCCGATAACATACCTTTCTTGATGTGCATCGAGCGACTAAACAGTTAGATATCACAAAGCATAGGAAGGAGCAGCTCCTACCTATGCTCGGGCGACAAGGATTCGGCAGTCCGGTTTATTCTCTTCATTTTGTCTGTCTATACTGACAGATAATAGGGGGACTGTTACGTCGTCATCATCTCATGCAGCCCGATATATCAAAGAACAAGTAGATAAAAAATCCTATGTCTGGTTGCAATTAAACTATAGAACTAAGCCTGGCCAACTAATTTATTGTGCAAATCATTTGCACAATGAAACGAAGACCGCCGACGTTCCAAATCGCAATGTTGGCAGAAAGTAGAGTATTAAACCGATGCAGTTGCAAGAGAGCAAATGAATTTATTACTGACTTAGAGTGTGTAGCGGGAAGCTATTTGTGTTATCCTTTTTTATTTTTTAATTTTTTTGTTGAGTGATCCTTGTTGCCACTCCCAGTCCTGCTCTTACCCTTAAGTACTTTCATTACTTTGTCGCAGATTTTGTTAGTATTAGCGTTGGGCATCGCAGACAGACAAAGTATACTATCACCCAACGGAAATGTCAAGAGCGTAACTTTTTCATGCTCAGTCAGATTGTATCGCACCATACCCAGCGCGTCACTGTATGATTGCAGCATGGTGAGGTGGGAGAGCGATTGAAGGTACATCTGTTGTTCATCAGGCCCGTTAAGCAGGGGCTCGACACCGTGCTTGAACCCACCTTCGATAACTTCCCCTCTCTTGTTGACGATGCCAGCGAAACGTATCCCACGGTCAAGCTTGATAATTTTATCACAGAGAATGAGATCTCTCATGCGTGGTTATTGCTCTTTTGAATATAAATCGTTTACAGACTGCGTTTTTATTATTGCTGCAATGGTTCTTGATTTTTGTTTCATGAGCCCGATATATTTAACAGCCGCATTTCGATGTAGTGGCCATTCTTAATATGCGAGGAAAAATACAACCGTACAAGAAAATTTATATTAGAATCCGTAAAATATTTCGTAGAATATCTAGCGAGTACTATTTTGCAATCCGCACAATAGATTTCTTTCAGCATGTAACCAATATTTTCAATCTGTAATTTAGGTGTAGTCAGCAAATTAGATTTACTCTAATTGGTTTTTATCGCTACGTTTTAGATTCTAACGTTATGGCTCTTATTAAAATTATTATTTGTAAAGTTTATCGTCGATGTTTTATAGTATATAACTTCTCCTCTTCTCTCTATTACTGCCACGACTGCTTCTTTACCCATCTTCTCTATTTGGCTGACTGCGAAAGCAAATTGTTTGGCTGTAACGTTCGTTCCCTCATTTATACCAAACACCACATACTTGGCTGGTTTCTTCTCATAATCTCCGCGCTCATATACTCGAAAGTCGTTTCCGAAACCAAAACCCTCCTTCGCCACGTAACCCCTATTCCGTAGGTCTCGATATACAAGAAAGATACTCAAAATGGTCTTGTTATGCTTAAAGAGGTGCTCAAAAAGCGAGTCGAAGCCCATATTAGCTCTGTTTCGGAGTTTCAAGCGTTTTGTATAAAATAGATATAATGCCTCGTATGACTTAAGGACATATTCTTCGTCCTCTTTTTCTCCATATCCCTTAGTCCTCAATTCATCTTGAAAACGCTTTTCATCAATGACTATCTTGCTATTCGCTGCCAAGTGACCCTCTATTATTGGAGGTTGTACCTCTGACGAAGATGAGGAGGACAAGACTGGATTTAATTTGTCAGTCAATTGCTCTGAGCTGGTTGAAGGTGATGACGAAGACTGCGGCTGCAACAGAACTATCTTGCAGGAGTGACTAATTAAGTGAACTGCTGCTAGACGCACAAATACCCGACATAGGACATCATAACGATTAAATCAGAGCGATCATCAGTTGCCGCTAGCAGTATTTGGTGCATGGGATATGAAAGGTGTCAATTATCGAGAAACTCGAGGAATGCCATATGTACGGCGAGAGTACATCGCAGGCAAGCCTCAAATGAAAATAGCTCGATTTTCGTCGGGCAGCCCAGGAAATAGTTATGATTATAAAATTGAACTCATATCAACTGAGAAGTTCCAGATACGGCACAATGCACTAGAGGCTGCTAGACTGGCAGCAAATAAAAGAATGGCACAGGCAGGTGAAACTAGCTTCTTTTCTATGTTGAAAGTATACCCTCACGTGTTGCTCCGCGAAAATAAAATGATTGCGACCGCAGGAGCAGACAGGCTGCAGGAGGGAATGAGGAGGGCTTTTGGCAAGTCAACTGGCCTTGCTGCGAGGATAACTCCGGGTCAAGTAATTTTTGAAGCATACGTCACTGCTCCTAACCTTGAGCTTGGACAGGATGCATTCAGAATGGCCTCAAGCAAGATAGGACGACCTACAACCGCCAGGATAACACCTCTAAAAGAGCAATTAATGGCATCAATTGAAGATTAGATCAAGCCATTTCAGCCAAGGTCTGTATCTCCTCTGAATTGCAGATCTTAGATTTCATGCTCACGCTTTTGCACATAAGAGCAGTAATATTGTCTGCTTCCATCTTGATTGCCCTGCCTAAGGGCGAATCCCGATTTTCAGTCTCCACTGTTGCCTTGGCATGATCCATACCTTCAAATAATTTTGGACTGTAACCCGCCCCCACCTGCATAAACTGTCCGTCGATAAGTAGGAATGGAATTATCTGATCTGGGTTAAAGATCTCTAAAATTTCATAGTCCTTTTCGTTAAGCTCTTGTAGAGGCTCGAAATTTCTGTCCGATGTTTCCCTTGCCACAAAATCCAGGTGGTCGCTTGTGTATGTGGCCCTAGCGAAACTGAATGTAGGAATATTGAGATACTTTTCATCATGATCAGCGCTCATGGTCGCTATAAGTCCTTGCCAACGTCCAAAATTATTAAGTGCCTTCACGATTGCCCATCGCTCGCTTGCGCAAAAAGGACAGAAGCCAGCACCCATAAAAAATATCAATGACTTCGCGCTCTGTTGTCTTAGTGACTGGTCCGAAACATGCATGAATTTGCCAAGGGTTCTCCTTGGAGAGAAAGTGCTGGTTCTGATCTCATCAGTTCCCACTAGGAAATCCATAATTTGATCTTTACTTATTAACGTTAGGAAAGCCATCTTCACCGACAGGCATCAGATAAAGTAGTAGTATGGTTGTCAGTTTAAGGCATGATATCAGCAAATCATTCTCCACGATATGCTTTTACTGTAATTCGAATCATATAGTCATTGGCTTCATGTATCCTCGAGCAAGTTCGGTATTATGCATACGATCCGCTTCTAGATCAAAAGGAGAACTATCATCCTAATGTTGAAATGAATGATAATACGCAGCTGATGCCCGTATCTGAATTATCCTTCAACTTTCAATCCTTCAAAACAAAAACATGACAAATTCTCGGAAGAAAAAATTGATACGTGCTTCAAGCCAAACGATTACAATTGCTAAATAGTTTTTGAGCCTAGGTTCAACGTGGCCAATGAGCCTTCAAGTTGGACTGACCTGATCGGTAAGTCGGTACATACAAGCGATGATCAGGATATAGGAGATATTGAAGCAGTGAGCAGAAATTTCGTTGTCGTAAAGAAAGGAATAGTTAACGTGCATCGGTACTATATTCCTCTACACAGGGTAGAAGGTTGGGACGGTAAGGTAGCTTGGCTAAAGATCTCAGAAGACATAGTAAAATCAAATTATGAGAGAAACGTGGTACCAGATCCCTACAACTATCACTATAGCAGCGCACCCACAGTCGAGCCATCCGACATCGCTCGTAGATTTCAGATCAATATGCCAAAAATCCCTCCCAGAGTGGCAGAAGAAAGACCCTTTCTTGTTTCTCCAGAGTCCTCAGGCAAGGAAGTCGTGGAGAGCGTCTTTACTTGTAACCTTTGTGAGACCGTATTTCACAGTGAAGAAGAATTGAGCACTCATGTAGAGTCAAAGCACTAGACCTCAATTTTTATTTCGTAGCTCTAATCGGCACCAAACTTATTGAATATTATGATTAAATTAATTTGGTTGAGTAACACGCTTTATAGAGAGTAAAACAAGCTCAAGCCCTCTCGCGTTTAAACTAAGTAAGATAGAGAGAGTGCCTTGTTCCTTCTGTAAGAGTGGTAGTGAGAATATTAAACAGGGAAATTATCTGATATATCTACTGTCAGTATGCGTTGTTCAATATTTTCTTTTTTGTAGCTACCATTTAGTCGTGTGAGAGTATAAGAGCAGGAATGTTAGCGACTTCTATAGATTCACTTATGTCCCACAGGTCGTCCTGCCTGGCTTTTCCTTTCCCCGAAAATACCGCCAAACTTCCTTGGAGCCGGTTCTAGTTTTTGATGAGAATAAGAATGGGGTATTGAAGATATTCTTGCAATTGCAGGGATTTGAGAACGAATTGACATTTCTATCATAACTAGCAATAATTCTACGTCTGCAAGTTTTTTATTGCCGTCGATCTCGAGATGTACTTCGGCTTGCACAAGTGCGCCTGCAGGACGCAGTAAGACTGATTTTACCTTTACATTTTCTTCTTTGAATCTATCTTCTACTATCCGCTTTACTAGCTCTGTTAATTTGGGGTTTTGCCAAGAATCCACCAAAATCAATGAGGATTGTTTGAGGGAAACGTATGAAACTGAAAAAATATATCCTGCTATTATCATGCCACCTATTGCATCCATCTGTACAAAGCCAAACTGCGACGCAATGAGGACACTGAAAAAACCGATAACAGAGGCGGAACCATCTTTTATTGAATTCTTTGCATCTGTCTTTAATGACAGGAGATTGTATTTGTTTGCTATAGAATTCATCTGAAACGCTCTATGAAGCGAGATAGCACTCGCTGCAGCTAAAACTACCATTGTTAGTAATGGCTGCCTAATTTCCCTAGGTTCGAGCAACGCTTCAACCGAATGATAGAAGATGAATATTCCAATTGCAATCATACCTATAGCTGCAATGAGCGCAGCAAAACTCTCGACCTTATGGTATCCAAATGGGAATTTTCTATCTGCTGGTCTGTGTGCTATATTTAGACCAATAAGAACTATCAAAGATATCATAGCATCTGAAAGCGAATCGATGCCATCTGCTGTTGCAACTACGCTACCACTTATTTGACCCGTTATGATTTCAACGATTCCTATACTGAGTAAAGTTATAACGGAGACTTTGGCAATTTTCTGTCCTGCAATAAGACCTTCATTTACAAGATCGGCCGGTTTTCCGGCTGAAGGCTTGCTGCTGCTCACGATAATACTGATTATATTTACAACCCATCATATTTAACGCTTCAAAAGGACACGTGCAAACCTGCAGTGACCAATGAAATATCTGTTTTCTCTACAGACGCCTGTTTTGTTGTTATAAAGATAAATAAACCTTAGCCATTTTACCAGCTGCTGCTCAATTGTACCTGAGAACGCTTTCGGACATAGAAGACCCTAAATTTGATGGTAAGAGGGTCTTTGTTCGAGTTGATTTTAACGTCAGTATAAGCAATGGCTCTATAGGGGAGGATTATAGAATACGGATGTCTTTACCGACAATTGAATATTTGACCAAAAGGGGAGCCAAGGTCATTTTGGCATCCCACCTGGGAAGGCCGCAGGGATATGATCCAAAGTATTCTGTTGTCCCTGTAGCCAAACACCTAACAGAAATTCTTGGGCGATCTAGGCCACCAATACGGTTTGCAACAGACTGCGTTGGTATTGAGATTGAGCAACAGGTAAGCAAGATGAATAGGGGTGATATATTGCTGCTTGAGAATCTACGCTTCCACCAGGAAGAAGAATCAAACGATCCGGTGTTCAGCAAGAGGCTCGCCTCTCTTGCTGATATTTATGTCAATGATGCCTTTAGCACCTCCCATAGAAAACATTCTTCGACTTACGGCGCAGCGTGGATGTTTGATATCCGTTTAGCGGGATTTAACCTTATCAAGGAGGTAAAGTACCTTTCTATGATAAAGGAAAATCCTATTAGGCCATTCACAATTGTACTGGGCGGAGTAAAAATAAAGGATAAGATCGGAGCGCTTGAGCATTTGTTGCCAAAGGCAGATAGGGTGATAGTGGGTGGAGCAGCAGCATATACTTTTCTAAAGGCAAAGGGCGTCAAAACTGGCAAC
>Ga0111538_10006247_pt1 | contig 16158 bp, 15 predicted proteins | sample SoiMethybrSBSTD1_FD_79669 | JGI IMG/M metagenome (GOLD analysis project Ga0111538, IMG submission 79669) | Bulk soil microbial communities from a Populus tree surrounding site in Tennessee, USA - Soil MetaG P. TD hybrid SBSTD1 (version 2)... | ecosystem: Environmental > Terrestrial > Soil >...
CGCAGGTATCATCCCAGGAGCCAACCAATATCGCCGCTTCACTTACTAACCTAATTCTCAGTTAATCGGCGAGCGAAAACGTTTTTGCTCAGGTACCCGTATGTGGAACATTGTACAGTGGCTGTAGGGTGGTAGGGTTACATTACCAAATGGGATCGCCTCCCGGCTTATCTGTTCTCTAGGCGAGGTTGAAACGTGATCGCGAAGCGCTCCTCGAATACCGATTCACCCTCTCTGATTACGCTATATTCCGCTTCGTATCGGCCTTGAGGCCAACCTTTGACGGGGCGCTTTCTCCCGACCTGAGTCAAAAATTGTGCCTTAGGACGGTCGAGCGGCTTAAGATCGCTTTGGATAAGAATGGCGCCATCTGGATCTCGTAGGACCAATAGAGGTGCGTCACCGCCCTCCAGACCAATCATTCGGACATTCGCTACCAACGCAGGGCTGTCCGCGGTAAACGCAAAATTCTCCAAGCTACCATTCTCGACATCATCCATCGAGAGGATTCGGTCGGCAAAGCCTAGATTCAGGAGAACGCGTGTCCGATACGCTATTACTTTCGCCGCGGCTTCATCCCAAAGGGATTGTTTAGAGCCGCATTGTCCGGGCTGCACTTTAGGAGAAAATGGATCGACTATGTTCCCGTTATGCCGGACGGTTAGATGCAGGTGTGGAAACTCGGTCGCACCCGAAAGCCCGACTTTTCCGAGCACCTGTCCGCGTTTAACATGCTGGCCCTTGGAGACGGAGACACTGCCGCTGGCCAAATGGCAATACTGCGTGTCCCATCCATGGGGATGTCTTAGAAAAACGCCGTTTCCGCATTTCCTGTCAGCAATCGCCGCTTTGCCGATCACTCGGATTGACATGTCTTTCTCGCCGTCTCTGACTCCTGCGACCTTGCCATCGGCAACTGCGAGGACAGCCACTCCTGCTCGCATCGCGGTCATTGAAGGTAAGCGGAAGTCAGTACCATCATGCCCGTCATAGGTGCGGGCACCACAAGAAAAATCACGATGGCTGGACGATGGGTCGTGATCCACATAGTTCTGGACAAAGCAGTTTCCGCCAACCTCGCAACCCACGGGTAGCGAAAGGGTTAATGACTCATCAGCCCAAACCGCAGAAAAATTAAGAAGGAAAACCACAAAAATAAGAGTCGGCGGATTCAAGTTTGAAGTGCAACAACTAGTGGATGTTTTCGCACCACCTTTCCGTGAATATTTCGAAAGGTGCTGGAGCGTAGCACCTTCGGGGCAGTGGTTGAGAGATCCGTCACACATTGACCCTGACGATCAGGGCGCGGGGCCGGTCGGCCTGAGCGAAGGGTTGGGCGACACCCTCGAGCGCTCTTTGCAGTTCCTCGCTCCCCTTGTCCGCTTTTATAAATCTGGTAGCGCGGATATTCAAAGCGCGGCGTAAAAATATCGCTATAGTGACATCTCAGCGGTTGGTTAGTTTAAGTTGTTTTTTTGGCATGGACGACCGACACTTTCCCTGCTCTTGTGAATTTTCGCAATTTATGCCCGGCCCTCCTCGGCCGGGTATTTTTTTCTAGCGATTCTCAGCCTAGACCTGAGTCGCAATTTTTTTTCGTCCCGAAAAGCTATGGTAGACGCCCGCGGCACTGCTGATCACGAGAATCAGGTAATGTTTGGCGACCTTGGATGTTTAGGTTAGCCAAAAGGCGGAGCTCTTCTTGTCACAATAGTCATTGACTGCCAGAGCCCGAACCTCCCGAGCTGCTGGACCCTTGGGACGACCCCGATCCGCCGCCCGCGCCTTGTCCGCTTTGCCCCCCTGAGCCACTTCCTTTTTTCCTGGTAGACATTGAAAATGAGTCATCCTTTCCGGAGGTGCCCATCCCGGAGGTGTCGGTGGTGCCATCTCCCTGACTACTTTTTTCGTTGGTGATTCCTTTTTCAGGAGTTCCTTCCTGCCGCGGCTTTGTTCCGCCTGAGTATCCTGACCCAGCTGCCCCCGGTTTCTGATACGCGCTGGGCTCAGGAGCAGGCCCTGACTTTTGTTGCCCGCCCCCGGAACCTGCCTTTTTATCCACGGGTCCGCCATGTCCCGACATGTCTCCGCCCTGTCCAGTCTGGTCGCCGGCGCCCGCCGCGCTTGCCACGCCAACCGCGGCGAATGTGATAAAGCCAGCTACCACCAAAGATCGGGCCACATTTTTCAACATGAGATTTTCCATGATAGTTTCTCCTGTTATTCGGCGAAATTGCCGTTAAGGGACTATCCTACGCATGACGCTGTTCCGTTCCGTGCGCTTCCGTACTTAGGAAATTAACCAAGATTGACACGGGGGGCATCTGTGCCAGCCCGAACACGGGATGAAATCATCCCTTTCCGTTGCAGCCTAGGTATCCCCTTCTTCTGCCAGCCAACTCAGTACAATTAATAGGGCTTTATTTGAATCGAGTGGTTACAAAATGGTTACATCCTTCAGGAAAACAAAAAAGGAATTACAAGCGTTTGCCTGTAATTCCTTGTCTCCATGGTGGGTCTGGTTGGACTCGAACCAACGACCAAGGGATTATGAGTCCCCTGCTCTAACCGACTGAGCTACAGACCCCGGCAGTAACTGAAGTATAACAGTTGCCGAGGCCGGTCAGCCTTCGGTATCCAGGAAACTGCGCAAGCGTTCCGAACGCGAAGGGTGGCGGAGCTTGCGCAATGCCTTCGCTTCGATCTGCCGAATGCGCTCGCGCGTGACATCGAATTGCTTGCCGACCTCCTCCAATGTATGGTCGGTATTCATTTCAATGCCAAAACGCATGCGAAGCACCTTGGCTTCGCGGGGCGTGAGTGAATCCAATATCTCTTTCGTTACATCTCGCAAGCTGGCATAAACCGCGGCATCCGCCGGTGCCATAGTGGCCGAATCCTCGATGAAATCACCAAGATGGGAATCTTCATCGTCGCCAATAGGCGTCTCCATAGAGATTGGCTCTTTCGAAATCTTCAGGATCTTGCGGATCTTCTCTTCCGGCATTTCCATTTTCTGGGCCAGCAATGCGGGTTCCGGCTCCTGCCCGGTTTCCTGCAAGATCTGGCGCGAAATGCGGTTCATCTTGTTGATCGTTTCGATCATGTGCACCGGAATGCGGATGGTACGTGCCTGATCGGCGATGGAACGGGTAATGGCCTGCCGAATCCACCATGTCGCGTAAGTGGAAAACTTGTATCCGCGCCGGTATTCGAACTTATCCACCGCTTTCATGAGTCCGATATTGCCTTCCTGAATAAGGTCCAGAAACTGCAATCCGCGATTGGTGTATTTCTTGGCAATGGAAATCACCAGCCGCAAGTTGGCTTCGGTCATTTCGCGCTTGGCTCGGCGCGCCTTGGCCTCGCCGGTTGACATGCGGCGATTGATCTCTTTAAGGTCCTTCAGTGGGATGCCAACCTGCTTTTGCAGCGTCAGCAAGTTTTGCTGCTGCTCGAGAACCGCGGGCTGATATCGCTCCAGCGCTTGACTATAAGGCTTTCCCAGCGCGACTTCCTGCATGACCCAATCAAGATTGCTCTCATTTCCTGGAAAGGCCTTGATAAAGTGATTACGCGGCATTCCCGCCTTAGTTACGCATAGTTCCATAATTTTGCGTTCGTAGGCGCGCATTTCATCCACCAGGCCACGCTGATTATCGCAAAGCCTTTCCACCATCTTCGCAGAGAAGCGGATGGCCATAAGCTCGGCTGAAATCTGCTCCTGGATGTCCTTGTATGCCTTGTTGCTGGGCCCTTTTTCCAGCGCCTTCTGCATGTCGTTGTAGGCCTGCTGGATCACCGTAAAACGCTCCAGCGCATCGTTTTTCAATTTCAGCAGGTTGGCATTGGCGATTGCAGCGATATCGTCGTCTTCGCCGCTTTCCGCGATCAGTTCCTGTTCCAGCGATTCATCGGTGATATCTTCGGTGATCAATTCCTCAGTATTGGGATCAAGCAACCCATCCACCAACTCATCGATCCGCATCTCATCTTTCGCGACCTTGTTGGCAAGATCGAGAATGCCGGCGATGGTGGTCGGACAGGCGGAAATCGCCTGGATCATATGTTTTAACCCGTCCTCGATGCGCTTGGCAATCTCGATTTCACTCTCGCGCGTGAGCAATTCCACCGAACCCATTTCCCGCATATACATCCGAACGGGATCAGTGGTACGGCCAAACTCAGAATCCACGGTGGAAAGCGCCGCTTCAGCTTCCTCCACTACATCCTCATCGGCCACCGTGGGCGCCGTTTCCGACATCAACAACGTTTCGGCATCGGGCGCCTCATCGTAAACAGAGATGCCAACATCATTTATCATGCTGATGATGTTCTCGATCTGCTCGGCATCCAGCATGTCGTCGGGAAGATGATCGTTAATTTCGGCATAAGTCAGGTAGCCGCGCTCCTTCCCCTGGACGATCAGATTCTTGAGGCGCATACGCCGCGCCTCGAGGTCCTGGGGCGCAAGGGCGGATTTCTCCGGGTCCTTCGCCTGGGCAAGCTTGCCTTCCTTTCCCGCCTTTGCCTTAACTATTTTTGCTGTCAGTGAACCGGAGTCCTTGACGGCCATGACGGCCTTCGCTATTTCTGTAACCCGTACTTGAGCTTTTGCTGTCGATTTTGCAACAGACATAATGTCATCCTCCAGAGGTCCCACGGCTGCGTTTGCAGGCGTTTTTGCAGCCGGCCCAGATCCCGATCCTTTTGGCGGCTTTCTCATATCGTCCATTTCCTTTCTGGCTAATACGTCGTTATTGCTGCCGGACTGCTCCGCAGTTCGGACTGTTTTTGGCTTTACCATGTTTTTTCCCAAGAGTATGGGGGTGTGTGGCGTAACCCTCTATTATATCAGTATAGAACATTCATTGTCTGTTCGATATCAATAAGCCGTTCGCTGGAGTTCCTGTTTTTCCTCCGGCGTAAGGGCGCTGAGAGCCTTGGCATGCAGCATTGACATTCGTTGCTTATGCCGCATTTCGCGCAGCCGCGCCATTGCTCCGGTAAATTCTGCTTCAAGATCCATGTCGCTGTCCCACCCAAGCGTCGTGCTCCCGGCCTTTTCAAGCAAAGCCCGGTGGGAGCTCGCGCGAAAATAGGCGATAACGGATGGTATGGCAGTGCTTTTTTTAACATGGGGATTAGAATCGATAAATTCAACCAGCGCCCTCAACGCCGCCACTTCGCCCGCATATTCATGGTCATCTTGCGCAAGTAATTCCCGGTCAAATTTTGCGATGTAATTGGGGTCATATAGCAATACCTGCATCAACCACTGGTATAACGAGACAGATTCCCGCCGTGGTGTTCGTACACGCGCCGGAGAGGTGGAAACACGCCTTATCTTCAACAGATCTTCCAACTCATTCTGGCTGTAGCCACTAATTTCCGCCAACCTTTTTAGCAGCATCAGCGCCAGTCCGGGACCGGCTATTTGTGCGAGCAGCGGCCTTGCATCCTGCACGAGCTTGGCGCGACCTTCATCCGTTTTGAGATCTACCCGTGAGGACAGTTCCCGGAGTAAGAAGACAGACAGAGGCAATGTTTGTCCGAGCAATTCTTCAAACGCTTCGCTGCCAAACTTTCTCACGTAACTATCCGGATCTTCTCCTTCGGGCAGAAAGAGAAAACTGACATTCTTGCCGTCCTTAAGTTGTGCAAGGCTGGCCTCCAGTGCGCGCCATGCAGCTTTTTTTCCCGCCGGGTCGCCATCGAAACAGAACACCACATTATCGGTTTGGCGCAGGAGTTTTTGGATGTGATAAGGCGTGGTAGCGGTTCCAAGCGCAGCTACCGTATTTTCGATGCCATGCTCATAAAGAGCCACTACGTCCATGTAACCTTCCACGACGAGAACTCGCCCCGCCTGTCGAATCGCCCTCCGTGCGGCAAACAAGTTGTAGAGTTCACGGCCCTTCTGAAAAAGAGGCGTCTCGGGCGAGTTGAGATACTTGGGTTCGCCGTGCTCCAGCACTCGCCCACCAAAACCTACAATCACCCCTTTAAGATTAACAATGGGAAACATGATTCGATCACGAAAGCGGTCGTGGTATTTGCCGTCGGTATTCTCTATCAGCAGCCCTGCGTTTTTCAGCAAGGCTTGCTGCGCCTTTCCTGCCTGAGGGCCAAAAGTGCCCTCTAGGTTATGCCAACCGGCGGGTGCATAGCCAATGGCAAAGTGACCGGCTGTCGCGCCCGTTATTCCCCGCATTTTGAGATAAGCAATGGCGCTGGCCGAGTGCCGCAGCTGTTGCCGGTAAAACCGCGCGGCGGCGCGCGTTACTTCAATCATTTGTTTGGAAGCGCTTTCGCTATCGTCGTGAAGGTGTTTTCCACCCGCTTCAACCTCAACACCGCCAGACTCTGATTCTGTTGTGGAATGTGATCCCGGGTGTTGCGTTGGGACCTGCATTCCGACGCGAGCCGCAAGATCAGCCACCGCCTCTAAAAAAGTCAAACCGTTATATTCGATCAGGAAACTGATGGCATTGCCATGTGCGCTGCATCCAAAGCAGTGATAAAACTGCTTGGTCGAGCTTACGGTGAAGGAAGGAGTCTTCTCACTGTGAAAGGGGCAGCACGCTGTGTAATTTGCCCCCGCTTTCTTGAGCGGAATGTGAGGGTCAATGACATCAACGATATCGACCCGGTCAAGCAGCTCCTGAATAAATGATTGTGAAATCATTATCGGTATGATTTGAATTTTTCAGGAGGATTGCTAGCAGGATTACAGCCTGGAAACCCTATTTTGGTGCCGCAGTTTTGACGCTTGTGATCGCCCGTTACCTAGAACTGGCACGTTACATAGAACTGGTCTGCTGCCTATCATGGGATAGGGTTATAACGGGCCCTTTCAACCAAGAAGCTTGGTTCTGACTAACGAGGATACCTTGCCCATATCGGCGCGCCCGGAGAGCCTGGGCTTGAGCTGCGCCATTACCCGGCCCATGTCTTGCTGGCCTTTCGCTCCCGACAGAGAGATGGCTTCACTTACCACTTCTTCGACTTCTGCATCACTCAGTGCCTGCGGCATGTAAGCCTGCAGTACGCTCACTTCATATTTTTCGGCGTCGGCCAAATCGTGGCGTTGGGCTGCTTCGAATTGGACAATGGAGTCTCTGCGTTGTTTGAGCATCTTTTCGATGACGCCAATTACAGCCGTATCATCCAGCTGTATCCGCTCGTCCACTTCGCGCTGTTTGATTGCCGCCTGTAGCAGTCGAACTGCGTCCCGACGCCGGCTATCGGCAGCGCGCATCGCCGCCTTCATATCCTCGAAGATTTGTTGTTTCAGGTTCAAGTGAAAAACGGGGAGGCGTGTTTATGCGTGTTTATTGCTTTTGGACTGACGGAAGCTAATAAAGTTTCGGGGGGAGCAATTGGCTGCGTAAACGTTTGTACGTGCGCTTTACCGCTGCCGCCAGCTTGCGCTTGCGTTCAGCAGTCGGTTTTTCATAAAATTCGCGGGCCCGCAACTCTGTAAGCAAGCCGGTTTTCTCTATGGTGCGCTTAAAGCGCCGCATGGCAACCTCAAATGGCTCGTTTTCCTTTACTTTAATAGTCGTCATGAAAATGGAGTTCCTCTCAAAAAGTTAACTGGGCTCGACAAATAGTCGCGTATATGTGTAACCTGTAATCTAATATTATATAACAAGTAAGAAATACTGTCGTAAAGAGTCATCCTTCCCTACACCATTGCTAGTACTTGGCACTGAAACCTCCTGCGACGAAACCGGCGTTGCAATTTATGATACCCGCCATGGGCTGCTGAGCCATTCGCTTTACTCACAAACGGAAATGCATGGCGAGTATGGCGGTGTTGTGCCTGAACTTGCCTCCCGAGACCATATACGCCGGGTATTACCGCTGATCAGGCAGACGCTGGCAGCAGCAGGGCTCGAACTCCATGATCTCGACGCTATCGCCTACACCCAGGGGCCGGGACTGGCGGGGGCGTTGCTCGTGGGCGCAAGCATCGCGGCCTCGCTTGGCTTCGCGCTGGAAATTCCGGCACTGGGAATTCATCACCTTGAAGGGCATCTTCTTTCCCCGCTGCTATCCGACCCCGCTCCTGACTTTCCGTTCATCGCACTGCTGGTATCCGGTGGACATACACAATTGATGCAAGTGGACGGGCTTGGGTCGTACACGTTACTCGGCGAAACGGTGGATGATGCCGCTGGAGAAGCTTTTGATAAGACCGCAAAATTGTTGGGTCTGGGCTATCCCGGCGGCTCCGCGCTCGCAAAACTCGCGGACGAATTTGCGCAATCGGGCTGGCCGCAGCGCTTCGACCTTCCGCGCCCCATGCTCCACAGCGCTGACTTGAATTTCAGCTTCAGTGGGTTGAAAACAGCCGTGCTGACGCTGGTCAAAAAATACGAAATGACACCCCAAACTCAAGCCGCACTGGCTTCTGCTTTTCAGGAAGCCGTAACAGATGTCCTATCGGCAAAGGCAGTGGCGGCACTGAGCAGAACGGGTCTCACCCGGCTTGTGGTTGCTGGAGGAGTAAGCGCCAACCGTTCCCTACGCAATGCCCTCGTTCAAAAAGCGGCGAAGATGGGCGCGACAGTTTTTTTTCCTGAACTGCAATTTTGTACCGATAACGGCGCAATGATCGCCTTCGCAGGGGCGATGCGGTTGCAGTCCATTGATCTTGTAAAACAAAAACTGAACAATGAATTCACTGTCCACTCGCGCTGGGATCTGGAAATGCAGGGAGTACCGTCAGCGATATCGAAAATCTAGGGCGCACCTTGCTTGCCAATCCGCGGCTCGGTTCCCGCGAGCAAGCTTGCAATATTGGACTTATGCCGCCAAATGAGCACCAAGGACATGATGGTAACAACCAGAGTCCGTGCATCGAGCCCAAGGAAAAATGCCGCGTAAATGGGTGCAAGACCGGCAGCGGCCAAAGCCGCCAACGACGAAATGCGCCATACTGCCGCGACCATGATCCAGATTGCGGCCGAAAGCAGCCCCATCCATGGATGAAAGCCCAGCAATACTCCGAGTGCGGTTGCCACTCCTTTTCCACCTTTGAAACCCAGGAATACCGGGAAGAGGTGGCCGAAAAACACCGCCAGCCCTACCGGAGCGACCGCGTCCATGTCCACGCCGGGCATTGGCCCCACGTATTGTGCCAGCGACACTGCCGCCCACCCCTTACCCGAATCACCGAGGAGGGTGAACACGGCCGCCGCTTTTTTCCCGCTGCGCAGTACATTGGTAGCGCCCGGGTTTTTAGAGCCGTAGGAGCGAGGATCGGGCAGGTGAAACAGGCGGCTTGCTAATACACCGAAGGAAACGGAGCCCAGCAAATAAGCCATCAGCACCAAGGCAATCAGAGTCATCTCATAAGCGGGACATCGCACGTTGCCCGCATAAAAAAATTACGAAGATGATTGTACGTAAAAAACCGTAAGTTCGCCTGCCTGCTCTGTCCCGTACCCTATCCTGTCCTACCTGATAAGTCTGAAACCATACTGCGAGGCTCAGCAACTGATAAAATCCCCGTCTTGGCCGAACAGCGACAAGTCAGGCGCTGATGTTCATGCCGCTTGAGAAATGGCTATACCGGTCAGATAATTGGGATCGTCGGTGCTTAGGAGCTGCGTGTCCCGACCAGCGAGCTGCTATCCGTTTTAGTGTGGCGTGCCGTTTCGTTTTGCGAGTCCTGTTGCCAAGCCAGCACTTTTGCCCCGTAAAGCTTATTCCGAGATTCCTCAATGGACATCATTTTCCTGCAAGAGCTCAAGGTTAAAACACTCATCGGAATCTATCCGTGGGAACTCAAGGTCGCCCAAACCATTCAGCTGGATCTGGAGGTGGCATTACCGTCAAGCCGGGCTTGTTATACGGATCACTTTGAGGATGCGCTGGACTATGCGCTTATCGTCCGACGCGTCCAGGAAATGCTTGCCCATAAACATTTCTCGCTGCTCGAAGCCCTGGCCGAACATGTCGCGCAAATAGTCCTGACGGAATTCAAATCGCCCTGGGTAAGAATCAGTGTCGCCAAGCTCAGTGCAATACGGGGGGTGAAAAAAGTAGGGGTATGCATCGAACGCCGGCAGGAGGAAGCATAACGGATTGTTGCCCTTCAGCGCGACTTGACGACGTTCGAAGGTAGCCGCAGCAGGGAAACGCGATTCCGTGCCTTTCGACCCTCTGTGGAAAGCTAATAGGATCAAATTTTAAGCTACGAAAATTAGCTCGTGCTTTACTCTTTCACCGGCAAATAAACGGCGGACCCGTTAAAGTAGTCGGGAAAGGAAAAGCAAAATAACCTGTCGGCTCTCGCAGTGTGAAAGCCGCTCCACCCGACCCTCGCGTTGCTGTGACCGCCTTCCCGCCTGCAACGCATGTTACGCGGGTTACACCCGTGCCAATGTCGCTTCGATTTCCGTAAAAGTTCGTGCTATCTCCGTCGAGGGGATTGCAACTCCCAGTTGCTTCTCAATTTGAGTCAACGAAAATATACCGCACACTACCGGGTTCCCTTGGTCATCCTTCTCTGTCACCAGGGTATGTTGCCGCCCAGTATCAAGCAAGCTCGCTACAATGTCTCCGACGCGGGCACGTCGCACCTCCTCGACTGGGATGGCTTCAAGCCGGTCAAGCGGAGTCATGATATCGGATACTAGTATCTCGTTATGCTTGACGCCACGCTCCTGGATGAATCTCAGCGGCTTTTCCCCAAGGACATCTGTGGCGGTAATAATGCCTGTCAAGATCTCATCCTGGTTGAGCACAAGCAAGGATCGGACTCCACGCTGCTTCATGTACTCATTTGCCACTTCCATCGACACGTGCAGGTCGATTACAGCCGTGTGGGCATGCCGGAGATCTGTCATTACATCAGGAGCGGAGGATTGCAGCGTGACGGGCTTGGATGGGGCTGGGCTAACTATGCGAACGGCGCCGGTGAGGCGCTGTGCAGGAAGAACGTGAAAGTCGGGCATGGCATCGTCCTCCAAGTTAATGAGGGGATACACTTGAAATCAAAAAACCGATTTCAAACACCCCGTGAATCCAACCTTACCCCTAATGAGAGTAGGGGTCAACATCATATTCGCTATCCGGAGCACTCCCGAGAGCCATAGCAGGCTATAGAACCGGGTACAGAAAACGGGGCTCGGGGAAAAATATGGCGCTGTGAAGCGCTCTGCTCTCGGCTCAAGATCGGAGTACGGCTATTGCGAGCTTCGGCTGCTCCGGGAGAGCCCGCTTATTTCATCATTCAGTCGCAACAATGTCGATATGGGATCCGCCGCTTGCGTGATGGGCCTTCCAATCACAAGGTAATCCGCACCGTTCTCGATTGCCTGGCGTGGAGTCGAAACCCGTTTTTGTTCATCGACGGATACATTGGCGGGACGTATTCCAGGCGTAACCAGGCAAAACGAGCCGCCCATGGTTTTCCTTAGACCGGGCGCCTCGCGTGCGGAACATACCACCCCATCCAGTCCGCAATCCCTTGCTAATCCGGCCAGTTGTGTTACCAACTCTTGAGGTTCCCGTTCCAGTCCGAACTCGATCAGATCGCTGCGTTCCATGCTGGTAAGGAGGGTAACTGCGATCAGCTTGCTCGAACCCGCTGGGACCGCGTCGCGCGCCGCCAAGAGCATATGCCGGCCCCCGAGGGCATGAATATTCATCATCCATACCCCCATTCTAGCCGCCACCTTGCATGCATTGGCGACCGTGCTTGGAATATCATGATACTTTAAGTCGAGAAAAACTTCGAAACCTAAAGTCATGAGCTTAGCCACGAGCTGCGGTCCGGCAGCGGTGAAAAGTTCCTTGCCTACTTTTACCCGACATAACGCGGGGTCAAGCTTGATGGCAAGGTCCAGTGCCTGCCGCTCACTGGAAAAATCCAGCGCAACGATAATGCGCGAATCGTTCATTCCATCTCACTCTCAGGCTGAAACGAAGCTAGCTGAAAATCCAACTCGAATCCATCACTGTTCCTCCGGCAACTGATACTTTCTTCTGCCCGTCGCAATTTCCCGCTTCTGCTTAAGTATCGTGCCAAGGCACGACATTACTCCGATGGCAAGACCGAGGGCAAAGAACAGCAGGATAATCAGTATTAACGGTGCCTGCCATTGGTAGCCGAAATAATAATGCACCGTTACCGTTTCCGCGTTCTTTACTGTAAAGCCCAGCAGCACGAGGAACAGCGCGATGCGCAGGAACCACATCAGATAGCGCATGATTCGTTTTTCATAAGGGAATCCCGCTGGTGTTAGTGGAGTATGGGCATCCAGCGGATCTTGTCGGACTCACCAAGTGGGTAAAATAAAAAGCGGCGCGATCTCGCGATCCCGCCGCCATTATACTCATCCCTTCTCACGCATTTTTTCAGTTTTTTTGATCTACCCGCTCTCGCATTTCTTTCCCAGCCTTGAAATGAGGCACATACTTTTCCGGTACTCGAACTTTTTCTCCTGATTTCGGGTTGCGCCCTACGCGCGGGGGCCGGTAATTCAGGTCAAAACTACCAAACCCGCGGATCTCGATGCGCTGTCCCTGTGCCAGACTCTTCGCCATGGCATCAAGGATAACCTTGACTGCCAGCTCGGCATCCTTTGCTCCCAACTGCGGATAACGAGCCGCAAGCCTGGCAATGAGTTCAGACTTTGTCATGGATGTCCTTTATTGTTCAGTGTTTTTAACATCCATCTTGGCTTTAAGCAACGCTCCCAGACTGGTCGTTCCCGCACTCGCGGAACTATCCACTGCAACTTTCTGTATGGCGTCCGATTCCTCGGCCATATCTTTCGCCTTGATCGAAAGATTAATGCTGCGGTTCTTGCGATCCACGTTAATAATCATCGCCTCAACTACATCCCCCTCCTTCAGGCGGGTGCGAATGTCCTCGACCCTGTCGCGCGATACTTCGGATGCGCGCAAGTAACCTTCGACATCATTCTCCAGTGCAATCACGGCGCCCTTGGCGTCGATAGACTTTACCGTGCCTTTAACGATGCTGTTTTTATCATTCACCGAAACAAAACTGTTGAACGGGTCGCCTTCCAGTTGTTTTATCCCAAGCGAGATACGCTCGCGCTCCACGTCGATGGACAACACGACCGCCTCGACTTCGTCGCCTTTTTTATAGTTGCGAACCGCTTCTTCACCCGCCTGGTTCCATGAGAGATCAGAAAGATGCACCAGTCCATCTATCCCCCCTTGCAGGCCGATGAACACGCCAAAATCAGTGATGGACTTTATTTGCCCGCGTACCTTGTCGCCTTTCTGGTGATTCATGGCAAAGTCTTCCCATGGGTTAACCTTGCATTGCTTCATGCCGAGCGAAATACGTCGCCGCTCTTCATCGATTTCGAGAATCATCACTTCCACTTCATCCCCCAGCTGAACGACTTTGGAGGGATACACGTTTTTATTGGTCCAATCCATCTCGGAGACGTGAACCAGGCCCTCGATGCCCTGCTCGATTTCGACAAATGCGCCATAATCAGTCAGGTTGCTCACCTTACCGAACAGCCGGGTATGTGGCGGATACCGCCGCGAGAGTCCCACCCAGGGGTCTTCGCTCAATTGCTTCATGCCTAGCGAGACGCGGTTTTTCTCCTGATCGAATTTCAGAACCTTCGCCGTTACCTCGTCGCCCACGCTGATAACTTCGGAGGGATGCTTCACCCGCCGCCATGCAAGATCGGTAATGTGCAGGAGGCCATCGATACCGCCTAGATCGACAAACGCACCGTAATCCGTGATGTTCTTGACGATGCCCTTAACAACGGCGCCCTCTGTCAAATTTGCAAGCAAGGATTGACGGTCCGCGCCCTGGCTTTCTTCCAGGACTGCTCGCCTCGACACCACGACGTTGTTCCGTTTGCGGTCAAGCTTGATTACCTTGAACTCCATCTCTTTGTTTTCGTATGGGCTCGTGTCCTTGACTGGGCGGATATCCACGAGCGAACCCGGCAGGAAGGCACGAATGCCGTTGATCATGGCCGTAAGCCCGCCTTTGACCTTGCCGCTGACCACTCCTTTCACAATCGCGCCGCTTTCCATGGCAGCTTCAAGATCATGCCAAGCGGTCAGGCGTTTGGCCTTGTCCCGCGATAAACGCGTTTCTCCGTAGCCATCTTCCAGCGCTTCGATGGCGACACTGACGAAATCGCCCGGCTTGACTTCGATTTCGCCTTTGTCATTCTTGAATTCTTCGACCGGAATGAAACTTTCCGACTTCAGCCCGGCATTTACGACTACGATGTTGTAGTCGACACGGGCGACCTGAGCGGTGATCACCTCACCGATGCGCATTTCCTGGCGTGAAAGACTTTCTTCAAATAGCGCGGCGAAACTTTCGGGGGAGTCTGTGGCGGGGGAAGCAGCAATGTTCATTGTAAAAAATACCTGGTTGGGAAATCCCGTCAATACTGCCCTGACGGGGCTAATAGATTAATAAAAATGCGCCGAATCGCCCTCTTCCCGTTTGAAGAGACACGAACGGCAGCACCGGAGTCAAACTAATAACAATTGTAACCTTCGACACTACATCTACCTGATACTCTTGCTAGGTTGGTTTCATTCGATAGCGCAACGGAAACCAATACGCAACGCGTAAAACGCCCACCAGCAGGCTGCTTAGGCTTAACTCAGACGGGCCCTTTTGCTACGATATCGGCGTAGCGCAATACGCTTTCCACAGCTTGTTCAATATTGAGTAAAGTCGTATCCAGCAAAAAAGTGCCTGCACCTACCTGCAAAGGGGCCACGGCGCGATTGCTATCACGCCTGTCGCGTTCGCGTATATCCTCTAGAAGGGTGGCAATATTAGCATCAACCCCTTTTTCCATCAACTGTTTATGTCTTCGCTCGGCGCGGGTTTCGGCGCTTGCAGTAAGGAATATCTTGGCAACGGCGTCCGGAAAAACAACCGAGCCCATATCCCGGCCATCGGCAACTAGGCCGGGAAACTGGCGAAACGCGCGTTGCCGTGCAAGAAGCGCCTGTCGCACGTGGGGATAGGCCGCGATTCTGGAAGCGGCGTTGCTGCATGCCTCTGCACGAATCGCATCGCTGACATCTTCGTTTCCCAAGCGGATTTTCGAACCTTCGAAAACCACATCGAGATTGGAGGCGACCTCGCTTAACGCGGTTTCGTGGCCTAAATCGACGCCTGCGCGCATTGCGACTAGCGCAACCAGACGATAGAGAGCCCCGCTGTCGAGATAATGGAAACCAAGGCTGACGGCTACGCGTTGGGCGACGGTACCCTTGCCGGAGGCCGATGGGCCGTCAATCGCGATAACGGGAACAGGATGTGTGCTCATGAGCAAGTCTCACTTCAACCGCATGGTTAATCAGGCGAATCATACCGGAGCAGCCCTTTCGACTATTGCTGAGAACCGGTCGAAATAATCGGGAAAAGTCTTCGCCACGCAATTCGGATCGTTAATGCGCACCGGGGCACCAAGCGAGGCCAGGGAGAAGCACATCGCCATACGGTGGTCATCGTATGTGTCGATTACGGCATGTGCGGCAAGGGGACCAGTGGGCGGCGTGATGCTTAAAAAATCGGCCCCTTCATCGACAGCAGCGCCCAGCTTACGCAATTCTTTCGCCATTGCCGAGAGACGATCCGTTTCTTTCACGCGCCAGCTCTCGATATTCCTGAGCACCGTCGTGCCCTTCGCAAACAGCGCCGTCACGGCAAGCGTCATCGCCGCATCAGGAATATGATTGCAGTCCAGATCGATCGCCTGCAGATAACCCAATGCGGGCGCACGTGCTTCCATCCAGTTGGCCCCTCGGGTGATTTGGGCACCCATCTTTGTTAACGCCTCCGCAAACCGCACGTCCCCCTGTAGGCTGTCACGTCCGACGCCTTCCACTCGGACCGGACCGATTCCAATAGCACCGGCGGCGAGAAAATATGACGCAGAGGAGGCATCGCCTTCGACAAATATTTCACCTGGACTGAGATAACGCTTGCCGGCACAAACGGTAAAACGGCGCCAGTTTTCATGCTCCACACGCACGCCGAATCGGGCCATTAGCGCTATCGTCAACTCGATATAAGGTCGCGAAATCAGTTCGCCGGTTACGGTTATTACTTGCTCCTGGTTGATGTTGGGTGCGCAAAAGGGCATTGCCATAAGCAGTCCGGTC
>Ga0111538_10006248_pt1 | contig 16157 bp, 10 predicted proteins | sample SoiMethybrSBSTD1_FD_79669 | JGI IMG/M metagenome (GOLD analysis project Ga0111538, IMG submission 79669) | Bulk soil microbial communities from a Populus tree surrounding site in Tennessee, USA - Soil MetaG P. TD hybrid SBSTD1 (version 2)... | ecosystem: Environmental > Terrestrial > Soil >...
ACGCCAACGCCGACGCCTACACCAACGCCGACGCCTACACCTACTCCGACGCCGACTCCAACTCCGACTCCTACGCCAACGCCAACGCCAGCACCAGGCCAGGAGTCACCGAATAACACGCGCGTTCCACCGGATACTCAGATCACTGACAGCTCCGGTGCGATCTGGACGCTTGTCAACGGAAACGTCTTGCGCAACGGTGCAGGCACGGGCGGCGCCGGTTCTCAGGTCCTGTACTGCAATCACAACGTGTGGGTGTTTGGTACCGACTCCGCATGGTGGTGGTGGTGGGGAAGTGGATGGTCACGGATAGGAACTACCGATCCTTGTGGCGGAGCTTCGAATCCCACACCTACGCCGACACCCACGCCAACGCCGCCCACCGTCGGCAGTGTGTCGCCGCCGTCTGGTCCAACTGCGGGAGGCACGTCGATCACGATCACCGGCACCGGATTTGTCGCGGGCGCGACGGTAACGCTCGGCGGAACTGCGGCTTCGAACGTGGCCGTGCTTAACACCACTTCGATCACCGCGCTGACGCCGGCTCACGCGGCAGGCGCAGTCGACGTCGTTGTCACGAACCCGAATGCACAAAGCGGAACGAGCACTGGCGGGTTCACTTACTTCACTCCGCAAACCGCCGTCCCACTGTTCGATCGCGTCTTCATTGTCGTCGCCGAAAACCAGAGCTTTGGCAGCGTGAGCGGCAGCTCGTCAATGCCGTATCTCAACGCTCTTGCCAATCGTTATGGATTGGCCGTGAACTACTTCGGCAACACACATCCGTCAATCGGCGATTACTTCTGGTTGACGACCGGGCAAAACATCACCAACGACAGCAACTTCGCCGGAACTGTCAGCGCCGACAACATAGTTCGTCAGCTCAACATGGCGGGCAAAACATGGCGCGCATACGCTGAGAGTCTGCCGTCAACCGGCTACCTGGGCGGCGATTCGTATCCGTATGTCAAACGGCACAATCCATTCGCCTACTTCTCTGACGTCATTAACAGTCCGTCGCAGGCGAACAACATCGTGTCGTTCTCGCAGTTCGCGCAGCACCTGGGCAACAATCAGTTGCCAAACTATTCGTTCATCATTCCGAACCAACAGAACAACGCGCACGATTGCCCGGCTGCGATTCCGAGCTGCACCAATGCTGACAAACTCGCAGCGCTCGATAACTGGCTGAAGACCAATATCGATCCACTCATCTCGAGCACAGCGTTCCGCCAGGGCGGACTGCTGGTGATCACGTTTGATGAGTCAGTCGACAGCGATACGCAGAACGGCGGCGGACACGTCGCGACAGTCGTCATCAGCTCAAAGACTCGTCAGAATTTTGATTCGACGACGCTATTGCAGCACCAGAGCACGCTGCGTTTGATGGCTGAAGGTATCGGACTGAGCAGCTATCCGGGTGCCGCGGCAACTGCCAACAACATGTCAGAGTTCTTCTCAGGCGTTCCGAACACCGCGCCGCTTGTCGGCGGAGTTTCACCGGCAAGTGGTCCAACAGCGGGCGGCACGTCAGTTACGATCTCAGGCACCGGCTTCGCTTCGGGCGCGGGTGTGAGCTTTGGTGGCACGGCGGCGAGCAATGTCTCCGTCGTCGGCAGCACTACGATCACTGCGGTCACTCCGTCGCACGCCAGTGGCGGCGTCAACGTCGTGGTCACTAACCCCGGCGGCGAATCAGGAACAAAGACGAACGGCTTTACCTACGCGTCTGCACCGTTACCGGCGCCTTCAGTCAGCGGTATCAACCCGACCTCGGGCACTACCGCGGGCGGCACTCCGGTAACGATCAGCGGTTCGAATTTCGTCTCAGGCGCGACCGTAACCATCGGATCGACAGCGGCGACCAACGTGGTCGTGTCGAACGGCTCGACGATCACCGCAACCACTCCCGCTCATGCTGCGGGGACTGTAAACGTCGTGGTCCAGAACCCCGATGCGCAAAGCGGAACACTGGTCAGCGGCTACACCTACACAGCGCCCGGCGAGACCGTCCTGCTCGTCGACGATTTCAACGACAGTGCGATCGATGGTTCCAAGTGGATCTCGAATAATCTCTTCAGCGGCTTCACTGATGCGACAGTCGCGTTGCAGGAGACGACGCAGTTCCGCGTTGGACCATTGAAACAGAACGTCGACGGCTCGCATTACAACGGCATCAAGTCCGCGAATGCGTTCAACTTCACCGGCGGTTACTCGTACGTGCAAATCGTGCAGGCGCCAGCCGCGACCACGATGGCGAATGCTTTCTTCACGATCGGACTTAACGTCGATAATTGCTATCGGATGTATCTCGAGGGGCCGAACCTTGTCATTCAGAGCAAGATCGGTGGCGCGAAGGTGACGCTGTTGCAGGTGGCATTCAACGCGACAAGCCACGCGTTCTGGCGCATCCGCCACGACGCGGTAAGTGGACAAGTCGTGTTCGAGGTAGCGCCGGCAAATGGAAGCGTGCCGGGCGCGTGGTCCACACTGGCGTCGGCCGCGTGGAACACCTCGGCGGTGCCGTTGACTTCAGTAAACTTTGAGCTAAAAGGCGGGACCTGGCGAACTGAAGTCAACAACCCAGGAACGGTTGCTTTCGATAACTTCAAGGCCGCCAGGCCCTAGTTCAGGTGATCCACAAAGCGCGGATCTATTGAATTGTGAAGTTTGCGATCATCGGATTGTGATCCGATGGTCGCACTCCTTTGTCATCCAGCGTCCCCAAATACACCGTCACGTTCGTTTGACTCAGGTTGCGCACGTCCGGAATCTGCGTACTCTGCAGCACCAGATTGCCCGTCGAGAGCGAATACCACACGTAATCGATTCGCCCACGTCGCGTGCGGGTGTGCATGTAAACCGGATTGTCGGGGTACGCGTTCGCCGTACCGGCATTCATGGCGCGCATCCAACTGTCGTAATAAGCACTCGTCATGCTTATCGACTCCGTCAGATCCGGACCGGCGTTGAAGTCTCCTACGATGATCCGCGACTCGGAAAATCCTGACGCAAAAGCTATCAGTTCCCCGACCTCCTGGGACCGCGCTCCCGAAGAACCATCATCGAGGTGCGTGGCGAAGAAGTTAATCGTCCGCCCACCGACGTTGATCGTGGCCTGGACCACCGAACGCTGGTAACTGAGGTAGCGGTAGCTCGTGCTCGAGAAACTGTACTTCGAAACAATCAGATTGCCTTCGCTAGTCCCTTCGTATTTCTGCCGGAAGGTCCAGTACCACGTCCGTCCGGTCTTCTGTTGCAGTTGATTGATAAACGTGCCGATGTATTCCGACGGCACTTCACAAAAACCCGCGATATCGGGATTGAAGTTTGCGATGTACGTAGTCGTGCGGTTGATATCATTCACGCCGTCGGTCCCAGTCCCGAACGACAGGTTCCAACTCATCACTCGGAGCGAGCCACCGCTTGGCGGTGGTGGGGGCGGCGGTGTTGGTGTTGGAGTCGGAGTTGGAGTTGGTGTTGGCGTCGGCGACCCACCCACGTTTATCAGGATCGAGGCGCTCGCCGTCGCGCCGGCGTTGTCAGTCACCGTCACTGTCGCTGTGTAACTACCCGCCGATTTGTACATTACATCCTGGAATTGGCCCGTCGCACTAACGCCGTTGCCAAAATTCCACTGATAAGACGTAATGAAACCGTCGGAATCGCTACCAAACGACTGGAATGCGACTAACAGGGGAGCCGGCCCCGAAGTCGGACCTGCGTTAATGCTGACCGTCGGCGCCTTGTTACCCACCGGTGTCGGCGCCGGAGTGGGCGTTGGTGTAGGTGTTGGCGTAGGCGTTGGAGTCGGCGATCCGCCACACGGATCAGTGGGCCCTATCAGTTGCCAGCCACCATTCCATCGCCACCATTGATTATTGCCGCCCAACACGTAAACGATGCGATTACAGTAAAGAATCACCGAACCTGAGCCGCCCGCTGATGAGCTGCCGTTGCGCAAGATCGTTCCGTCGGCAGCGCGAGTCCAGACGACCCCGGTGCTGTCCGTGATCTGCGTGGCCGGCGGAACGCGCGTGTTGTTTGGAGACTCCTGGCCCGGTATTGGGGTCCCTGCCGGTGTCGGTGCGGGCGTCGGCGTAGGCGTCGGAGCTGGAGCGCCACTCGACGGTGGCAGGATCGTGTTGTCGTTTCTCAACAGTCCCGGAGCGCCACCGAGATACGTCAACGGCGAAAGGACGATCTGGTCTATCGAAAGACCGTCCTCACGCACTTGAATGCGAATCGTTTGAGTGCCTGTAGACTGAAAATAAATTGCTGGTCCAAAAACGCCGACTCCCCAACCGTTGTCCTGCCAGCCCCAGTCTGAAACTGTGCAGCCCGAGCAGTCTTCAAGGTTGTATTCGGTAGCCGACGTCGTGCCGATGCGGTAAGCAGCGCTGCCACTGATGTCAACGCTTCCCGAAAACTGCACGAAGACCGAATCGTTGTAAGGTGAATTGTTGGTGGTCCTACCGCGCATCCAGAGCCGATAAGCTTTACCGGCCGATGCATTGAAAGTCATTTCGAAATAATTTGCCGGATTGGCTGCAGCGGTAGTGATCTTGGCGGCGCCAAGATCCGCGTTTGTTATGCGCGCGCCACCAGCGGCAGTGGAATCTGCAACTACGCTCCAGTTTCCGACCTTCACTGGAGCCTGCGATGCGTAAAGAACGATGTCCTGAGCGGAAGCTGTCTTAACAAAACCAAATAAGAACAGAACGGGAATGAATGAAATTAGAAAAATGAGCCGTCTTGCGGTCACTTCTTAGTACTCCTTTCTTAATGCGTCCGAGTCCCGGCGGGCTGGATTGGTCCGGAGGGAAATTGATCGCGGCATGTGCGGCAAATGAATGCGAAACAAAGTACAGATCGACTCCCTGCGTCTTTGGCAGATCAACACCACACACGCACAGCAGTCGTAGTTAACGGCTTACCAAGTTTTTTCGGCTCGGTTTGCCGGTAAAGCTCTAGTTTTAGTGTTTGCGATCTCTTCGCCAGAGATCTTGGAGATTAGAACGGATGGAACTTGTTCTAACCGGGGCCGCCTGTCGGGAAGCGCACGCACCACTGGACCGGCCGTCGTCTGCCAACGTCCGGAGCCAAGGAACCAGACTTCCCACGATCGGGTTTGTCCGCACGTCGTAGACTCGCGGAAGATAACACGGCAATAGTACCGTGTCAAAAATTTGGATACTTTGTAACGAGTTAACAACAAAAAGATCATGTACGTCGTCTCAAAAATCTTGACTCGACTCCTCGACCCCTCAAGGCAAGCTAATCGCGACGCGCACGGTGTTGCTCACGGCACCCCGTAAGCTGACGGTTATTGCCAGATCTCCATTGATCGTCGAGTCGTCCGGCAATTTCACGACTAACGACGATAACCAACTGAAATTAGGGAATTTAACGACCTGTTCGACCGGAAGATCGTAGCTTTGCCCCCGCGGGTCGATGGCGCGCACGGTGATGGATGATGGCGTTTCGCCGGACTGCAACTCCAGATTTGTCGCGAAAAGCATGATCCGCGTGCGCTGGTCGGAACTCAGATTCACCGGCGTTCTCACCGTGAACGGTTCTCGGTTGAAACGGACCGAATGAATAGCCACGGCGCGGGTCGTGTTCGGCACGGTCAGCATCAGCGGCGGCGTCACAGTCGGCGCCGGCGGCGGGGCCGCGACGTCAGTCCAAACGTCGAAGTCGACGACGACAAGATTATGATCCGACGGCCTCACGCCTTTGTCGTCTGTGGTGCCCAGCGTGTTGACGACGTTTGTGTTACTCAGATCGCGCGTGTCCGGAATGTTGGCGTCCTTCGTCGTCATCGCAGTCACATCCGCCGCATACAGGATGAAGTCGATGCGCCAGCGCCGCGTCCGCGTGTTCATCCAGACCGGATTGTCGGGATAAGCGGAAGCGGTGTTCTGATTCAGCGCATCGACCCAACCGTCGCGATACGCGCTGAGCAGAGCAAGAATCTCCGGCGTGTCGTTGCCGGCATTCAGGTCGCCCGCGACGATGCGCGGAGAGGCAAAGCTCGAAGTCCAGGAAATGAGCTCGGCTGCCTCAGTTTGACGATATGCAGATGACGTGTGATCGAGATGCGTCGCGAAGAAGTTGATGTTCTTTCCGCCGACGTTGATCGTGGCTTGCGCGATCGATCGCGTGTAGCTGAGGTAACGAGAACCGACTGCGACGAAGCTGTACTTTGAAAGGATCAGGTTACCTTCGGCGATACCGGGCGCTTTGGGAACAAAATGTGAGTTCCACGTGCGTCCGGTCTTTTGATTCAACGCCGTTACCAGCGTTGGAATGCTGTCCGGCGGCATTTCGCAAAGCGCGATCAGATCGGGGTTCATACGCGCGAGCCACGTCGCGATCCGATCGAAATTGGTAATGCCGTCGGTACCTTGTCCGAACTGAATGTTCCAACTGAGCACTCTCAGCGGCGTGCTCGTCGCTGCTTGTGCCTTTGGTTGTATGAAACTAGTTACCGCAAAAAAGCCCAGAATTATAGCTACGAGGGAACACTTACTTAACCGCATCACTCTCCTTGTTACTTCCTACTTGGCACACTCGGGTCGTTCGCTGTGCGGCCGTTATTTACCCTTGGGGGATATTCCGGACACACAGATAGGGCACACACTTTTACTGCCGCATCTCAGAGAAGCGTTGTCGACTAACTAACTTGTCTTCTTGATAAACACTCCGGTCGTTAACTTCCCGAAGTTCCGAATCCGTTCGTTTCGATTGAAACTGCTGAGCGAATGCCCTTTCGTAATTCGTTTGTCGGTGTGGTCCAAAAGCGCCGCACGCTGCTCAAGGACGCGGGCAACCTAACACGTGGAAACTGTGCTGTAAATACTGTCTATGGAATTACAAGATAACCGCAATGTTCGGCAAGAATCCCGGATCTACTTACGATTGAGTCATTTGGCGGCGGCGCTGCTGCGCGCGGGCGCGATAGAAACCGCGGAAGAAGCGGAGGTGACACTCGTGTGTAAAGGCGGCGTCGGTGTTTCCGGTGACGATTGTTCCCAACCAATTTAGACCATGCGCGAGCGTTTGTTTGTAGAGATGAGACGGCACTCCGGCAAGACTGAACTTGGACCGTTCCCACTCCGGATCGCGCATCACCGCGTAGAAGTGGCCCTGGCCCGTGTGCCAGCGGCGATGATAAGTCTTGGACAAACGCTCAGCTTCGACCGGCGCTCGCGCGATCATTTGCGGCAAGTACAAGCCCTTCCTGCCACTGCGGCACACTCGCAAGAGAAACTCCGTGTCTTCCAGCGAGCCGATGATGTTCTTGACTCGCTGCAAGTGAGGCGAGAACCAACCGACTTCATCAAACACGCTGCGACGAAACGCGATGTTGGCCGTCAACAGACCACGAGGGCTGTCGCCGCTGATGACAAACTCGTCTGGTCCATAATCAAGCAAAGCAAGCGGCGACCAATGATCCGGCGTCAACCACGTCGGTGGTTGTCCACTCCACTGCGGCAACACCCTCCCGCCGACGAACGAAAGATCCGCGCGCGAATCCAGCGCGTGCAAAAGCGTTGTGAGCCAATCGCTTTCCACGGCAACGTCGTCGTCAATGAACGCGATGATCGAGCCGCGCGCTGTTCGCACGCCGCGATTTCTCGCGTGCGCGTTGCCCTGTTCAGTTTCGCGAACGTAGTGAATCTTTCCGGGATGTTCGTCGACGAGAGCACGGGCGACGCTCTCCGTATCGTCCTCCGAGTTGTTGTCGACGATGACGATTTCGAATGAAGCTTGCGTGTTTTGGTCCAGCACACTGCGGACTGCGTCACGCATCAACGCCGACCGGTTGTAAGTGGGAATGACGACAGAAACGTCGACGTCGCTAGCCATCCAACTGCACTCCGAGCGAAGGCTGCTTGAAGTTCGAGTCCTTGTGAAAGTGGCGCCCGTAGACCAGGCCCAGCCAATCCCAAACGCCGAGTTCAGCGGCAAACGCCTGCGCCGGATCCTTTGGTCTAACAACCACGTGCTTCATCGTAGTGAACAAACCACGCAGGGCGTTTCGATAATGCCACCGCGGAATTCCAAACAGGTACGCGCATGGCAACTTCCGTGTGCGATCGAGCAGCCCGAGCGACACGCCGCGCCAGAAACACCAGCGCCGAAAGTAACTCTTTGTCACTCTTTCAGGCGGCACGTGATGATAGATGATCAGATTCGGGAGGTACATGCCTTTCGCGCCGTGGTCCAGCAGACGCCCGTAAAGCTCTTCATCTTCACCAGTTAGCAGCCCCTTGTCGGTGCGCCCGAGCCACGTCGTGTAGGGCCCGACGCGCGATAGCACGGAGCGCGTGAAGACCACATTTCCGCCCATTAAGATGCCGGGATAATCGCGATCGAAAGGCACTGCCTGGTCACCGCCGTCGACCCAACCAACGACGCCGCCGTACTCTCGCGGCAGCCACTCAGGCGGGGCAGTGGCCCAGCGCGGCACGTATGGACCACCAATGAAGTCGAGATCCCCTTTTGCAAAGGCGTCGATCGCCGTTCGATACCAGCTCGGATCGATCTCCTCGTCGTCGTCGATTATGCCGACAAGATCGCCGGCGGTAGCCTCGATGCCTGCGTTCAAGGCATGCGATCTACCCTGCTTGTCCTCGAATACATACTGAATGCTCTCACCGTACTTTTCCTTGAACGACCAGACCACGTCTGCCGTGCCGTCGGTCGAGTTGTTGTCTACGACCATGACCGTCACCTGGACGCCGGCGGGAACCTCGGCCGTAAACAAACTGTTCAATGCTCGCGGGAGCAGATCCTGGCGATTATAGGTTGGAACAATTACATCGAATCGAATTTGCGGCTGGCGGTAAATACGTTTGTATTCCTCCGTTACTGAGCGAGCTCGGATGAGGAAGGCGTCCGCGGTTTGTCGATCCCTTTTAACTTATGGTCTGGTTGCTTCTCGAGCGAACGTTCACGCGCCGTGTAGACCCAGCTTACCAAGCCCGGCACATACCGCAAAAGCAGGATGACAGCAGCGAGTTTTCGGCGACGGAGATGCTCGTTTGCTTTCTCGAAGCTCGCCAGCGCTGCGCTTGTCTTGCCGGCCTTCAATGCGTGCTTGCCTTCGAACAAATTGAGCAGCGCCCGCTGGTAGTTGAGGTTCTGGTTTAGAACTTCCCTCTCCGCAGTCGTCAGCTTAAACGTCGCCGCGCATTTCTCTAACACTCGGACGATATTGCGCGCCATCCATGCTCGATCGGACGACAGACTGCCTTCGCGCCGGCGATAAAGCACCAACGGACGTCGATGGTAAACGATGCGTCCGCCGTTCTGAACGATCCGAAGCCACAGATCGAAATCTTCGCAACTGCGGATGCTCTCGTCGAACATTCCCGCATCGCGTATCGCGGTCATTCGCGCCGTCACGCAGGTCATGACCACGCACTTCTGTCGCACCAGCGACTCGAAGTTCACCTCGCCTTCGGACGGATTTATTTTCATGTACTCCAATCCGGAAGTTGCCCCCTCGCCGATGATCGTGGCGTTTGGATAAACGAGAGTGGCCTCCGGATTGTCTTTCAGAATTCCGAGCTGCACTTTGAGGTAGTCAGGCATCCACTGATCGTCGGCGTCGAGCTGGGCGTAAAACTCTCCTCTTCCGATCCTGATCGCCGCGTTTCTGGCGGCGCTGACCCCTTTGTTTTCCTGGGAAATGTAGGTCAACGGGAGCGGATGAGCCTTCAGAATGCTCTCCAGCTCTTCGCGGTCGTCGGATCCGTCGTTCACGACGATGACTTCAAAGTCTTTGAACGTTTGTGCCTGTAATGAATCGAGCGCTTCGCCGATATACCGCGCAGCGTTGTAGACAGGAATCACCACCGTTACGGCTGGGGGGTTTGTAGTCGAGGGCGCGACGTTACCAGTGGAGCTGTCAGTGGAGATCGTCATGAATCATTTGCCCCGCGACGACCGGACTGCTCGCTTCTTCGCGGCCAGCCAGCCGGGTATACGCGGCCAGCCACTTCTCCCGCACGGCGTCCCACTTATAATTCGCGCATTCTTCGTAAGCATTTCGCGCGATGTTCGACGCAAGTTCGGGAGACTCGAGCAAACACATGGCCCAGGCGGCCATCGCATCGTGATCGTTTCTCGGCACCAGCAAACCTGTCTGCTCGTGCGTCACGATGCAGCGAATGCCGCCAGCGCTCGTCGAAACCACCGGCATGCCGGTAGCGAACGATTCGAGAATCGAACCGGGCATATTGTCGATGTTGGAACTGTTAAGAAAGATGTGCGCCTCGTCGTAAAGCTCGTGCATTTTGTGCGGCGCAACCCGTCCGCGGAATTCGACGTTTTGGAGTTTCAGATCGCGTGCGAGTGCTTCCAGCGAGGGTCGCTGGCTGCCGTCGCCGGCGATAATCAGACGAGCGTCGGGATAAGTATGTTGGATCTTCGCAAACGCCCGCAGAATACAGGCAACGTTGTACAACGGATAGAGATTGCGGTTCGACAAGAAAATCGGCCGCAACGGTTTCCGCTCTTTGAACTTGAACCGCTCGGGATCGAAGATGTTCGCGACTGCCGTCGCGCGCAAACCAAACTTCCAAAAGACGTCGATCAGGTATTGCGATGGAACGATCAGCTCGTCCGCCAACCGCATGATCGGAACTGAAGTTCGCGGCCACGTGCGAAGATGATCTTCCGCCTCGCCGCTGCGGTAGTTCAGAACTACTTTCTTTTTGAATAGACGGCCGATCAAGATCGCCGGCGCAGGCGCCAGCAAGAACGACAAATAGGAAGCCGAAAACGTGTGAACGATGTCGTGCCTGGGAACCTGTATCAGCAGGTTCATGCAATAGACGAACGACGTCACGAGCGTTCGCACGTATTTGATCGATTGCAACAGACGGAGCGGACCAGGCAGACGCGGATTGTGAGGCACAAACGAAACTTCAAAATGAGGCTCGCGGCCGAGATGTTCGCGCAGGTAGTTAGCCTGCACGGCTTGACCGCCTAAGATTCGCAACGCCGGCGCTACCAGCAATAGTCGAATCGGTTTTTCGGGCGAGCTTTCAGATCGTGAACGGTCTGTAACCCTCATTTTTATTCACGTCCACCGCCTCTTCTTACGGGACTGCATGTCCCGTCTCCCCGGTCAAGAGTGCGTCCAGATTAATCTCGCGTGAAGTGAGGGTCTGAGCTGCTTTCAACATTTCCACGCATACTATTGTTGCTCGAGCACCGTCCCTGACGGTTATGTCGGGCGATTCGCCGCGGGAAATGCTGCGGAAAAACGAGTCTAACTGCGCTTCGTAACCTTTGTGTGCCCACAAAGTCGATTTAGTGTGTTTGAAATTCGAAACTGACTTGAAACGTTTGAAGTCCTGCACCAACGATGTAACGCCCTTGGCGAAGACTTCAACACGTTCTCCCCCTGCTCGCTTCGAACCGATCGTCGAGTAATTCAAAGTTCCGATTGATCCATCCGCAAAACGGAAGGTCGCGACCATATTGTTTTCGCCGACCGGATCCGTCTTGCCCGTCGGCAGCGTGTAGGCGGAGACGTTGACCGGCTCCGACTCGAGCAACCAGTACATCAGGTCGACGAAGTGCACTGCCTCGCCGATGATTGCCCCTCCGATCGAGGGATCGGCCATCCAGTACGAACCGGAAATCCCCGGCGAGCTAACGCGACAGTCAATCATTGCCGGACCGGTGCGTCCGCTCAACGATTCCTTCAAATCTTTGTAGAAGGGTGCAAAACGGCGGTTGAATCCGACAGTCAACTGGTTTCCCGAAATCGCCACCGCGTTGTAGAGCTCGCGACATTCAGCTTCCGTGAGCGCCATCGGCTTCTCCACGAACACGTGCTTGCCGGCCATCAACGCCTCATGCGTCTGCGAAAAATGATGTTGGTTCCGACTGAGCACCATCACCACGTCGACCTGCGGATCGTCAAGAACTTGTCGATAGTCGGTACAGAAGTACGACGCTCCGAAGCGCCGCGCATACGTGTTGCCGCGCGCGCCACTCGCAGAACATACCGCATGCAAACTGACGTTGGGTATCTTTTTTAGACTCGGCAAATGTGCCCACCGCGCCAGATTGCCCGCGCCGACCAGCGCCACCCTCAAATCGGACTTAGCTCCACGTCCCTTCAGATTCACTCTAACGGTGCGTTCCTTCGCACCGCTGCCGTTCACGGCCACCGATTCCGGATAGCGCAACAACACACCCAGGCTACTCGCCGTCGGATCCATGACCGTGCGGTAAGCCTGCGGCGCATCGTCCAGGCGAAACTCATGCGTGATCAACGGCTGGAGATCGACGCGTCCGAGCGCAACGAGACGCAGAAACTCCTCCATATTTCGCTTTTCGGTCCAGCGCACGTACGCGATCGGATAGTCGCGACCGCGCACTTCGTACTCGGGATCGTAACTGCCTGGTCCATAAGCGCGAGACATAAGGAGTTTGATCTCCTTCATGTACATCTCGCCCCAGGGAAACTCCATCTCGACTGCGCCCACGATCACGATCTTCCCGCGATCGCGGCAGATCTCGAGCGCGAGTTTGCACGGCGCCGACGATTTCGAAGCCGCCGCGACGATGACGCAGTCAGCGCCAAGGCCGTTCGTTATCGCGCTTACTTCCTCAGCAATCGAAACACCGCCGTCAAGACCATGGTCCACGCCGAGCTTCTTCGCCAACTCGACGCGATCGGAGCGCAAGTCGATACCGATCACCCGCGCGCCCTGGAGCCGGGCCAACTGGGCCACCAACTGTCCGACCAAACCCAGACCAATAACCGCGACGACGTCGCCGACGCCGACTTCTGAGATCCTGACCGAGTTGAGTGCGATGCTGCCGAGCGTCGTGAAACATGCGTGTTGGAACGGGACCTCGTCGGGGACGCGGACGATCAGGTTTTGCGAGGCGAGGATCGTCTCGCCGTGGCCAGTTCCCTCTCCGCCGTAAGCGACGCGATCGCCGACCTTGAATTCACTGACACTCGGATGCCGTTCCGAAATCACGCCCGCGCCTGCGTATCCAAGCGTCGCGTATTCCTGAAACTTCGCGCGCACTTCAGCAATCGTCGAGAGCGGTCCCATCGCTTTCACACCGTCCCAAATTTTTCGCAACTGCGACGGGTTCTCGGCGACTTCCTTGATGATGCCCTCGTGAATGCTGGCGCTTTCAGTGCCGCTGCTGATGAGTGAGTACACCGGGTTTACGAGCACGTGATGCGGAATCACCATCGGCTCGGGTGCTTCGGCTACTACGATGTGACTTAATCCTTTGCGAAAAACCTGTTTCATAGGGGAGTTGCTTCTCTAGAGAACTGAATCGGTCTTTGCTACCGGCACGTGTCCTTTCTTAGTGCTATTGGCGCTTGAAAAAACGCCCTGCTCCTTTGCGAGCTCGTGGTAAACATCGCGCCACTGCTCGCGGATGTACGGCCAGGTAAATTTCTTCGTCGACTCATGCGCGCTGCGCACGAGCTTGAGGGCAAACTCGTTGTCGTTGAGCAGACCAATCGCTGCGGCCGCGAGCGCCTGATGATCGTCGCGGTTTACGATCATTCCCGTGACCTCGTTGGTCATGATGTAGGGAATAGCGCCGCCGCCATCTGTCGTCACGACGTTCAACCCGCAAGCCATACTTTCGGTCAACGAGCTGGGCATGTTGTCGATGTTTGTCGCGGAGAGATAGATGTCGGCCGCATTGTAAAGCGCCGGCATCTCTTCGAACTTCACGAAACCGATGAATTCCGTGTTGCGAAGCTTGAGATCGCTCGCGAGTGCTTCGAGATCGCGACGCAGAAAACCGTCGGCAGCGATCGTCAGACGCGCGTCGGGGTAACTCTGCTGAATGATCGCAAACGCGCGCAGTACGCACGGCACGTTGTACAGCGGTTCGAGCAAACGGCTCGTCAGAAACACGGGACGCAATGGAGTCCGCTCACGATAAGTGAACCGGTCCAGTTCGACGATGTTGTGGATCGCGCGAGCACGCAAGCCGTAACGCGCGAAGACGTCGACGAGATAACCGGAAGGCACGACGACTTCGTTGGCCCACCTGATCGTCGGCACCGCGGTGCGCCACGTTTCGAGATGATCCTCGGCCTCGCCGCTGCGATAGTTCAAAATCGATTTCTTGCCGTAGAGCCGCGAAATCGCGAGTGCCGGGATCGCAGACATCGAGTACGAATAATACGAAGCGCAGAAGATGTGAATGATGTCGTACTTGCGCACGCGCCAGAGCAACAGCGCGATGTAGTACAACGTCGTCACTACCGTCCGCACGTATTTGATCGACTGCAACTTTCGCAAAACTCCGGGCAGCCGCGGATTGTGCGGCAGAAAACTGATCTCGAGATCCGGCTCGGGTTTGAGTCCTTCCATTAAACGGATAGCCTGTCGCGACTGGCCACCGAGAATGTCCAGCGAAGGCGCTACCACCAACACGCGCAGCCGTTTTTGTTTTTCGCTTCCTGACATCAGTTTGGAGCTATCCGTTTGGATCTACCCTCGACAATCGCGACACCAGCGCCGGACCACTCACTCCCAGCAACTCTGCGTAGAGACTCTCAATATTCTGAAGCTGCTTCACCGTCGAAAACTTCTCATTCACGCGACGTCTGCCGGATTCGCCCATCGAGCTCGCCGTCTCATGGTCCAACAACAGCGAGATGATGTGGTCGGCCATCTGATCGTGATCGCCGGCGGGAACGAGATAACCAGTTTCGCCGTGTACGATCGCTTCTCGCGCACCGCCGACGTCCGTTGCGACTACCGGCCGTCCGGCAGCCATGTACTCCAGGATCGCGTTCGAAAAACCTTCCGAGCTCGAGCTCAACACGCAAACGTCGGAGATCGAAAGCACCGAACCGACGTCCTGGCAACGCCCGATGAAAAACGTGCGGTCCTCGATGCCCAGGCTACGCGCCAACTCGCGCGTGGCGTCCATCAGTTCGCCCTCGCCCGCGATTATAAACGCTGCTTCGGCCAGGCGTTCGTACACTCGTTTGGCAGCGCGCAAAAAAGTCGGATGGTCCTTGTAACAATAGGGCTCGGGTTCGCGCACGTGGGCGCGCATGTTGGCCATGATCGTGACGAAACGCGCCTGTTCCGGCAGGTTCAGCGCCCGCAAGATCTCGTTTCTTTCCGGTTGCGCAGGCCGCACGCGTCCGAGATCGAGCCCGTTGTAAACGGTCCGAACTTTCTGCGCCGGCACGCCTTCGCGAATCAGTTGTTGGCGCACGTCTTCGCAGTTCGCCACCACCGCGTGGGCCACTCGATACGCCGCGCGTTCGACGAACCGTTGCGTCTCCGGCCGCACCGCCGACTCCCTGCGCGATGCGATTCGCACCGGAACGCGCGCGAGTCCCGCCGCCGCCATGCCGAAGATGTTGGTGTAAAAGTCGTGCGCGTGAACGACGTCGATCTCGTGCCTCTTCAAAAACTGGGCGAAGCGTCGAACCTGCTTAAAGGCATGGAAGTCGTAAAAACTGTTGAGGCGAAACTCGGGAATGTCGTTCAGACCAAGCCGGTTGATCTCGTCCAGCAGCACTCCATCGCGTTCGAGCGTTGCGACGAACACATTGCAGCGCCCGCTTTCCAACAGCAGTCGGGTTAGCTGCACTGCCTGTCGTTCGGAACCGCCTTGATGAAAACTGCCGATCAGTTGTAGCGCGTTGTATCTCAAATTATTTTGCCAGCACCGGCGCCGCTGCATCTCGCCAGCCAATTGGATGAGATACCGGCGGCATTTCTCGTTGGATAACCCGGTCGATCTTGCCGGTACCCCAATCGCCTGACAGCGAGATCTCTTCCGGTCGTGCGGGACAGATGGGCCAACGAAAACTGCCAAATGCCTCGCGCACGATCGGCAGCAGACTCGGGTCGTAACCGAGCAGGATCGAACCAAACCAGTCGATGCACGCAGCGTTGTTTCCGGCAAACATCAAACCGAGCGGAAGCGGCTGCGGCGACAGTGGTCCATCACCCTGTCCGGCGACGACCGCGTCCGTCACGTGGACCACGCGACGCTGCGTTTCGTCGACCACGGAGCCGTCAGCTTTGCCGTAAAGCAGTATGCGATTCAGATCGAGACCGGTGCGCCAGATCGTGTCGTTGCCGCTCCACGAACCCTCGATGCCGAGATTG
>Ga0111538_10006252_pt1 | contig 16151 bp, 14 predicted proteins | sample SoiMethybrSBSTD1_FD_79669 | JGI IMG/M metagenome (GOLD analysis project Ga0111538, IMG submission 79669) | Bulk soil microbial communities from a Populus tree surrounding site in Tennessee, USA - Soil MetaG P. TD hybrid SBSTD1 (version 2)... | ecosystem: Environmental > Terrestrial > Soil >...
ATCGCGCCGAGGTGATAGGCCAGATGCGCGATGCTCGCGACCATGCCGGCGAGCTCCACCTCCATGACTTCGCGCTGAGATCCGAGGGCGCTGAGCCAGGCGTGGGCCTCCGCACGAAGCCCACCACGGATCTCGTCCCATCCGGCCTCGTCTACCGCGGAAATCTTCCAGGCGGCATCCCACGTCGCGTCGGCGAACGGATTGCCGCCGTCTTTCGCCCACCGATTCATCAGGGACAGTCCGTAGCGGAGATGTTGCGCGTGCGCGGCAATCGTCGCGCCACCGTTGACCGAGCGGGACGCATCAGCGGCGGAGATCTTGTCCAACGACCGCAGCAGTCCCACGTCCCCGGAATTGAGCACGAACGCGCCGCCCGGCTTGTCCGCGCCGTCGATCAACTCGGAGAAGAGGCGAGTCAGGACGGGACCAATCTCTCGGGTGTCTGACATCTTGCTGTGATTGTACAATCGCAGCGTCAATGGCGACAGTCACCCTGGCGCTCGCGTTGTTGTTCGGCGCCAGCCAGACGTCATTGGATCAGCGCGAACGCGAAGCCTCGACCGCGCCAGGAACGCCGTGATGCCGGGCTTTCGTGCCCGAACAGCCAAATGCCGGGTGCTCATCGTCTAAGGCCGTGACAGGAGGCTCAATGAAGACGGTGACGCTGGCGATCGCGCTGACAATTCTTTCGATGGGTCAATCCGGGGCGGCCTCTTTCGCCGGGTCGTGGACGGCGCAGTTCCAGGGCCGGACGTTCGTTCGGCTGGAATTGAAAGCGGCGAATGGCGCGATCACCGGCGGCATCAGCCTCGGCGACCTCGAAGTCGACGACAAGGGCGCTCCCCGGCGCGTCGGCGACCCACCGCGCGACCTGACGCCGATCGTCGATGTCAGACAGCGCGGCTCGACACTGATGCTTGCCCTGAAGGACGGCACGGACACTGATCGGTTCGAGCTGCGACTGCTCGAGGGCGGACGCGCCGAGCTGCAGTTCCTTCTGGACGACGCGACCCGCAAGGAGATCGCGGCGAGCGGCGTTGCGGTCCCGAAGCCGATTCCGCTGACGAGACAGTAGCCGGGCGGCGTTGCCGATCCATCGTAGGATCCAGGGCATAGCGAGGCCTGCCCATGGAGATGGTTCCGTATCTGAGTTTCAAAGGCGACTGCGAGGCTGCGTTCAAGTTCTATGAGCAGTGTCTCGGCGCCGAGCCCGGTGGCACTTTCCGCTACGGCGGATCGCCCATGGCAGACGACGCCCCGGCGGGCTGGGCGGACAAGGTGATGCACGCCAGCCTGAAGCTGGGCAGCCAGGTGCTGATGGGAGCCGACGTCGCGCCGGATGCGTACGAGCCACCCAAAGGAATCTCGCTCTCGCTTCAGATCAAGAACACGCCTGACGCCGAACGCATCTTTCGCGACCTCGCCGAGGGCGGCAAGGTCCTGTTCCCGCTCGAGAAGACGTTCTGGGCGGCGCGTTTCGGCATGGTCGTCGATCGCTTCGGTATCCCGTGGATGATCAACTGCGAGGAGACCGGAGCGGTGTCCTCGAGCTGATTCGAATGGCGACACGGCGGCCGCAGGCGAAGCGTGCGCGACGAGCGAAGGTGGAAACCGGGCGCATCAGCCTGTTCAGGCCGCACCCCTGGCACGGTCTGGAGGTCGGCCCCGACCCTCCCGAAGTCCTCAACGCGTACATCGAAATCACGCCGTTCGACCTGATGAAGTACGAGGTGGACAAGGTCTCCGGATATTTGCGCGTCGATCGCCCACAGCGCTCGTCGGCGCAGCATCCGGCGCTCTACGGCTTCGTGCCGCGGACCTACTGCGGCGATCACGTGCGCCGCCTCGCGGCCGGCGCCAAACGCGGCGACGGCGATCCGCTCGATATCTGCGTCCTCAGCGAGCGCGCGATCGCCCGCAGCGAGATCATCGTGCGTGCGCGCGTCATCGGCGGCTTGCAGATGCTCGACAGCGGCGAAGCCGACGACAAGATCATCAGCGTCCTGGACAACGATCACGTCTGGGGCCGGGCCCGCGATCTGGGCGACGTGCCGCCCGTCATGGTCGAGCGGCTGCGGCACTACTTCGAGACCTACAAGCTCGTGCCGGGCGAGCGCAGCGATGCCCGGATCGCCAAGGTGTACGAACGTGCGCATGCACTCAAGGTGGTGCGCGCGGCCATGGCAGACTATGCCGACACCTTCGGACAGCAGACCGGCTGACGCTCACGGCTTGAAGGCGGCGCCCGCTGGTGCGATCCTGTGGCGCGATGCCGCCCTCCCGATCTTTCTCCGGCTTTCAAGCAGACGGTGGCGTTCCTCTGTGCGTTCCGTGTTGAGGATTGAGAAGTGACGTCCACGGACACCAGGATCTTCTGCCGCTGGTGCGAGCAGCCGATGTCGTCGGTCCAGGCAGTGTGTCCGCACTGTGGCCGGCACGCGCCGCCGGCGAGGCCTCCGCACGATGTGCCGGTGTCGTGTCCGTCGTGCCGGCGGCAGGCGGTGTTCGTGCCGTTCGGGACGGTGAAGGTCGATCATTGCCGGCGTTGCGGTGGCACATGGTTCGACGAGGGTGAGATCGAGGCGCTGCCGGCTGGGCTGTCCGAGGCGGACGCCGCCACGAATGCCCTGGCCACGCTGAGATCGCTCGTGTCTCTGGAGCGGGACTCTGACGTCGTGAAGTACCTCGACTGTCCGGTGTGCGATCGGCAGATGCTTCGCCGAAACTATGAAGACGTCTCCGGGGTGATCCTCAACCGCTGCGTCGGCCACGGCGCCTGGCTGGACCATGTGAACACCATCGCTCTGCTGAAGCTGATTGCGGAAGGACGGCTCCCTGAGGTCCGGGAACGCGCCCAGGCCGCCGCGCGTGCCAGCGCCGAGTGGGATCGGGCGGACCACGACGCCACGTCTCTCGAGCGGCTGTCCACCTGGCCGCAACGGTTTCCCCTTCCGGACGCTTCGACGCGCTTGCTGGTCCGCGTGCTGCTCGGTTTTTTCGACGGTTAGAGACGCGCGCTCAACGGAGGACACATCATGATGGACGACGCTCCGAAACCGACGACGCCGGCAGCGAGTGCCGCGAAAGTGGGCATCGGCTTCGGCAGCGCGCTCGCCATCACGATCTCCTGGAGCGCGAACAAGTCGATTCTCTGGGCGATCATCCACGGGTTTCTGTCGTGGATCTACGTCATCTACTACGCGCTGAAGCATCAATGACCGGCCCCACGTCCACCGATACGGCTTCCGCACCGAACGTCAAACAGGCGGTGCCCTTCTTCATGGTCGCCGACATGGACGCGGCGCTTCGCTTCTATGTGGATGGACTCGGATGCGTGCTGACCACCAAGTGGGTGCCGCACGGCCGCATCGAGTGGTGCTGGCTCGAGCTGGGCGCGGCGGCGCTGATGCTCCAGGAGTACCGCCCGGGCAAGCGTCCCGACGGTCCGCTGGGGCAGGGCGTGTCCGTCTGTTTCACCTGCGCCGACGCGATCGCCATCTATCACGAGCTGGTCGCGCGTGGCGTGGCGGTGAAGCGCCCGTTCGTCGGCAATGGCCTCTGGGTGACGGCGGTCACCGATCCGGACGGCTATCGTCTCGATTTCGAGAGTCCCACGGATACGCTCGAAGGAACCGAGTACTGACGCCGCATTGTCCATGTCGTCTGACGCAGGGAGGCTGCTCGTGAAACTCGCCGTGACGTTGCTCGTCGCCGCGCTCGGCACGCTCGCCGGCGCACGGACGCCGGTTCAGGTCCCGGCCTCCGTCACGTATCCCGAGGGCTATCGCACCTGGGCGCACGTCAAGAGCACGCTCATCGGCCCGGCGCACGCGAACTTCGCGGCGAACGGCGGATTTCAGCACATCTACGCGAACGCACAGGCGATGGCCGGCTATCGCACCCGTGAATTTCCCGACGGATCGGCCATCGCCTTTGACTGGCTCGAGATGCGCGACAACAACGGCTCGTTCGTCGAAGGGCCGCGACGCCAGCTCGACGTGATGGTGAAGGACGCGAAGGCGTTCGCCTCGACCGGCGGATGGGGTTTCCAGCGATTCGTCAAGGACAGCAAGACCGAGCTCGCGGCGACGCCGACGCCGCAGCAATGTTTCGCTTGCCACGACAAGCTGAAGAAAGACGGGCTGGTGCTGAGTACGTACCGTCAGTGACGGTTGTCCACAGCTTCACGCGCTTCGCGTCCTTCATGGCGCTAGAGAATCGAAGCGCCGGACAGGCCTACTTCACCGTGATCGTGATCTTCTCGGAAATGACCGGCTTCTCGTGCGCGATGTGCATGAAGTCGGCGAACACGAGTTGCAGCGTGTGCGGGCCGGGCGTCAGTGTGATCTCCGCCTCCGTCTGGCCGCCGCCAAAGTGCCTGATGTTGTCGGTGACAGGCAGCGGGACATTCAGGTCGGGAAGCTGCGCGAGATCGACCAGCAAATGATGGTGCCCGGTCTTGTCGAACTGCACCGTCGCGGGCGCGACGCCCATGCCTTTCAACCCGAACTGGACCGTGAACTTGGCACCAACGGTGTCGCCGTTCTTGGGAGAAATGAAGTACACCGTCGTGCCCTCGGGCGCCTTGGTCTTCGGCGCTTGAGCCGAGACGACGCTGGCCAGACACGCAACTGCGAAGACGCGAGCAAGGACGGAAAGTCTCATATGAGCACCAGGACGCCTTTTATAGCAGGTCTCAGCCTGCGTGACCAGCAAATCACCCGGTCAGATCCCGAACTGCCTGAAGTGGTGATCCAGGTGCAGGTATCCCCACCGCATCCAGTCGCGATGCGACATCAGTCCAAAAATCGGATGCTCGGGCCTTGCGCAGCCCAGCCGGTCGGCGGCGAAGCGCGCCGTCAGCCGTTCGAGCTCGGCGACGTCGGCGGCGAAGTCGCCCGGACGCGTGCCGGCGTCTCGCACCTGATCGAGCTCCGGCCGCGTCGGAAGCCCTGCCGGCCAGCGCATCGGCGCGTACAGCGCCACCCACTTCACCACCGTCCGCTGGAGCGGACCGGTAGCAGTGCTCACCGTCATCTGGCCCGTGACTGCCAGGAAGGAGTCGCTCAGATGACACACCATCTGGTGCGGCGTCATTTTGCCCCAGCGGCGGGCGCTGTCGGGGCGCAGCCGGCGCAGCCGCTGCAGGAGCTCGTTCAGATCGGTCTCGCGTGACAGCGTCTTCATCGGCACAGGAACGGAGATCGGCGGGGCGTGTTTCAGAGCCCGAGCAGGCGGTCGCCGCCGGTTTCTCGAAATGCCGCGAGCGCCTGGCTCCGGCCGGTTTCCGCCTCGCTCACGATTGCCTGGAACGCCGGATCGCGCCTGACGTTGTCGAACGCCCGGCTCGCGGTGAGCGTGGGCCACGCGAAATAGCCTTTCGCGACCGCCCGCTGCACCAACGTGAGCCCGAGCTCGTCGGCGCCGACCTCGCACAGCATCCAGCCCATCTGGAACATCGCCTCGGGATCGTCGTTGATCTTGAGTCCCGTGAGGGCGTCGAGGCTGGCCACCAGGTCGTCGCGGCGCCGATCGAGCCAGATCGTCAGCGTCCTGGCCCAGCGCTGCAGCGTGACGTTTTGCGAGACGCCCGCCATTCTGGCGAGCGCCTGACGGGCCTCGTCGTACCGTCCGGCAAACCCCAGGCCGATCACGAGGATCCCGCCGTCGCCGGGGCCCTGGGCTCTCGACCGATCGTAGGCGAGGAAACGATCGACATCGCACGTCAGGAGCAGCGTCATCTCGACGCTCGACGTCACGTTCGGATCGAGCCGGCGGGCCTCGCCGTGCGCGGCGATCGACTGCTCGTAGAGCCCGCAGTACCGGCAGGCGTGGACGAGGCCCGCGAAGAGCTCGGGGTCGTTGCCGTGACGGAACACCTGGCCGAGCAGGCGTTCGAGCGCCTGCCGCGCGTGTCCCATGTCCGCTTCGAGGTTCGCGTAGAACTTGTGTGCGATCGACAGCCGCGGGTTGAGGACGAGCGCGCGGCGGAACGCCTCCTCGGCGCGCTCTTCGCTGTCGGGCACGGGCGTGATGAACTTGCCGATGACGCGATGGCAGCGGCCGATCATCGCCCAGGCCGGTGCGAAGCTCGGATCGAGCTCGAGGCAGCGCTCGTAGAGGTCGCGCGCCTCGGGGAGCTTGTCGGGGTTGCGACCGACCTCATTGGCGCGAAGGTACAACTCGTACGCGCGCGGGTCGCGCGGGACATCGCCGGTCGCGACCGTCGTCGTGGCGCCGAGCGGCAGCGACAGCGCCTGCACCACGCGTCCGACGATTTCGTCCTGCAGCCGGAAGAGATCCCCGAGCGAGGCCTGGACCGTGTGGGCTGTGAGCAGGGTGCCGCCCGGCGCCTCGACGAGCTGGGCGGCAACGCGCAGCGAATCGCCGGCTCGCAGCAGAGTGCCCATCACGACGCGATCGACGTCGGCTTCGGCGGCGAGCGCCTTCAGATCCGGCGCCTCGCCCGCGAAGCGCGCCGCGGTCGCGCTCGACCGCACGACGATCGAGCCCAGCCCCGACAGCGACGTCGAGATCGCGTCCGGCAGGCTGAAGGCGAGGAAGTCCGTTTCGGGATCCGCGCGCAGGACGCGGAAGGGCAGGACGACGAGCCGTGTGAGCGCGCGCGCGAGCGCCGGCGTGTCGTCGAACCCCACGCCCTGCACGGCGCGCAGCTCGGCCGCCATCACCTCGGCCGACTCCGGCCGATCGTCCGGCTTCTTCGCCAGCGCGCGCCGAATGACGCGGTCGGCTGCCGCGACGGCCGGCGATCCCGTGAGTGCCGGCGGCTGTTCGTAGAGCGTCGCGTGCAGGATCGCAATGACGGTCGGGCCGGTGAACGCCGGCCGTCCCGCGAGCATCTCGAACAGGATCGCGCCGGCCGCGAACAGATCGGTCCGGATGTCGATCGTCTGACCGGTGGCCTGCTCCGGGGCCATGTATCGCGGCGTGCCGACGACCATGCCGGTCTGCGTCAGTCCGGTGAACGTCTCGGCCCCGCGTTCCAGCTCCGGCCGCGCCAGACCGAAGTCGAGCAGCTTCACCCCGTGCGGCGTGAGGAAGACGTTCGACGGTTTCAAATCGCGGTGCACGATGCTGCGGCTGTGCAGGGCCGAGAGCGCGGCCAGCATGCCGAGGCCGATCGGCACGCTGTCGGTGACGCTCAGGGCGCCGCGCTTCAGCCGCTCGGAGAGCGGTTCGCCCTCGAGCAGCTCCATCGCAATGAAGAGCTCGCCGGCCTCGTCGCCGATCTCGTAGATCTGGCAGATATTCGGGTGGTTGACGCTCGCCGCTGCCCGCGCCTCGCGCCAGAAGCGCTTGCGCGCCGTTTCGTCGCTCGCGAGCGCCGACATCGTCTTGAGCGCGACGCTGCGTTCGAGCCGCTCGTCGCGCGCCTCGTACACCACGCCCATCCCGCCTTGCCCGAGCCGGCGGGTGATCGCGTACCGGCCGATGCGCGAGGGCAGCGTCTCGGCCTCCGTCGTGCCGGCCGGCGCGCCCGGGGCGGGCGCGGACGAAGCTCCGCCCTTCACCCACTCATAGAAGGCGCGCAGCGGGCCTCGCCGCCCATGGTCATCAGGCTTTTCTGCCACGCAACCACTGATCATACCGAACGACACAGGAATTCGGGATTCAGAGATTCAGGGATTCAGAGATTCATGGGTTCAAGGTTCGCGATTCCGGGATTCGGCTAGACTGAAGGCGCCAGCCCTGCCCGCGAATTGAATAGATGCGAGTCGTCACGGCGCTCGTCCTTGGTCTGAGCCTGGCTGTAGGTCCATCTGGGACGCCGCGGCAGGGTCGGCCTGCACCGCAAGCCGTTTTCCGCGCGGGCGTGGACGTCGTCCAGCTCGATGTGCTGGTCCTCGACAGGAACCGGCGGCCCGTCCGCGGCCTGACGGCGGAGGAGTTCACGGTCCTCGAGCGCGGCAAGCCGCAACCTGTGATGGCGTTCACGGAAGTGGACGTGCCCGATCCCGTCGCGCCATCCGCGGCGTGGGTCCGTGACGTCGGACCCGATGTCACGTCGAACGACCTGCAGACGCGCCGGTTGATTCTGCTCCTGATGGACGACGGGTTCACCGGGATCGACGAGGGTGAACCTCGGCTCGTGCGGCAAGTGGCGATGAAAGTGATCGAATCGCTCGGGCCGGCCGATCTCACGGCCGTCGTATTCACCGAGCACGGCCGGTTTCAGAATTTTACGAGCGACCGGGCGCAGCTTGTGGCGGCCGTCGAGTCGTTCCAGCCGCGAAACTGGGGCAGGGCCGGCGTCGGGCTTCGCTGCGGCGGACGCGAAGGCGGCTGCGCGATCAACGCGCTCTCCAACATCAGCCAGGTGCTTCGCACTGCGCCGCCCGGGCGCAAGGCCATCATGTACATCGGGCCAGGCGTGACGTTCAACGCGTCGATGACAGATCCCGATGGCCCGGCGATCCTGCCGCAGATCAAGGAGCTGATGCAGAACCTCCAGCAGAGCAACGCCAGCATCTACACCTTCGATCCCCGCGGGGTGATGGTGCGGCCCACGCCGCCGGGCGACCGAACCGAGCTGTCGCTCGCCGATGCGACCGGCGGGCGTGACATCAGGTTCACGAACGATCCAGCCGGACACGTGGCCGAGATCTTTCGCGAGAACAGCAGCTACTACCTGCTCGGCTACCGCTCGACGGACGTCTCGGCCGACGGCCGGTTCCGGAAGATCGAGGTCAAGGTCAACCGGCCGGGTGTGGAAGTCCGAGCGCGCTCCGGCTACTACGCGCAGAAGCCTGACCGCCGTAAGCCTTCCGCGACCGCATCGACGCTCGACGCCGCGGTCCTGCGCGGTATGCCCAGCGGAGATCTGCCGCTGCGGGTGACGGCAGCCGCGTTCAGGGTCCCGGGCCGCGGCGGCGCGGAAGTGGCGATCATCGCGGCAGTGCGCGAGCCGGCGCTGTCAGAAACGGCGGTGGCGCGATTGGAGGCGCGGCCCGTTCGGCGCGTTAACGTCGTTGCCACGGCGTTCGACGCGAACTGGCGATCGGTTGGCGCCTACCGCCAGACCCTCGAACTGATGATGAACCCGGCTGGCGGCGGTGACGATACGGAGTACGAGGTCGTGTCCCGCCTCAAGCTCGCGCCCGGCCGGTACGAAGTCCGATTCGGCGCAGAAAGCGGCGGCCGCGCCGGCAGCGTCTTTGCGACGCTCGACGTGCCGAATTTCGCCCGGGAGGCCGTTTCGCTCTCGGGCGTCCTCGTCGAATGCGAGCCGGCCCCCTTGAGCGTGCCGAAGAATCCGCTTGCCGGTCTCGCGCCAATCGTACCGACCAGCGTGCGCGAGTTCTTCGCCAGCGACCGGGTCGCGGTGTTCGCCCGCGTCTATCAGGGCAGTGGCGGCGCGGCCGCGCCGGTCCAGGTCACATCGCGAGTCGTGGACGACGACGGCCGCCCGGTCGCCGAGGATCGAACCCGCCTCGATCTGGGCCAGTTTGGCACGAGCCGGGCCGCGGACTATCGCTGGCGGGTGCCGTTGGCCGGGCTCAAGGCGGGCGAGTATCTGGTGACGATTGAGGCCACGGTCGCCAACCGATCCGCCAGGCGGGACGTACGCTTTTCAGTCCGTTGACGGAGTCGATCGCTCCGAGTCGACTGCGGTAAACTGGCGACCGGGTTCCCAGTTTGAGGTGTCGATGCGACGATTCGCCGCACCCGTGATGATTGCCGTGGTTTCGGCCGGCCTGGCGCTCGGCGCGCAAGCGACGCCGCCCGCCCAGCAGGCGCCGCCTGCCTCGCCGCCGGCGCAGCAGCCGCCGCCGCCGGGCGCGCCCGGGCAGCAACAGCAGCAGCCCGTCTTCCGCGGCGAGATCGACGTCATTCGCGTGGACGTGTCCGTCCTCGACAAGGACCGCCGTCCGATCCGTGGGCTCAAGCTCGAAGACTTTACGGTTTTCGAGGATGGCAAGCCGCAGCGGCTCGTCGCCGTGTCGGAAGTCGATTCGGCGACGAACGATCCGGTGCCGAGCGCGTGGATGCGGAACGTGCCGCGCGACGTCGCCGCCAATAACCTCGGAGATCAGATAGGAGACGGGAAAGTCGTCGCGATCATCATGGACGACTGGAACGTCCCGTTCGATGACCTCGACATGATCATGAACGCCCGATCGATCGGGCGCTACATCGTCGACCAGCTCGGCCCGTCGGATGTCGCAGCCATCATCTTCCCCCAGCAGGCGGGACGCACCCAGGATTTCACCGACGATCGGCGGAAGCTGCTCGCGGCGATTGAGAAGTTCGAGCCCCCGGAGGTGCGGTTCGTCGAGCCCACTCCGCTCGGCACGAGCGGCGGCGGCGCCGACATGCCGTTCCGGTCGAGCCCCGTGTTGATGCGCAACCAGTGTCAGCGGTCGCAGCCGACCGTGCCCACGATCGATACGGTCGCGTCGCGGCTCGCCACGATTCCGAACCGCCGCAAAACGCTCTTCCTGGTCAGCACCGGCGTTCCGCTCAACTTCGGCGCCACTCGCGACTGTCCGGCCGAGCTCGCGGACATCATGAAAGACGTGTTTCGCAAGGCGCAGCGGGCGAGCATCAACATCTACAGCGTCGATCCGGGCGGGTATCGCGGGTACGAAAACTACCTGCAGAATCCGATTCGCCGCGGCGGCCGGCCGGCCGAGCGGGTGGCGACCGAGCGCGGCGCCGACTCGGCCGCGAAGGTCCGGCGCGACTTCCTCGAGATCACCGCCGATCACACCGGCGCCCGCGCCATCGTCAACGACAACGAAGTCGGCGCCGAGATCGATCAGATCTTCGAAGAAGCCGGCTCGTACTACCTCATCGGCTACCAGACCTCGAACGGCAAGCCGGACGGCCGGTTCCGGCGCCTGGAGATCAAGGTCAACCGGCCAGGCGCAACCGCGCGGCATCGGTCCGGCTTCTACGCGCCGAGGGAAGGCACGCTCACCAATCCCGAGTCGAAAGGGATGCCGACCCAGAACGATCTCGGGTTGACCGGTATGATGATTCCCGCGTCACTCCCGCTGCGCACATCCGCGGTGCCGGTCGCGCGCACGGCCGGACCAGGCAGCAAGGAGGTGGACGTCGCGGTCGTGCTGACCGTCCGGCTGCCGCCGACGCGCGGCACGCTCAACGAGACGGTGACGCTGGTCCGTACGCTCTACGACACCGACGGGCGTGCCGGTCCGCCGACGCCGGAGAAGATCCAGCTGGCGGTGCCCGCGTCGAGCGGCGACGAGCTGCGCTACGACCTCTACCAGCGGATCACACTGACGCCCGGGCGGTACCAGGTTCGTCTGAACGCGACGAGCGCCACGCTCGATCGGAGCGGCAGCGTGTACGCGGACATCGAGGTCCCGGACTTCACCCGCCCGGCCATCTCGGCGACGCCGCTCGTCCTGGGCACGAAGCCGCCCGGCGAGCGGACGGACGTGCTCGCGAAAGTGCTGCCGATTCTCCCCACGAGCGCGCGCGAGTTTGCGGCCAACGATCCCGTCGTCGCGTTTCTGCGCGTCTTCCAGGGCGGCGGGACGCCGATCGGTCCGGTGACGATGGCCACGCAGATTCTCGACGCGTCCGACACGAAGGTGTTCGAGACGTCGAGCACGGTCACACCCGACGCGTTCGACGCGTCGCGGAGCGCGCCCTTCGAGATCGCCTTGCCGATCGCGCCGCTCAAACACGGACCGTACCTGCTCAGCATCAGAGCCACGCTTCCCACGGGCGCGACCAGCCGGCGCGATCTCGTGTTTCGAATGAGATGACACCGCACCGCTGCACAGTGCACTGAGCACGGTGCCGGTGCAGAGTGCCGTGGTGCAAAGTGCGGGGTGCAGCGTGCGACGCGTCCTCTTTCCTTTCGCGCTGACGCTCGCGACGACGCTGGCGGCTGACCAGACGACGCAGCAATCGCCGACCTTCCGTGCCGGCGTCGATGTCGTGCACGTGGACGTGTCGGTCCTCGACAAGCACCGTTTACCGGTCGCCGGTCTCACGGCCGCGGATTTCACCGTCTACGAGGACGGCAAGGCGCGGCCGATCGTCGCCTTCACCGACGTGGAGCTGCCGACGCGCGTGCGCCCGCCGGCGCCCTGGATGGCCGACATCGCGCCCGACGTCGCGACGAACATCTTTCCGAGCGAGGGCCGGCTCGTCGTCATTCTCTTCGACAGGGCAATCAATATCTCGCAGCGGGCGCCGGCGGTCGAGATTGCCGAGGCGGTGGTCGCGCAGCTCAGGCCAGGCGACCTTGCGGCCGTCGTCTACAGCACCCTGGGCATCCCGCAGAACTTCACGTCGGATGCGCAGCGGCTGCGGAGCGCGATCCGCCGTCCGCTGGCCTTGCTGGCGGATGGCGACGATGGCAGTCCGGCCGAGTGCTACTGCGGCGCGTGTTCGCTGGAATCGATCGAGCGGGTCGCCGATGCGATCAAGGACGTCCGTCAGCGCCGGAAAGTGCTCTTCGTAATCGGGAGCAACATCGCCATCCAGTCCACGAACGTGTGCAGCGGCATCCTGACGCCGCTCCGCACACGCGTGCTCCGGCTGCTCGAGGCCGGCAACATCACGGTGAACGCGATGGACCCCTCCGGCCTCCCGACGCAGGCGACAACGGCGTCCCAGACCGGAGTGCCGCCTCAGCGCACCGCGACGCAGAACCTCGTGCGCCAGGGCAACCTGCGCGTGCTGCCGGACCACACAGGCGGCCGGGCCACACTCGGCAACCGACCGGATCAGGCCGTGGCCGAGATCTTTCGCGAGACCAATCGGTACTACGTCCTCGGGTTCCAGCCGGCAGTGGCGAAGGCGGACGGCCGCTTTCACTCGATCGAAGTGAAGGTGCGGCGTCCGGACGTCACGCTCCAGTCGCGCCGCGGGTACTTCGCGTTCGGGAGCGGGGCCGCCGACGGATCGGCGCCCTCCGCGGCGAACCGCGAGCCACCGGCGGCGCTGCCCGCGCCGGTCACGAGGACGTGGCCGGCGACCGGGCTGGGACTCAGCATGCAGGCCGTGCCGTTTGCCCGCGATGGCCTGAACGACGCGGCGCTGAGCGTCGTGCTTCGCGTGCGGCAACCGCTCGATCCCGGCGTGCCGCCAACAGCGACGACCGCGACGGGACAGGCGAACGTCTTCGTGGGCGCCTTCGATCGCAACGGCCGCCTGCTGGCGCAGTTGACGCAGCAGATGTCGGTGACGCCGGGTCACGCCGCGCCGGACGTGCGTGAGTACGAGGTTCAGGCGCAGTTGCCGCTGCGGCCGGGCCGGTACGAGCTTCGTGCGGCGGTGGAAGACACCGCGCTGGGAGCGGCAGGCAGCGTCTACACGGACGTCGAGGTCCCGAGCTTCGCCAATACGCCGGCGTCGATTTCAGGGATTCTTCTTCACTCAGCGCCACCGGGCGCGCCGGTGCCCGCGCCGCCCGCGGCGTTCCTGCCCATCGTGCCGACCGCCCGGCGCGAATTCGGTCCGGCCGAGCACGTCTCGGCCTTTGCACGCCTGCACCAGGGCGTCACGCGCGCCCTGATGCCGGGCTACCTCGTCAGCGAGATTCTCGACGAACACGACACGCGCGTCTTTCGCCAGGAGCTGCGCCTCGTGCCGGAACAGTTCGGCGCGAATCGCGCGATGGACTATCAGCTGCAGCTTCCGCTCGACCGGTTGCCGGCCGGTCAGTACGTGCTCACGATCGAAGTGACGCACGGGAACGTCAAGGTGCGGAAGGACGCGAGATTTACGGTCAAGTAGGGCGGGCCGAATTCCGGCCCGCCGAAGCCAACGCGGATTGCAGCCAATCCGCGCTACTTGCGTGGCAGCAGCTTCGGCCGTGCCTCCGCCTGCGCCAGATCCCAGCTCATCTGATAGACGAGCCGCACGATCTTCTCCATCTTCGGATAGTTGATCCGATCCGCGTCGTCGTTGAACGTGTGGTAGTCGGGGTGGAGGCCGGTGAAAATCCAGATGCCGGGCACGCCGTGCTGGATGAACGGCCACTGATCGCTGCGCCGCAAGAGCTGCGAGACATTGTTGTCGTAGCGGTAGCGCAAGTCGAGCGACTGCGCCCGGTTGGCGCGCTCGACGGCTGCCTTGAGATCGGGACTGCGGACCGAGCCGATGATGTTGAGCGCGTTGTTGTTGGATTCGGCGGTCTGCGGATCGAGCCCATTGAAGCGGCCGCCGCCGCCCGCTCCGCCACGGCCGGCATTTGGCGGGGCAGCCGGCACCTCCTCGTTGCGGCCGATCATGTCCATGTTCAGCACGGCGGCGATGTTGTTGAGCGGCGCCGTCGGCTGCACGGTGTAGGCCCACGCGCCCAGAAGGCCGCGCTCTTCGGAGTTGAACGCGGCGAAGAGGATCGACCGCCGCGGTCGCTGTCCACTCCTCGCCGCCTGCGCGAACGCTTCCGCGATCTCGAGCAGCCCGATCGTGCCCGAGCCGTCGTCGTCGGCGCCGTTGAAGATGCCTTGCTCGCTCGCGCCGTCATGATCGAAGTGCGCCGAGACCACGATCCACTCGTCGCGAAGCCGCGGGTCGCTGCCGTCGATCTTCGCGAGGACATTTCGATCGGGCACCGGCTTCCGCTCGACCGAGGTCACGAGGTGCACTTCGACGCCCGGCAGGCGGACCGGCGTGATGCCGTTGGCCGTTTCCGCCGACGTCGAGAGATCCTCCAGCGTGCGGCCCGACCCGGACACCAGCCTGGCGGCGAGCTCCGCCGAGATCTGCGCCGCCGGGATGCGCACGGCCTCCATCCATGCGGCGAGCGAATAACTGCCGAGCCGCGACGGCTGCGCCGGCCACGCGGTGCGGGCGTTCACGCCGGTGCCGCCGCCCGGGTGGTTGTGCACATCCGAGACGTACAAGATCCCGGCCGCGCCCCTGGCCTGCGCGGCCAGCGCTTTGCGCAGCGGACCGCCGGCATCTGACGTCACGACCCCGTCGAAGGGGCTGTTCGGATCGCGCTCGCCCGGCTCGTGATCGACGACGAGGACAATCGCGCCCTTCACCGCGCCGCCGCTGTAGTCGTCGTACTTCAGATCGTCGGCGGTGATCCCGAAGCCGGCGTAGACGACGGGCCCCCGTGCCTCGGCGGTCGCGCTGAAGCGCTGCGTGTAGTACCCGTCGCCGTGCGCGATCTGGGAGGTCGTCGCGTTCTGGACGATCTCGAGCGCGTTGTTCTGGCCGAGCGTCACCGTCATCAGGTTGTAGTTCTGGAAGTACCCGGGCACGGCCGGCGCGAGGCCCAGCCGCTCGAATCGCGCCTTGATGAACTCGGCGGCGACCAGGTTCTGCGGCGTGTTCGTCAACCGGCCCTGCATCGCATCCGAGGCGAGAAACGTCAGGTCGGCTCTGAGATCGTCCTGGCGGATCGAGTCGATGGCCGGCGCGCCGCTCTGAGCTGCGAGCGACAGCGCCCCCACCATCATGATGACGACGACGACACTTCGGGTGGGCATGACCATCCTCCCAGGGTGTCCGAACCATAGCACGGCGCTAAGGCGTGTCGTTGTCCAGAGACATGAAGGAGGTGAAGCCGATGAAGCACATGAAGAAAAGCCTTTTGGGGAATAGCGTGCCGGCGCGTCACAATCGGGCCACCGTTCGGATTAGCGGAGCGCGGGCGCCGCGCCCGGCTTCCATAACCAACTGCTGATCGTGCCGCGGGCGTCCCGCTCCCAAGGATCGGCGCCGGACGCGTGCCAGCCGTACGGGTCGAGCACCCGGTAGTCGCCGGAGACGTTGCGAAAGACGCCGAAATGCAGATGCGGCGTGCCACTGCACCCGGTGTTGCCCGACAGCCCCACACGTGTCCGGTCCGACACGGTCGCCCCGGTCGCGACGTCGAGTCGCGACAAATGGCCGTAGACGACCGCGAACTGATCTCCTGAAGGGGTCAGATGCACGACTTCAATCAGCAGCGCCTGCACCGTGCGCCCCAGTTGTGGACACGGGCGGGGTTGTTCGAGCCCGGCGAACAGGACGGTCCCGTCCGCCACGGCGAACAGCGGCGTTCCCTCCGCCAGTTGGTAATCGTAGCCAGGGTGCCCATCAACCTGGGTGCTGTCCCGTTTACCACAGAGCGTCAACACGTATCCGTTTGCGGCGCTATCGAGTGGCAGATCGTGATCGAAGGTATTCCCCACTCGGGACGGGCCGTC
>Ga0111538_10006253_pt1 | contig 16150 bp, 13 predicted proteins | sample SoiMethybrSBSTD1_FD_79669 | JGI IMG/M metagenome (GOLD analysis project Ga0111538, IMG submission 79669) | Bulk soil microbial communities from a Populus tree surrounding site in Tennessee, USA - Soil MetaG P. TD hybrid SBSTD1 (version 2)... | ecosystem: Environmental > Terrestrial > Soil >...
ACTCTGCACCGGTTTCGCGCGGGCTCGAAGGTTGTCGCACGAACCAGTGCACACGCCCGCGCGATGGCGCCCCGACGGACGTGCGGATACGGCTCCGCGATCCTCAGATCGGCGAACGCACTCACTTCAACGCGAAAGCCTTCTAGCGGATTCGGGTGTTCTGACGCCGCCCGGCTTCGATGACCGGGGGTGACGGGGATGGCAACGGCGTGACGATGATGCCGTGGGCGGGCGGCGGCGCTGCAACCGGCGGCGCCGGCGGCGTGGGGGCCACGCGCGCCTGGTAGTGGTCGGCGGCGCGCGCCGGTACCGTCACCGTCGACGTGAGCGCGATCTGCGTCCGTTCGGTGTGGTGGCTGTGCACGCGCCCGGCCCCCGAGCGCCGGCGCTTGCGCGGCTCGCTGCGCGCCGACGCGTCGGCGACACAGCTGCGCGATTCCAGCGTCGCTTCGCCGCCTTCGCGCAGGCGTGCGCTCTCCGCGCGGGCCGCCGCCGCCTCCTCGCGCGCCGCCTCCAGGGCGGCGCGCAGGCGTGACACCTCGTCCCGCGGCTCCTGGGCATGGCGCGCCTCTCGCACCTCGCTGCGGTGCCGCCCGCGGTTGTACGCGGAGAGCAGATCGCGATCCTCCTGTCGGACGGGAATCAGCTTGTGGGGATCATCCGCGAACGGATCCTTCCAGAACATCGAACGGACCTTCTCCACGGTCGCCCGCTTCGAGCGTGCGGCATCCTTCTTCGATTGAGCGAGCGCTCGATCGATCGCCGCGCTGCCGGGCGGCTCGCCGTTCCAGCGCAGCATCGCCTCGTACATCAGATCGGCCTCGGTGCGCTCTTCGGGCTCCACCTCACCAGATGCCGCCGCCAGCTTCGCGAGCAGCTCGCGCATCTGAACGTCGTCCGCCGGCGTGGCATGCCCGCCCTTTCGGGCGAGCGCCTGCGCCGCGACGGAAGGCAGTGCGACCACGATGGAAATCAGCACGAACCAGCGATGAAGAAACATCGGACCCCTTTCCCGCAAAGTCAGTAGCAGACCTGCGCAGAAAGTACGCCCGGAACCCACACGGCAGATCACGTTTTTCGCCACGAAAACAAAGATTTCGACGTTGCTGGAATTCCATGGTTGCCGCATTTTCGGAGCTACGGGTGACGCGATTCGACAACAACGGTAACGAAGCGGGCCTGCCCGATTGAAATCGTTTCGCTTTGTGCCGGCGGTCCGCGACCACCGCGCCCAGGACTCAATTGCTGAGCCGGTTTCCGGTCCAGGTGGCTGCCAATCGAGTGGACGTAACGCCGACACGCGCTCGTCGTTACGCGACCGCGACACTCCCGGGGCGGTGCCCTGATTCATACGTGCCCTCCCCGTGGTACGGCGGCTGCACAACAACGCCAATTCGAGGGCGTGGGATGTTGGGGGCGGCGGTGAGAACGGGGTGCGCGCTATTTCTGGGCGCCGTTCTCGCCGCCGCGGGGTCTTGCGGCACCGACCAGCAACACGCGTCGCTGGTGTCGGGCAGCGGCGGATCCGGCGCGTCGTCCGGAAGCGCGGGCACCTCAGGCACGGGCAGCAACTGCGCCGACCTGTTCTCCGACGATCGGATCACCAGCTACGAGCTCCAGATCGCGCAGCCCGACTGGGACGCGCTGGTCAACGACTTCTACAACATGCAGCTGAACGACGATCTCAACCTGAACATCCACCCGTATCACCCGATCGCCGAATTCAAGTACGGCAACGAGGTGGTCACCAACGCGATGATCCGTCTCAAGGGCCAGTCGTCGTGGGCGGAAGTGATCGCGGCAGGCGACAACCCACCCAAGATGCAGTTCGTGATCTCTTTCAACGAGGTCGACACGAACGCGCGTTTCCACGGCCTGCGCAAGCTGGAGCTGGACATGCCGCGCACCGATCCGTCGTATCTGCGCCAGCGGGTGGCGCTGACCTTCTTGCGCGCGCTGGGCGTGCCCGCGCAGTGCGCGAACAGCGGCCGCCTGACCATCAACGGCGCCTATTACGGCCTGTTCACGAACTTGGAACGGCCCGACGTCGAGTTCGTCCGGCGCCTTTTCCCGGGGCAAGCGGGCGGCGACCTGTGGGACGGCGGCTGGGGCCTGGCGACCAACGAAGAGACCGTTTCGCAGCCGCACCCCCGGCTCGACGCGTGGAAAGCGGTGACGGACGCGGCGTCGCTGGCCGCGATCGCGGACATGGACGAGACGCTGGCGGAGTGGGCGGGCGAGGCGATGATCGCCGACGAGGATGGCTACTGGATCGGAAACCAGAACTTCTTCCTCTACGATCATCCGACGCGCGGCTGGCTGTGGATTCCGCATGACCTCGACGCCACCATCGACTGGGTCGCGGAGGCCGATCCGCTCTACTACTGGAAAAATGAGACGGTGTGGCCCGGGCCCTGGCCCCAGTACGCCGCGGTGATCCGCGATCCGAGCTGGCGGGAGCGCTACGTGGCGGCGCTCGGTCGTGCGTACGAGGTGTTCAAGGCGGCGAAGCTCATCGATCTGGTCGATCGGTACGCGGCCCAGGTGGCAGACGCCGCTGCGGCGGATCCCACCCGGCCGTTCACCGTCGACGATCACCTGGAGGGGGTTGAGTCGCTGCGCCACGCGTTGCACGAGCGCGACGAGTTGATGAGCGTGTGGCTCGCCTGCCGGGCGGCGCCCGCGGGCGCGGTCGACGCCGACGGCGACGGCCACCCGTTCTGCGACGACTGCGACGACGGCGACGCGAGCGCGTATCCGGGCGCGGCGGAGATCTGCGGCGACGGACGCGATCAGAGCTGCGACGGCAGCGACCTCGACGGCTGTTAGACGTGCGCGCAACGTGACGGCGCCGCCGGCCCATCGCTCGTGGTCTCCCCTGACGGCGCTCCGTAACCCGTTTCCCCGCGCCGTTACGCCCGCGGGACGATCGCAGGCCGCCAATCGCCTTTCTGCGCGTCGCGCCGATTGGTACGGCCACTGCACCGCAGGGGATCTCGCGTGAACCTGGTGTCGGCGGTGGGGATGACGGCGAGGCTGTTTTGGTTGATTCCGGTCCTCGTCATCTCGTGCACCATCGACGCTCCGCGCCCGGTCACGACGGGCGGCGGGGGCAGCCCCGACCTGCCGTCCGGCCGCGGCGGCGCGGACATCAGCGGATTCGGCGGCGCCGGCCGCACCCCCTCATCGGGCGCCGCGGGCGCATCAGGCGCATCGGGCGCCGCGGGCACCGCGGGCGGCCCGTGGACGATCGGCGGCACGGGTAGCCCGTTCACGCCGGGTCCGTGCGCGGACATCTTCACGGACGATCTGTACCCGACCTACGAGCTGCAGATCGCGCCGGCGGAATGGGACGCGCTGGTGAACGACTTCAACACCATGGTGCAGAACATCACCGACAAGAAGAACTACCACCCGTACCGCGCGCTGGCGGAGTTCAGGTACGGCAACGAGGTCGTGACAAACGCGCTGATCCGCCTCAAGGGGTGGTCATCGTGGTGGCAGGCCGCTGACGACAAGCCGCCCAAGATGCAGTTCGTGATCGCGTTCAACGAGATCGACGGCAGCGGCCGTTTCCACGGGCAGCGCAAGATCGAGCTCGACATGCCGCGCATCGATCCGACGTACTTGCACCAGCGGATATCGCTCGCGTACCTGCGCGCGCTCGGACTCCCCGCCCAGTGCGCGAACAGCGCGCGGGTGTTCATCAACGGCGCCTTCTACGGCCTGTTCACGAACATGGAGCGTCCCGACAAGGAGTTCATCCGGCGCCTGTTCCCCGACGCGGATCGCGGCGACCTGTGGGACGGCGGCTGGGAGCTGACCACCAACGAGGACACGATGGGGCTACCGCACCCGCGTCTGGACGCGTTCTGGGCGGCGACCACTCCCGAGGCGACCGCGGCCATCGCGGACATGGACGAGGCGCTGCTGGAATGGGCGGCCGAAGCGATGCTGGCGGATCCCGACGGCTACTGGATCGGCCACTGGAACTGGTTCATTTACGATCACCCGGACCGCGGCTGGCTGTGGATTCCGCACGACTTCGACGTGGTCATCAACTGGACCGACCCGCGGATCGATCCGATGTACTACTGGAACGGCGACACCGGCTGGGCGACGCCGCGGCAGCATTATCTCGGCGTCATCAAGGATCGCGCCTGGAACGAACGTTACGTCGCCGCGCTTCGTCGCGCCCACGAGGCCTACACGGCGGCCCAGCTGCCCGAGATGCTCGATCGCTTCGCGGCGCAGGTCCGTGACGCCGCGGCCGCCGATCCCACCCGCCCGTTCAGCTTCGACGATCACCTGCGGGAGGTCGCCTACCTGCGGCAATCGTTCACCACGCGCGGCGACAGCGTGCGCGCGTGGCTCGACTGCCGCGCCGCGCCCGACAGCGCCCTCGACGCCGACGGCGATGGGCGGCCGTTCTGCATGGACTGCAAGGACAGCGACCCGGCGACGTATCCCGGCGCTGTCGAGATCTGCGGCGACGGGCGCGATCAGGACTGCGACGGCACCGACCCGCCCTGCAACTAACCGGGTCCAAGGAGCCCGATCGCCGCGCCCGCCAGGATGAGCCATGGCGAGCTCTGCCGGCCACCTCTCGAAGGGGCGGAAAATGTGATGCATTTGTCCGCCATCTGACATTAATAAAGGTCCCTTACCCGGTGGCCGGGTCCCGGGAACTAATGGAGGTCCGATCGTGAGCAAGACGAATAGGAGCCTAATCGCTGTCATCGCTTTCTCGGCCCTTGCGGGCGGCTCCTGCACCAGCGGACCCAGCGGCGGGAGCGGCGCGGCCGGCAGCAACGGCGCCGCCGGCACGTCAGGCAGCGCGGGCACCAGCGGCACCGCCGGAACGACCGGCAACGGCGGCTCCACCAGCACCGCCGGAACGACCGGCAGCGCGGGCTCCACCGCCACCGCAGGCACGACCGGCAGCGCGGGTTCCACCGCCACCGCGGGAACGAGCGGGACCGCCGGCCGGGGCGGAACCACGGGCAGCGCGGGCTCGACCGCCACCGCAGGAACGAGCGGAAGCGCCGGCCGGGGCGGCAGCGCGGGCAGCACGGCGGGCGCCACCGGAACCGCGGGCGCGGTCGGCACGGGCGGCGCCGCCGGCACGATCCCCCCGCTCGGCCCGGGCGGCGCGCCCCCGGCCTGCCAGGCGCCGATCGCGATCACCATGCAGGGCTCGGTGCCCCTGGTGGCTTCGACCGTCACGGCGAATCTCGGCACGACGGTCCGCGCGACCGTCAGCGCCGATCTGATGGGCGTTCACACGTCGGTCTACGACGCGAACATGCAGCTACCGACGACGCCGGATTATCTGAAGGCGGCGGGCGTGAAGTCGCTGCGCTACCCGGGTGGCTCGTACGCCGACCTTTATCACTGGTCGAAGCACACGGGCACGTACACCCCGGCGGCCGGCGCCGGCAGCAACACGATCTTCGTCGCGCCCGACACGCACTTCGGCGCGTTCCTGTTGTTCATGGAGAAGGTCGGCGCCAGCGCGGTGATCACCGTGAACTACGGCATGAACTCGCTGGGCAACGGCGGGGGCGAGCCGAAGGAAGCGGCGGCGTGGGTCGCCTACGCGAACGGCAGCACCTCGAGCACCGTCAGCATCGGCGCCGACAGCAAGGGGACCAACTGGCAGACCGTCGCCTACTGGGCGAACCTGCGCGCCGCCGCGCCGCTGGCGACCGACGACGGCCTCAACATGTTCCGCATCAGCCACCCCGCCCCGTTCGGCATCAAGTACTGGGAGGTCGGCAACGAGCTGTACGGCAACGGCTGGTACTACGGCAGCTGCGGCTGGGAGGCGGACATGCACGTCCCCTACCCTGCGTCGGGCACCTGCACCGATCGCCAGAACAACCCGGCGCTCTCGCCGGCGGCGTACGGCACGGCCGTGAAGGCGTACGCGCAGGCGATGAAGGCCGTTGATTCGACGATCAAGATCGGTGGCATCGTCGTCGCCCACTCCGCGACCGAATACACGAACTGGAACAGCATGGTGCTGCCGGCGGCGTGCGGCACGGGCGGGATGGACTTCGCGTCGGTGCACTGGTACCCGGGCACCAGCCTCAGCACGCTCGTGACGGTGCCGGAAGCCGAGATTCCGGCGCTGTTCCAGCGCGCGCGCGCCGCGGTCGGGACCGCGTCGTACAACTGCGCGGGCGGCGCCAACATGCCGATCGCGATCACCGAGTGGGGTCCCAACACGATCGGCAACAACGTCATGATCCCGATGTCGACGCCCACCGCGGCGCCGGTCGGCTCGCAGATCGTCGGCCTGTTCGCCGCCGAGTCCTACGCGCTTTTCATGGAGCAGGGCGCGATGGCGGCGCACTGGCTCGAGCTGCACAACAACAGCTACCTCGCGGGCATCGACGCCACCAACGATCCGTTCACGATGGCGCAGGACACGCCGCGCTGGGGCTACCACGCGGCGCAGATCGCGCACTTCCTGGCGAGCGGCAACGACAAGATGGTTCAGGCGATGCAGTCGGGGACGTTCGGTACGGCGATCAAGACGCACGCGTCAGTCCACGCGAACGGCGACATCGCGGTCATGGTGACCAACACCAACCGCAACAACGACGCGAACGTGACGCTGAACATCACCGGCGGGATGGTCGCCTGCGTGGGCAAGCGTTATGCGTACACGCCGGTCAACATGGATCAGGACGGGGGCCTGACCGGCGATTGGATCTTCTCGAACACGGCGGGGACGTCCGTCCCCGTCCTGGTTCCGCGCTACTCGTCGGTCGTCGTCGTGTTCCCGAAGCGGTAGCGCCCGCGGGCGGCCCCCAGACGGGAGCGGTGGCGTGAACTTCGGCTGCTCGCCCGGCCCGGGGTCGCGATAGAACCAGCGTCATGGCCCTGCCACGATCGGTGCCCGCGCTGGCGGTGGTGCTCGCCCTCGGTCTGGTCGCCGGCTTCGCCCTGGATCCGTTCGCGCGTTCACAGCAGCCGGCCACCACCGACGATGAACCGACGCCGCCGCCGGCGGCGGTCGATCTCGCCGCGCTCGAGCGCGCCTACAAGGCCGAGCCCGAAGACAAGAAGCGGATCCGGCTGGTGCAGCAGATGGCCGGCCTGCCGGGGGGCTCCGACGCGCTCGCGCGCGTCGCGAGCGGCGACGCATCGGATGACGTCGCCCTCGCCGCCGCGTACATCCTGCGCCGCGCCGCCATGGGAAAGGTGGTCGGCCTGCTGGACGGCCGGCTGGCGGGAGGCAAGCGCGAACCCGCGGCGCGCGACCGGCTGCTGCGCGAGATCGAGCGCCACCAGGTGTTCGCCGCCGGCCAGAGCCTGCCCCACTTCCTGCGCGACGCGCCCCCGCCGTTCACGGTCAAGGGCGCCAGCCGCCGCAGCGTGCGCGTGCTGGCGTTCGGCGACTTCGGCGACGGCAGCGGGCGCCAGGCGCGGATGGCGGAGGCGATGGCGCGGTTCCACGCCAAGACACCGTTCGACTTCGCCGTCACGCTGGGCGACAACTTCTATCCCGCCGGGATGGCGAGCCCCGCCGATCCACGCTGGCAGCGCGACTTCGAGCGGTTGTACGCGTCGATGCACATCCGTTTCTACCCGTCGCTGGGCAATCACGACTGGGTGCTGGCGGACAGCCCCGCGGCCGAGATTCTTTATTCGGACAAGTCGAAGGTCTGGCAGATGCCAGCCGACCGCTACACCTTCATCGCGGGTCCGGTGCAGTTCTTCGCGGTCGACAGCAACCTCGTCACGCGCGCCCAGCTCGAGTGGCTGGATCGCGAGCTTGGGCGCAGCAAGGCGCCCTGGAAGGTCGTCTACGCGCACCACCCGATCTATTCGTATGGCTTGCACGGCGACGACGCGGGCCTGCGCGATAACCTGCTGCCGGTGCTGCGCGGGCGCGCGAACGTCTACCTCGCCGGCCACGATCACGATCTGCAGCACATCGCGCCCGAAGACGGCGTGCACTTCGTCGTCGCGGGCGGCGGTGGCGCCGCACCCCGCTCGATCACGGCGGGTCCGCGTTCGCTCTACGCGGCCAGCAAGAACGGCTTCGCGGTCATCGAAGCGACCCGGAGCGCGCTCACTGTGATGCTGGTGGACGAAAGTCTGGAGACGGTGCACCAGTTCGTGATTCGGGAGTAGCGGGCGACGTTCGATCGAGCGCGAGCACCAGCGACATCGCCGTCACCGCGAGCAACAACCCCGCGACCAGCCCCCGCACCACCTCCGCCCGCAGCCTCAGGAGGTCGCTGTCGATCAACTTGCCGCCTCGGCGCGCCGCGCGGCGCGGGGCGCCTCCCCTGCCGCCGCGGCCCGCGGCCTCCCGTCGCCCCGGGCGACCAGCAGCGCCATCTCCAGGGTCTCCACCAGGTCTTCGACGGCGGCTCGTTCGAGCCAGATCGACATCGCCCCGACCGACACGACCATTCCCCCGTCCGACGGACAGAGGTCCACCTGCGCGTCGCGTCCAACCACCGTTTGTGTCGCCGATCTCCGCTTCATGTCCTGCCTCCAGACTTGAAATTGAAAATCAACTTCACTTGTAGCGCCGCCCCCAAACGCTGTCAACCCGGATTCCGCCGCGCGTGGTGGTGGCGTGGTCGAGGTGTGCCGGGGCTGATTGGGCGCCCCCCCCCGTCAGAACGGGACGCGCGCCAGAGCGGGACGCGCGGCGCTCAGAAGCTGCAGGTGTTGCCGCACGTCCCCGTCGGTGCGGTGCCGGTCATCGCGCGGTAGTGCGCGGTGACCTGCGCCGCCGTCAGCAGCTTGCTGTAGATCGCGACCTTGCCGATGGCGCCCGGGAACCACGCGTCCATCGACATCGTGCCGATGTTCAGCGGGCTGTTGTTGGCGACCGGCTTGACGTCGTATTGGCTCATGCAGCCGGTCTGGCCGTGGTTCGAATGGCTCCAGCGCACGCCGTTCACCCAGATGTCGATCATGCCGGGATACGTCGCGGCGTCCTGACAGTCCGAGGGCTGCATCAGCGTCGTGTATTCACCGACGATGTGATACCAGCGGCCCGCCTGGATCAGGCCGCACACCGGCTGCCAGTCGGCGGCGGAGCCGAGTCCGGCGGTCGGGTTGAAGACGTACGCCGACATCCGGTTGCAGCGGTTCTCGCTGTTGGTGGTGCTGTACATGCGCGCTTCCCACTCGCACGTCGGGCCGTAGTCCTGGCACTTCCCCATCCAGTCGACGTAGCCGTTGCTGTCGTTCGGGAACTGGAGGACGTCGGGGCGGATCCACGCCTCCCATGTCAGGTTGCCCGTGGTCGGAATCGAAAACGCCGCGCTCGACGGCACCGAGACGTACTGGCTGGAGCCGTTGAAGTCGGCCGCCTGGTCGGCGTTGGGCAGCGTCGCCGCGCCGGTGGTGCCGCTGTGGTACGTGCCGGTGTGGTTGTTGCCGGTCAGATCGGGCTCCGTTCCGGTGAGCTTGTTCATCGCCCAGTAGGCCACGGGACCGTCGGCGAGGATCGTCTGGTCGTAGCTGTTCGAGCTGGCGCCACCCGTCCCGGCGGCGCTGCCGCCTGTGCCCCCGCGTCCGCCACCGCCACCGCCGCTCCCCGCCGTGCCACCGCCGGTTCCGGCCGTGCCGCCGCCGCTGCCGCCGCGCCCGCCACCGGTTCCACCGCCCGCCCCGGCGCTGCCAGCGCCGCCACCGCGCCCACCAACGCCGGCGGTTCCACCGCCCGCCCCGGCGCTGCCGCCGCCGCCACCGCGTCCGGTTGCGCCGCCGCTCGCGCCCGCACCGCCTCCCCCGCCGCGCCCGCCGCCGCCCGTGCCCGCGCTGCCGCCACCGCTCCCCGCGCCGCCGCCGCTCCCGGCGCTGCCGCCGCTCCCCGCGCCGCCGCCGCTCCCGGCGCTGCCGCCGCCACTGCCCGCGCTGCTCCCGCCTCGCCCGGCGCTGCCGGCCCCCGTACCGGCGCTGCCGCCCGTGCCGCCACCGCCGCCCCCACCCGCGCTGCCGCCACGACCCGCCGATCCGCCGCCGGTTCCTGATCCTCCGGGGTCACTGGAACCCCCGCATCCGATCAAAGCCACAGCGGCGAGCAAAGCTACGGTACGGGTCATCCGGCCTCCGGGTCGTATGAACCCCGACACGGGCCAAGCGGGCCAGGTGTACGCTCGCGGCGATGCGTCGCTCCGGCTCCCGATTCGCCGCCGCGGCGGTCGCGATGCTGGTCGCCGCCGGCGCAAGCAGCTGACGCGCCCGCCTGGGCGTTAGTGACGCCGGGAGACGGTGTTCTTCGCGATCACCGTGCGCTTCGTCTTCGTGGTCCGGTGGGTGGTGGTGGTCTTGCTGCTGCCGGAGCGCGCGTGTTTCGCATGCCCAGCCTTGGTGCGGACCTTGGTCCACGCCGACCGGGTCGAGGGCGCGGGCCGGTCAGAATCGTCACCGGCTGAATCGGCAGCCGCCTCGTCCGCGGCGGGCGCATCAGCCGCGGCGGCCGGTGCCTCGGGCGCGGCGGGCGCGGGCGGCTTCTGCTCGGCCGCGAGCGCGGGTGATGGCGGCGCCGCCACGACGGCTGCCGCCGCCGGCGCCTGCGCGGCAGCCAGCTCACGCGCGTCAGCCGACGCCCGGTTGCGCGAGATCAGCAGCGCCCCGCCCGCACCGACGATCACGACCACGACGAAGAAGCCTGCCACCTGTCGCCAGCGCGACGGCGGCTGGGCCTCGTCGAAGTATTCGATGTCGCCCTCGAGGGGGCGCTCCAACGGCGCCAGATCGTCGTTGAACAACTCGATCGTGCTCTTGCGCCCCGCGGGCAGAGGCGGGGGCATCACGTGTTTGGGCGCGGTCGGCTCCTCTCGCCGGTCGACCGCCGATGGAACCGATGGCGCCTCCTCGATCACCACGACCTCGCCGCTGTTTCGAGTCATTCCCCCGGTTGGACTGAACGTCCAGCCTTGCGTCGGTGGCCGCCGTCTGTCGTCGTCGCTCATGAAGACCGATCTCCTCCATCGGTAGGATCCCTCTGCGACGGGAGACGGCTCACGTCGAACGCGACGCGCGGCATCCGCCGGTGCGGGCAGGTGAGGCGCCGCCTCACACGTCGCCGACGCAGCCGGCTATTGCAGCGTCCACGAAGCCGACGCGTGCCTGCAAACCGGAACCGGATCGCAGTCCGGTCCGTTCGGGTAGAAGTCCTGATAGCTCGGTGCGGCGGCGGCATCGAGGATCGGGACGTCGTCGACGTATTGCCAGGCGTGCACCTGGCCAGGCGTGCTGTTGAGGGTGATCGTCTCCACGAAGCGGCCCGGGATCGGATCGCACCGGTGGCCCGTGCTGGTGTCGGTACAGACCGTCTCGGGCAAGACACTCACGAACAGGCCGAAGTCGCACGCCGGCTGCACCGCGCTGCCGCCCTGCATCCGGAGGGGGTACGTGAACATGCATCTGAGGGTGGTGCCGTCTGCGAGGATTTCGATTCGATGCATGCCGCTCGGAAAGCTGCCGTCCGCGCGCTGCACGCTCGCGCCGAAGCCGTCCAGGCAACCGACCGAACCGCACGACTTGCCGCCACACCCGCTGGCCGCCGCGGCCCCACCCATCAAGGCTATCCCGATACAAACCAAGCTATTGCGCATGTCCCGAGCGTACGCCGCGCCAGGAATCGTGGCTATGCTTCCGCCATGCCGTCAGCGCCCGACTCCTGGCCCGAGCTGCGCATCGCCGCGTGGCGCGACACCTATGCAACGCTGCTGCTCTACTCGCAGGTCGTGGGCAAGATCCGGCTCGCGCTCGCGCCCAAGATGAACCAGTGGTGGAACGTCACGCTGTACGTGACGGCGCGCGGCCTGACCACGTCGCCGATGCCGTACGGCGACCGCCTGCTGTCGATCGACTTCGACCTCATCGACCACCGCCTGATCATCCAGGCCAGCGACGGCGCCCTGCGGGTGGTGCCGCTGGAAGCGAAGCCGGTCTGCTTCTTCTATGCCGACGTGATGGCCGCGCTGGGGGCGATCGGGCCACCCGTGCAGATCTGGCCGCAGCCACAGGAGTGCCCGGTCACGACCTCGTTCGCCGACGACCGCGAGCACACGCACTACGACCGCGCGGCGGTGCAGCAGTACTGGCAGGCCCTGCGCCGGATCGAACCCGTGTTCCAGCAGTTCCGCTCGCGCTTCCGCGGCAAGTGCAGCCCGGTGCACTTCTTCTGGGGCGCGTTCGACCTGGCGGTGACCCGCTTCGTCGGCCGCCGCGCGCCCGCGCGCAAGGCGAAGGTCGATCGCGACGCCTACGACGAGGAGGTGATCTCGCTGGGATTCTGGCCGGGCGATCCGTGGACCGGCGGCACCGAGGCGCTGTTCTACGCGTACACCGTGCCCGAGCCGGCCGGCTTCTCCGCGGCGTCCGTGCAGCCGCGCGCCGCGCAGTGGAGCCCAACGCTGAAGGAGTTCATCCTCCCCTACGACGAGGTCCGCCGCGCCGCCAATCCCGCCGCCGCGATCCTGGACTTCGCCCAGAGCACCTACGACGCGGGCGCGACGCTCGCCGGCTGGAACCGGGAAGCGCTCGCGTATCCGTAGCGCGCGGTTACTCGGGGACCTTCACGCCGGCGGCGCGGAAGATCTTCGTCGCCAGCCAGCGCGGGCTGACGTGATACTGGCCTGCCGCGACCAGCTTGCGCAGGGCCTCGACGCGCGAGGGCGCGCTCATCGGACCCATGGGGGCGCGATCAGCCGAGAGTGGGGGCCGGCGGGGCGTCTGGCGGTTGGTGTAGCTCATACCCACTAACCTCGGCGGATGTGGGTTTTTCCTTTAGCGACACCGCCTCACCCCGCCCGTCATGTCGGTGACACGGCCAAAAACCCTGGCCCTTCAGCCGACTTACGCCGCCGCTTCGGCCGTCAGCTCGCCCAGGTTGTCCCGCAGGCGCCGCGTCGCCTCTCCGTGGATCTGGCAGACGCGCGACTCGGTCACGCCCAGAACGGCGCCGATCTCCTTGAGATTCAGGTTGTCGCAGTAGTACAGCGACAGCACCTGCTGCATCTTCTCCGGCAGGTCGCCGATGCCCGACACCAGCCGCTGCATCATCTCGCGGCGGGACGCGATCTCGAACGGATCGTCGGCCGACTGGTCGCCCGTGCGCTCCAGGAGGTCCGGGCCGGCGTCGTCGATGCCGACCACCGACGAGCCCGAAAGCTTCTGCTGGCGCGCGTACAGCTCGTCGACACCCACGCCCAGACGCTTGGCGATCTCCTCGTGGTCCGGGGTGCGGCCCAGCTGCGCCTCGAGCCGCCGGGTGGCGTCGCGCAGCTCGTTCGACAACCGGCGCATGTCCCGCGACAGCGTGTCGCGCGAGCGCAGGTCGTCCAGCATCGCGCCGCGGATCCGGAACTCCGCAAACGCCTCGAAACGATCGACGCGCTCCGGGTCGAAGCGCTCGGCGGCCTCCATCAGGCCGATGACACCCGACGAGATCAGGTCGTCGATCTCGACGTGCGCCGGGAGGCGGCGCGCGAGCCGGCGCGCGACCTTCTCGATGTAGGGAAAAAACTTAGCCGCGTACTGGTTGCGACGCGCGATCAGGTCCTTCTTCGCGTCGCGCTTCGACGACGCCTTCTTCGGGGAACGTGTGGCCGACTTCCGCTGCTTGGTGCTCGCCATGGGTGGTGTCCCTGAGCACGCCGCGTGCCACTTTCATGGCGTGTCACCGCCCAGGCAAATCGGGCTTTTCCTGACTTCCGTACATTGGCCACCGTCAGCGGATTGGCGGTTGCGGAGTCGTGGCGCCGTCATCTCGATGACGGTCGCCAACTTCGTTCACCGACGGAGAATGTGCGTTCGTATCGCTAGGCGACGTTCCTTCGCCGCAGCTTCTCGACAAGTGAGTGACGGTTCAATCGCAGCAGCTCGGCGGCACGATTTCGGTTGCCGCCCGCGCGTCCCAGCGCCTCGGTGATCATCCGCCCCTCGATCTCGATCAGCAGCGACGGCAGATCGACACCGCGCATCGGCAGATCGCGCGCCGCCCGTTCCAGGTCCAGCACCTGGGTGCACATGTGGGACGGGAGATCCTTGCTGACCACCATGCGCGTTCCCGCGATCACCACCGCGCGTTCGACGAAGTTTTCCAGCTCGCGCACGTTGCCCGGCCAGTCGTAGCGCGCCAACCGCTGCATGACGTCCAGCGCGAACCCGGGCACGGAACGCCCCTCGCGCGCATTCACCTCGCGGCGGAAGTGCTCGGCCAGCGCGGGGATGTCCTCCCGGCGCGCCCGCAGCGGCGGTATCTCGATCGGCACGACGTCGAGCAGGTAATACAGGTCCTCACGGAAGCGACCGGCGGCGATCAGCTCCTCGAGGTCGCCGTGCGTGGCCGCCACGACGCGCACGTCGACGGAAATCGGCGAGCCGCCCCCAACGGCCGTCACCTCGCCGTCCTGCAGCGCCCGCAGCAGCTTCGCCTGCAGGCTCCTCGGCATCCCGCCGATCTCGTCGAGGAACAATGTCCCACCGTCGGCGGCGACCAGACGTCCGGTGCGTGCCCTGTCGGCGCCCGCGAAGGCGCCGCGCGCGTGTCCGAACAGCTCGGCCTCGGCGAGCGACTCCGGGATCGCCGCCATGTTGACGGCGACGAACGGACCGGTGCGGCGCCCGCTGGCGCCGTGGATCAGCCGGGCGATGACCTCCTTGCCGGTGCCGGTCTCGCCGCGAATCAGCACGCTCGCGTCGGTGTCCGCGATCTGGTCGATGCGATCGAGCACCAGGCGCACGGCCGGGTGATCGCCGATGACGGCGACGCCGGCGGTGTGGCGACCGGCCGTCCGCCCCGACGTGACGCGCGTGATCGCATCCTCCAGCGCCGAGGTGTGGAACGGCTTGGCGACGACGTCGGCGGCGCCCGCGCGCAGCGCCTCGACGGCGCCGGCCACCGAGCCGTGCGCCGTCAGCGCCAGCGTCGTGACGGCGGGCCGGCACGCGCGTGCCTTCATGATCACCGCCGCGCCTTCACCCGCCGGCAATCCCAGGTCGACGACGACGAGCGCGAACTGGGCCTTCCCGAGGCGTGTGATGGCGCCGGCGGCGGTCGTGCTTGTCGTCGCGTCGTATCCCATCGCGCGTGCGACCCCGACGACCACGGCGGTGATCGCGGATTCGTTCCCGACGACGAGGAGCTGTTTGCCCATTTCCTGTCTAGGTCATCGGCCCGCAGCGGCCGAGCCTTGAGCGGCGCTGCTGTTGCCAACTCCGCAACAGCGTTCAGGAAATCGCACACTGGCCGGCGGAAACCGTGGCCTTACAGCCGCTTGCCGCGCCCCCGTACCGTTTGCGATGCCAGTGGGAGAGCGCGGGCTCCCGAACATTTCGTTCGGCCGCTTACCGCTTATGTCGCCGCGGAAGCAGGAGCGGGTATGTCGGCGCGCGGATACGAACCGAGCACCTTCAGCGTTTCGCACGACGCGCGCAGATCGGTCAGCGCCGCCGCCAGCGCCTGCTCGCTTTCGTGGCCGTCGATATCGACGAAAAATACATACTCCCAGGGACGTCGCCGCGACGGCCGGCTCTCGATCTTGCTCATGTTGAGGCCGCGCTGGGCGAACGCGCCCAGCACGCGGTACAGGATGCCAGGCTCGTCGCGCGTCACCAGCAGCAGCGACGTCTTGTCCTTGCCGGTGGGGGTGGCCTGCTCGCGCCCGACGACCAGGAAGCGGGTCATGTTGTGGGGAAGGTCCTCGATGTTCCGGCGCAGGATCACCAGGTCGTAGAGCCGCGCCGCGATCTCGGCCGCGACCGCGGCGCCGCGCGCGTCGTCGTGCGCCAGGCGCGCGCCGTCGGCGGTCGAGCGCGCCTCGACGATGGACGCGCGGGGCATGTGCGTCGCCAGCCAGCGCCGGCACTGGCCGGCCGCGACGGGAATCGAATACACGCGCTCGACCTCGTTCAACGCGACGCCGGCGCGCGCCAGCAGGCACATGTGGATCTCCAGCGCGATCTCGGCGCTGATCTTGAGGTCGCTCTCCAGGAAGGTGTCGAAGGTGTGGATGATCCCACCCTCGGTCGTGTTCTCGACGGGGACGACGCCGAAGTCGGCGCCGCCGCGCGCGACCTCCTCGAACACGCCCGGGATCGTCCCGATCGGCGTCGCGCGCGCCGACAGGCCGAACTGCTGCTTGACCGCCATGTGCGA
>Ga0111538_10006254_pt1 | contig 16148 bp, 9 predicted proteins | sample SoiMethybrSBSTD1_FD_79669 | JGI IMG/M metagenome (GOLD analysis project Ga0111538, IMG submission 79669) | Bulk soil microbial communities from a Populus tree surrounding site in Tennessee, USA - Soil MetaG P. TD hybrid SBSTD1 (version 2)... | ecosystem: Environmental > Terrestrial > Soil > Tree...
CAAAAGCTTTGGTCGGTCAGAGGCGAACCACTGTTGATCGCAGGCAACAGCAAATACAACAGCAGTCCCGCCAGGCTCGCCAGCGCAACTCGCGTGAGAAAACGGAGATCAAAGAAGGCTCGCTTTTTGATCCAGATGAGCGCCACTAGAAACGCCGGCAGAAAACCGATCAGGGCGAAGTTGCTCGTTACCCCCAGGCCGAGCACGAACGCCATGCGGTAGATCCACGCATCGCGCGTGTCCAACCGATACTTGAGGAGACAACGAATACAGTAAGCGAACAGCAACAGGTCGAGCGCTTCCACCGTGGAAATGGTGGCGTGCTCCCAAAAGCTCAACTGCAGCCCGCAAACCAGCACGGCGAAGATCGGCGGCAGCCACGCTCCCGGAATGCCCAGCAAGGCAAATTCGTTGCGTTCGAGTTGCCGCTGGTCGCGCGTGCGATCGTACGGAAGAATCGCGACCGACCGCGCGAGAATCGCCAGTGTGAGCACCGAGCAAAGCATCGAAAAGCCATTCAGCCCAATGACTTGCCACGCCGTGGGAAGCCACCGCACCGGATAAGTCAGCACAAAGTGAAGCGGGAGGTAATATGTCAGTTGCCAATCCCATCCCGCAGCGCGCGAGAGAGTCGGGAGCCCCTGGTAGCTAACCCATCGTCCAAGGGTCAGTCCGTAAAGGACCAGAAAAGCCGCCGCAAGAACCCACGGCAAAGAGCGATGCACAAACCCAAACGGGTTCACCGCGCGCTGGGGCGCCTGCGAATGTGTTGAGGGGACCGAATCAAGACTCGTTTCCATTTTCGCGCACAACAAGACAACTCAGCGGCCCGCCGAAAGAAGATCGGCTGCCGCCGGCGCACGCGCTGGTGACCCTGCGCAGCAGTCGGCCACACATTCCACGTGCTGAGTTTGAGGGAACATATCGAGCGGCGTAACCCGCACCAGTTCAAAGACACCGTCCGCGCACAAAACGTTCAAGTCTCGCGCCAGTGTCGCGGGGTGGCACGACACATAAATGACCTGTTTTGGCCGGTATTGTCGCAACAATTGCAATACTCCCGCCGGGCAACCTGTGCGGGGCGGGTCCAGTAAAATAGCTGTCTCCTCTGGCCGAAAGCGAGCCAAAATATTCGGCAAAAATTCCTCCGTCGCGCCCATGATAAATTCGCCGTTGCGGATGCCGCGATTGGCCGCGTTCTTGCGCGCCGCTTTGATCGCATGGGCGTCCAGTTCCACGCCCACAAACCATTCCACGAGCTCCGCGAGCTCAATCCCAAAGAAACCCACGCCGCAATACGCGTCCACCAGGAAGCGCACCCCGCTTTGCCTGATCCGGTCGCGGACAGTCTCCACCAGTTTCGGTAACAGAAAGAAATTGTTCTGAAAAAATGAGTGAGGCGGGACCTCCCAGCCCTCGGGGGCGATCCGCAGCGTCACTTTGATGCCGCCTTTGGGCGGCGGATTTCGGCGCACCTCCCGGATTTGCTCATTGATGGCGGGTTCGGAAATCTTGCACTCCTCGATGTCCACCACGAGGCGGTTGTCGGCCTGGATGAATCCAATGTTCAACCCCTGCTTAAACTTGTCCCATTGGCTCCGGATCATCACGCGATTCCGATAGCCGTACGGTTGCGGACACGGAACAACTGAAGCAATGACCTCGCCGCTGATCCGGCCCACTCGTTGAAACAGATCGACAATCTGCTTGTGTTTGATTTCCAACTGCCGCGGATAACTAATGTGTTGATATTGGCAACCGCCACAGGTGCCGAAGTATGGACACAAAGGCTCCACCCGGTGCGGCGATGGCCGCAACACCTTAATGAGCCGCCCGCGCGCAAACCGCTTCTTGACCTCCGTAATTTCAATTTCAACCTCCTCGTCAACGGCAACGAATGGCACGAACACGATGAACTCACCGAACTTCGCCACGCCTTCCCCGCCGAACGCGATGTCGTGGATTGTAACTGTGAGCTTCTCGCCCACTTTCGGAACTAAAACGCGCTCTTCAATCACTCCGCTAATGATCCACAAACCGCCGCCTCACTCAAAGTGAAACGCACCGCTATTTCTTTGAGTGGCAATGCGTTTTTTGTCAGAAACCCCAAAAGTGATTGCGTATTTCGCCAGTAGCAACCGCAAGAGCGATGGCCGCAACGTGCCAAATAGCGATGCGAACCGCGACGCGCTGCAGCATACCGTGTCGGCTCGCGCGAGACAAAATCCAGCCGACCAGTGGGTAGTAGAAGAATCCGACAGCGAGATCGGGGTAATCAGCTGCTCCTAAAGAATCGTAAGCCCTTTGTGCCTGTCGAACAAACATGACAATCAGCGCTTATGGACAAATGGCCCAAATAAATGCCTGCTGATAAAGCAAGCCCAGAACACAAACGGGAGCCATGAGGAATCCACCAATAAGCGGTATCTTGCTCTTCATCGGGCTGTGGCTCGACAGCGCTTCACTGGTCATATTCCATGCTACCGCTGTTTGCTCATTAAATATAGGCGAAGCAAAGCGGGATACCTACTTCAGTGACTTCAGGAAGGCGAGAAGATCGGCCAGTTCCTGGCGAGTCAGTTGTTCCTCCAGACCCTCGGGCATGATCGACACGCTCCCGGGGCGCATGGTGTCGATGTCGGAGCGGGAAATGTTCTCTTCCAGGCTCGGACCTGTGACCAGCAGAACGCTCTCCGGGGTTTCGCGTTTCACAACCCCGGAGTGTTCCTCGCCATCGCGTGTTTCAACAATCACCGGTTCGTAGGCACGCGCGAAGCTCGCGCTCGGGTAAATGATCGATTCGAGCAGGTCGCGTTCGGTCCGCACACTGCCGATGCGCGTGAGGTCAGGGCCGATTTGCCCGCCGAGGTAACCAATGGTGTGGCAAGTCGCGCACGCCGCGCGCGTGCCGTTGAAGATCGCCTGCCCGCGCCGGTGGTCGCCACCAATGAGACCACCCTGCAATTGCTCCAGCCGCGCCTTTTGGTGAGTCAAATCGACGTTGAGCACGCGCATGAGCTGCTCCCCTTGTTTCTGGACCGTCGGCGGAAATTTTGCCAGACGCGCCTTCACGGCGTCGGCGCGAAGGCCTTTCAGGCCCGAAGACCTATGGAGCGCGTCGACCAGTTTCAATCCCAGGGTCTCGTCCGTAGCGCTTTCGAAAGCGCCCGTGACGCGGGACAACTCCATCGGCCCGAGGCGGGGCAACACCTCGACCAGCTTCTCCAGTTGCGCCTGCGACAACGGCGCGCGCGCGAGCACGCTCGCCGCGGTCGTGCGCTGCGCAGGCGAGCGCGAGGAATCCACGGAGTGCAGCAGAAAATCAAAGAGGCCGTTGTCGATCTCAGGCATCGTTCCTGAAATCGCACTGATCGCGTCCAGTCGCACCTCGTCGCGTTCATCCGCGTCGCGTGCCAGGTCCAGAAGTCGTTGGTTTGCGTTCGTGAACCCGCCCTTGAGGGAGGACAACGCCCGAATCGTCGCCACGCTTTCGCGTGTCAGTTGGCCATCTTTGGAACCAAGACAGGAAGCCAGAGGCTGGCTCCAAATCTGCGGCGCTTCCCGAAGCCCCGTCTGCCGCATGGCGCGCAACGACAGCACGCGGGCTTTCACGGAAGCAGTGGAACTTCCGGCAACGCTTGCCAGTAATTCCTGGATGGCGGGATTACGCCCAAATTCGGAAAGCTGCCGTTGCAGCTCGGCGTCGTCGCTCGTGTCGTCCAGCAAGCGCTGCCGGAACACCCCGCTCAACTCAGCGCCCCATTCGGAGTGATGCCCGGCAATCCAGCGACTTGTTTCACGCAAAATCGTATCAGTCGAACTCAGGTGCGGAATAATGTCCTCGGGCTTAATCGCCGATGGGCGCATTTGGTCCAGAGCAATGAGAGCGGCGCGACGAGTGAACACGGTGCCGGCCTCGAGGCCGGCGCGGACTGCTTCAGGCGCAGCGCTCTCCATCAGCGCGAAAATCACTGAGTGTTCCAGAATGCGATCAGCAGGCCCAGGAGCCGCCGCGAGCAGCGGCGCAACTACTCCGGGAGTTTCAAGCCGGCCCAGGGCGCTCGCAGCCGGGCGCTTCAAATGAAGCGAGGGCGACTTCAGAAGAGCGACAAGGCTGTCAAGCGACGCCTTATCGCGGTGCAAACCGGCAGAATGAACCGCAACTTTCTTCACTGAAGGATCGGAATCTGAAAACGCGCCGCGCACAATTTCACGGGCCTTCGGCGTCTCGATCCGAGTGAGCGCCCATACCGCGTTGCGCCGTTTTTCCACCGACGCACCGCGAGCCAGCGCGGCAGCCAAGGCGCCCAGAGCTGCTTCACCGCGTCGGGCCAGTTCACCGATCGCGCGCTCGCGCACCGCCGGCCGCGCGTCATCAAGCAATCGTGTCAATTGGGCTGGCGCAATTTCCCGCCAATTGACCTCGAGGCCGCGCGGATCGTCTCGGGGCGTAATCGCACTGCGGCGCACGCGGTAAATCGCCCCCAGCACATCGCTCTTGGCAAGCTGGGAACTCGGACAACACAGTTTGTACCACCCGCCCGTGTCGATCACGAGCACGCTGCCGTCGGCATCCTCCAACACATCGGTGGGATGAAAGTCCGTGCTGTCGGAAACGAGGAAATCGATGTCGCGACTTTTGTAACTTGCGCCGAAGGGCTGCAGAGCATGGCGCTGGACCTTGTGAAGATTGAACTGGGTGGAGAACAGGTTCAGATGGAAGTCCGCCCCAAAATCGCGCGAATAATACATCATCAAACCGCTCGGCACAGCGGGTCCCAGGTGCGTCAGCGGCGGCAGCAAATCGCCCGTGCGCGGAATTTCGTCAACCACGTCGTGCACTTTCGGGTAAGCCGCGCCGTAAATCAGATGCACGATCGCGTCACGCCGCCCTGCTTCCGGATTCACAAAAAATGTCGTTGTGAAAAACGGCTCGCCCTCCGGCGAAAACGCAACCTCGACCGGATTGTCCATCCCGCCGCCCATCATGACCTCGAGTTGGGAACCATCCGGGCGAGCGCGGAAAATGTGCGCGGCGCGATCGTTGATCGGCGGTCGGCCCGGCCGCTCGATGTTCATTTTTTTGAACGCGCCCTTCGTCCAGTAAATCCACCCGTCAGGTCCTGCATACGGTCCGTGCACGTCATTGGCGCAACCCGTGAGAACGTCTCCTTTGAACCACTCCTCGCGTTTGTCCGCGACGCCGTCACCATCGGTGTCCTGCAACTTCCAAATCGATGGCGGCGCACCGCAATATACGGCGCCATCATGATAAAGAATGCCCTCCGGAAACATCATCTTGTCCGCGAAAACGACCTGCTTGTCGAACAGACCGTCGCCGTTGCTGTCTTCGAGCCTCAGGATGCGATGCGGTTTATCCTTGAGTTGCTTCTCCGGGGGATCGTTCACGCCGGCCGAATCGGCGACGTACAACCTTCCCTGCTCATCGAAAGCGCCCATGATTGGGCGATCTACCAGCGGCGGCCCTGCGACCAACTGCACTTCGAAACCATCGGGAATGGTGATTGTTTGAGTGCGAAATTTAAATGCCGCGGCGTTAAGCGAGAGATTAACCGCCAGAAGGCAGATCAACGAACAGGAGCAAAGTTTCATAGCAGGTGACGCCTGGCTGGCAATCATACCACGCGCTCAAAACGCGGCAAGCGCGTTAGAATCCCAGCAATCTGCCGCCCTGGTACGTGACAAAGGCAAGCAGCCAGGCCAGCGCGCCCATGTAGGCCCATTGGAACAGGGGCCATTTCCAGGAATTGGTTTCGCGGCGCACGATCGCGACGGTGCTCACGCATTGCAAGGCGAAGACGTAGAAGACCATCAGCGTAATCCCGACCAGAGTCGTGTAGACCGGACTGCCATCCGCGCGCCGCTGCGTTTTCATTACTTCCGCGAGAGTCTGCGTGCCCTCGTCCGTATCTTCCAATTTGCCGACGTTGTAAACGAGAGACATCGTGCTGACGAAGACCTCGCGCGCGGCGAATGAAGCGACGATGCCGATGCCGATCTGCCAATCAAAGCCGAGTGGCCGAATCGCAGGTTCAATGATATGGCCCAATCGGCCCGCGAAGCTGTGCTTCAATTTTACGCCGGCCTCTTCTTTGTCGATCGCGGTGATTTTCGCTTCCGCTTCCTGGGGCGAAAGCTGCTGTGCTTCGACCTGCGCGCGTTGCGTAGCATAGGTTTGTTCCAGGGTCCGGTCTTTTGGGTACGTTGCAAGGAACCAGAGCAAAACGCTGATGCCCAGGATCACCGTGCCCGCGCGCCGCAGGAAAATTTTCGACCGTTCCCACATATGCCGCACTACGACGCGGACCAGCGGCCGCTTGTAAGGAGGCAATTCCATGATCAGCAGGGGCGTCGGCCCCTTCAGCAGCGTTTTCTTGAAAAGCCACGCCATGGCGAGCGCCACAATGATCCCGAGCAAGTACATCGCAAGCATCGTCAGCCCGGAAAGTTTCAGAAAGCCGAGCACGCTCTTATTCGGAATACACGCCGCGATCAACACCGTGTACACCGGCAATCGCGCCGAGCAACTCATCAGGGGCGCGACGAGAATCGTCACCAGCCGATCCTTCGGGCTTTCGATCGTGCGCGTCGCCATGATGCCTGGGATCGCGCACGCAAAGGAGCTGAGCATGGGGATAAAGCTCTTTCCGTGAAGGCCGACTTTGCTCATCAGCCGGTCCATGAGGAATGCAGCGCGCGCCATGTAGCCGGTGTCCTCAAGCAAACCAATAAACAAAAACAGCAAACAGATTTGTGGCAGGAAAACGATCACCGCGCCCACGCCCGCGATAACGCCGTCTACGAGCAAGCTGCGGAGCGGTCCCGGCCCCAATAATGCGCCCACCAAACCGCCGACCCACTCGACGCCTTTCTCCAAGCCCTTCATGGGCAATTCGGCGAAGCTGAAAATGCTTTGGAACATCACCGTCATGATCAGCATGAAGATCAGCAGACCCCAAAATTTATGCGTAAGCACGCGATCGAGCTTGTCGCTGAGCGTATCGCCCTCGACGGCGGTTTGCGTGGTCGCCGCCTGTTGAATTGCAGAGACCCGCGCGTACCGCGCCTCGATGGCCGCGCTGGGCCAATCGACACCGCTCTTCTCAAGGCGTTCCCGCGCCTGGCGGATTTCCTCGCGAATGCGATCGGGATAGCGTCCGGCGCTCGAACTTAGAAAGCGTTCATCGCCGAGGATCAGCGCCGCCTCCAATTCAGCCCGGTACTCCGGCTCGGGAAACACCTGACCCAGGACCCCGGCCAGCGCGTCCACTTCGTGCGCATACGACTGCGGCAAATCTGCAAAGCGCCGCGGGACCGCCGGCGCGTTCAGGCCCAGCAGGATGCGCTCCCGCAACTCCCCCACTCCTTCAGCTCGGCTGGCGACCAGGGGCAGCACGGGCACGCCAAGTTCGCGTGACAGCAATTCGACATTGATGTCATGCCCATTTTCGCGCGCCACATCGATCATGTTCAGCGCGATCAGCGTCGGATAGCCCAACTCGATAACCTGGGTGGCGAAGTACAAATTGCGCTGAAGATTCGACGCATCCACGACGACCACGACGAGATCGGGAGGAGCAACATCCGGCAGGCGATGAAACAAAACGTCACGCGCGATTTGCTCGTCGAGCGATTGCGGGCTGAGGCTGTACGTGCCGGGAAGATCGAGCACCGTGATCGGGTTTTCCCGGCTCGATCCCTGAAGGCGGCCTTCTTTGCGCTCGACGGTGACGCCGGCATAGTTCCCGACCTTCGCGCGAAGCCCGGTGAGCGCATTGAACACCGTCGTCTTGCCGCAATTGGGGTTGCCGGTCAGGACCACGTTCCTGACGGTGACACTGCGAGAAGGGTTTTGCTCGGCCAGGGCAGACATCCAACTACTTTCGCGTGACCCAAATCTGTTCCGCTTCGTGTTTGCGGAGCGTGAGATGATAGCCGCGCACTTTAATTTCGACTGGATCGCCCAGAGGCGCAAACCGCACCAGTTCGACTGGCGTGCCGACCAGCAAACCCATTTCCAGGAGGCGCCCGCGGCTTTCTCCGGGAACTTTGATCTCGGAAACGGTGCCCGCGCTGCCGACTGCCAGGGAAGTCAGCGGTTGGCTCTCCTCCGGCATAGGCTACGCCGAGGTTTGAGCGTGGAGAGGTTCGACGAGGATGTTCTCCGCCAGTTCAGGGCTCAGCCCGAGGCGGGCATTGCAGACCAGGCAGATGAGGTTTGGATGGCGGCTCAGCAACTTGATGCGCTGCTGCTCGCAAAATCCCAACTCGCGAAGCCGCACCGAGATTTCCGGCGGACCATCGAGGCGCCTGATGCGAACGGCCGTGCCCGCGACCACGCGGCTCAACGGGCAGACAAACGGGTCGGCGCAGCCACCGTTTTTGGAACACGCTGTCATTGGTCCGTTCACTGAAATTGACCCTATTGTAATTGAGACTTAGTTGCAAGAAGGATATTCACGATATTTCGAAGAATCCCAGCACGCGCGCAACTCCCCCCACGCCCGTCTCCTACTCCGCGCGGAGCCGGTAATATCGGCGGTTTTCACTCGGAGTGTCCGTCAAAGTCGTTATTCCATTCGTATTTACGATCCGTGTCACGACATTCCAACTCGCCAGGTCTGGCGACGCCTGTAGTTCCACCGGATATCCAGCGTCGCTTGATATCAGCAAATGAATCCGCCCATCGAGCGTCAGTAAGACCTGCTCGATTCGCGGCGCGCTCGGCACAGTGACCGTTAATGCAGCATTCGAACTGACGGCACTGCCCTGGGCGTTGCTCACGACCACCGAGTAGTTGCCCGCCTCAGCAGTCGTCACACTGGCTCGGGTCAGTGTGCTGTTGGTGGCATTGGCCAAAGCGTTGCCGTTGAAGATCCATTGATAGGCCAATGGCGCGGTGCCCCACGCCGTCACACTCAATGCGGCGCTGCTTCCGACCCTCACCGCCTGGCTTTGCGGGTGTGCCGTGATCGTCGGCGGCGTTAAGGTCGGTTGCGTGGTAAATACAAAATCACCGGAAGTCGCAAGATTGGTCGAGCCGTCCCGCGACCGGACTCGAAAATGATAGGTGGTCTCGGGCGTCAAATTGCTGAGCGTGACTGAATGCACCGTCACCATCGCGCCGTTGGTGACGCTCAAGCCGTAAGCCGCGCTGCTGCCGTAGTCCACGATACTGTTGGCCGACTCGTCTGTGGTCCAATTGATCCGCGCCGATGTATTGGTGCGTTCCGTCACCGCCACGTGCCCAATGACCGGCGGCGTTGTACCGTTCGTCCTCAGCAACAGGTCAGCGGTTTTAACGACGCCCGCAGCCACCACCAGATTGCTGCGGGCCGAGGTCAGACCGGAAATCGAACTCACACCGTAATTGCCGGGCGGCAAGTCCACGAAACCGTAGAAGCCAGTGGCGTCCGTCAACGTCGTGCGCTGCACAACCCCCGTGACCGTTACGGTCGCTCCATCGAGCGGATTCGTGGTGCTACTCCCGTAAACAAACCCTTTGATGTGCCCGCGGGTCGGCGCGGTTTTCCATGGCATCGTTGGCGTGGGCACGCGCGTGGCATGCATTGGCTGCGCGTTGTTCTCGTACAAGCGTGACGTGTTGGTCTGTGTCAAAGCGGCCAAAAAGGTTGCGCGTGGAACCCCTTCGTCAGGCAAAACCGGCACCGCGTAGGAATAACCACACGTGCCGTCGGCCACCTGGCCAGCGCCAGTCGGAATGCGTGTATAGCGCATTTGCACCAGCGCATTTGACATCGAATTGAGATAGGTTCCCGGCCCGATGACGCAATGGCGATTGAACCTGCGATCGCGCGCAAAGGTCGCCCAATTCCGGTAATCCGTCGGATGCGTCGTTTCACGGAAATAGTTCATCGGGATATTGATGTCCAAAATCCCCTCGTCCATCCACGACCTCCAATCCTGCAACACGTTCCGATACGCGGCCGAACCGTTCGTCCACCCGAGATCGCTCGTCGGCGCAGGCGCCCAGGTAATCGTGTCGGCCGAAATCTTGACGTGTGGCTTCACGGCAATGGCGCACAGGTAGACCTTGCGCACCAGCGCCGTGACCTGGTCGCGGCGGAATTGCATCCACGCCGTATCGGTCGGCGACGGCAGGCCTGTGCGCCCGAAGCGCTGGTTGAAGCGGGCGACGGAAACCGGATGGTAACCCCACGTGTTTCCCGCGTAGCGAATGTAATCAAAATTGAAGCCATCGACGTCGTACCGCGTAATGATGTCCATCGCGACGTTGAACGTGTGGCGCTGCACTTCAGGATGCCCCGGATCGAAAGCGTAGTTCCCGCCGTCCCATTGCGCCCCGGTATTGTTCTGCGTCAGCCAGTCGCGGTGCAGATTGTAAGGATGGTTGGCCTCGGCCGGTGCGGTCGTCTGATTGTTCCAAATATTGTAGGTGACGATCCATGGGTGCACTTCGATGCGCTGCTGAAGGCCGTTCGTATCGTGCGCGCGCGTGATCAATTCCGCCAGCGAGTCCGCGATCGTCATGTCACTGGCCTCGGGTTCGTAATTGCTCGCGTAGTACGCGTCACCGCGTTTGCGGACTTCGGGAATGACCGCGTTAAAATTCCCGGCGCGCAAGTCGGCCACGAGCGTATTGATTTGCGAACTGCTTTTGATGCCGGAGTGAAAAGTATCGACCCACAACGCGCGAAATTCCGGCGGCTGGCTTTGCCCCGCGGCATCCCAGCCACACAGCAACACCATGCACCACAAGCCCACGCAGCTTGCCGCTCGCATACATCCCGTCATTTCGATTGGGTCAACCAGCTTACCAAACCACGGGCGCTTTTTCCACGGAGAAACACGGTTTTGGGAGCACATGCCAAGCCGACCCAAGCCGACCAAAAACGTCCTTTCGGACTGAAAATGGCACGCTTGCCGCTTGCTTATTCCACGCTCCTTCGGCTACTTAGGGGTTGCCCGTCTCGAAGGTGGCGCGATGGACGATTTTTCTCTTAAATGCTTCGGTGTTGGCGACGGCACTCCCTCCGCCGAACGCAATCACTCAGCCTACCTGTATCGACTGGGCACCACCACGTTGTTGGTCGATTGTGGTGAACCGGTCAGCCGCAGCTTCAAGGCGACTGGCCTCAACTACGAGACCATCGACCGCATCCTTTTATCGCACCTGCACAGCGACCACGTCGGGGGCTTGTTCATGTTGCTGCAGGGCTTCTGGCTCGAGCAACGCCGCCAGCAATTGACGATCCACCTCCCGGCCGATGCGATTCAGCCCATCAGCAATATGCTCAATGCGGCCTATCTCTTTCCCGAGGTGCTGCCTTTTCCGCTGCGCTTCGAAGCGCTCGCCGCGGGAAAGACAATCTCCATGGCGGACGTGCAGGTGACGCCATACCGCACCACGCACCTCGATTCGCTCAAGAAACATTTTCAGTCCAAATATCCCGGAGAATACGCGGCGTACTGTTTTCAGATTGCCGCGGGCAAACGGCGCATCGCGCACAGTGCCGACATTGGCGCGCCGGAAGACCTGGAACCGCTGCTTAAGCAGCCGGTCGATTTGCTGGTCTGTGAAATGGCCCACTTCGAACCCGAGGACCTGTTCGCATATCTGAAGAACAAAAAGATTGGCCAGATTTTGTTTACGCACTTAAGCCGCTGGAATTGGGAACGGCTTCCTGAAATCGAAGAGATGGCGGCGGAGATGCTGCCCGACGCGAACTTCACTTTCGCGCGCGATCAGCACACCGCGACGTTGTAAAGCATGAAGGCCGTACTCCAGCAAGTCTTCCCAATTTCTTCTTTGCGTTTGCACTTCGACTCTTAGACTCCCGCCCGCGATGTCGCAGATGTTGAAGTCCTCCGGCGCGATGGCCGTTGCCACCATGGTCAGTCGCGTCCTCGGCCTCGTCCGCGAAATTGTTTACGCCGCCTTCCTGGGGGTCGGTTGGATCGCCGACGCATTCTTCACCGCGTTCATGATTCCCAATCTCTTTCGCCGATTGCTCGGCGAAGGCGCCCTCACCGCGGCGTTCATTCCCGCTTTCAAGGAGAAGGAGAAACTCGAGGGCGAGGGGGAAATGTGGCGCGCGGCCAACGCCGTCATCTCCGGACTGCTCGTCGCCGCCGCAGCCGTGGTCGTTTTGGCCGTCATTGGCATCTCAATCGCGCTCGCGGTCGGCGTTTCAAAACCCAAGACGCTGCTGATGCTCCAACTACTGCGAGTCATGGCGCCGTATATATTGTTTGTCTGCGTGGCCGCGATCCTTATCGGCATTCTCAACGCGCGCGGACACTTTTTCATTCCCGCCTTCAGTTCGGCCCTGCTGAACCTGGTAATGATCGCATCCGTGCTGTGGCTGGCGCCCTACATGGGCTTGAGGCTTGAGCAACAGATTTTTGGCCTCGCGATCGGCGTGCTGATCGCCGGCGTCGTCCAGGCGCTGTTCCAATTGCCACTGCTGACCAAAGAAGGGTTTCGGTATCGATGGATCAGCCCATGGTCGAACGAGACCGTCCGACGCGTCGTCAAGCAAATGGTCCCGGGCACGATTGGGGTGGCTGCGTTTCAGATCAACATTGCCATCACCTACGGATTTTCATTCTGGGTCGCCGACGACATCATCTCCTCGTTCAATTATGCGGTGCGTTTAATGGAACTGCCGCAGGGCGTTTTCGGAGTTTCTCTCGCGACCTACCTCCTGCCGACGCTGTCGGGCCTGGCCGCGGAAAAGAAATATCCGGAGTTCCGCAGCACGCTCGGCCAGGGGCTCGGCTACGTATTCTTCGTGAACCTTCTCGCATCGGTGGTGTTGCTGGTCCTGGCTGAACCGACCATCCGCCTGCTGTTTGAGCGCGGGCGTTTTGATGCACAAGATACCTCGCGCGCAGCGGTCGCGCTGGTGTGGCTCGCGCCGGGTCTGGTCGCTTTTTCGATGGTGAATATTTTGGCGCGCGCGTTTTATGCGCTGGGCGATCTAAAGACGCCCATGATGATTGGCGTATTCTGCCTCGCCGTTAACGCGGTGCTGGCTATCGCGCTCGTCTGGCAATTTCGCCAGGCAGGACTCGCTGCGGCGAACAGCGCCACGTCACTCATCAACGTGGGCTTGCTGCTCTTTGCGTTGCGCAAGAAACTCGCGAAGCTTGAACTGGCGGAGTTGTGGCGGCACGTCCCCGGCCTTTTCGGCGCTGCGGTGCTCGCGGCCGCCGCGGCCTGGTGTGTCCTTCGCCCATGGACCACCCGACTGGGTTACAACACCTTCGTCCTGCAACTCGGCCAGACCGCCCTGCCGATGCTCGCGGCCACTGCCGTGTACTTCGCAGTCTCCTTTTGGTTGAAAGTCCCGTACACGCGCGACGTCCTGGCATTGTTGCGTCGCCGCCGCTGACCAGAATTCTACGGATCGAGGCGGACGCGGTAGAAGCGGTTGGAGCCGGGAGAGGGATCGGTGATGCGGGTTTCGAAATTCGTCGAGGTCGTGAAGGTCGAGAGGTCGGACCAGTTCACGAGGTCGGCGGAGCGGGAAACTGTATGGGTTCGACCAGTGCTGCCGCGGAGGGTTGCTTCGAAGGCGCCGTCGAGGAGAAGACCGGGTTGGAGAAGAGTTGGCCGCAGGAGCACGGTCAGGACAGCGTCGGAACTGATGATCCCGGGAGTGGCGTTGAGGGCATTGGTGACGGCGACATTGTAGATTCCGGCGTGGCTGAGCTGCGCGTTGGTGATGCTAAAAGTGGGATCGTTGATGCGGTTGGCCACAGTGAGGCCGTTTCTGCGCCACCGAAAACCAAGCGGCGGAGTGCCGGAGACGCCGACTGAGAAAGTGGCACTCTGGCCCTGGAGAACGGTGGTGGAGATCGGTTGCGCGGTGAACGCCGGCGGCGAAGGAACGACGCGGGTCACGACGAGTTGCGCAGTGTCACTGGCGACCCCGCCAGCGGGCCCGGTCACGATCACGCTGTAATCGCCGGTATCGCTTAGCGCGACCGCAGGCAACGTCAAGGTTGCGTTCGTCGCGCCGGCAATTGGCAGTGCGTCCAGGCGCCACTGGTACGTGAGGGCAGTCCCGGAGGCAGCGACGTTCAAGACAACAGTGCTGCCTTCGTTTGTTTGCAAGCCCTCGGGATGAGCGGTGATCACGGGCAGCGCGCCGAGGGTGATTCGAGCGACCTGGCTCGTGACTGCGCCAAAGGCATTGGTGACGATAGCGAAGTAGTCGCCGGAATTCTCAGGCTGCACACTTGCGAATTCAAGGACGGCATTGGTTTGGCCGGTGAGCGTAGATCCATTGAAGAACCATCGGTAGCCAAGCGGCGGACGACCGCAAGCGCCCACGTGAAGTAATGCCGTCGAGCCCTCGACCACGACCCGGCCAAGCGGTTGGTGAACGATGTAAGGCACATCGACGGGGTCGTCCTCTTCAACGGGACCGGGCGCGGAATTGACCGCGCCGGTCCCGGTTCGGAACTGCTCGACGGTAGCGGGATCGTCGACACCGAAGGTGGGACGCTGGAGTGCGACAAAGGCCGGCCCGATGCACGACGCGAGGCCGTAGGAGCGCGCGAATGGCAATGGGCCGTATGTGGCGACGGCGCGCGCGCCGGAGAGATTTCCAGCGGCGTCGGCCTCGGAAAGCCACACTTCGCCGACACTGCCCGACCATACGATCGGAGCGTTGGTGTTGCCGGCCGCGAAGTCCGCGGCGTAGAAAACTTTGAAGCCGCCCGCAGGAACGATCGTGCCGCGCGGGATGAGATATTTTTGCGGCACGCCGGCCGAGTCGCTGAGCCACCAATGACTGATATCGATGGCTTGCGAAGTGGAATTGTATAACTCAACGGCCTGTTCGGTGGAGCCGGTCGGGTTCACGAGCAGCTCATTGATGACCACATTTCGGAGAGGGATGTGATTCGCGCTGGCCGGAGTCGGCGGGAGTTCGACGATGCGCGACGCGCCGTCGGGGATGCGTCCTTGAGAGGTATTGAAGCGAGACGCGCCGAAGTCGACGGAGTCGATGAGTTGGAGATTGGAATCGTAAAGGCGAATGGTTTCGCCGAGTTCGTGAAGGCGAAAGTTGACGTGGTCGCGGCCCGAGGACGGATCGCTGTCGGCGAAGAAGCGGACCCACGAATTCGGGGCGATAAACGAGAGCGGAGCGATGACGTAATTGGTGAGACCGAAGATCGAGGGATCATCGGTGAGGTAGAGGCCGGAAAGAGAGACCGGCGATGAACTCGAATTGTACAACTCGAACCAACCTTCATCGACAGGATCGAGAGCCAGCCATTCGTTGATGCGGAGCGCGGCGGGCGAACCGAGAGGGGCCGGAGGCGAATTCGTTGCCGCGGGAGTCGGAGTGGCTTGCAATTGCCACGTCGTCCCGCTGCGGCCAATGGAGTAATTGTCGGGTTGAAAGCCGAACTCGACGCGATCAACGGGCTGGCCGTCGGGGTTGAACAAATAAACGGCGCCGCTTTGCGCATCGATGCCGTGACCGGTATTCAACTCGCTTTCTACAACCATTGAGGCCGGGCGCGCGCTGGTGCACCACACGATAAGATAACCCTGTGCGGGAATCGTAACCCCGGCGGGGAAAACCCATTGGTTTGTTTGCGCGACGTCAATACTAAGGCGCATGCCGGAGAGATCGAAGGTAGTGTCGAGGGGATTGTGAAGCTCGACCCAGTCCGCGGCGAGGCCGTTGCTCAAAGTGACCACGCCGAGATTGCGCGCCATGACTTCGTTGAGGCGCGGGCCGGTGTACATGCTGAGAAAATTGGCCGCGCCCGGAGTTGCGCTCGCGGGAAAGCTCTGGATGTTGCCTGCGCCATTGGGCAGGCGGCCCTCGGATACGCCTTCGAGTTGAGGGCCGTAAGTGACGCGATCGCGCAACACGCCCGCCTGGTCGTAGAGGACGATGTCACCGCCGGCGGCGGAAAGTTTGAAGTCGAGGTGAGCGGCGCCCGGCAATTCATCGGCGAAGAGTTGTGCGTAGCCACCGGGCGGCAGGTAGGACAGCGACGCCATTTGAAAGAGCGCGCCGCCCGAACCGAGGTAAAGGCCGCGCAGAGAAACGGGACCTGCGAACTGGTTGTAGAGTTCGAGCCAGTCGCTGCCTCCGGGCGAAGCGTTGGCAAGC
>Ga0111538_10006257_pt1 | contig 16146 bp, 15 predicted proteins | sample SoiMethybrSBSTD1_FD_79669 | JGI IMG/M metagenome (GOLD analysis project Ga0111538, IMG submission 79669) | Bulk soil microbial communities from a Populus tree surrounding site in Tennessee, USA - Soil MetaG P. TD hybrid SBSTD1 (version 2)... | ecosystem: Environmental > Terrestrial > Soil >...
ACACCGGTATTTGTTGCAGCAGCGCTTCGTCGTGGCGCGGCGGCGACACTCGGCAGCAACACGTGCGCGTTGCCTCAACCGGTAAGCTTCTCGATCTCTTCGAGAATCGCCTTGCCCATCTCGGCGGTGCCGACCTTGCGCATGTTCGGCTGCATGATATCGGTCGTGCGATAGCCACGCGACAGGGCGCCGGCAATTGCCTTGTCGATAACGTCGGCTTCCTTGGCAAGGCCATAGGAATAACGCAGAGCCATGCCGTAGCTGGCGATGGCCGCGATCGGATTTGCCAGGCCCTTGCCGGCGATGTCGGGGGCCGAGCCGTGCACCGGCTCGTAGAGCGCCTTGCGCTTGCCGGTCTTGGCATCCGGCGCACCGAGGGAGGCAGACGGCAGCATGCCGATGGACCCCGTCAGCATCGCGGCCTCGTCCGACAGCATGTCGCCGAACAGGTTGTCGCAGACGATGACGTCGAACTGCTTGGGATTGCGCACCAGCTGCATCGCGCAGGCGTCGGCGAGGATGTGGTGCAGCTCGACGTCCTTGGCCTCGCGTGCGTGCGTGGCGGTGACGACCTCGTTCCACAGCACGCCGGTCTTCATGACGTTGCGCTTCTCGGCCGAGTGCACCTTGTTCTTGCGCTTGCGCGCGAGGTCGAAGGCGACGCGGGCAATGCGCTCGATCTCGTGCGTGGTGTAGACGGTGGTGTCGACGGCGCGCTTCTCGCCGTTCTCCAGCGTGACGATCTCCTTGGGCTCGCCGAAATAGGTGCCACCCGTCAGCTCGCGCAGGATGAGAATGTCCAGCCCCTCGACGTGCTCGCGTCTCAGGCTCGAGGCTTCCGCCAGCGCCGAATAGCAGATGGCGGGGCGCAGGTTGGCGAAGAGGTCGAGGTCCTTGCGCAGGCGCAGCAGGCCGGCCTCCGGCCTCAGATGATAGGCGACCTTGTCCCACTTCGGCCCACCGACAGAGCCGAAGACGATGGCGTCGGCCTTGCTCGCCTTGGCGAGGGTCTCGTCGGTGAGGGGGGTGCCATGCGCGTCGATGGAGGCGCCGCCGACCAGAGCGGTGTCGGTCTCGAACTTCGTGCGGCTCTTCTTATTGAAGAAAGCGACGATGCGCTCCACCTCGGCCATCACCTCCGGCCCGATGCCGTCGCCGGGAAGGAGCAGGAGGGAGTGGGTGGTCATTGGGGCTTTCTCCAGCACGTGCGCTTGCTTTTCGGCGCCATTGCTAGCTTGCGCACCCCCTCGGACGCAAGGGCGCGTGCCCCGGAGGGGTCTCCAAGCAATGCGGCGATTGCTGCCGCAGCGGCTTCTCGCCTAAGAGTCTTGTACCGAGGGTCGTCGCTTGGGGGCGAGGGGCATGGGGTTGCAGGTGCAGAGCCTGATCGGGCTCGCCGCCATTCCGCTGCTGGCATGGGCGCTCTCGGAGCGGCGCGGCGCCATGCCCCCGGCGCGGCTCGCGCGCATCCTCCTTGCGGGCGTCGGCCTGCAGGTGCTGATCGCCGGCGTGATGCTGAACGTGCCGGCCTCGCGTACCGCCTTCGACTGGGCCGGCAGCCTGGTCGCCGCGCTGCAGTCGGCCACCAACACCGGCATGCGCCTGGTGTTCGGATACCTGGCCGGCGGGCCGACGCCCTTCGAGGTGGTGCGGCCGGAGACCAGCTTCATCCTGGCATTCCAGGCGCTGCCGCTGATCCTCGTCATCAGCGCCCTGTCGAAGCTGCTCTATCACTGGGGCGTCCTGCAGAAGATCGTCGCCGGCATCGGCTGGGTGCTGCAGCGCTCGCTGGGCGTCACGGGGCCGGTCGGCACCTCGGCCGCCGCCAATGTGTTCGTCGGCATGGTGGAGGCACCGCTGCTGGTGCGGCCGTACCTCGCCGCCATGAGCCGCAGCGGCCTGTTCGCGACGATGACGGTCGGCATGGCCGGCGTCGCGGGCACCGTGCTGGCGCTCTATGCCACCCTCCTCGAGCCGCTGCTGCCGGGCGCCGCGGGGCATCTGATCGTCGCCTCCGTCATCAGCGTACCGGCGGGGCTGATGCTGGCCGAGCTGATGGTTCCGGACAGCACCCCGACTGCCGCCGAGGCGGAGCCCGCCAGGATCGTCATCGAGGACGCGCCGCACACCAGTATGGACGCGATCGCCCAGGGCACGCGCGAGGGCATCGATCTCCTGGTCAACGTGACGGCCATGCTGATCGTGGCGGTCGCCCTGGTGGCGCTCGCGAATAGCCTGCTCGGCCTGATGGCGTCACCATTGGGTATGACGCTCACGATCGAGGGCATCCTGGGCTGGCTTTTCGCGCCGCTCGCCTGGCTCGTCGGAATCCCGTGGGCGGAGTGCGCCAGGGCCGGTTCGCTGCTCGGCGTCAAGACGGTGCTGAACGAGCTCATCGCCTACCTACAGCTGAGCCAGGTCCCGGCAGGTGCCTTATCGGAGCGCTCGCGGCTGATCATGACCTACGCGCTGTGCGGATTTGCAAACCTGGGCAGTCTCGGCATCATGATCGGCGGCATGGTGGCAATGGTGCCGTCGCGCCGCGCCGAGATCGTGAGCCTCGGAGCCAAGACGATCATCTCGGGCACGCTCGCAACCTTGATGACCGCGGCCGTGGTCGGCGCGATGACGCCCGGATGACGCACGGTCATAGGCCGGATGCGCGCATCGCGGCGAACACGATGCCCTGGGCGGCTAGTGCCAACGCCGATGCGAGCATGAACGACAGTGCGAGCCCGATGCTGGGCATGGTCAGGCCAATGACGAGAAAGAATCCCACGAACACGATCAGCGAGAGCGTCATTCCCCGCAGAAGCCGGCGAAGCGCCTCGACTCCCCACTGATGGTGGGTGAAGGCGCTGACCACCGTGACTATCGTCGGATAGGTGGAGACGATGCCGGAGAGCTGCGGGCCCAGGAGGTCGGCGGTAAACAGGATCACGGCGATGAGGGCGAGCGCAGAGAGCATGCGCGCGGGGATGTCCCACCACGGAAGGGCTTGCATCGCGAAGGGCGTGCGGGGAGACGGCAGCAAGAGATAGGCGACAACCAGGCTGACGAGCGCCAGCGCCGCCGCGCTCGGCAAGTCGAGCACGACCTCCCGCAGGACGAGCGCAGCTCCTCCGAACGCGACAGCACCCGCGGCGACACAACCAGGCCAGCGCAGGAACGAGGCGGCGGCGGCGTAGGTGAGGATGAAGATCGCCACGCAGATCACGCCCAGCTCGATGCCGACGCAGGCCGCCACCGCGAAATCGATGCCCTTGTCGAGCGCCAGGAAATACAGCACCGGCCCCGTCATCCACGGCAGGCCGACGAGCACGCCTCCGATGGTGGGGCCGACCCGGCGTGCCACGAGCGAGATCACGGCCACCAGCACAGGCGGCAAGGCGAGCTTGAGAAGCAGGAGCATCACGAGCCTTGTGGTATCGCGGTTCGCGCTGCCGGGACTCCCCTCCCCTTGCGGGGAGGGGTCGGGAGACCAAAACACTGCGGGACTTCACCCCACCCCTGTCCCTCCCCGTCATGTCGAAGACATGCCTCCGGCATGGGGGAGGGGAAGAGCGTGCGGCATGCGCCGCTGGACACTGCATCAACCCTTGAAGATATCGCGGTATTGCGCCGTCAGGGCCGCCTTCTGGACCTTGCCCATGGCATTGCGCGGCAGCTCCTTGGCTGAGAACACGCGCTTGGGCAGCTTGAATTTGGCGAGACGCTTGCCGAGCAGACCGAGGACTTCGCTCTCGCTCGGCAGCTCCTTGCCGGGCAGCGGCGCGAGGACGGCGACGATGCCCTCGCCGAAGTCGGGATGCGGAACGCCGACGACAGCCGACTCGTCGACGCCCGGAAGCGCATTGAGCTCTTCCTCGATCTCCTTGGGATAGACGTTGAAGCCGCCGGTGATGATCAGGTCCTTGGCGCGCCCGACGATGGTGACGCGCCCGTCTTCGGACATGATGGCGAGGTCGCCGGACACAAAGTAGCCGTCCGCGCGAAACTCCTCCCTGGTCTTTTCCGGATTGCGCCAATAACCCTTGAACACATTGGGGCCCTTGACCTCGAGCACGCCGATCTCTCCCGGCGCCACGGGCTTCCCGCCTTCGCCGGCGATGCGCACGGAAATTTCGGGCAGCGCGTAGCCGACGGTGCCCGGGACACGTTCGCCATCCATCCACGGGTTGGACGTGATCATGCCGGCTTCCGTCATGCCGTAGCGCTCGAGGATGCGGTGGCCGGTGCGCTTGGTGAACTGCTCGTGCGTCTCGGCGAGCAGGGGCGCCGAACCGGAGATGACGAGGCGGAGCCTGCTGCACTGAGCCTTGCCGAACGCGTCGGTAGCAAGCAGCCGCGTGTAGAAGGTCGGCACGCCCATGATGACGGTAGCGCGCGGCAGCAGGCGCAGGACCTCGTCGAGGTCGAACTTCGGCAGCCACAGCATGCGCGATGCGTTGAGCAGGGCCGTATGCAGGGCGACGAACAGGCCGTGCACGTGGAAGATCGGCAGGGCGTGCAGAAGCACGTCGCCGGGCTGGAACCCCCAGTAGCTGTGCAGCGTCACCGCGTTGGAGTGGATGTTGCGGTGGGTGATCATGGCGCCCTTTGAGCGGCCGGTCGTACCGGACGTGTAGATCAGCGAGGCAAGGTCGTCCGGCTCGCGCATGGCTGTCTCGCGCAAGGGTGCTTGCTGCGCGGCCAGCTCCATGAACGATCCGCTGCCTTCGGAGGCCATCGTTAGCAGGGAGCGGACTTTGCTGGCCGAGGCGGCTGGCCCGATCTCGGCGATGCGTTTGGCGGAAGCGACGATCACGGACGGCTGGGCATCGCCGATGAAGTATTCGAGCTCCGCCGGCGTGTAGGCGGAATTGAGCGGGTTGAACGCCGCACCCACCTTCAAGGTCGCCAGATAGAGAAAGACGTTGGCGAGTGACTTGTCGACCTGCGCCATTACGCGGTCGCCGGGGGCGACGCCCAGCGACTTCAAAGCGGCCGCCGCGCGCGCCACCTCATCGAGCAGCTGCGCGTAGGTCGTAATCGTGCCGTCCGCCGTCTCGAAGGCCGGCGCGTCCCCGGCAGCGCGCATCTTCTCCTCGAGGCGGGCGACGAAATTTGCGTTGTTGGCCATCTTGCAGGTGTTCCCGAAGGCGGGTTTTGCGAGCGGGACGCGGGGGAAGCCCGGTCGACGTCGTTCGCGCTGTTGCGGACCGCAGTCCGATGGTTACAACGTGGCGTTGCAAGGCACAATTCCCGGGACCAGCAGGAAAGGGACCTGTGTCGAGCGACCGATAAGCCTGGCGGTCTAAGGCTGACACCCGCAACCGGCGGTCCTATCTGGCCTTGTGCCCGGTATCTGTCCGTCCGACGGCTCCGGGAGGTGGCTCGATCACCGCGTCGCATCGAACCGCCAGCCGTAAAGCCAGTCGTAGCCCGACATGAGACGGGCACCCGGCACCAGACGCAACGCTGCATTGCGCGCCCAGGCGAACGCCGGACCCATCTGATAGACGCGGCCATTGCGCCGGCTCGCCGCCTGCACTCGTGCGGCGCGTTCCCGGCGCTGGCGTTCGTAGGCGAGAAAAGCCGTTGCCTCCTCTCCGGGATGATGCTCGAGGCAGTCGGCAAGCACGACGGCATCCTCGAGGGCCAGCACTCCCCCCTGCGCGAGATGGGGCAGCATCGGGTGCGCGGCATCGCCGAGCAGCGTGATCCGTCCGGCTGACCATCTGGGCAGCGGGGCTAGGCGATGGAGCGCCCACTTGCGCCAGGAGCGCGCGCCAGCCAGAGGTTCGATCAGGCTTGCGTGAAAGCCGCCGACGCGGCCCATGAGGGCGGTGCGGTCGGCCTCGGCCGCCCAATCCCGCCCCTCCCAGGCCTCCACTGCGATCACCACGACGGCGACCTCTGTGCCGCCGCGCACCGGATAGTGGACGATATTGGCGCCGGGGCTGAGCCACAGTCCGACGCTGGGGAAAGCGAGACGGCCCGCGTCCGCAGCAGGGATGACCGTGCGCGTAGCCGTCGAGCCGACGAACTGCGGAGCAATCGCGGGACAGATCGTGCTGCGCACGCCCGACCACAGCCCGTCCGCGCCGACGAGGGCGCGGCCCGCGACCCGATCTCCGGTCGCACTCGCGATCTCCACGCCGGAACCTTCGTCCGCGAGATCGGTGACAGCGAAGCCGGTGCGCAGCGAGACTGCCGACTGCTTGCCCGCGGCAGTCAGGAGTGCCGCGTGCAGGTCGCCCCTGTGCACGGCCCAATAGGGCGCACCATGCCGGTCGGCGATCCATCGTCCGAGCGGCAGCGTCGCGAGGAGGCGCGATGTGCCGCCGTCGCGGACCTCCAGCGCCTCCGGCTCGCCCGCTTTCGGATGGAGGGTATCGGCCACACCCAGATGCTGCAGGGCACGCACGCCGTTGGGTCCGAGCTGAATGCCGGCCCCTTCAGCGGCAAACTCGTGGCGCGCTTCGAGAACGATGGAACGGCATCCGCGTCCGGCAAGCGCCAGCGAGAGCGCCAGGCCGCCGATGCCGCCGCCGGCGATCAGAATCGGCGCGAGCTCGGCCATCGACACCTGCCGCGGGGCTCAGCCGGCCGCCGGCTCCGAGATCACCAGGCAACCTTTTGGCTCGGTCTCGTCCGCCCGCAGCTGCGGATCGTAGACGAAGAGCGTCGAGCAGTAGGGACATAGAATCTGGTTGTCGGCGCCCATGTCCAGATAGACGTGCGGGTGATCGTGCGGCGGGCGTGCACCCATGCATTGGAACTCTTTGGCGCCGATCGATATCTTCTCGACGCCAAGATCGTTCGCGAAGTGCGGGGTGAGCGATGCAGCCATGGTGTGCCTGAGGGTGAAACGGGGCGGTCGGCGGGACGATAGCCCCTGACCGTCGAAGATGATAGGGGTGGTCGGCGTCGCAGCGCCCCGTCGCGCCCTTCGCGCCCCTGCCGCTTGCAAACGAGGAGCCAGGTGCAGACGTTCAACTCCGACGGCATCCGCCTGGCGTTTCTCGACGAGGGGACGGGCGAGCCCGTGATGTTGATTCACGGCTTCGCCTCCAGCATCAGGCACAACTGGGTCGATCCCGGCTGGACCCAGCTTCTCACCGGCAAGGGCTTTCGCGTCATTGCCATTGACAACCGCGGGCATGGCGAGAGCGAGAAGCTCTACGACCGCGAACTCTATGCCGCACCGCTGATGGCCGAGGACGCCCGCCGCCTGCTGGATCATCTCTCCATCCCGCGCGCCGACGTGATGGGTTACTCCATGGGCGCGCGCATCACCGCCTTCCTGGCGCTGGCGCATCCCGATCGCGTGCGCAGCGCCGTCTTCGGCGGTCTCGGCGGCAACATGATCCGACCGATGGCCGGAACGGGCCCGATCGCCCATGCCCTGGAGGCCAGCTCGATCGACGACGTGAAGAATGCGACTGCGCGCACGTTCCGCGCCTTCGCCGAGAGGACCGGCAGCGATCTGAAGGCGCTGGCGGCTTGCATCCGCGGCTCCCGAGACCCCATCACGCGCGAGATGGTGGCAGGCATCACCTGCCCCGTGCTGGTTGCGACCGGAACCGAGGATGTGATCGGCGGCGCCGCAGACGAACTGGCCGCGCTCATTCCGGGCGCGGAGGCGCTACCGATCCCCCGGCGCGATCACATGCTGGCGGTCGGCGATCGCGTCTACAAGGAGGGGGTGCTGGCGTTCCTGCAGCGCCGGCCATAGGGCCGCCGGACGCATCCCCGAACGTCGGATCCAGGGATGGATCAAATCGGGCTGCGGCATGCTGTGGCCGGTGAGGCCAGTTCGATCTGAGCCGCCAAATCCCAAGGCGCGCGATAGCTCCCGCAGGCTGTCGGCGAGGGACCCAAAGGACAAACGCGGGGAATGTCGCGGGTCCCGCCGACCGCAAAATGCGGGAGCTACGTACGCATTACTCTTACGCTTACATACCCAGGGACGGGCACCTGAACGGTAGCTTTCTGCACAGCCCAAGTCACAACAATTTGGGGGGCTCCGGTTGGAATCTTGTGGATAAGTAGCTGGTAAATCCGGAGCGCCGAAGCGCGATTCGGGAAGTTTGGAGCGGGGCGCGCCCCCGTGCGAGATTGTCGGCATGACCGGTTTGTTCTTGAAATCGCTGCGCTTCACAGTGGCGGCAGTCGTTTCTGTCGCGTGGCTCGGCCTTGCTCCGGCGTGTGCGCAAACGCCTGTCGACCTCGAGCTGGTGCTGGCTGTCGACGTGTCCCTGTCGATGGACCTCGACGAGCAGCGGCTGCAGCGCGACGGCTACATCGCGGCCTTTCGCGACCCGGAGGTGCATAAGGCGATCCTGTCCGGTCCTCATGGCCGCATCGCCGTGACCTACATGGAATGGGCGGGGCCGCCCACCCAGCAGGTCGTCATCCCCTGGACGACGGTCGACACCGTCGAAGCCGCCAATGCTCTCGCCGACAAGCTGGAGAGACTACCAATATCGCGGGCGCGCATGACGTCCATCTCGGCCGCGCTGCAGTTCTCGGGCCGCCTGTTCGAAGTCAGCGGGGTCAAGGGCATCCGCCGCGTCATCGACGTCTCGGGAGACGGCCCCAACAATGCCGGCGATCCCGTCGTGCCGGTCCGGGACAGGCTCGTTGCCGAAGGCATTGTCATCAACGGGCTGCCCGTCATGCTCAAGCTGGCATCAGGCTTCTTCGATCTCGCCGACCTCGACCGCTACTATACGGACTGCGTCATCGGTGGCGCTGGAGCCTTCATGATCCCGATCAGGGAGCGCTCCGAGTTCCGGACGGCGACGCGGCGCAAGCTGCTCCTCGAGATCTCCAGGGCGGAGCCGCCGCCCCGCCTGATCCGCGTGCAGGCGCGCACACCGGAACAGCAGAGCAACTGCCTGGTCGGCGAGGAGCAATGGCGCCGCTACATGGATGGCCGCTTCCCGAACTGAACGGGCCACACGTCCGGCAGGCGGGTCGCGATCCAGCGGGCAATCGCGGCGTTGACGGCGGCCGGCTGCTCCTGCGCCATCCAATGCCCGGACGGCACGACGACCTCGGTCAGGTCTGCGCAGTCGGCGCGCATGGGATCGGCGAGGCGCGATCGCATCGTCTCGCAGGTGTAGTCGTAGGCGCCATGCAGGAAAAGTACGGGCATGACGAGCTTGCCGCCCTCGCGCGCCTGCTTGGCGTACTCCAGATTGCACGTGTGATTCATGTACCAGGAGTCCGGCCCGAAGAAGCCGTTGGCCTGGAGGGAAGCGACATACTTCGCGAGGTCCTCATCGCTCAGCACGTCGCGATCGATCGGCAGAGGCGGGGCCTTGCCCACGCCGCCGAACCATCCGCCGTCCCGACGCACGCGCGCGGTGCGTGACGGCTTGCCCGCCGCATCCGGGTTGCCCTTGCGGAAGAGCGCCTTCACCGTGCTCGCGACATCGGCCTCGAAGGCGGTCCGCGCAGTCTCGAAGCTCTCCTCGTAGAAGAGCTGGTAGTCCCACTGCCCGGCGGGAAACTGATCCTCCGGATAGGTCGAGCGGTCGACCAGGGGAAGAAAGCTCGGCGGGCAGAAGCCCTTTGCCAAATAGGGCACGCAAAGATTGGCCGCGCCGAAGCACACTTCGGGATGGTGGCTCGCAAGACTCCACACAACGGGGCTGCCCCAGTCATGCCCGACCCAGACCGCCTTGCTGCGGCCGACTGCTCCCAGAAGCTCGATCATGTCGGCAACCGAGTGTTGGAGCGCATAGTCCTCGTGCCGGGTGTAGATGCTCGATCGTCCGTATCCGCGCATGTCCGGCGCCACGGCCCTGAAGCCGAGGGAGGCGAAGCATGGGAGCTGGTGGCGCCAGCTCACGGAAAGTTCCGGCCAGCCGTGCACGAACACGATCAGGGGCCCATCCTGCGGGCCGCAGGCGAGATAGAACGTTGTATGTCTGCTCGACTTGGCAACATGCTCGGTCACGGGAAACATCGACACTGGCGACCCTCCTGTTCGGAGCCATCGGCACGCGGAGAATCCCCCGAGGTAGCGCGTGGATCCGCAAACCCGCCGCAAATATAGCGCAAGGTGCGACTCGGGGTGGGGTGGTTAACGCAACCTTAAGAGCGCTGCTGCATCCTTCTCCCCCATGTGTCAGTCCCGCGTCTACCTCGCCCTCGCGCTGGTGCCGTTCGCGCTCGCTCTTTGGGCCTGCAGCAGTGCGCCCCAGTTCGCTGCCAAGGAGGAGCCCTGGCGCGCGGAGGAGGAGCGGGCCTGCCTCGCGTCCGGCACTGTGCGCGAGAGCAACTTCATCGCCGCGCGCACCTCCCTCGGCGGTCCAAGCGTCTGCGGAGCGATCCGCCCCTTCGCAGTCACGGCCGCCATGCACGGCTGGGTGCAGCTCAAGCCGCATGCGCTTCTACGCTGCCAGATGGTGCCGGCGATCGACCGCTGGGTCGAGAGGGTCGTGGTGCCGGCGGCACGCCATCATTTCGGCGCCGCAGTCGTCGAACTTAGGGTGGCCGCGTCCTACTCCTGCCGGCCCATGAACCACATCGACGGCGCGCGCCTCTCAGAGCACGGCCACGCCAACGCGCTCGACGTCGCCGGCTTCGTGCTCGCCGACGGTCGGACGATCGCGGTCAAGAGCGGGTGGCGGGGCCCCGTTGCTGAGCGGAGCTTCTTGCACGACGTGCACCGCGGCGCCTGCGGCGTCTTCACCACGGTGCTCGGCCCCGACTACGACGCCAATCACCACGACCACTTCCACCTCGACCTCGCCCGCCACGGCCGGGATGGCGACGGCCACATCTGCAAATAGCCGCAACGTCGCGCGGTACCCTCGCCCGCGTTTGCGCCCGCGGACGCCACACCGTTGCATGCCCGCCATACCGTGTCGGCTCGCGCTCGACAAATCGGGGCGCGCCACGTAGCGGTAGGCCATGGCTGAGGGGGCGGACAAGGGCAAAGCGCAGGCAGGGGCGGCACCGCCGCCCGCGCGGGCCATCGCCATCCTCGCGATTGCAGCTTTCGCCAGCGCCGCCAACCTGCGCATCTGCGACCCGCTGCTCCCACAGATCGCCGGCGAACTCGGCGTCACCGTCGGCACCGCGGCTTTGATGGTGACGGCCTTCGCCCTTGCCTACGGCCTGTCGCAAGTGGCAGTCGGGCCGCTCGGGGATGCCCGCGGCAAGCTGCTGATGGTGGTGCTGGGCTCGGTGTGGGCCGGTATCGCCAGCATCGCCTCGGCCGGCGCGCCGAGCATCGGACCGCTGACTGTTGCTCGCTTCGTCGCCGGCATCGGCGCCGCGGCCGTCGTCCCCGTCGCCCTGGCGTGGCTCGGCGACGTTGTCCCCTATGAGCGAAGACAGCCGGTGCTGGCGCGCTTCATCTCCGGGCAGATCCTCGGCATCGTGTTCGGCCAAGCGGCCGGCGGGTTGCTTGGCGAATTGATCGGCTGGCGCGGTGCGCTCGCCTTGCTGGGCCTGGTGCATATCGCGGCCGGCCTGCTCCTGTACGCGGAGATGCGCCGCTTGAAGGTAGGCGTGCCCGTTCCCGGCCGCGCCCGCTGGCGCCGGTCGGCAAAGCAGTCCTGGGTCATGCTGCAGGACCGCTGGGTACGCATCGTGCTGATCACGGTATTCATCGAAGGCCTCGCCATGTTCGGGGCCTTGGCCTACGTCGGCGCCGACCTGCACCAGCGCTTCGGGCTCAATCTCGGCACGGTGGGCGCACTGCTCGCGTCCTTCGGCGCGGGTGCGCTGGCCTATTCCTTCACCGCCGGCAGGATGGTGGCCCGGCTTGGGCAGCCCGGCCTCACCGCCTACGGCGCGATGGCGCTCGCCGGCGGCTACGTCGTGATCGCGCTCATGCCCTGGGCGTGGCTCGCCGCGCCCGCCATCGCCTTCGTCGGCCTCGGCTACTACATGATCCACAATACGCTGCAGACCAACGCTACGCAGATGGCCCCCGAGGCGCGCGGACTTGCCCTATCGATCTTCGCCTTCACCTTGTTCTGCGCGCAGTCGATCGGCGTCGCGGTTGCGGCACCGGTGATGGACTGGTTCGGCGGACGACCGATCTTTTTGATCGCAGCCGCCATCATCGTGGCCATCGCCTGCTGGTTCCGACGCGAGCTGCTGAAGAAGCCGGCCTGAGCCCGGCACGCCGCAGATACAAATTCTATACCCATCGGCGCTGCGCCGCAGGCGGTTATGGATCGTCGAGCCCGCTAAGGGCGCCAGCCGTTCGATGCCCGCGCTGCCGGCCGCCGAGACGCCCCCGGCCACCGGTACAGTTAGTGGACTGGAGGCTCGTCCGCACCGCGGAGGATAATGGGCGCTCTTCATCATTCATTTGCAGGAGCAAGGAGGAGAGAATGTCTAACCTCGATTCCGCGACACTTGGCGATCTGGGCTCCGCGCTCCCCCATCTGGCGGCCGAAGCGAAGACTCGCGCCCTCGAGTTCGAGAAAGCGCGCAAGCTCGCCCCGGATTTCGCCGACAAGCTCAAACGCGCCGGCGCGTTCAAAGTCCTGGTTCCGGGCGATGCCGGCGGGCTCGGGGGCTCGCTCGGACGATTGCTGGATATCGGCATGACGCTCGCAGAGGCCGACGCGTCGACGGGCTGGGTGACGGCGCATGCCAACATCTGTGCGGGCTTGATCTACGCTTCGGCGGATCCCCGGCTCCGCGACGAATTCTTCTCCGACCCCGGCGCCTGCGCAGCCTGGAGCAATCTTCCGCGCCTGCAGATCGCAGAGCAGCCGGATGGCCTGCGCATCACAGGCAGCTGGAGCTTCGAGACGGGCTGCACGGCTGCCACGTTCGTGGGCGGCATGGTGAGCTTGCCCCCCGGCGCAGACGGCAAGCCTCGGGTCGTGGCCGTACTTGCCCCGGTCCGAGAGGCGGTGATCGAGGAAACGTGGGACCCTGTGGGCCTCGCGGGCACAGGGAGCCATGACGTGCACTTCCGCGATGTCTTCGTGCCCTGGCATCGCACCTTTGCCTGGCCTGCCGGCCGCCCACGCACGGGCTACCCGACCTCGGTATTCGTCGGCGGCGCCTGGTTCATCGCGATCTGCGCCGCTGCGACGCACCTGGGGCTGGCACGCCGCGCGCTCGACGAGGCGCGCAACGAGTTGCGCAACAAGAAGGAGCGCTTCACAGAGCGTCCCCTGCTCGAGAACCCGGCAACGCAGCGCAGCCTGGAGGCGGCAGAAGGGCTTTGGTTCGCCTGCCGCGCAGGACTGCGCGAAGCGCTGGACACGATCTGGCAAGCAGCCTTGCAAGGCGAGCCCGCCACGGCCGACATGCGCGTCAGCGCTCGCGTCGCCGCGGTCACGGCGACGCACCGGGGGGCGGAGATCGTCCGCGCCGCCTACGATATCGCCGGCGCGGGCGCCGTACGCCGCGCGGGCGTGCTGCAGCGACTCATGCGGGACGCGAGCTGCCTGACACATCACATTTCGGTAAATCAACACTCCTACGAGGTCACCGGGCGCGTGCGGTGTGGAATCGATCAAGCGAGCTTTCGCATCTGACGGTTCCGCCGTCGGGGCCAGACAACCCGCCCGTGCCCTATCCCATCCGCAGATGGGCCGCGTGTGTGCAGGGGCGGCGGTTTGCGCTAAGACTGCGACTCATGAGCTGGTCTGGGCCCGGCCGCGGCGGACGGCGCGGCTATCATCACGGCAACCTGCGCGAAGCGCTGATCAGCGCGGCGTTGGATCTCATTGCCCAGAAGGGAGCCGCGGGGTTCACGTTCGCCGAGGCGGCGCGCGCTGCCGGCGTGAGTCCGGCGGCGCCCTATCGCCACTTCCGCGACCGCGATGCGCTGATGGCCGACGTTGCCAAACGCGGCTTCGAGCGCTTCGAGCAGCGCCTCGCCGCCGCTTGGGATGACGGCCGCCCGAGCCCGCTCGCCGCGCTGGAGCGCATGGGCGGCGCCTACCTTGCATTCGCGCGCGAGGAGCCTGCCTATTTCTCCGCCATGTTCGAGTCGGGGCTGCCCATTGCGGAGCATCGCGACCTGCACGAGGCCGGCGACCGGGCGTTCGCGGTGTTGCGCCAGGGATGCGAGGCGATCGTCGCCGCGCTGCCGCGCGGCAAGCGCCCGCCCTCCATGATGGTGGCGCTGCACATATGGGCGTTGTCGCACGGAATCGCCAGCCTGTTCGCGCGCGGCGACGCCGCCCGTCGCAGCCTGCCCATGAGCCCCGAGGAGCTGCTGGAGGCAGCAACGCTCGTCTACCTGGAGGGCCTCGGCATCACTGCGAAAAAACAAGGCGGGGGCCCCGCGAACCCCTCCTGAGCCCGCCCGCGCTCGCGAGGCCCATCCCCGGTCCTGAGCTTGTCGAAGGGCTTCGACAACCTCAGCACGGGCCAGCAGGCCCGTAGGGCGCGAAGCGGAGCGGTTGCGCCGAAACACCCTTGGGAAGGTGCAACGCGGCTTGGCCCTTTGCGCCTTACTGCATCCGGCGCGCGCCCGCCTTGCGCTCCTGGTTGCGCTGCCAGTAGACGAGCGCCACCGTCACCAACGCCGTCAGGATCATGGTGGCGAGGATGTCCGGCCGCTTGATGAAGGCCAGCCAGAGATTGAGGCCCGCCTGAAGCGTGGTCTGCCGGCCGACCAGCAGACCGTTGCCGACGATGACGACGAGGAACACGCCGGCCGTCAGCGCAACCGCAATCGCGATCTGAAGAAGCCGCTTGAGAAGCCGAGGGACAGTCAGACCCTTGCCGGCCACAACGAGCATCGTGGTCTCGACCATAGTGTTGCACTCCCCTGCTGTATGGCTGGACGGTAGCCGAGCAGGAGTGGAACTTCCATGGCAGCGGGACACACTCTCACAAGCAAAAAGCCCCGGGATCGCCCCGGGGCTCGCATATTCCTGTAGGTGGATCGAGCGTCAGCGATCGCCCAACACAAACACGAAGGCTGCACAAGGCACGCGTTGCACCTGCGCGCCGCTTGACCCAACCTAGGGCAGCACCTCAAATCGAGCCGTTGATCCAGTCCTGCAGCTGCTTCTTCTGCGTCAGGGCGCCGACGCGCTCGGCAACCTTTTTGCCGCCCTTGAAGATCATGAGGGTCGGCATGGCCTGAATGGCGTATTTCTGAGTGACGCCCGGATTCTGGTCGACGTCGAGCTTGGCAACCTTCACCTTGCCGGTCATGTCGGCCGCCACCTGCTCGAGGGCCGGCGCCATCGCCTTGCAGGGCCCACACCACTCGGCGAAGAAGTCGACGAGCACCGGCTCGGGGGACTGCAGCACCACCTTGTCGAAGTCGGCATCCGACACGGCGAGCGTCGCTCCACTCGGCATTGGATCGGTCTCCTTGTGATGGCCCCGGCTGGCTGGCATTTGGGGCGAGGCGGGAATCGTTGACCGGAACGTAGGGAGCACCCCCATGACCGTCAAGGTAGCCCCGGGTCCGTGCGCCACAGCCGGCTCTCGGCTTCATCCAGCATTTCCCGGGGTATCTCCATGATTCGCGGGCCATCCGTCCAAAGAATGGCAGCCCTGACATGCGCCCCCTTGAAAAGTCGGGCGATGGCCAGTCGGTAGGCCGCGAGTTGCAGCAGATAGGCTTCCGCAATCCCGGCAGGATCGGTGGGAGGCGGCCGGTTGGTCTTGTAGTCGACGATCAGCACGCCTTCCGCGGTCTGCACGAGGCGGTCGATCTGGCCGGCGAGCCGCAGAGCCGGCCCTTGCCCCGCCGGGTTCGGTATCTCAGCCGCGATCGACACCTCGGCCCTGGACGAGGGGCCGAACAGCGGCGCGAATGACGGATCCCGCAGCACGGACAGCGCCTCACTGACGATTTGCTCGCGCACCGGCGCCGGCAGCTGGGCGCCGCGCCCGGCGATGAAGGCTGCGGCAGCGGACGGCCAGCGCTGCACGGGCATTGCGGGAAGATGCTGGAGCAACGCATGCGTGAGCGTGCCGCGCAGGAAGCGATAGTCCTCGGCCAGCGCGGCAGGCGAAAGGATGGGCGGCTCCTCGCGCGAACCGGCCGGCGCGGCGACCGGCCGCCGCTCGGCCGGATCGGCCTCGAGCGGAGCGAGCCGTGACGGGGCGAGCGGCACCGCCAGCAGCGGCTCAGGAGGCGCGGGGCGCGCGGCCCAGTCGGGAAGACTGGTGGCGTCGCCGCCTTCGGCCGTCCGCATCGTC
>Ga0111538_10006258_pt1 | contig 16146 bp, 10 predicted proteins | sample SoiMethybrSBSTD1_FD_79669 | JGI IMG/M metagenome (GOLD analysis project Ga0111538, IMG submission 79669) | Bulk soil microbial communities from a Populus tree surrounding site in Tennessee, USA - Soil MetaG P. TD hybrid SBSTD1 (version 2)... | ecosystem: Environmental > Terrestrial > Soil >...
CGAGGAAGGGCTTCACCCCCATATCGATGAGGCGGGTGATCGCGGAGGGAGCGTCGTTCGTGTGGAGCGTGCTGAAGACCAGGTGGCCCGTCAGGGCCGCCTGCGTGGCGATGTCCGCGGTCTCCCGGTCGCGGATCTCACCGACCAGGATGATGTTCGGAGCTTGCCGCATCATGGCGCGTAGGATTCGCTGGAAAGTCAGCCCGATCTCATGGCGCACCTCCGACTGGTTGATCCCGGCCAGGTTGTACTCGACGGGGTTTTCGGCGGTGATGATCTTGACGTCGGGCCGGTTCAGCTTCTTGAGCGCGGCGTAGAGCGTGGTGGTCTTTCCCGAGCCGGTCGGCCCCGTGACGAGAAAGATGCCGTTGGGCCGCTTGATGATCTTGTTGAACCGGTTGTAGTCCGATTCGTGGAAGCCGAGCTGCTCGAGGTCGACCAGCGCTTTTTCCTTGTCGAGGATACGCATCACGATGCTCTCCCCGTGCCGCGCGGGCAGCGCGGAGACGCGCAAGTCGATCTCGCGGCCGTGGAGGTGGATCTTGATGCGGCCGTCCTGAGGCCGCCGCTTCTCGGCCATGTCCATCCTGGACATGATCTTGATGCGCGACAGGATGGGGCCTTGGAGCTTCTTCGGTGGATTCTCCTTTTCGATGCAGACGCCGTCGACGCGGTAACGGATGCGCACGCGCTTCTCGAACGGCTCGACGTGGATGTCGCTCGCTCGCTCCTTCAGCGCGTTCGAGATGAGCTGCGTCACATATTTGATCACGGGAGCGTCGTTGGCTTCCCCGTCGTCGCCAGAGTACTCCGTCCGGCCCACCTCGACTTGCTCCTGCTCGCCGATGACGTTGCTCAGGTCCCCCGTGAGGCGGTAGTAGTGGTCGAGCGCTTCCTCGATGTCTTCCGGCGTCGCAATGGCCGCGTCGACCTGCTGGTTGAGGAGGAAGCGCAGGTTGTCGAGCACCATGAAGTCGAGGCCCTTCATGGCGACGATCAGCGTGCCGTTCTTGCGCGTCACCGGCACGATCGAGTTCTCGACTGCGACGTCCTTCGGCACGAGCGCGATGATCTCTTTCTTGATCTCGCCTTTCGCGAGGTTCGCGAAAGGGAGCCCCCAGTGCTTGGCAAGCGCTTTTGAGACCAGCTGCTGCGTGCAGGATGAAGTCTTGACGAAAGCCTCACCGATTTTGACTCCGTTCGCCTTGGAGTACTCGAGTGCCTTCTGGATCTGGCCGTCGTCGACGGCGCCCATCGCCTTCAGGATCTGCCCGACGGAATTCTTGTTGAACGCGCTCAATGCAAACCTCCGTCGTCGAGGAAACCTGAACAGTTCCGGCTCGAGCGTGGGGCCATTCGGTGTTTATTCAGGGATTCTGAATCAGACCCATAGCAACTTAGCAAATTAGCAGAATCGAGAAGACTTCTCATGAGGAGGCGCAGTGGGCGGCGCTGAACGCGTCGTGCGACGCGATGGGCTTCGCCAGGAATGCCCTAACCAGCGGGAGGGTTGCACCACCGACAGGAGAAGGGATAGTAGCGGCCCATCATAAAGGTGCCCATCGGGGAGTCAATAGACGGTGGGGCCTCGTTGGCCCGCGGACCGAGCGAAGTGAGCGCGCCGTCTGGGTGGGTGTGTCCCGGGAGCCGCCCGCCGGGCTCAACGCTGCCCGAAGCCCGGGCAATCGGGGGCGGGACGCGGGCCCCTCGCCGCGGGCCGAGGCGCTTCAAAAAGTTCGAAGCTTCCCGAAGGGCCACCAGCGCGCCACGACCTTGCCCTTGATGTTCACCGCGGGGATCGAAAGGAAGTTGCGGCTGTCGTGGCTGTCCGGGCGGTTGTCCCCGAGGACATAGTAATGCCCCTCCGGGATTTTCTCGCGGTGGGGCGTGTCGCGGAGCTCCCGAGCGTCATGCGTGAGCTCGTAAGTCTCCTCGAGTGCGCGCCCATTGATGGTGACTTTGCCCCGGGCGATCTCGATGGTCTCGCCGGGGAGGCCGATCACACGCTTGATCAGGTCTTTCGTCGGGTCCTCGGTCGATGCGAATACGATGATGTCGCCTCGAACGATGCCGTAGAAGCTCTTGAGGACCACGACGCGCTCGCCGTTGATGAAAGTCGGCTCCATGCTGCGCCCTTTGATCTCGTAAGCCTCGGCAACGTAGGTCTTAAGAGTCAGGGCCATGACCAAGGCGCCGACGACGAGCACGAGTGCTTCGAGGAAGCCGCTATGCTCGCGCTTCGCCGGGCGAGGAGCGGCGGCGCCGCGCGCTTCGGATGCGCCGGTGGCAGGGGCCGGCACCTCGGTCAGCGCCGGCAGAGGCGGGGGCTGCACCTGCGCCGATGGAGAACTTTCGCTCGGCAATGCATAACTGCCGCCTAGAAAGCTTGCCCGAGAAGCCTCAGCGATGACTTCACTGGAGCGCCGATCGATCGGGGAGCGGCCTGCCGCGCTGCTTTCGTTGGAGCCGCTTTCGTTGGAACCGCACTCGGGAGTGCAGCTCTCCGGCTCGCTGCCAGGCTCATTGGAGGAAGGCACGACCCGATTGTATCGGGGCTCGCAGGACGGGACAAGCCACCCGGCCTGCTCACGAACAGCGGCGCACGACGATCAGGGTCAGGTCGTCCTGCCGCGCGATGCCTCGCGTGTAAGACTCCACCTCCGCAAGGATTGCGTTGACGGTGTCGCGAGCACTCTTTCCCGCGCTCCGCTGTAGCATTTCGGCGAGACGTGGCTTCCCGAAGCGCTCCCCCTGAGCATTTGTGCACTCCCAGACCCCGTCCGTCGTGAGGAGGAGCGTGTCGCCCACCTCCAACCGCCGCTCGATACCCCGCTCGTAGGTGCTTCCCTCGAACATGCCCAGCGGAAGGCCCGTCGACTCCAGCGCCTCCACCTTGCTGTCCGAAGCCCGGCAGAGGAGCGGCAGGTCATGTCCCGCGTTGACGGTGGTCAAAACGTGAGCGCGAAAGTCGAGCTCGGCAATGCAGAGAGTCATGAACCGCTCCGAGTCGAGGTCCGCAGCGAGCAGGTCGTTGAGCCTCGCCATCACTTCGGGCAGGTCGCTCTTCACCGTCAAAAGCGCGCGAAGGTTCGCGCGGCCAGCCGCCATGAGGAGCGCGGCGCCGATTCCATGCCCTGCGACGTCGCCGATCACGAACGCCGCGCGGTCCTCGGCGAGGCGCACGGAGTCGAAGTAGTCCCCACCGGTCTCGTCGCAGGTCTTCGCCATGAACGCCACGTCGTACCCCGGGATCTCGAGCCCTGCTGCCGGCAGCATGCCTTGCTGGATCGACCTTGCGATCTGCAGGTTCGCTTTGATGCGCTCCTTTTCGAGCTGGTCGCGGTGCAGCAACGCGTTCTCGATCGCCACCGCGGCGAGCGCGGAGATCGTGACGACGGTCGCCAGGTCGGTCTCGGAGAAGCGGGCGCCTCTCCCTCCGCCCCCTTTGATCAGGTTGACGGTCCCGAGGATCCGGTGCTTCGAGGCGAGCGGAACACAGAGGAACGAGTCCACGTGGAATCTCTCGATCGGCTGGTAACGCGAATCATCCGAGTAATCCTGGATCAACAGCGTCTCGCCGCGACGCGCCGACCGCCTCGCCAGCGGCTCCCCCCCGCGCTCCCGCACCTGCTCAAGGACCTCCAGCGGCAAGCCCCACTCCGCGCCGCCGCCGAGGCCATCGTCGAGCACGATCGAGCCCACCTGGGCGTCCGTGAGCCGCACGTACACCGAAATCAGATGGCTGAGGAGGGTGTTCAGGTCCAGATTGCCGAGGAACTGTCCAATCTCCTTGATGCCCTGGAGCTTCGACTCCCCGCATTCGAGGCGTTCGGCCTGCACCGTGCGGACGTAGATGCCTTCCAGAGCATTCAGCGCGTGCCCGAGCGCAGCTTCCAGGTCGATCTCCCCCGGAGGCGATTCATCCACGGACGGCAACGGATCGTGAAAGATGATCATTCCGATCACCTCGCCACCGAAAGTCACGGTTCGGACGCGCCGCAGCGGCAGAACCTCGGCGTGGATGGTGAGCAATGGAATGGGACCATCGTAGCAGGCGTCGAGGAGACGCTCGCGATGGACGAAAGTCAGCTCGGCGGAGCGAAGCGGAATCGGCCCGTCGGCGGGAACGGCCGCGCACGTCGAGTGCTCGACCCAAAACAGAGCACCGTCCTCCGAAGGCGTGAGCAGCGTGAAGCGTGGGTTCCGGAAATACCGCTCCAGCAATATTTCGAGCGCCTGGCTGAACTCGGCCGGATGAACGCTCGCGTAGACCCGGACCAGCGCGCATTCGGTACTCTCGGTGAACGCTGATTCCATTGCATCCCCTTCTTTCGGCCAGCGCTCCGTGAAGGGTCCAGTCGAGCGAAAGTTACCGGGCGGCGAGGACGTTACCGCCGTTTGCTGGGTTTCGTGTACGAAAATATACTGCAAAGAGGTTGTTTCAGAACTTCGTCCGGGCTTCGGCCGGCGGCACCGGCCGGACGGATGTCATTCTGCAACGGGCTCTCAGCTCAAGAACATCGTCTCAGAACGTAGCAGTCGGTAGCGTCCTCGGTCCAAACGGAGTTGCATGCAAGGCCAAGGCAACACGCAGGCCTCATCGCTGGACGACCTGTCGAAAGATGGAGATGACGTACAAACAACCGTCATCGACTATGGACAGGCGGTCGTCCGGCGCATCAGGAACAACGACCTCACGATCCTTTCAGTGACCGGTGTGTACACAGCGGCGCTTGGAAAGGATCTGGAGAGACACTGTCAGGAGTGCCGGACCAATCTCGGGCTCGAGTTCACGAACATCAAAGTGAACCCCGCTTCGAAAAAGAAGTTCGATTCGAGCATCGTCGGAGTGCTACGAAACATTCGAGACAGCTACCGCGCGCGGAAGAGAGAGGTGCTGCTCTGTCAGCCTCCGTCGGAGCTCGTCGACTTGCTGAAGTTGACGGGCGTCTACGAGGGGTACCAGGTGATCGAGAAGCCGGCGGTGGCCGTGCTGCGGTCCGATTTCCGGCAGGATAGAGACGAAGAGATCGGGGCGCGGAACACTCCGCCGCCTCAGAACACCGAGGCGCTCGGCCGGCGCATCCTCCATCTGAATCAGTCGCTCAAGCGAACCGCCTCGCTCGAGAAAGGTCTCGATTCCGCCGAGAAGTGCGTCAAGCGCTTCCTGCCGCAGAGCCCGCCGACTGCGGAGGGCTACGAGTTCGCGTTCTCCTACAAGAGCTCGGAGAAGATCGGAGGCGACTTCTTCGACTTCGTGAAGACTTCTCCTCAGCATCTGGGGCTTCTCGTGGGAGATGTTTCGGGCCACGGGATCGATGCCGCCATCCTCATGGGAATCACGAAGAAGGTCATCCGGTTGCGCGCCGAGGGTCAGCCGGAGCCGAACCCCGCGCAGGTCTTGATGCAGGCCAGCCGCGACCTTTTTTCCGATTTCAGCAGCTGCAGCTTCGTCACGGCGCTGTACGGCTCCCTGGAGCTCGCGACGGGCCGCTTCACGTTCGCGCGAGCGGGCCACGAGATGCCCGTCACGTTCGGGCCCCGGCACGAGCCGACCATCGTCAAGGCGAACGGGATGCCGATCGGACCCACGTTCGCCCGAAATTTCGACCGTTGCCTGGAGCAGGCCGCCGTGGAAGTGCCGCAGGGTGGCTACCTGCTCCTCTTCACAGATGGGCTCCCGGAGTGCTGGAGCTCCCGCGGAGAGATTTTTGGCCGACCGCGACTTCTATTTCTGCTGCGTCAAATCAAGCACGAGATGTCCTGTCAGCAGGCCCTGGAGACGATTCTCCGCGAGCTCACCGAGTTCGCCGGCGGACGTCCCCAGGAGGACGATATGACAGCTGTTCTCGTGAAGCGCATTCACTGAAAGGTAATTCGTGTCCTTCAAAGGGGACGTCTCTCAGATCCCGCTTTCCAATATCATTCAGGCCCTGCTCCTGAACGGTCAGGAGGGAGTGCTGACGCTCGAAGTCGGCCCCGTGCGGCGAAAGATATCGGTCCTCAAGCAGGGTCTGCGGCTCCTCAATTCTCAGCCGGAATCTCCGGACCTGCTCAAGCATCTTCTCACCAAGCAGAAGATCCTGACGGAGTCGCAATTCCAGAACATTTTCTCGAGCTGGATCCCGGGCGAGTCGTTTCCAGGCGACTTTCTGGTTGCGCGGCGCATCCTGACCCGCGAGCAGGTCACTACTCTGATCTGCCACCAGATCGAGAATCTGCTCCTCGAGCTGATTGTCACCCCAGGCGTGAAGTACGAGTTCAACGCGGGCGCGGACGGGCGGCCGCTCGAGCTTTTCCAGCCGGACGATCTGGGACAGGAGCTCGTGCTCAGCGCGAACGCGGTCCTCATGGAGGCACTGCGCCGCGAAGACGAGATGCAGAGGATCCGCGAGGTAATCACCTCGCCGACCGAAATTTTCACGCCCGTCAACAGGAACAACCTGAGCGCCAAAGACCTCGACATCCCGCCGAAGGTCCTCAAGGAGCTCCGGCAGCTCCTGAACGGCGAAAACAGCGTGGCGCGACTCATCAGTCAGACCGCGCTCTCTTCGTTCGAGGTGCACCACGCGCTCTATCGCCTGCTCGACCGCAAGTTGGTCCGGCCGCTCAATCTGACGGAACGGAAAAACCTGGCGGAGCGGCTCAGGAAATCGCTCCGGCCCGAAGATGCGATCGATGCGCTCCGCAGCATTCTGGCCTCGGAGCCCGACGACAGCGCGACGAGGCTCAAGCTCATCGGGCTCCTCGAGAAAGACAAGGAAAAGGCCGCGCCGGAGCTGACCGAGCATTACCTCATCCTTGCTACGCCGCTCCTCGGATCGGAAGACGCCCAGGCGCTGAAGTATCTCCAGAGCATCCTCGAGATCGCGCCCAAAAACCTGCAGGCGCTCGAGATGCTTTTCGATCTCCACCGCCGCGCCCAGGACAACCGGAACGCGCTGTCCGTGGCTCGGCAGGTTGCGGTCAGCGCGCAGAACCCAGATCACGCCAAGAGCGCAGCGCGGTTGCTGGAGAAGATCATCAGCTTCTACCCGGAGGAGGCGATTCTCTACCAAGAGCTCGCCGACTTGCACCTCCACGCGCGGCAGACCGAGGATGCGGTCTCCTGCCTGCTCACTGCGGCGGACCTCTACAATCGCAAGGGGGACGTCCAGCACCTCCGCCGCACGTACGACATGATCGCGAGGATCCGCCCCGCGGAGGCCGAGAAGCTGCAGCAGGCCGCAAAGCGCCGGAAAAAGCCGCGCGCCTCACGGCGAATGCTCAGCCGGAAGCTCCTCCTGGGGGGCGTCTGCCTGATTTTCCTCGGAGCAGGGGCATTCCTCGCGCTCACCGAGTACAGATCGCAGGTGGCTTATGCGTCACTCATAAAGAACATGCGACTCGATAAGAGCAAAGGCTCCCTCAGCGCGGCGCTGTCAAGCCTGGAGCAGTTCATGGACCGATTCCCGTACTCCACGCGGGTGTCGGCAGTGAAGCAGCACATCGTGGAGATTGGCAAGCTCCAACGCAAGAAGGTGGAGGATGACAAGCAGGAGCGGGAACGGCGCCGGGTCCAGTCGGAGACTGTGCTGACGCGGGCCAAACTGGCGTACGAAGGCCAGGAGTACATCAAAGCCGCGGATCTGCTCTCCCAGGTGGACGCATCCCTCCTTTCCGAGGACCGCGCCGCGGAGGCTCGGCGGGTCGACGAGCGCATCCAGACGTATTTCTCACGGGCGGCGGACCTGCTCGCGCAGTCCACGATCGCCGAGCAGAAACAGGACTACGTCCGCTCGCACCAGCTGCGGCAGGAGATCTTCACGAAGTACCCGTACTCGCGCGCGGCCATAGACTTGCTGCTCCCCGTGCGCGTCGAGACGCTGCCGGAAGGCGCCGAGGTCTCCATGGGAGGCCAGGTCATTGGCCGGACGCCCATCCTTCTGCGCCTGCCGCCGAGGAAGCTCCTCAACATCGTCCTGACTCGCCCCGGCTACAAGCCGCGCGACTTGTCGCGCGATGGAATCGGGAACCCGGAGATCAACACGCTCGCGAGTCACATAGTGCGAATTCCGCTGGAAAAGATGGCCGCGTGGCAGGTCCCCGCGGGAGGCCCCATCGAGGGCTACCCAGCCGTCGTGCAGGATAAGGTCTTCTTCGGAACCCGGAGCGGAACGATCTACTGCGCGCAGCAGGAGTCCGGGACCATCCTCTGGAAGTTCAAGATTCCCGAGTCCATGGACTTCGCGGGCGGGATCGGCGCCTGGAACAACCTGATCTACTTCGGGAGCTTCGACGGGAAGCTCTACGCGCTGGAAGCTTCCAGCGGCAAGCTCGCTTTCGAGCCCTTCGCTGCGTCCCCCGACCTGTGGCCGATCAAGACCGCGCCTTCGGCCGCGAGCGCCGGTGGCCTGGTAGCCCTCAACTGCGATCGTAGGCTCGTTGCGACGTTCAATCTCTCGACAGGCAAGGCGGGATGGTCGCTCCCCAGTCCGTCAGGTCAGATTCTCGGCCAGCCCCTCTCGGCACAGGGAGTCCTCTACTTGGCGACTAGCCAAGGGGACGTTCTCGCGCTCGACCATGACACCGGGGAGATCCGGCACAAAATGTCGCTGAGCAGCGAGCTGAACGCAGCCGGGCAGGTCGCTCGAGGGCTCTACTTCCAGGGCACGGCCCAGGGCAAGATCCTCTGCCTCGACCTCGAACGCGAGGAGGTCGTGTGGACGAAGAACTGCGGTGGGCCGGTCCTCGCGCCGCCGACCGTCGACGGCGAGTGGCTGCTCGTTTCGACGGCGGCGGGCAGCCTGCAATGCTTCAGCGTCACCGGGCAGCTCAAGTGGACGCGGGAAGTGCCGGATATGACTTTTTCTTCCAGCGAAGGAGTCGTCTTCCGAAACAACCTCCTGCTGGGAACAGCGCACGGGCAGGTCTTCTGCATGGACTTGTGGTCCGGGACGACGATCTGGGCTTACAACACGCTGGGCTATTCCGAAAAAGAACACAAAGGCTTGCTCAGCCGCGGAGTGATCGCGAAGGGCAAGTATTTCGTGGGCTCGGAAGATCACAATTTCTACTGCTTCACAATCGACTGATATTCCTGGCGCTCGAGGGTTTTCGGAACGTCGATGCGGCCGAGGCGCGAGGGCCGTCGTGAGGACGGTTGTGAGAAGTTCCCGAAAAGCGGAGTCGAGCTGTGCTCAGCGAAGCGAGTGCGAACCGAGGACGCGCGCCGGCAGCTCCGGTTGCCGCATTGCACGGGTCATCCTATCCTCGAACTGACAACGCCCGCTCCGTCGCGCGAGAATTCCTGAGGGGCCATATCCGAGGGCCGAGACGCACGTGACGCTTCTATTCTCGAAGATCTTCTTTCCGATCCATGCGATCGGCCTGCGATGGGCCCGCGCTCGGTTCGAATCGCATCCCGACGCCGGCAGCGCAGTGCGTCTGTCGCGCGCGCTGCTCCGCATCGGGAAAGTCAACGAGGCCTACTCCGCGATCGCGACGGGGCGCCGCGAGTTTCCGGAGAGCCCCGCCGTCAACAAGGTGTATGAAAGCATCCGGGCGCGCTACGCGAAGGATCTTCTCAGCAGCGCCATGCGGAGCTTGAAGCACGACAAGCGGTTGGAGAACTTCGTGCGGGCAGCCGACTTGCTGAGGACTCTCGGAGAGTTCGAGAAAGCTCTGGCGATCCTCGGCCAAGTGGCGCCTGCGCATCCGAATAACTGGCGGATCGAATTCGCGATCGCGCAGACTTTCTTCAACAGGTTCCGCGCGCTCCACCATCCCGCCGACCTGACGGAGTCGCTGAAGCATCTGCGGCTCGCCAGAGATCACAATCCGGACAATCTGAAAGTTCTGTTCTTCCTGGCGCTGACGTGCGCGCACGCTCGGCTCTACAGGGAAGCGGGCCGCTTTATCGACCTGCTTCTGAAGCGCGCTCCTGGCGACGCCAAGGCGCTCGCGCTCAAGACGCAGATCAAACAGGCGGCCGCCGGGCCTCAGGTCCGGGGCGACGTGTCGCGCCTCAGCGCCTTCCAGACGAGCATTGCCCAGCCGGCCTCGGGCACGAGCGATACGCACGTCGAACTCGCCCAGCGGATCGTCGAGAAAGCTGCGGAAATTCCGGAAACGCTGGGAGCCTTCGTCTTCGACGGCAAGGGCGGGTCCATTGCCAAGATCGTCCGAGTGAGCGACGTCTTCGACTTCAGCGTTGGAGACGCGGTCATTCACGGCATGGTGAAGAGCTGCAGAGCGGACGCCGACCGCATCGGCATCGGCGCGCTCGAGTCCTGCGTCCTGACGGGAGACGGTTGGCAGGTCCTGCTTCGATCCATGGATGAACTGAGCGTCCTGGCTTTCCTCGAGGGCCCGGCTTCGTGCAAGCCGCTCGAGACGGCCATAGAGCAGCTGGCGTTGCATACGCTGTAAGGTGCCATGCGAGGAATTCTAACGAGGTTGAATCAAGAGACGGGGATCAGCGGGAGCATGGTCATCACACCCGATGGAATCATGGTGGCCGCTGCCCTCGGCCCCGGATTCGAGGAAGACTCCATGGCGGCATTCGCCGCTTCGCTCCTCCTCTCCTTGAAGCGCAACTTTTCGCTGTTGAAGACGAAGGGCGACTTGAGGTCGTGCAGCCTGAACGCGGCGAACGGTAAAGTCATGTTCTATGACATGCCGAATTCCTATCTAGTTCTGGTTTCGGACTCCGATACAGAAATCGATGGCAACGCCGCGCCGATCCAAGAAGCGATTCGGAAGATTTGCAATCGCCGAATCGCTTGAGGGGTAAGAACTGGAGCGACTCCGAAAATGGTACAGATCAACTTCGCGCTGAAAGAGGTCAACTGCAAGCTCGTCTACTACGGGCCTGGCCTGAGCGGCAAGACGACGAACCTGGAAGTCGTCCATTCCAAGGCACCGGCCAATAATGTAGGCGAGCTCACCTCGATCGCGACGGAGGGCGACCGAACTTTGTTCTTCGACTTCCTCCCTCTGAACCTCGGCCCGGTGGCTGGAATGACCACGAAGTTCCAGATCTACACCGTTCCCGGCCAGGTCTATTACAACTCGACGAGGAAGCTGGTCCTCCAGGGCGCGGACGGGATCGTTTTCGTCGCCGACTCGCGCCGGGGAAAAATGGATGAGAACCTCGAGTCCTACTCCAACCTGGAGGAGAACCTGAGGGAGTACGGGATGGACATTTCTACGATCCCGCTCGTCCTCCAGTACAACAAGCGCGACCTTCCCGACGTGTACGGCGTGTCGGAGCTCGAGGAAAAGCTCAACAAGCACAAGGCACCGTACTTCGAGGCCGTGGCCGTGACGGGCGAGGGAGTATTCCCGACCCTGAAGAAGCTCTCCCAGATGGTTCTGGAGAGTTTGAACCGGCAGCAAGCTTCGATGGCCGTAAAAGGCCAGCGCAAGGTGTCCGACACGAAGGAGGCTGCCCCGGCGCAGGCCTCTCGAGCGCGCGCCCAGGTCCCCGTGGCCGCCATGGCCGGGGGCGGCGGCGGGGCCTCGGCGGCGGGGCGCTCTGCGGCTCCCGCGGCATCCGCGCCTGCAGCGCGCGAGGCTAAAGGGCATACGCAAGGCAAGCAGGGCGGCCGTGTCATCCGCGAGCAAGTCTCCGAATCACCGGGAGTCAAGGCCATCGAACGGAAAGCTCCTGGCGCGGACGCTGGAGTCCGACGCAAGGCTTCTGCCGTTCCTGCTCCGGCCCCCAAGACCGACGCGGCTCCGAAAAAGAGCTCTGGAACCTTGGTTGCCGTCGTCGCGGTGGCAGCTGCTGCTGTCATTGCGGCTGCTCTCTATTTCGCTGGAGTTTTCGGGTAACGGCTCAAGACGTAGGCAAGGGATCACGATACCAAACAAGCAATACCTGTGCGCGGGCTTGGCTGAATAGCCTAGGAGGTGGGCCATTATCACTGACAGCGACAATATCCGAGAGAAACGTCTCGTCTTCTACAAGGACGACATTGACCAGATCAATGCCGTGCTGAAAGAGTTCCTCAGCCTTTCCGACTCGAAGTGCAACATGCTCATCGACAAGGAAGGGCACATGGTGACGAAGGCTGGAAGCACGGACGATTTCGACATGCAGGCGGTCTCGGCCCTCGTGGCCGGGAGCTACGCCGCGACGCGCGAGATGGCACGCCTCCTCGGCGAGGAGGAGTTTTCCGTCCTCTTTCATCAGGGGCGCAAGGACAACATCCAGCTCACGCTCGTAGGCGACCGAACGATTCTCGCCACCGTCTTCGACGAGAGGACGACGATCGGTATGGTGCGCCTCTACGCGAAAGAAGCTGCCGATAAGCTCCAGAAGATCTTCGTCGGCATCGGGAAGCGAAACGACGACGGCTCGAGCGGCCTCGGCAAGGATTTCTCGGAGACGGCCAAGAATCACCTCGACAGCTTCTTCGCGGAGTAAGCTCCCGCCGCGTGGCTCATTCCACGTCGCGTCCGGGCTCTCCGGGCGCAGGATTCGTGTTCTCGCGAAGGTCGAGCAGGAGCTGCACCAGGTCATTCTGCTGGTCTCCCACGTCCGCCAGCAGGAATGCGAGCTCACCGAGATATTTGAAGAAGAGGTAAAGGCCGCCTCCCACGACTAGCCACGCGACGACGACGACGAAGAGCACGGCGATGCTTTCCAGCACGCCGGCGATCTTCAAGTAGATCGTCAGGCCGATACCCACCGCCACGAGTAAGAGCTCCAGGTAGGCCCCGAGAACGAGGAAATCAGCGAGGCTCCGGAACCTCAGGAACCTCGACGGGCCCCGTGGATTGAAGTGCCGGACTCCCTCCGAGCCGGTCTGGAACTCCTCGTAATACGGACGTCCCGCGCGCCGGCGCCCCCGTGAGTCCATCCGCTCGATGAGCGCGATGCGATCCTTGTCGGCCTCGAGGCGCCGCTGGTTCTCCTCTTCGCGCTCCTGCGCCGCCTGGAGGTCCTCCTCAGTCTGGACGAGGACCCGCCGGCCACAGGAGGGGCAATCGACTTTTTTGCCCCGGTATTCGTCCGGGGCCGAGAAAGTTCTCTTGCAGAAGCTGCAGGTCGCCTTCAGCGCCAATCGCGGACTCCCAGAAGCCGCTCCGGCTGCGTCCCGCGCTGACGGTACGGCAACGTGCCTTACTTCGAATCGTCGCCCCCTGCGGGCTCCTCGGGGGGCGCGGGCTCCTCCGCGGGCTGTTCCGCTGGCGTATCGCTCGCGGGCTTATCCGCCGCAGGCTCATCCGAGGGCGCCGCAGGCTCGGCGGCGGGCTCCGTCGCCGGTTCCGCAGCGGGCTCTCCCGCAGGCGCCGCAGCCCCCGCTTCGGGCGCCATCGAGAGCAGCATCTCGAGACGGGTTTTCGGATCGGGATTCGCGTTCGAGAACGCGAACCAGGACGCCTGTCGAAGCTCGATATCCTGCGACCGCATTCCGTCGACGATCGTCTTCAAGACCTGGCCGGACGAGCCCGTCTGGCCCTGCAGCACCTGACCCAGCGAGCGCATGGCCGCGATGCGGATGGGCTTCGCGTTCTCCTCGTTCGCGTAGACCGCGGCCAGCTCTCCAGCCGCTTCGGTGGCCTTTATGTTGCCGAGTGCCTCGATCGAGGGCAGCCGCACTTCGTCCGGCCGGTTCTTCAGGACTTTGCGGAGCGCGTCGGCGCTTCGCTTGATCGGGATCCGAGTCGGGACCGTCGCGAGGTAGTCGATCGCCTCGGCCGCGGAGCGCGCGAGCTGCGTCGCTTCGCTCTTCGAGTCCGTCGCGTCGCTGAAAATCTTGCTGAACACTCCGTTGTTCAGGCCCAGCCGATCGATGCTCTCGGGAACGACCCAAACCTTGCGCTCGGCGCTCTCGTAGAGCTTCTTGGCGTCGGCCAGCTTCGCGGACTGCACTATCACGACCACGGGCACGTTGGCGGTTCGATAGTTCTTCCGCAGCTCGTTGATGAAGTAGTTCACGGGGGCGATTTCCGCCTTGCCCGTGGACTTCGTGATCGTCTCGTCCGCGAAGATGACGTCGGGAGGCGCGTTCACCACGGCCTCGTAGCCCTCTTCGACGCTGCGGTGAGGGGTGTAGCTTTCCATGTTGAGCTCGTCGAGCATCTCGGCGAGGCGGTTGGAGAGGCCGTTGTTGCCCATGACTTTCTGCACGGTGCGGACGCCGCTCGTGAGCACGGCTTCCGAAAGGAGGCTCACCACGCGCTCGCCGGCGTCGAAAGTCCGCTGGGTCGGATTCCAGTGCGCGATCGCGACGGCCGCCGTGATCCGCACGAGGCGGGAGTTATTGTCCTCGAGCGCTTTCACGAGCGATTCAGGGGCCGCGCCCGTGCGGTGCGTCGCGCGGATCGTCTCGACGATCTTGCGCGCAACGTCTCCTCGTCCGTCCGCTAGCGCCTGGCCCAGCCCGTCGTAGAGCACGTTCGCGGGCCACGAGAGCAGCCGGTTGCGCAGCACGAAATCCACGTACGGCTTCTGCTTCTCGAGAAGGCTCTTCACATCGCCCTGCGCCTCGTTCTTGGCGTAGTACGCGACGTTCACGTCGTATTCGTACACCTGCTGCGCGTCGTTGCAGAGCGTCAGGACCTGCGCCTCGTGAAACGACGGATCGAGGTCGAGAGCCTCTTCGAGGGCCTGCTGCGCCATGCGCTCGGACAGCTGGAAGTCCGCGACGCGCTCGCCGACGACGTTCTCCCCCTCGAGCTTGTAGACGGTGGCGGAGTAGAAAGTCGAACCGAAGGGGTTTTTGTGCGGCTCCAGGTAGTAGCTCAGCGCATTGTCGAGGAAGTAGTCTTTCGCGCTGGAGTCCTTCCCGCTGCCGTCGACGTCGGCCAGGACCGCGGCGAGTGATCGCGAGGCGACTTCTTTGACGTCGCTCGTCGGATCCGACTCCGCCATGGCTTTCAGCGTCGCGAGCCCGACCCGGTGGCGCAGCTGCCGCGTCCCGAGGAGCTCGGCGATATTGCGGCGCACCGTCGGATTGGGGTGCTTCCGCGCCGCTTGAAGGACGGGGATCGAGTCCATGCCGATGTACCGTCCGATCCAGTTGATGGCGACCGCTCGGTGTTCCAGGTCCGTGTCCGCGAGAATCGGGATCAGCGATGGCACCAGGTTTCTACCGTAGGTGTTGGCTCGCTCGATCATGAGGAGGAGCTGATCCTGGCCCTGGCTCGAAAGCGTCTCACTGACCGCGGACCTGACCTGCTCGGGGTCCGACTGCCGCACGCGCACCGCCTGCACGGACGATTCGAGCAGCTGGCGCGCCATGCCGGCAAGCCGAGCGTCCTTCGAGCTGAGCATCCGGAAGACTTTGGCCTCTCCGGCGCGCTGCACGAAGTCCGCGACGGCGTCCGAGCTGGGGCTCTGCGCGAACGCCGCTTCGAACGCAGCATGCGCTGCGTCGTAGTCCCCCTCGTCGAAGCTGTAGATGCCCTGGTCGAACAGGCTTTTGACGTCGCCACCCTTCGGCGCAGGACGCTGGCCTCCCTTACGAGCCCCCTGCGCGTCCAGCGGCACTGTGGAGGCAGCCAAGCTGAGGCACATCGCAGCGAGGCAGAGCCGAATCGGATGCAGCATACCCATGACCTCGAGACCCTTTCTCAAATGAACCTTCTCCAAGGACCTTGCTTCACCCTCGGGAGTGGGAGGGGGGACATTCTCTTCCGTCGACTCTCTTACGTCCCTCGGAAGCCCGAGCGAGTCGTCCGGCAGAGCTTGCTTCAGAGCCTGTGAGACCAACAGGATTCGCACTCTTTCGAGCGCGGAGCACCACAAGGAGGCACTTCAACCGCGCCGCCGTGGACCCTCCGGCACCTATCGCTCTCTCGCGCTTTCTTGCTATCTGAGGGGACTTTACCGGAATCTGGAGCGTTGGATTATACGGGGCTTGAAAGATGAGTGTCAATACGGCGGAACGGGCCGGTATACTCCGCGGACGATGCCGCGCCTAGCGTACTTTCAGCCATTTTCTGGGGCGAGCGGAGACATGATCCTCGGCGCCCTCATCGACGCCGGGCTCTCGCTCGAGGCCCTCGAGAAAGAGCTGCAATCCCTCGGCGTCACGGAGTGGAAGTTCGTCGCCGCGAAGGAGATGCGCGGTGCGTTCGCCGCGACGCGGCTCCGCGTGCTGATCGATGGCGGAGGGAGCGCGGACCCGCCGGACCGCCTAACCCCAACCC
>Ga0111538_10006259_pt1 | contig 16146 bp, 14 predicted proteins | sample SoiMethybrSBSTD1_FD_79669 | JGI IMG/M metagenome (GOLD analysis project Ga0111538, IMG submission 79669) | Bulk soil microbial communities from a Populus tree surrounding site in Tennessee, USA - Soil MetaG P. TD hybrid SBSTD1 (version 2)... | ecosystem: Environmental > Terrestrial > Soil >...
CGGCTTGCTCGACGTTGAACCGCGCAAGGCGCAACACCGCGCACATCGTGAAGAAGAAGCACCAGATCCAGTCCCAGCTGTGCTGGTTGAACACGGCGAAGTACATCAGCATCGCCGGCGCGAGCCCGAACGAGATGGCGTCGACCAGCGAGTCGAGTTCCGCACCGAACCGGCTTCCCGTGCGCGTTGCCCGCGCCACGCGACCATCGATGGCGTCGGCCACGCCGCCTAACACGATGTACGTCCCGGCCGTTTCGTAGTTGCCACGGCTCGCCGTCACGATCGCGAACACGCCGAAGAACAGGTTCAGGAGCGTGAACCCGTTGGGGAGGAGGATGATCGGCCGCACGAAACGGCGACGAGGCTGTACTTCGTTCATGCGCCGAGCCTCGCGATGACCGACGCCCCCGCCACGGTCGTTTCCCCAACCGCGACCGCGGGCGCGGCGGACGTGGGGAGGAAAACGTCGACGCGGGAACCAAAGCGGATGATGCCCATGCGCTCTCCCTGTTCGACCTGGTCGCCTTCCCGGCTGTAAGTGACGATGCGCCGGGCCACGAGCCCCGCGATCTGCCTGACGAGTACGCGCAGCGAACCCTCTCCCGGGCTTGCCCGCTCGATGCCGACCGACATCTGCTCGTTCTCGAGGCTCGACTTGTCGGTCGCCGCGTTCAGGAACTTCCCCGGATTGTAGTGCACGAAACGGACGGTGCCCGACACCGGGTACCGGTTCACGTGCACGTTGAAGACGTTCATGAAGATCGAGATCCGGAGCGCCTTGCCGTGCAGGAACGCCGGTTCGTCAACTTCGGTGATCATCACGACGCGGCCGTCCGCGGGCGCGATCACGAGCCCGCCGCCACGTTCCCCGACGCGTTCGGGGTCGCGAAAGAACCAGGTGATCCAGAGCGCCACGACGATGAGCGCCATGGCCAGCAGCCAGAGCGGCCACGCGCGCCAGACGACGGCCGACGCGATCGCGCCGACGGCCAGGACCATCCCGAGCCCGATGAAGACGAATCCCTCGCGCGCGACCGTCACAGACGATGGCTCTCCAGGCCGAGCGGGGTTCCCGTTATGCGCTCGTACGCCTCGAGGTATCGGTTCTTGGTCGCGGTCACGACTTCAGCCGGCAACGTCGGTGGCGGCGCGTCGCCGTTCCACCGGCCTTCGCGACGTTCGCCATCGAGGTAGTCGCGCAATGGCTGCTTGTCGAAGCTCGGCTGCGAACGCCCCGCCTCGTACTGGTCCGCCGACCAGAAGCGCGAGCTGTCGGGCGTCAGCACTTCGTCGACGAGCACGATCTCGCCATCGAGCGACCCGAACTCGAACTTGGTGTCGGCGATGATGATGCCGCGCGGTTCGGTGCGCTTGTTGCCGAATTGATAGAGCGCCAGCGAAAGCTGCTCGAGCCGTGCGGCAACCTCGCCGCCCACGATGCTCGCCATCCTCGAGCGCGTGATGTTCTCGTCGTGCCCCGACTCCGCCTTGGTCGCTGGGCTGAACAGCGGCTTCTCCAGGCGCGAGCTTTCGAGCAAGCCGGCCGGCATCGGTTCACCCGCGAGCGTGCCTGACGTGCGGTACTCCTTCCACGCCGACCCGGCCATGTAGCCGCGCACCACGCACTCCACAGGGAACACCTCGGCGCGGCGGCAGAGCATCGAGCGTCCGGCCAGGAGGTCGTAGTGCGGCCTGAGCGCCGGCAGCGCGACGACGATCTCGTCGATGTTGGCGGTCAACATGTGATGCGGGATCTTCGCGCCGATCAATCCCAGCCACCACGCCGAGATCTGCGTCAGCACGGAGCCCTTGAACGGCACCGTCTCGTTCATGACGACGTCGAACGCCGATACGCGATCGGTCGCGACAATGAGCAGTCGCTCGGCGTCCACCTCGTACACGTCGCGCACCTTGCCGCGACGCCAGAGCTTGAGCGGAAGTTCGGTGTAGGCGACGGTCGTACTCATACGCGAACCGCCTCGCGGCTGGCTCGCCTTGGCGCAGCGCTCGAGAGGATCGGATCGACGACTTCTCCGAGGAATTCGTCGACCTGCTCCGGCGCCCGGCCCACATAACGACGCGGATCGGCCGCGGTGCTGAGGTCGACGCTGCGCGGGAAGTCCTTGTCGCCCGCGAGGCGTTCGAGGAGATCGTTCGAACTCCCGTTGTTCTTCATGGCCGTCGCTGCCTCGACGCTGTGCCGCCTGATGATCTCGTGAATGACCTGCCGGTCGCCTCCCGCTTCGACCGCGCGAACGATGAGCTGTTCCGTCACCATGAATGGCAGTTCGTCCATGAGGCGGTGACGAATGCGTGCTGGATGCACCTCGAGGCCACTGGTCACGTTTTCCATGAGGATCAGGATGGCGTCGGTAGCGAGGAATGACTCGGGAATGACCAGGCGGCGATTGGCGCTGTCGTCAAGCGTCCGCTCGAAATACTGCACCGCGTGCGTCTGGTTGGCATTGGACTCGAGTGACGCGACAAACCGGGCCAGCGACGCGATGCGTTCACTCCGCATCGGGTTACGCTTGTACGCCATCGCTGACGAGCCGATCTGTCCAGACTCGAACGGTTCGCTCATCTCCCCGAACGACTGGAGCATGCGGATGTCGCTGCTGAACTTCGCGGCCGACGTCGCGATCCCCGCGACGACGCCGAGCACCTGCGCATCGATCTTGCGCGAGTAGGTCTGGCCGGTGACGGGCAGCGCGTGAGCAAACCCCATCGTGCGGCAGACGTGAGTCTCCAGCGCGCGCACCTTCGCGTGGTCGCCCTGGAAGATCTCGAGGAACGAGGCCTGCGTGCCCGTGGTTCCCTTGACGCCGCGCAGGGGCAGGGAAGCTGCGCGCGCATCGAGGTCCACGAGGTCGAGCACCAGGTCCTGCATCCACAGGGTGGCCCGCTTGCCCACCGTCGTGAGCTGCGCCGGCTGCAGGTGCGTGTAGCCTAACGTGGGCTCGGCGCGCCACGTGCGGGCGAAGGCCGCGAGGGCGGTCAGGGCGCCCACGACCTTCTCGCGCAGCACGGCCAGCCCCTCGCGCATCAGCACGAGATCCGCGTTGTCCGTCACGTACGCGCTGGTGGCGCCGAGGTGGATGTACGGCCGCGCCGCCGGCGCGACGTCGCCGAAGGCGTAGACGTGCGCCATCACGTCGTGTCGGAACTCCTTCTCGTATCGCGCGACCGTCTCGTAGTCGATGTCGTCGAGGTGCGCTCGCATCTGGGCCAGCGCTTCGTCGGGAATGGCGACGCCGAGCGAGCGCTCGCCTTCTGCCAGCGCGAGCCAGAGCCGGCGCCAGAGCCCGTAGCGGCGGTTGGCCGACCAGAGCTCGAGCATGGCGCGTGACGCATACCGCTCGCCTAACGGCGATGTCCAGGTGTCCCGGGGAGGAGTCGCGTTCACCGGATGATGAAGTCGGTGTAATACAGCGTGCCGCGACGCTCGAAGGCCGCGCGGATGTACCGCCGCCCCGTCGAGCGATTGAGCGCGCGCGTGACATCGTCCGCCGACCCGATCACCGCGTCGTTGATCCGGAGGATGACGTCGCCCTCGGTCAGGCCGATTTCGTCGCGAAGCCGGTCGCTGATCTTCGTCACCAGCGCGCCTTCGGTACTCGTCAGGCCCCGCTCGGCGCGCAGCGGAGCAGTGAGCGTCGTCAATTCGATCTCACGCAGCACCGTGACCTTGGGGGCGCTCACTTCCGGGCGGTCCGCGATCGTCACGTTGACGGTGATGTCGCGATCCGCGCGCTTCACGACCAGCGGCACACGGTCACCGACGCGGAACGACAGTCGCGCCGCTTCCCAGTCGAAGGCGTTTCGCACATTCCGGTTTCCGGCCTTCGTGATCTGGTCGCCGGCGCGGAGCCCCGCGGCGGCAGCGGGCGAGCCGGGAACCACGCCACGCAACACGACGCCTGCGGTGATGACGTCGCGCGGGTTGGTCCCGCCGGCGGGCGTGCGCAGCAGTTCACCGACCCACGGGCGGCGGATCTCGCCGTGTTCTATCAGGTCTTCCGCCACGCGCCGCGCGCGATTGATCGGGATCGCAAAGCCAAGTCCCACGGAGCCCTGCGATGGCGTGTAGATCGAGCTGTTGATGCCCACCACCTCGCCCTTGCTGTTGACGAGTGGTCCACCCGAGTTGCCGGGGTTGATCGAGGCGTCGGTCTGGATCATGTCGACGTAGACGCCGGCGCCTTCCGATGAACCGAGCAGGTTCCTCCCAGTCGCTGAGATCACGCCGGCAGTGACACTGGGCTCTGAATTCGCGAGGGCAAAGCCGAACGGATTGCCGATGGCGATGGCCCACTCGCCGATCATCAGGTTGTCCGAGTCGCCGAGCGGCGCAACTGGAAGATTGCGCGCGTCGATCTTCACGACGGCCACGTCGTTGGTCTCGTCCTGGCCAAGGACCTTTGCCGTGTACGTGGTGCCGTCGCGCATCATGACCGAAACGGTTTGCGCTCCCTGCACGACATGGGCGTTTGTGAGGATGACGCCGTTTTCCCGGATGACGAAGCCAGAGCCGATGCCTGGCGACACGCGCTCGCGCGTCATCATGCCGAAGAAGTCAACAGGAACACGTTCCACGGTTTGAGTCTGGACCGTCACCACCGCGGGAGCAACGCGCGCAGTTGCTTCGGTGATTGCCGTGCGCCGCGACGCGTCGACATCCGGGATGATCGTTGGCGGTGTCGGACGCGGGCCAGGGATGACTTGCGCCGCGTTGGAATCGGCGGGCGCCGCACCCTGGCAGGCGATGGCGAAGGCGATGAGGAGAGCGGCCGTCGACTTCATGAGAGGTACAACTCCGGCGGGTATGCGACCTTTTCGAGCACCAGCCCGTGCGCCGGCGCAGGTGGCGAGACTTCGTCGTTCGTTTCGGCGAGCAGGAGATCTTTCACGGGCTTGGCATCCCGTTGGCCGCTCGCTTCGGCGAGCATGGTGCCCACGAGGAAGCGGACCATGTGATGAAGGAAGCGATTGGCCTCGACCACAAACGTGAGACCGCCGGGTCGGTCGAGCCAGCACGCTTGAGTAACGGTACATCGATGCGAGTCGCTCGGCGGTGCGGTGCCGCGCACGGCGAATGCGATGAAGCGGTGCTCGCCAAGCAGGAGGGCGGCGCTGTTGTCGAGCGCCTGGCGCTCGAGTTTGTGCCGGTACGCCCATTCGGTATGCCGCCGAAAGGGAGACTGAGCTTCCTCGTCTGTACCGACCTGATACGCATAGCGCCGCGATGTTGCGCTGTAACGAGCGTGGAACTCGGGACGCATCTCGTACGCCGCCGCGACCCACACGTCGTCTGGGAGGAGTGCGTTGAGGGCGCGCCTGAGATTGGGCGCAGACCACTTTTCCGGCACTCGCACACCGACCGCCTGCCCGCGCGCGTGGACGCCCGCGTCGGTACGGCCGGCTCCCTGAGCCACTACACGTTCCCCGCATAGCCCGGCGAGCACGCGCTCGATTTCGCCCTGGACGGTCCGCTGTTCGGGCTGGACCTGCCAGCCGGCGAAGGCGGTCCCGTCATAGTGCAGCACGAGCTGCACAGTGCGCGCCGTCATCGACTCGAAAACTAGTGTTGCGCAGGAGGAGGGGCAACGGGCAAGCGATTGACAGGACTGAACGTACGCGATCACATTGACCGCCGGATGGCGGATGGGAGATGGCGGATGTCCGATAACTGCAAACCCTGATCGGAACGGATTCCCGATCTGAGTTTCCTCGCTCGTACGTCATTCGTATCCGCTCTGAAGCGGTTTGTCCGCCATCCCACATCCGCCATCCCCCATCCGGTCTGAATGTCGAGAGCTTTACCGTCGCTCGCCCACTCCCTCACGGTCGCGCCTGACCTGAACACGGCCCTGATCGCCCTGGGCGAAGCACTCCTGGACGGCGACCGGAGCGCCATCCTGGCGTTGCTGCGCTATGACGGACGGAAGGAAATGCTCCGCGAGCGACTTACCCCTACGGGCGGCCACATCGAGACAGCCAGCGTCGACACCACGTTCGATCATCTTCCGCCGCATATCCGCACGCTTATTTCGGGTGGCGGGCAGTTTGTCGACCTGGGCGAAAAGTCAGGTGAATACGCGCGACTGCTCGGGCTCTCGCCCTTCGCCGACGGTGGATTGCTCTCACTGCGCGGCCTGACGACCGACGGCCAACTCGCCGCGGTGCTCGCGCTGTACGAGCAGCGAAAGATGTTCGGCACGCGCACGAGCGAACGTTTCGCGCCCTCGGCGGCGTTGTTCGACCTCGCCTTTGCGCGGTTCGCCGATCGTGAGGCGCGCGACGAAGCCGTGACGACGCTCGAGGCAGTCACCCAGAAGGTTCACAACGATTACCTCACCCGGCTCGGCGAGCTCGAAACCGAATTGACCATCACGAAGGAGATGGCGATTTCCGGCGAGCAGCCGGCCACCGAGCGGCTTCACTACGAACAGGAACTGCAAAAAGCCGAGGAGAATGCCAGGCGCGCCAATCATCGCGCGCATTCGAGCGAGCAGCAGCTCATGGCCGCCGTCGGTCAGCTCGAGCAGGCGCATATCGAGCTGCATCGCCGGCACGAAGCGCTGCGACAGAAGACGCGCACGCTCTACCTGCTCGAACGCGCACTGGCGCTCGACACCGTCACGAGCGATCCGATTCAGCTGGTCGATGGCCTGCTCGCGATGGTCGGCGACGACATGCAGGCGCAGCGCTGCTCACTCATGCTGCGCGCGCCGGAGCCTGAAGAGCTTTACCTCGCCGCCGCGCGCGGTCTCCTGCCGCACATCCAGCTCGGCCAGCGCACCAAGTACGGCAAGGGCGTCGCGGGCATCGTGGCGACGACGCGAGAGCCCCTGCTCGTGCAGGACGTTACGGATGGCGCGATGCACCCGCTCCTGCGCGACGAGTACCTTACCACCGGCTCATTCATAAGCTTCCCGCTCGTGTACCACGGCGACCTGCTAGGTGTGGTGAACCTGACGAATCGCGCCAAGCGCGGCGTCTTCATCGAGGAAGACGTGGAGCGCGTGCGCCTGCTTGGATTGGTGATCGCGTTGATTGTCACGCGGGCAGAGCTCGTCGACCGGCTGCTCGCGTCCATCAATGCCGGCTGACGCGCTGCAATCCGCCGTTCGCCGGCTGGCCTTCGGCGAATCCCTCTCTGCCAATGAGTCCGCCGAAGCTTTCGGCGTGACCATGTCGGGCGAAGCGACCGCCGCGCAGGTGGCCGCGCTGCTGATGGCGCTGCGCGTGAAGGGAGAGACGGCTGACGAAGTAGCGGGTGCCGCCCGGGCGTTGCGCACGGCGATGGTCCCGATCGAAGCCGATGAACGCGACAGCCTGGTCGACACGTGCGGCACTGGTGGCGGCGCGGTGATGACCTTCAACATCTCGACCGCCGCGGCGCTGCTCGCCGCCGGCGCCGGAGTGCGGATCGCGAAACACGGCAACCGGTCGTTCACGTCGCGGAGCGGCAGCGCCGACGTGCTCGAGGCGTTAGGCGTTCCGCTGGACGCGACGGCAACCGTCATGGGCGACGTGCTCCGCCGCGCCGGCATTGTCTTCATGTTCGCGCCGACGCTGCACCCCGCCATGCGGCATGTGGGTCCGGTGCGCCGTGAGCTCGGCATCCCGACCGTGATGAACATCGTGGGCCCGCTGGCGAACCCCGCTGGTGCCGGCCGGCAGGTGGTCGGCGTGGCCGACAAGCATCGCATGCCGCTCCTGGCCGGCGCCCTGGCCGCGTTAGGCTCGACGCATGCCCTGATCGTTCACGGTGAGCCCGGGATGGACGAGATCTCGCCCGTTGGACCCACGCACGTCGCTGAAGTCCGGAACGGCGAAGTAAAGGAATGGGTGATCGATCCGGGGCATTTCGGTTTCAACGGAATCGCGACCGACGATCTCGCCGGAGGCGATCCCACGACCAACGCCCGGATCATCGAAGCCGTGCTCGCGGGGGAGGGACCCGCCGGCGCCGAAGGCGCCGTGCTCCTGAACGCCGCCGCCGCCATCTATGTGAGTGGAACGGTTGAGACGATGGACGAGGCGTTGGCGAAAGCGATCGAGGCGCTTTACTCGGGAGCGGGGCGGAGAGCGCTGGACCGACTCAGACAGGCGTACGCCGATTCACCAAAAGCCAGCTAGAGGATGGTGGATTGGCGATGTGCGATGGGCGACACCAGCAGACCTGATCATCGGTTGAAGTTGCCGCCCCTCGGCCATCGCCCATCCTGTTGAGCAACAGCTAGTACTTCCGAATGACTCCCACGACGACGCCCTGCACCAGAATGTCATTCTCGTGCACGTACATCGGCGTCATTGTCTCATTCGCTGGCTGTAACCGAATCCGCCCGTCGCGCTCGCGGTAGAACCGCTTCATTGTCGCCGCGCTGCCGTTCAACAAGGCGATCACCATTTCGCCGTTGTCCGCGGTGCGCCGCTCGTTGACGATTACGAAATCGCCATCGCGCACCTGCTCGTCGATCATCGAGCTGCCCTTCACCTTGAGCACGTAGTGCTCGCCGCGACGTCGGATCAGTTCCTCGGGAACCGCCATCGTCTCAGTTCCCTGGATCGCCTCGATCGGCACACCCGCTGCCACGCGACCGTACAACGGCAACTCTACGGCGCGCTGGAAAACTTCCGACGGAAGGATGTTGATCGCGCGACTCTCGTTATACGAGCGCTTGATGTACCCCTTCCGCTCCAGGTTCGTGAGATGCTCGTGGACTGTGGCGAGCGAGTTATAGTTGAACTGCCTCGCGATCTCGTCGAAGCTCGGCGCGTAGCCGTTTTCCTCCGAGTAGGACTGCAGGTACGTGAGGATCTCGCGTTGTCGTTTGGTCAGGGGCATTTCCACGTCTCCAGTTCCGAGCGACCTGCATACCCGAAGAACAGCCGAAGACCACGATAGCCGAATAGGTACCGAAGTGCAAGCACGGACTCAGTGGACATCGCCGACCGGGGCGCTCGGTCGCCTGGTGGAGAGCGCCCGCCAGCGGGTGCCGGCACTTGGTCCCGTCCGCGACTGGGTCGGAAGGGCCGCAGCCTCGCCCGTTGCTCCCTCCTTCGAGAAGGCCCTCCGGTCGGCGACGGTCTCCATTATCGCCGAATTGAAGCGGCGGTCCCCGTCCAAGGGGTCGCTGGACGATTCTATGGATGCGACCCGCCGGGCCGCCCTCTACGCCGAGGGGGGCGCTGCAGCCCTTTCGGTGCTGACCGAGCCCTCGGAGTTCGGGGGGTCGATCCAGGATCTCCAGCTCGCCCGGGAGGGGACCAATCGCCCGCTGCTCCGGAAAGACTTCCACGTCGATCCGGTCCAGCTTTTCGAGGCCCGGGCCTTCGGCGCCTCCGCGGCCCTGCTCATCGTCCGCGCGCTCGGTCCTGACGACACGCGCATCATGGCGGACGCCGCTCGTGAGGCAGGCGTCGAGGCCCTGTTCGAGGTTCGCGACGACGTCGAGTTGTCATGGGCCGTCGACGCCGGCGCGAAATTGATCGGCGTGAACCGGCGCAACCTGGAGACGCTCGAGATGGAGGACGGCGTCATCGAGCAACTCATCCCGATGATCCCGGCGTCCGCGATGGCGATCGCGGAAAGCGGCGTCTCCGCGCGCGAAGACGTCGAACGCGTGGCCGCACTGGGTGCGGACGCGGTGCTCGTCGGATCCGCCCTCTCGGTCGCGCCCGATCCGCGTCAGGCGGTCGCCAGGCTCACTGGAGTCGCGCGGGGCAATCGCGCGTGACCGACGTCAAGTTCTGTGGAATGACGCGCGCCGAGGACGTGCGCGAGGCCGCGCGGTTAGGCGCCGCCTACGTCGGCGCGATCATGACCGAGAGCGCGCGTCGCGTCGCGCCGGAACGCGCTCATGAGCTGTTCGCGGCGCTCGAAGGCTCGACCGTCAAGCGCGTCGGTGTGTTCGGCGACGAGCCCGTGGCCGAGGTGATTCACGCGTGCCGAATCGCCGGGGTCGACGTGGTGCAGTGGCATGGGGCGGCGGCTCTCGAGTCGGAGTTCGAGAGGCTCAAGCGCGAGCTCGGCGTCGAGTTGTGGCGCGTCGTGCGCGTCGGTCCATCGGGACTCCGGAGGCATCGCTCTGCCTTCGATGGGACGGACGGCATCCTCCTCGACACCTTCGTGAAGGGCGCGTTAGGTGGAACCGGCAGCGCGTTCGACTGGCTGTCGGTCGCGAACGACGTACGGTTGCGCAGGGTGGGACACCGCCTCATAGTGGCCGGCGGGCTTCGACCGGAAACGGTACGCAAGGCCGTCGATCAGCTTTCTCCTGATGTTGTGGACGTTTCTTCGGGCGTCGAGTCGGCACCCGGCGTGAAGGATCACCAACGAATGGCCGACTTCATGGCGGCCGTGAGGGCTCAATGACCGCGACCCGGTTCGGGGTGTACGGCGGCCAATACGTGCCGGAAACGCTGATGCCGGCGCTGGAGGAACTCGACGCCGCGTACACGGCGGCGCTGGAAGACCCCGCATTTCAGGACGAATTCGGCGCAATGCTGCGGGACTACGTAGGGCGTCCCTCGCGCCTCACGGCCGCGCCGCGATTCGGCGAGCGACTCGGCACCAACGTCTGGCTCAAGCGCGAAGACCTCAACCACACCGGCGCGCACAAGATCAACAACACGGTCGGCCAGGTCCTCCTCGCGCGGCGGATGGGGAAACGGAGGATCATCGCCGAAACCGGAGCAGGGCAGCACGGCGTCGCCACCGCCACGGTCTGCGCCCGGTACGGGCTGGAATGCGTGGTTTACATGGGCGAGGAGGACATGCGCCGCCAGGCCCTCAACGTGTTCCGGATGAACCTCCTCGGCGCGACCGTCGTCCCGGTCACGTCAGGCACGCGCACCCTGAAAGACGCCACCACGGAGGCCATTCGCGACTGGGTCACGAACGTCAGGGGAACCCACTACATCATCGGGTCGGTGGTGGGCCCGGCGCCCTATCCGCGCATGGTCAGGGAGTTCCAGTCGGTCATTGGACGCGAGGCCCGGGAACAGCTGCTGGCGGCGGCTGGCACCTTGCCACGAACCGTGGTGGCTTGCGTGGGTGGCGGCTCGAACGCTGCCGGGATTTTCGCGGGTTTTGTTGACGATCCCACTGTGGAACTCGTCGGAGTAGAGGCTGCGGGAAAGGGACTCGATTCCGGGCACCATTCGGCGTCGTTATCCCGGGGCCGGCCGGGCGTGCTTCACGGTTCACTGAGCTACTTGCTGCAGGATGACAACGGGCAGGTTCATCCTGCGCACAGTATCTCGGCGGGACTCGACTATCCCGGCGTGGGGCCGGAGCACTCGTGGTGGAAGGACAGTGGGCGGGCGATGTACGTCTCGGTGACTGACGAGCAAGCGGTGACGGGGCTGGCGCTCCTGAGCCGACTCGAGGGAATCATTCCGGCGCTGGAAACCGCGCATGCGATCGCGTGGATGAGCGCATCACGCGGACGGTGGACGCCTGACGAGCACGTGATCGTCTGCGTCAGTGGCAGGGGAGACAAAGACGTGGCACAACTCAGCGAATCCGGTATTTTGCCGACGTGACATCGCACGCGACGCCAAACCAGCGCGACGCCGTTCGAACCGAGCCGGCGCTCAACATCGCGCCGGTCGAGGAGATGTTGCGTCTCTTGTCCCGCGCGATCCGCGCGCAGCTGCTGTACCTCGAGAACAACCCGACGTACCAGAAGTCGCTCGAGCTCCTCAGGTCGTCCTTCGCGCCGATCTGGGCCCAATCCGAGGAGCTGTTCCTCGAGATCTCCGACACGCAGATCCTCTGGGACGGCACGCCCGTCGTCACTGAAGCGGAGAAGACCGCCGACGCATTGCCGTGGATCCTGTACAAGGACGGCCTGCGCGAGCTCAAGCTCTCGCGCGGTGTCGAGGAGCATGAGATCGTCGCGCTCGTCCAGGTGATCTCCAAGGTCCGCAAGGGCGGCAACGAGGACGACCTCCTCACGCTGCTCTGGGAGCACGAGTTCTCCTACGTCCGGTACCGGTACGTCGACGTCAGCTTCGATACGGCGTTGCCGATCGACCCGACCGACGAGGAGAGGGTGAAGCTCGTGGATCCCGCGGCGATGCGCGAACCGGCGCAGGAGCAGATCGCGCCGGCCGGCCTGGTGAGCATGGACGACTTCGACTCCACGCTCTACTTCCTCGACGAAAACGAGGTGCAGTACCTCCAGAAGGCGATCAAGGATCACTACACGGCGGACCTGCGCCAGAACGTGGTATTCGTGCTGCTCGACGTGTTCGAGCAGCAGACGGACCCGGCCATCCGCGACGAGGTCTGCCAGATCCTGGACGGCATGCTGGTCAACATGCTCACCGCGGGCCAGCTGCGCGCGGTCGCCGGCCTGCTGCGCGAAGCCAACGTCGCCGCGGTCCGCGCGCGCGAGATCACGCCGGCCCAGCGCGAACTGCTGCTGTCGCTCGCCAACCGCATGAGCGAACCGACCGCGGTGGCGCAACTCCTCCAGGCGCTCGACGAGCGGACCGACCTGCCCCCACAGGCCGACCTGAACGAGCTCTTCGAGCAGCTCCGCGTCAGCGCGTTAGGCACGATCTTCGGCTGGCTCGGTCGCATCGCGACGCCCAGCGTGAGGACGCTCCTCGAGTCGGCCGCCGACCGTCTGGCGGCTGCCAACACGTCGGAGCTGGTCCGGCTCCTCACCACGAACGAGATTGAAGTTGCGCTGGAAGCGGTCCGGCGCGCCGGCTCGCTCAAGACCGCCGCCGCCGTGCCCGCGCTGGCGCGACTCATCCAGCAGGGCGATCCCGCGATGCGCCTTGCCGCCGTCAACGCCCTGTCCGAGATCGGGACGCCGGGCGCCCTCCAGCACCTCGACCGGGGCCTCGACGACGAGGACCGCGATGTGCGCATCGCGGCCGTGCGGGCCCTGGGCAGTCGAAACGTTCGTCAGGCGGTCCAGAAGGTCGAGGCCGCGATCAACGGGAAGCGGCTGCAGAACGGTGACCTGACGGAGAAGATGGCGTACTTCGAGGCGTTCGGGGCGCTCAGCGGCGACACCGGCGTGCCGATGCTCGACGGCCTGCTCAACAAGAAGGGGCTCTTCGGGAAGAGCGAAAGCGCTGAAGTCCGCGCGTGCGCGGCGATGGCGTTAGGCCGTATCGGGACCGATGCCGCACTGGCCGCGCTCCGCCGCGCCGGGGCAGAGAAGGACATCCTCGTGCGCAACGCGATCAGTCGCGCGTTGAAGGGCTCGTCATGACGGATCCTCGCACCCGGGTTCCCACGCCGTCGCAGAACGCGGCGCAGGATGGCGTCGACCAGTCCGAATCGTTCATCCGCCGCGCCGGCCGCACGCTGATCGTGTCGGTGTATGGCGCGATGCGCGTGATTCGCCTGTATCCGCCGGAAAACGAGGCGGTGCGTAACGCGCTCAACGACCTGGTCGAGGCGGGGAAGACGCTGCTCGACAAGGACAAGGAGCTCGAGCTGCGCACCTCGGGCGAGTTCATCTTCGTGAACTCGACGAGGCTCCGGCTCGACCTCGACAACTACGCCAGCTTCAGCCACCTGCTCTCGGTGCTGCGCAAGTGCGGCGTTGGCACGATCCACGTCGCCGCCGAGGCCAACGCGCGCGACTGGCTGGTCCTCCTGTCGCAGTTGCTGTCGCTGAGCACATCGGAGGAGGAAGTCGTCGTCCATGACGTGGCGGAGAAGCTCGAGGCGGCGGGCGTGACGACGTTCACGCTTGGGCCGCCGCCGCCCACCGATGACGATTCCGACTTCATGCGGCGCGCCAAGGAAGCCGCCAAGCGCACGTACTCGCACTCGGTCGCGGTCACGCGCGAGTGCATGGGATCGGTGCGGATGGGGCAGGCGCCCAACATCAAGAAGATCAAGCGCGTCGTGCAGACGATCGTCGACCAGATCCTGAACGAGGAAACCTCCCTCGTCGGCCTGACGACCATCCGCGACTACGACGAATACACGTTCACGCACTCGGTGAACGTCTGCATCTTCTCCGTCGCGTTAGGCCGCCGCCTCGGCCTCTCCAAGCTGCAGCTGTTCGACCTCGGCATGGCGGCGCTCTTCCACGACATCGGCAAGTCGCGCGTGCCGCTCGGCGTGTTGAACAAGGTCGAGAACCTGACGGACGAGGACTGGCGCTGGCTCGCGGCGCACCCGTGGCTCGGCGTCCTCGCGCTGTTCCAGATCCGCGGCCTCGCTGAACTGCCCTACCGGTCGATGATCGTGTGCTACGAGCATCACATGAAGACCGACATGACAGGCTACCCGAGGACCGTGCGCCAGCGCGAGCAGGCGATCTTCGCGCGGATCGTCGCGGTGGCCGATGGTTTCGACGCCGCGACGTCGCGTCGCGCCTACCAGACCGTTCCCATGTCGCCGGCGGCGGTGCTGGCCGGGATGCGCGACAACCCGCGCCGCGGCTTCGACCCGGTCATCGTGAAGGGCTTCATCAACCTCGTCGGCGTGTATCCCGTCGGCACGCTGGTCGTGCTCGACACCTTCGAGCTGGCGATTGTACACTCGGTCAACCCCAACGCACAGGCCATCTCCCGTCCCGTCGTGCGCATCGTGAGCGACGATCGCGGTAACGTGCTCTATCCCGGCGAGCTCGCTGATCTCACGGAACAAACTGCCCCTGGTGTCTTCCGCCGCACGATCATCAAGACCGAGAATCCAGATCGCTATGGAATCACCATCGGCGACTACTTCCTCTGACGTCCTGCGCGACCGCTTTGCGGAGCTCGCGCGGCGAGGACGGAAGGCGCTCGTTCCCTACATCACTGCTGGTCATCCGTCGCCGGACCGCTCGGTGGAGTTGATGCGCGCCCTCGAGCGCGCCGGTGCCGACGTCATCGAAGTCGGCGTGCCGTTTTCGGACCCGATGGCCGACGGTCCCGTGATCCAGGCGAGCTCACAGGCCGCGCTGGAGCAGGGGATGACGCTCGATCGCACCCTCGCGCTCATTCGCGAGGCCGGGCTGTCGATACCGGTGGTGCTGATGAGCTACCTGAACCCGATCGTCGCCGCCGGGGCCGACGTGCTCGAGCGCGCGGCGTCAGCGGGCGTGCACGGGATCCTCGTGACCGACCTGCCCGTCGGTGTCGATCCCGAACGCGAACGCTGGCTCGGCACGGGGCCGCTCGCCTTCGTCAGGCTGGTGGCGCCCACGACGCCGGACCAGCGGATGCGCGAGATCGGCGAGCATGGCAGCGGGTTCGTCTACCTCATCAGCCGGTTAGGCGTCACCGGTGCGCGCGACGACATGCCTGACGATTTGCCCGACACGGTGCGCCGCCTGAAGCAGGCGACGTCGCTGCCGGTCTGCGTCGGTTTCGGTATCTCGAACGCGGCCCAGGCGAAACGCATCGGCGCGCTGGCGGATGGGATCGTGGTCGGGAGCGCGATCGTGCGTGCCGCCGGTGAAAGCACCGATGCCGCGGTGGCGCTGGCGTCCGGCCTCCGGGCCGCACTGGACGAGGGATGACCGACCGGATTCAGACGACCGTCTGGGCGCGCATCCTGGCGATCGTCGGGACGATCGTCCTCATCGCCGGCGCGGCGGGAGATCCCCGCTGGGTGGATCATCCGTGGGCGCTCGTGATCATGACGTTCGCGGCCGCGCTGTTCCGCAGTCGAGCGGTCTCCATCACGAAGTTTGCGTCGCTCACCGTCGTGCAGGTCGTCGCGATGACCGGGGCACTGGCGGCCGGCGCGGCCACGACGGCGATCGCGATCTACGCCGGCGTCATGGCGGCGGACCTCCTCCATCACCGCAAACCATTCACCGCGGCGTGGATCAACGGGTCACGGGAGATGCTGACGCTGTACGCGGCGTATGGCGCGTATGCCGCGCTGGCGACGCACATGCCCACCGCGGCGTCGGGCGAATTCGCGCCTGAAACGGTGCCGGCGATCGCGGTCTTTTTTGTCGCGCACTTCCTGATCAACCGGGCAGCGCTGTACGCGACGCTGCTCACGCGAAAGAAGCTGCTGCCCGAAGAGCAGGCGTTGATCCTCCGGTACGAAGTCATCGTCTTTTTTGCGTCGGCCGTTGCGTCAGTCACGATTCTCGTGGCGATCGCGTTCCTGGGGAGCACGGCGTGGATCATCATCGCGGTCCTGCTGATGTTCGC
>Ga0111538_10006260_pt1 | contig 16146 bp, 16 predicted proteins | sample SoiMethybrSBSTD1_FD_79669 | JGI IMG/M metagenome (GOLD analysis project Ga0111538, IMG submission 79669) | Bulk soil microbial communities from a Populus tree surrounding site in Tennessee, USA - Soil MetaG P. TD hybrid SBSTD1 (version 2)... | ecosystem: Environmental > Terrestrial > Soil >...
CCCCCGAGGCCAGCGAGAATCGCGCCGTCGTTCTCGTACAACGACGCGTAGCTCTCGCTGCACAGCCGCTCGACGCGCTCGGCGCTCACGAGCACCTGGCGTGTCGATGTCAGCTTTTCGTCTTCTGTCGCCTGGACGTCAGCCTTGTCGAGCTCCCCGAGCTGAAAGGATGCGAGCTCCTGACGCGCGTCTCGGTCCGCGACCGTCTTCCGGAGCCGGGTGAGCTCTTCGGTCGACGCGCGCATCTCGCGGAATGCAGCTTCCACAGTCGCCGCGAGCGGCGTCAGTTGGGCGAACTCATCGAGCACCTGCAGGTGCGTGGAAGGATCGAGGAGGGTATGGTGTTCGTGCTGCCCGTGCAGCTCAATCAGGCCGGCAGCGCGCTCCTTGAGGTCGGCCGCTGTCGCCAGAGAGCCGTTGATGAAGGCGCGGCTTCGCCCCTGCGCCGATATTTCTCGGCGGACGTGGGTTTCTTCCACACCGGTTTCGAAGATGGCTTCGACCGTCGCCATCTCTTCGCCCGTGCGGACGAGGTCGGCCGATGCCCGGCCCCCGAGCAGTAGGCCGACTGCTTCAACGAGGATGGACTTCCCTGCCCCGGTTTCTCCCGTCAGTACATTCAGGCCAGGGTCGAATTCAACTTCGACCGCGTCAATGACCGCCAGGCGCTTGATGCTGAGGAAACGGAGCATCTGAAAAGGCGAGAACCCCAATCATACCATAGGGTTGACAGGCCTTTGCACGAACTGATACAGTTCTGCGCATCCTAGATCCGGGCCCCCGTTCAGTCGGGGCCAATTCCCGGTGGCGCTGTCCCAGCGGCGCAAAGTCGGCAGGCCGGAGGTTGTTTGCACACGCTTGGAGGCTCGTTCCTTGCCCTGTTGCTTCAGGGAGAAGGCGGCGCCGTGCCCGACGGCACCACATTCTCCATCGTCGAAGCTCTCGCCAAATCCACGTGGGTCGCCCGGAGCGTGCTGCTGATTCTTGCGCTCTTCTCGATCATGTCCTGGAGCATTTATCTCTATAAATGGTGGACTTTCAGGCGTTCAGAACGCCAATCGGCCAATTTTCTCGAAGTCTTCCGGCGCAGCAACAAGTTCTCAGAGGTTCAGGCGGTTTGCCGTTCGCTTGGCGACAGTCCCCTCGTGGGTCTGTTCCTGTCTGGCTACACGGAACTGACGACTCAACTGCGCCAGAGCGCGCCGACCGCTGAATCCGACGCCCATCCAAAAACTCCTGCTCCGCGTCCAACACTGAAGAGTCTTCCGGCGGTCGACCGTGCGCTGATGCGGGCGTCCGTTGTGGAAGTCACCAAGCTCGAGCAACGGCTTCCCTTTCTCGCGACGACGGCGAGCATCACACCATTCATCGGGTTGTTTGGCACGGTTTGGGGGATTCTGATTACCTTCGGGCAAATTGGAGAAATGGGATCAACGAATCTCGCGGTGGTCGCGCCGGGAATCGCGGAAGCGCTCGTGACGACGGCCGCGGGGCTCGTTGCAGCGATTCCGGCTGTCTACTTCTACAACAGCCTGACCCATCGCGTAAAAGACTTCGCGTCTGAAATGGACGATTTCTCCATGGAGTTCCTGAACATCGCCGAGAGGAACTTTACTTAGTGCCGAAGATTCAAGCGGCGGTTGGAGGATCGGCTCGACTCGGTCGCGGGCGACGAGTTTCAAGCACGCTGTCCGAGATCAACGTAGTCCCGCTCGTCGACATCATGCTCGTCCTGCTCATCATTTTCATGGTGACGGCGCCGATGCTGCAGAGCGGGATCGACGTGAAGCTCCCAGTCGCCCGCCGCGCCAGCGCCGTTGAAACTGCCGCGGTGACCATCACGATTCCGCTGAGCTTCCGACGAGATCAGATTGTCTATATCGGTGACGATCCAGTGCGATCGGTCGTGTTCCAGGAGCGAATCAGGCAGACAATGGAGGGACGGACCAACAAGCAGGTATACCTGCGCGGCGACAGGGGTATCGAGTATCAGGACCTGATGACCGTGATGAGTCGCCTCAAGGAGGCCGGCGTCGAGAATGTCGGTCTTCTGGCGACGGAGATCGATCGCTGATGGACGTGACCGATGTGCTTCGCGATCGGATGCAGACGCCCGCAGGGCTCCAGCGCATGGTCGCGATCTCCGTGCTCGTCCACGCGGTGTTCGTCGCTGCCGTCATCGTCGGACCCGGTGACTGGTTGGTCCGGCGCGATGCCGCCCCGCGGCCGGTGATGTCAATTACTCTGGGTGCCGGCGCGCCGGGGCCTCAGACCGGCGGACTCACGTCGATGGGTGGTCGGGCGGTTCAGGCAGAGACACCGCCCGAGATCAAGCGTCCCGAGCCGGTCACGCCGCCTGCCCCCAAAACGCCGGCGATGACGATCCCAGTCCCAGGCAAAACGCCGGTCAAGGCCACGCCCACCCCGGCAGTCAAACAGGCGCCCGACGTCGCTCGGGGACGAACGCTCTCGAAGGGTTCGGAAGTTCGGGATGGGAGCACCGCCATTGAGACAAACGTCCGGGGACAGGGCTTCGGCCTTTCAACAAGCGGTGGAGTCGGCACGGGAGTACGCACCGAGGGAAACTTCTGCTGCCCCGGGTATCTCGACATCATGAGTCGACGGATCTACCAGAACTGGAATTCCGCAGCGGAAACCGCCAGTGCGGTCGAAATCAAGTTCACGATTCGACGCGACGGCCTGTTCGTCGGACCGACCATCCAGAAGTCCAGCGGCAGCACACCCCTCGACACTCGCGCCCTCAGTGCGATCATGACGACGCGACAGCTATCTCCACTGCCAGAGGCGTATCCCAATCCGGAGCTGGTGGTTTACTTAACCTTTCAGTACGTACGATGATGCCAACATTTTTCACGGCCCAAATCCGCTGGTACGGCGCGCTGGTCTTCGGCGTTCTTGCCACAGCAACGCTGCTGGCTCGTCAGCAACAGCCCCCTCCGACGACGCCGGTTCAGCCGAGCGAAGTCAGCACGACGATTACGGGAGATTCCGCCGGCATGGCTCCACGACTCGCGGTCCCGGAGTGCATCCCGTTGTCGCCCGACAACGAAACGGTGGACGCCGCCAAGACCATCGGGAAGGTGCTCTCGGACGATCTCGCGTTCGAGCGCGAATTCGACCTCCTGGGCCGCGACGTGATCGCGACGGTCCCGGCCGCGACTTCCGCGGCGGCCGTTCCCTTCGATCGCTGGCGTGAACTGAATCAGGATGGCGTGATCTATTGCAGCGTGCAGAAAGTTGCCTCCGGCGTTGACGTCGAAGTGCGCCTGTTCAACGTCCGCAGCGGCCAATCCGTATTCGGCATGAAGTACGGTGGTGCGGTGGCGAGCAAGCGCTCGTTCGCCCATCGCGCCGCGGATGACATTCACTTTCAGCAGCGCGGGCTTCAGGGCGTGGCCCAGACGAAGATCACGTTCAATTCGGATCGCTCGGGCGATCGCATCAAAGGCGTCGAGAACCGCATCCCCAAGGAAGTGATGTACGCCGACTACGACGGCGAGAATGTCAGAGCCGTCACCACGAACCGGGATCTCAATATTGCGTCGGTGTGGTCACCCGATGGGCGCTCGATTGCCTACACCTCGTATCGTCGAGGTCCGCCGAACATTTTCGTGGCGAACATCTACGAGTCGACCGGCGACATCTTGACCGACGTCAAGAGTCAGAACTGGCTGCCCGCATGGTCGCCCGACGGCAGGCAGATCGCCTTCGCTTCCACGCGCGACGGGAACTCGGAGATCTACGTCATGAACCGCGACGGCTCCAATGCCCACCGGCTCACGACCAACCGGGCCGATGACATCACGCCGACCTGGTCCCCAACCGGATCACGGATTGCCTTTACCTCGGACCGCACGGGCGTTCCGCAGATCTGGGAGATGAGCAGCGAGGGATTGGATCAACGGCAGTTGACCCACGAAACCAGGGCCGATCGCGCCACGTGGTCGCTCGCGCCGTTGAATCAGATCGCTTTTTCGGCTCAGACCGGTCCAGGCAACGACATCAAGATTCTCGATATGACCACCGGTACCGTGCGTCAGTTGACCTTCGGGGAAGGCACCAACGAGAGCCCGGCGTTCGCACCCAATGGCCGCCATATCGCGTTCACGTCCACCCGCTCCGGCAAGGAACAGATTTTTACCATGGGGATGGATGGCAAGAACCTGCGACAGATCACGAACACGGGGAATAACCGGCAAGCCAACTGGTCGCCAATCCAGAAGCGATAGGGAGCACACATGACGGACTCCGCGGTTTCGAAAGCCGCCTTGACGCTGTTGACGGTTGGAATGCTCACGATGCTCGCGTGTGGTGAGAAGGCGCCTCCGGTTGTTCGCCCGCCGCTCCCGCCGCCGCCGTCGTCAGGTTCCGAGATCACGGCAGCTCCTGCCGGGCCGGTGACCGCTGCTCCGCCGCAGCCTGCGCGCGAGCCGCTGTCTGTTCCGGCTGAGCCGGACCGCATCGCGGCAACGTCGCTCGACGACTTGAACCGCAACTCTCCGCTGAAACCGGTATTCTTCGAATACGACAGCAGCGACCTCTCGCCGGAGGGAATTGCCGCGCTCGACGAGAATGGCGCGCTGTTGAAGCGCAATGCGACCTGGACCGTCACGATCGAAGGTCACTGCGACGAACGGGGAACCGCCGAGTACAATCTGGCGTTGGGGGAGAAGCGCGCGGTCGGCACGCGAGCCTATCTCATTTCGATTGGCATCTCAGCCGATCGCCTTCGGACGGTGAGCTACGGGAAGGAATTCCCGTTCGATCCGGGCCACGACGAAGGATCGCACGCCAAGAACCGGCGCGCGCACTTCGTCATTACGGCAAAGTGAGCGTCATGAAACACAGAACGATTGCGATCGCGTTCTCCGTTGGACTCCTCGCAGGGCTCAGCGCTCCTGTGTTGTCGGCCGCTGACAAGGAAACGCGTCAAATGATGGCCGACATCCGCATGCTCCAGGAGCAGACGCAGCAGCTGCAGAACCTGATTACCACGCTCAGCAAGGCGATGGGCGAGGCGCTCGATGCCTCGGTGAAGAACGTCAACGCGCGGATCGACGCGAAATTACAGGAGCAGGCCGATACCACGCGTAAAGCCTTCGCCGACCAGAAGCTCGGCATCGATGCCATCTCGCGGGACGTCGTCGTGCTGCGCGAGAAAGTCGACGAGAGTAACGTTCGCGTCGGCTCGCTCAGTCAGGAAGTCGATGCACTGCGCAAACTGATCACGGGGCTCAACGTCTCGGCGCGCCCGGCCTTCGACCCCGCCTTCGGCCCTCCCGATGGCGCCCCACCCGACCCGAACGGGCCGTCTGCAGCGGTGGTGGGCGTGTCGCCGAAAGAGGCGTGGGATCAGGCGTTCAGCAACTACACCGCCGGTCAGTACGATTTGGCGATTCAGGGCTTCGACGCATACATCAAGACCTTCTCGAACAGTCCTCTGGCTGCTGATGCACAGCTCAATATCTGCAGTTCCTACCTGAATCTGAACAACAACACCAAGGCGATTGAGACCTGCGATCTGGTGATCAAGAACTATCCGAGCAGCAGCAAATTGCCGGGTGCGTACTATCGCAAGGGCCAGGCGCTCAAGAACATGAAGCGCATCGATGAAGCGCGCAACGCGTTCCAATACGTCGTCACCACGTATCCCACGAGCGACGAAATGAATCTCGCGAAAACGCAGCTGATGTCCACCGAGTTCACGAAGAAACCGTAGACGTGCAGACGATGTAGAATGCGACCACTATGGGAAGCGTGAACAAGGTCATTCTCGTTGGCAACCTCGGACGCGACGCTGAACTGCGCTATACGCCGGGCGGCGCTGCGGTTGCGACGATCAACATGGCGACCACCGAAGTCTGGAACGACAAGGCCGGCCAGAAGCAGGAAAAAACCGAGTGGCACCGCGTGGTGCTCTGGGGCAAGTCGGCGGAATCGCTGACCGAATACCTCACCAAGGGCAAGCAGATCTACGTCGAGGGGCGACTGCAGACGCGTCAGTGGGACGACAAGGACGGCAACAAGCGGTACACGACCGAGATTCGTGGCGACCGCATCGTCCTGCTCGGCGGCGGCGGGCGTGGCGCGTCAGGGGCGTCGATGGACCGCGGCGGCGACGCGATGGGAATGGGCGCTGGCCCGTCGGGCCCGGCAGAGGCTTCCGAACCCCTGAGCGACGACGATATTCCCTTTTGAAGCGTCCTTTACTCTGAAATCCACTCTGCAATTTGAACTCTGCAATCTGAACTCTGCCCTCTGGAATCTCAGGGCTTCCGATCCTCCCTGCCGTACCGATCCTCGAGTCTGACCACGTCGTGCAACTCCGGCGTCGAGACCTCGAAAATGTCGCTGTCTTCGATGGCCGTCATCCGATGAATCGTCTTGGGCGTGATGTGCACGCGCTCTCCGGGTTTCATTTCCCGCTTGACGAGCGACTCACCCTCTTGGATTTCGAACAGCAGACGGCCTGAATACAGCAGGATGGTCTCGTCTTTGATGTTGTGATACTGAAGGCTCAGGGCGTGGCCGGCATTGACGTGAATGACTTTGCCGACATAGCGATCCGTTTTCGCCCAGTGAATCTCGTAGCCCCACGGCTTCTCCACACGCTTCATCTCGCTTTCCACGGTTGGATGCTCCTCTTTGCTCAATCGTGACCCTGGCTGAATCCCAGCCCTCAGCCCTCTACCTAGCCCTTAGCCCTGTGACTATCCCCTAGCCCTTAGCCCTGTACTATCCCCCTAGCCCTTAGCCCTGTGACTATCCCCTAGCCCTGTCACTATCCCGTTAGCCCCGTCGCGTTCACCCGTTAGTCCCTGCTCTTCACTCCAAGGCCGTGCTCCCGATCTGCTGACAGTTGATCAAGAGACGCGAGCAGTTCGCGCTCCATTTCCTCGACCGTCGGCAGCTTGAGGATCCGGTTCGCCAGCGATCGCAAGTCCGCGCTGCGTACTTCTGAAAGGACCTGTCGGGCGACGCCGATGGCGCCGGGGGTCATGCTGAACTCCCTGAGGCCAAGCCCAACCAGCAGCGTCAGAAGTGCGGGATCGGACGCCATCTCACCGCACAGCGAAACCGGAATCCCATGTCGTGTGGCTGCGCGGCGCACCATCACCAGCACTCGCAGGATGGCCGGGTGGAGCGGCTCATAGAGGTGCGAGACGCGCTCGTCGGCCCGGTCGACCGCCAGACAGTACTGGATCAGATCGTTGGTTCCGATGGTGAAGAAGTCGACTTCGCGCGCCAGCAGGTCGGCGGTATAGGCGGCGGCCGGAATCTCGATCATCACACCAACCGGCACCGAGGGCACCGGCTCACCGCGCCGCTGAAGATCCGCCGTCGCGGCGGCGATCATGCGTCGCGCCTCCCGCACCTGGGCTACACCGGACACAAACGGGAACATGATTCGCAGCGTTCCGTGACGGGCCGCGCGAAGCAGCGCGCGGAGCTGCGTTTGAAAGAGCTCTGGGCGCGTGAGGCTGAGGCGCAGGCCACGCAGACCCTGCCGGCTTCCCCGCTCCTCGTCGGCGACCCAGCTGCCGCCGGGCTTCGCCCCAGCCGAGCGGAAAGCGATTTGATCTTCGTCGACGTCGAAGGTCCGGACAGTGACCGGCCCGGGCGCCATGCCTTCCAGCATCTTCCGGTAGATCTCGTACTGCGCATCCTCGCTCGCGCCGCCGCTCGATTCGGGCGTGAGGAGGAACTCGGATCGATACAAGCCGATCCCCTCGGCGCCTGCGTAGCGCGCGGCCGCCAGGTCGTCCGGGAACTCGATGTTCGCCTCGAGCCGAACCCGAACGCCGTCGGCGGTCGCCGCCAGGCGCCGGCCCGGCTCCGGACTGGCGGCCGGCCGATGGTCGTCGGCGCTTCTGGCCACGCGCGCCAACGTTTCATCATCGGGATCGAGAAGGATCTCGTTGGCATCGCCGTCGATGACCACGAGCTGTCCCGCGCGTACGATCCGGCTGGCGTCGTGGAGTCCGACCACGGCGGGGACCTCGAGCGATCGCGCCAGAATCGCCGTGTGATACGTTCGACTCCCGGCGTCGGTCGCGAAGCCGCGCACTTTCGTCCAGTCCACTTGTGCGGCGAGCGATGGCGTCAGCTCGTCGGCGATGAGGATGGATGACTCCTCCAACTCGCGCAGCAGGTCCCTCGGCGTCGTGACGCCTTGGCGCAGATTCATGCGAAGCCGACCGATCAGGTCAGCCACATCTCCTTTTCGCTCCCGCAGGTAGGGGTCGGCGACCTCGTCAAACACCGCGCAGAACTCTTCGAACACTTGCTGGACTGCCCATTCCGCGTTGATGTGCTGTTCGCGTACGAGCTCACCGGCGCGCGGCATCAACATCGGGTCGTCGAGCATCAGCAGCTGGGCATCAAACAACGCGGCGAGCTCTGGTCCGCGCTTGTCCGCCACCCGCGCGCGGATGTCGATCAGCTGCTCATGTGAGCGACGGCGGCTCTCTTCCAGGCGCTCCAGTTCATGCGCCAGGCGCGGGGGCGCGATGTGATAGCGCAGCACCTGGGCGCGCTGGATCAGGATCACCGCTTTCCCACAGACCGCTCCCGGGGAGACCCCGACGCCTGTCAGGCGTTGCATACGTCCTCGCCGAATCCGGTTTCGACCAGTGCGGCCAGCTCGTCCACCGCGGCGCGCTCGTCGGCTCCATCGGCACTGATGGTGATCGTCGTGCCCATGGCTGCTGCCAAAAGGAGAATCCCCATGATGCTCTTGCCGTCCATCTCGCGCCCGTGGCGCCCGACCCGAATCCGCGATTGAAACCGTGTCGCCAGATGCACGAACTTCGCCGCTGCACGCGCGTGCATGCCCAACTGATTGACGACGGTGACGGATCGTGACGTCACGACGCCCCCTGGGTGGTCATGGCTTGTCCCCTCGCAGCAGATCTGAAGCCACCCAAATCGCCGTCCGGCCATGATCGCGCATCTCGCGGGCGACGGCGAGCAAGTCCGAAGAGCTGCGAAGCGAGGCCAGTTTGATCAGCATCGGGAGATTGACGCCGGTGATGACTTCGAGGCGGTCGCCCTCGAGGAAGGTCATGCCCAGGTTCGAGGGCGTGCCGCCGAACATGTCGGTCAACAGCAGAACGCCCGCGTCGCCGCGAACCCGCTCGATTGCCTGCGCGATATCCTCACGCGCATCGTTCACCTCGTCGTGCCAACCGATGGAAACGGCCGCGAACTGCGGCAGGTCACCGACAATCATCTCCGCGGCGTTCACCAGCTCGGTCGCCAGTTGACCGTGGGTGACCACGACCACCCCAATCATTGCGACGCCCGCCGCGCGACCGGCCAGGAAGCCGGTCGACGATCGCCGCGTCCCGCCCTCGTTGCCAACAGACACAGATCGCTACACATGTGCGATGTCCCGATGCCGGACGCGAACGCGAACACCGCTCATGCTCGAGAGCGCGCGGCGCAGTCGCTCGGCAATCATAACGGACCGGTGCCGTCCACCGGTGCAGCCAATCGCCACGGTGAGGTAGCTCTTCCCCTCCGCCACGTAGAACGGGACGACGTACTTGGTGTAGTCCTCGAGTCGGCTGATGAATTCCCGGGTCGATGCCTCACGTTCGATGAAGGCGGCCACCGCCCGGTCCCGTCCGGTCCGCTGGCGGAGGGCCCGAACGAAGTGCGGGTTGGGCAGGCAGCGGACGTCGAAGACCAGATCGGCATCGGCGGGCACGCCGTACTTGAAGCCAAAGCTGAGGACCGTGACGACCAGTCGGGCTCGCGCTCGATCCCGCGACAAGGTGGTGAAGAAATGGCGCAACTCGTGGACCGTCATGTCCGACGTGTCGATGATCTCATCGGCCATCGCCCGGATCGCGGCCATGTGAGCCCGCTCGTCGCGGATCCCCTCGCTGGGCGATCGATCCCGCGCCATCGGATGCGGCCGCCGTGTCTCGCTGAAACGGCGCAACAGCGCGCTGTTGCTCGCCTCGAGAAAAATCAGCACTGGATTGAGGCCACGCATCTGGCGCAGCCGCTTCAGAATCCGCGGGAACGAGGAGAGAAAGTTCCCTTCCCGAACATCGACGACGATGGCGACCTTCTCGATGTCCCGCCGTACCGATAGTTTGGCCATGGTGGGCAGCAGGGTCGTCGGCAGGTTGTCGACGCAGAAGTAGCCGAGATCCTCGAGCGCCCGGATGGCGTGCGATTTTCCCGATCCGGACAGCCCGGTCAGGATGATGAACGGAAATCCTCCTTTGACCTTCGGCTTCTTAACTTCTAACTTCTTCCTTTTAACTTCTAACCTCTTCCCCTTTGCTTTCTTCACCCCCCGCCTCCCGATTCGATCTCGTCGTCGTCCTCGTCGTCCTTGTCGTCGGGCGGCGGGCCTGGGACGCTCGGTTGAAGGAGCGTCCGCTCGAGGCGCTCGACCAGGATGCGCGCGGCATGGTGTCCGCGACTGCGGAGCAGCTGATTGCGGGCGGCGACCTCGACGAGGATGGCGATATTGCGCCCGGGCGCGACCGGCATTCGGATCATCGGGACGCGAAGCCCCAGGATCTCGTAGAAGACATCGTCCAAGCCGAGCCGCTCGTACTCCCGATTGGGATCCCACCGCTCGAGCTGCACGGCGAGCTCCACTCGTTTCGAGGAGCGCGTGGAGGCAATGCCGAACAGTTCCTTCACGTTGATGACGCCCAAGCCCCGCAGCTCCATGTGATGGCGCGTGAGTTCGGGGCACGTCCCGATCAGGATCGTTTCCGACCGGCGGCGCAATTCGACCGTGTCGTCAGCCACCAGACGATGGCCGCGCACGATCAGATCGAGGGCGCACTCGCTCTTGCCGATGCCGCTCTCCCCCGTGATGAGAATGCCCAAACCAAGGACATCCATCAGCACGCCGTGGATGATGGTCCGCTCGGCGAGTGTGTCCTCGAGGATTGAGCTGAGCTTGGCGATAGCGGTGGGTGTGGACAACGCCGTGTGCAGCACCGGCAGGCAAGCGGTGTCAGCTTCGCACAGCAGCTCCAGCGGGGGTGTGAAGCCGCCAGTGAGCAAGACACAGGGCAGGTCGCTGTTGAGCGCCAGCCGCATGGCTGTCGATCGACCGGCCGGATCCAGGCTCTCCAGGTACCGGATTTCACTCTCGCCGAAAATCAGCACTCGCCCGGGCTTGAGGTATTCCTGAAATCCGGCGAGGGCGAGGCCGGTCTTCTGCACGTGGGGGCTGGTAATGAGGCGGTCGAGGCCGGTTGCGCCGGCCACCAGCTCCAACGTCAGCCCGAATGCTTCCGTCCGGCTGCTCAACAGAGCGCCAACACTGACGCCGGGAACTGGGGGCATAGGCAGGCCAGGCTGTGAACGCGACGACAGACCGAGCGACTAGTACAACACCTTCCGCTGATTGGACGTCGAGATCTTCAGTTCCTCGCGATACTTCGCGATCGTGCGCCGCGCCAGCACCAGGCCCTCCCGCTGGAGGATGCTGACAATCTTCGAGTCGCTGAGCGGCTTGCGCGGGTCTTCGTTCTCGATGATCTTGCGGATCCGCTGCTTGATGGTGACTGAGGAGACCGCTTCACCGTAGGAGCTGCTGATGCCGCTGTGGAAGAAGTACTTCATCTCGAACACGCCCTGCGGCGTGTGCATGTATTTGTTGGTCACCACGCGGCTGACCGTCGACTCGTGCATGCCGATGTCATTGGCCACGTCGCGAAGCACCAGCGGCCGGAGATGCTCGATGCCATGGTCGAGGAAATCGCGCTGAAAATTGATGATGCTGTTCGCGACCTTGTGGATCGTCTTTTGACGCTGTTCCACCGACTTGATCAGCCAGAGCGCCGATCGGAACTTGTCCTTCACGTAGGCGCGGGTCTCGTCGCTGTTGTCTGACGCACTCTTGTCGAGCAGCCGGCGGTACACGGGGCTGATCCGCATCTGCGGCAGCCCGTCTTCGTTCAGCACCGCCACATACTGATCCTCGACCTTGATCACATACACATCCGGAATCACATACTGCGACTGCGTTGGGTTATAGCGGCTTCCCGGCTTCGGATCGAGGTTCTTGATGATCTCGATGTGTTCCTTGAGGTCGTCGATGGTGAGCCCGAGCTTGCGGGCGATCTCCGGCACCTGATGGTTCTTCAGCAGCTGGAGGTGGTCGGTGATGATTTTCTCGGTCGCGGTGCCTTCGAGGCCGATGTGGCGCAGCTGGAGCAGGAGGCACTCCTGCAGGTCGCGCGCCGCGACCCCGGTGGGGTCAAAACCCTGGACGAGCCGAAGCGCCCGCTCGACGTCGGGCAGGGCCCACGGGCCCATGCTCGCCAGCTCTTCGAACGATGCCACCAGATACCCATCGTCGTCCAGATTGCCGATGATGGCCGAGCCGATGTCGCGCAGCGCGGCTTCGTCGGTCTGCATCGAGAGCTGCCACATCATGTGGTCGGTCAGCGAGGTGGCCGTTGACAGCGTGTTTTCAATCGGCGGGAGCTCTTTGACCTCCTGCGGCGCTCTGGGACGATAGCCGTCGTCGAGATAGTCGCCGAAGAAGTACTCGTAGTCCTGTTCGTCCCAGGTGTCGGTCTTGTTGGCTTGCTGTTCGACGTCGGGCTTTTCAGCCGCAGCCGCGGCTTCGGCGGGCTGGAGTTCCTCGGTTGGCACCTCCTCGAGCATCGGGTTTTCCACCATCTCCTGATTGAGGAGATCGGACAACTCGAGCGTCGACATCGGCAGCAACTTGATCGCCTGCTGCAGCGATGGCGTGAGGATCAGCTTCTGAACGAGCTTGGTGTGAAGTTTTTGCTGGATACCCATCGGTCGCCGTGTCAGCTAAGTCTTTGCATAGGGCGCACTTGCGCCCGTCTTCTGAACTCGCGCTGCCAACGAGCGTGGCCGCGGCGCCTCAGCTAATGCAATTCCCAGGCCTATTTTAATCCAAGCGGAACTCTGCCCCCAGATAAATCCGTCGGACCTCTTCGTCGGCCGCCAGGACGGTCGGGGTGCCGCTCTTGAAGATGACGCCGCCGTGCACGATGTAGGCGCGGTCGGTGATGCGCAGCGTTTCGCGGACGTTGTGGTCGGTAATGAGCACGCCGATGCCGCGATCGCGGAGATGGAAGATGATTTTCTGGATGTCGCTCACCGCGATCGGGTCGATCCCGGCAAATGGCTCGTCGAGCAGGACGAACTTGGGCGATACGACGAGCGCGCGTGTGATCTCCGCGCGTCGGCGCTCGCCTCCCGACAAGGTGTACGCCGGCGAGCGGGCCAGCGGCGTCAGGTTCAACTCCGCGAGCAACTCGCGCAAGCGCGCGCGGCGGGCGGCCGCATCGAGCGGCATGGTTTCGAGAATCGCCAGAATGTTCTGCTCGACGGTCAGGCCTCGGAAGATCGACGGCTCCTGCGGCAGGTAGCCGATGCCCTTGCGGGCCCGGACGTACATCGGATCTTCGGTGACGTCCAGGCCATCGAGCTCGACACGACCCGAATCGGGCGCTGTGAGACCGACGGTCATGTAGAAGGTCGTGGTCTTGCCCGCGCCATTGGCCCCGAGCAGTCCGACGATCTCACCTGACGCGACGTCGAGATTGATGCCGCGAACCACCGTACGGCCGCCGTAGGACTTGGTGAGCTCGATTGTGCGGAGTGTCGCCATCGTGGAAGGGCGCTAGCGTCGAGGTGTTAGCGACAACCGGATCCGTCGCTCTTTGTCTGCGTGAGGCTTCTCGTGTTGCCGTCGAGGAGAATCCTATCGGTGGCCCGGAAGAAGGTCAACTTGAGGCCGGTGTTCTTGCGGCCACATTCGTCGACGATCGTGACGGGTTGGCCTTTCATCTCATAGCGTTCGTCGTCGCCGAAATACTTCAATTCGTCGCCGGTGGCGGTCCGGTGTTTCTCGACGAGCGTCACGACCACACCCTTGTCGGCTTCGACCCGATCGATCTCGTCGCCGGAGGCCTTGAGGAAGAGATGAATGGTCGCGGCCTTCAAATCGCCTTCGCTATCGACAAGGCTGGCGTCGCCCGCGTACGTGGCACGCCGCAGAGACTCCTTGTACGTGAACTCCTTCGCGGCGCCCTTGGACAGCACGCGCTCCTTCTTCTTGTCCTTGCCTTCCTGGAGAATCATCGCGTTGGTCGTGACGCCGCCGGTTGCGGTCAGGTCGCCGGTCTTGTCATCGATCGTGATCGACTCCCCTTTGATCTTCGTCTCCCCTTGCCAGAGCACCGCGTTCTGCGAGTAGGTCGCGTTCGACGCGCGGCCGTCGTAGAAGAGCTTTCCGGCCGTCACGTGGACATCCTGATCCCCTTTCAACATCGACGGCACCTTCGGATCCGCCTTCGCCGCGCGGGCATTGGCCGGCTGCTCCTTGGCCGGGCGCAACGTGCTTTCGACCTTGTCGATCGCCGTGACTTGCGGTCCGTCGAGGTTCACGTCGAGGCGCATCGCCGATACTTCCAGTCGCTCGTTCTTCACATGCGGTCTGAGTGCTCCGGGCTCGCTTCCGCTCAGTTCGAGCGCACCTTTCGCGACGGCGTAGCGGGCGGCAGCCGCTGTCGCGGTCATGCCACCGTCGTTGAATTGAACGGCCTTGGAGAACCTCGCCTCGTCGATCGTGCTCAAACCGCGGCCCAGCTGCACGTCGAGCACGGCGGATCGAGCGCTGCGTGAGATGTCCGCACCCCGCTCTTCGAACCGCACAGCGCCACTAAACTGTGCGCCGGTCAGTCCCTGCCGCTCGGTGCCTTTCGCATCCATGGCGTCGGCGTTGATCGTTCGCTCGGCCTCGCCTTTCGCAGCCGGGACCGTTAGCTGCACTCGTTGGCGAGCCACGACCGCGATCGGCGTCGAGCCGTCACCGGCCAGGGTGAGGTCGATCGTGTTCGCCTCGATTTTCCGGCTGCTCTGGCCGCGCTCGGCGACGACATCGATGGTGGCGTTGTCCCGAAGGACGGCCCGCTCGAGTGTCTGTCCACCAGCGGCGTACTTGAGATCGACATCCATGCCGGCAAGAGACTTGAGCATCCCTGGTTCGTTGCGCGCGCCGGTGATCCGCGAGTTTCCCCGCAGGTCCAGAGCGTCGAGCTGCTGTTCATCCGTGCTCAAGTGCGCCACCGCCGCAGCCGACTCGGTCGTTTCGAGATCACGGACAACCTTGACGCCGCGATCGAGGTGAATGATGTGCTCCGGCCTGGTGAAGGTGGCCGTTCCAGACGTGATGGTGGTGCGATCCTTTCCCCGTTCGTCAGGCTGAATACGGACGTCAACCCGATCGAGAATGGTCAGGACGTCGGTGACCTTGGCGTAGGTCATGCCCACCCCAGACCCACTCATTCGCCCGCGCGAGAAGACGACCGGCCCATCAGACCGGACCAGGCCGTCGCGATCGGTGTAGGTCGCCCGTTCGGTCTGCATCACCATCCCGTCGCTGACGGTGACGCGGACATCGCCGATCAGTTCGAGGTCGAGTTCGTTCTTCCCGGTCTTGGCCTCGGACGCCGTCATCGTGAACGTTCGCCCGCCGGCGCGCTCGGTGACGGCCCTGACGCCATACATTCGGCTGCTCCCGTCCGGGTACTGGGATCCGCGCTCCCACTCCGTGCGCACTTCTTCGTGATCGAGGTTGTAGCGGAGCGAGCGTCCTTTTGTGCTTTCGACGCTCGCCTGCGGGTCGTTTTTCGAAATCGTCGCGGATTGGGCCGGCGGTGTGCGGCGCCTGAACTGCGACGCCACCAGCAGGGCAAACGCGATCGCGCTCACGGCAATGATGAGACGCGCCCGGCGCTGCCAGCTGGTCACGGGAGGGGTTCAGATCCCTTCATGTCGGACAGGGTGAGTTCCACAAAGGTTTCGCCGTTGTACTGATTCTGCTCCAGGGAGAACGCAACGTCGAGCCCGGCCTTGTGGCCCACCAAATAGTCGTGGCGGTCGGCGGCGCGCCAGGCGATCGCCCGGAAGATGCGGCCTCCCTGACGCAGGGCCATCTTGAGGTGCCGTTCCTTGAGCTTGCGCGGGCCGTCGACAATCTCGACGCCGCGCGCGGCAAACACCGGCCTGGGGTTTCCGGCGCCAAACGGCGCCAACGCCGCGATGCCGGCGGCCACTTCGCCGGTAATGGTGCGAAAGTTCAGGTCCCCGTCGATC
>Ga0111538_10006261_pt1 | contig 16145 bp, 7 predicted proteins | sample SoiMethybrSBSTD1_FD_79669 | JGI IMG/M metagenome (GOLD analysis project Ga0111538, IMG submission 79669) | Bulk soil microbial communities from a Populus tree surrounding site in Tennessee, USA - Soil MetaG P. TD hybrid SBSTD1 (version 2)... | ecosystem: Environmental > Terrestrial > Soil > Tree...
CAGGCCCTCAATCTTCGATGGGTCGATCGTCGCCTCTTGTTGTGAATCAGTCCCGAGCAGATCTCGTTCCCGAAGGAAGGCTCTTGCCTTAGGCAAAGATGCAACGCTTAACACCAGCCCGTGCGTCGTATTCTCGGCAGCCGGGAGAAGACGTATTGCCGGCCCGTCGCCCACTTGCCACGTACCCGAACCAGACAGTGGTGTGGGATCCAAGAGCTTCTGCCAGAGACCTCGGGCCACCGCCAGATCGGTGACACCGACGGTGACCTCTTTCACGGCTTCCACGCCCAGTGGCCCGCCGCCACTCTCTGCCAACTGACGGCGCAGACGCTCACGCCGTTGCTCGACGTTTACATACGCGGGACTGTACTCGCTGAGGAATACATGCATCGTCGCATCCGCGGCCTCGCCGTCGGAAAACTGTCGCAGGGTAACGTTCGTCCACAGCGTATTCTTCGAGCCGTCCTGCCCCGTGGCGACCAAGGGCCGCCGTTCCCCGTAGCTGAGACCCCGTCGGTCCAATTCGGCAAGGCATTCAGCCAATGAGGAGGGCTCGAACCCAAATCCAAGGAGTTGCGCTCGCGACGGTTGGCCCTTCTGCCCTGGGAATCGAATGGCTTCGACGTTCACGTTACCGAATCCGACCCCTCCGGTCGCGACCCCTTCTCGTGGGCTCATCAAGGGCCAGGCGACGGGAAGTCGAAGGACTTCAGTGAAGAAGGCGTAGAGATTCGCGGGGTCATCCGCTCTGATCATGATGTGGTCGATCCGCCTAATGGGAGGTACGGTCCGCTGTGCAGCGGAGTCGACGCTACCGAGCACCGGCAGGATCGTCGCCGCAAGAAGAGAGATCGTTCGCTGGGTCATGGTTGAATCTGGCCCCCAAGGCATTCAAGCGGTCTGCTCACCATTAGTTCGCGGCTGACCCAGCCTTTTGGACGGGATCCTTCTTGATGTCCCCGGGGCGCAGCGCCTTGAGAAACTCGATCAACGCCCACTTGTCGTCGTCCGGCAGTCTCGTGCCGTAGACATGTCCCGCGTTCGAATTCGACGGCTTGGTCGTATCGAATTCCCAGGCGGGCGCCGGCGATGTGGGATTCGGCGAGGTCACGTAGCCGAGCTTTTCGGAGTCGTACTCGCGTGAGCCGAGAGAGAACTTCGTCGGCCGCGACTCTGGTGCGGTCAGCAGGTCCCACATGTTGGCCACCGATCCATTGTTCAAATAGGGCGCGGTCGCCCAGATGCCGGCCAGCGGTTTCGCGGGATACACGCGCCCGCCCCGCGAATCGGCATACTTGTCGGCGTCCGCCAGGGTGCTCCGCATCCGTGGCGCCGGGCGCCGGCTGCGCCCTTCCCATTCAGCCTGCGTCTGCTCGGGCACCGCGTTCTGCACGTAGTACTGGCGCTTGAGCCGCTCGAGAATGGTGAACGCGGCGGCCGCGAACCGCAGCTGCTTCCCGTCGACGATAACCGTCTCGTCGAAGTTCTGCGCCGCCAGCGGGCTGGTGCCGACCTCGCTCAGTTTGAACAATTGGTAGGTCACCAATCCGCTCGAGCTCGTCGCGAACGGCTTCTCGTGACAGTTGGCGCAGCTCCGATCGTAGACGTCGCGGCCGCGAGCGGCCTTTGCCTGATCGATCGCACCGAGCAGCGCTTCCGGCCAGGCCGGCGGAGCCACCCGATAGGCCAGGTGTTCGAGCTTGTTCAGGTTGTCCAGCCGCGACGTCGTCGCGAACGTCTCTGAATTGAACACCGCGCCGACGCCGAGCGACTGTCCGATGTTCCGCTCCATGACCGAGTTCATGTTGGCGCCCCACTGCAGCCAGGCGGTGTTCTCCAATCCCCAGATATAGGACAGGCTGACCGGCGCATTCTGCGGCCGCCGGTTTTTTTCGTTGGCGCCGAACAACAGGTTTCTCGCCACGCCAAACGCGTCGACGCGCCCGTAGCCGTTGGCCACCGTGGCCATGTCCTTCAGCAACGGCATCGCCTCGATGTAACCCTTGAAGGCCTGCGCGGTCTCGAGGTCGCTCTTCAGATCCTGGACGCGATCGGCGATCGTCCGGTCCACAGGAAAGCGGTCGTCATCTTCACGCTTGTACCGGACGACATCGACCAGAAACCGTTCGCGTCGTCCGGTCTCCTTGAGTGTGGCATCGAGCTCGGTCTTGACGTCCCCGAGCATGTCGTTCAGCCGGATCATGTTGGGGCCGCCGTCGATGCGCACGCGACGTCCGTTCTTCCAGATCTCTCCGACGTGGCAGGTCGCACAGTTGAAGCCGACCATGACACGATTCGTGAGCCGTGAGCGAGCCACGGTCATGCCCGTCGGCAGCCCGAACGGATTCTGGCTGCTCATGTCGTCAGGAATGAAGCCGTAGCGCTCCAGATTCTGCGTGAAGGGCACCAGGCCATCCCCCTCAGGATCTTGCGGCGTTCTCGGGCGTTCGAGGGCCCGGAGGATCGCCAGCGGCAGAATCTCGCCACCTTCTGACAGGTGGTAGAACTCCTGGCGCTCGGCATTACTCAAGCCGTTGTGATAGTCCTCGAGCGGCGCGGTCGCCGTCGGGGTGGGCAGAGAGTCGGCGGCCGGCGTTTCAGGAGCCGGTCCAGAACACCCGATCGTCGTGACCGACACACATAGCATTGCGACGAGCAAGACACGCCTCATGATGATCTCCCGTAGGCGTAGCGGAGTTCAGTCCGCAATGTTTCATAGTGTGAGGAGCGAGCCCCGCGTTTCGTGACAAGCGAGCCCGCGTATCGCTTTCGTAGCGTTCAGCTGGCGCGCGGCTACGGCACGACGATCTTCTCGTCCTTCAGTCGGGGGGTGTTGACTGGCAGCCGACGGGCCCGTGTCGCTTGCTCGAAACTGTAACCGAGCGCCAGCAGCTTGCCTTCGCTGAACGCCGTGCCCAGAAATGACAGAGTGACCGGCAGCCCGTTGGCGGTGAACCCCGCCGGCACGATGAGATCCGGAAAGCCCGTAAGGTTTGCAAGGTTGACTGGATTTCTGGCACCTCCACCAGGAGGATCAGGCGCCGAGTCGATGATCTGCGGTCTTCGAGGCTGGGTCGGATAGACGAGAGCGTCGAGTTTCTCCGACGCCAGGAGGCCGTCTACAACGCTCCGCACCAGCGGCAGCCCGTGATCCCGCACCGATGTGTACTGATAGCTCGTGAGCGATCCGCTCGCCGCTTCACGCTTCAGCAGCGTCCACCGCCCCGGATTCGGACCGGCGCCATCGCCCCGCGGCGCGTTGACGCGTAGGGCGCGTTCGATGAGCTGATCGATATTTTTCGGATAGTTCGGGCCGAGCGTTGCGAGGTAAGGCCCAATTTGCGCAGTGAATTCCGGATAACGGATCGCGGTGTAGAACTCACCTTTTGCGTCGAGCAGCCATCTCGGGAACTTCACGTCGACGATGGTGGCGCCGGCGTGGCGCATCGCCTCGAGCGAAGCCTCCAGGATCCAGTCGACGTCCTCGTCCTGCCCGAGGAAATCGCGCGCGATGCCGATTCGCGCGCCACTGAGCGACGTAGCGCTCAGGTATCTCGTGTAGTCCGTCTCGAAGTGGCCGTCACTCTTGCCGGTCGCTGGGTCGGCGGGATCGGTGCCCGTCAACAAGCCGAGCACCGTTGCGATGTCTGAAACGTTGCGCGCCATCGGGCCGGCCGTGTCGAAGCTGAGCGCGAGCGGAATGATGCCATCGCGGCTGGTCAGGCCGTGTGTCGGCTTCAGCCCGACGATCCCGTTCGCGTTCGAGGGGTTGCGGATTGACCCTCCGGTATCGGTGCCGAGACCGATGACGGCGTAGGCTGCCGCGATTGCGATGCCCGGTCCGCCGGACGATCCGCCTGGCGCCCGTGTAAGGTCGTGCGGATTCAACATCTGCCCGCCGAATGAGCTGATGGCTCCGCCGGAGGCGAACTCAGACAGGTTGGCCTTGCCGACGATCACCGCGCCGGCCGCGCGCAGCTTCTTCACCAGGAACGCATCGTCGGGCGGAACGGAACCCTCGAGCATCAGCGAGCCGCCGGTGGTGGGCATGTCGGCGGTGTCGAAGTTGTCTTTCAGCACGACCGGGATCCCGTGAAGCGGCGAGCGCGGTCCTTTGGCCTTGCGCTCCGAGTCGAGCGCGCGTGCTGTCTCGAGCGCCTTCGGATTCACGGTGATCATCGCCCGCAGGCGCGGGCCCTTCCGGTCGTAGGCCTCGATCCGCGCCAGGCACAACTGCGTGAGCTTCTCGGCGGTCAATGTGCCCGCGTTGAACGCGGCGTTCAGATCGGTGATCGTTGCCGCGTCGAGATCGATCGTCTTTTGCGCTGAAACGGAGGAGCCGACCCCGGCCAGCAGCGCGAGCATCAACGCCTGCACACGTAGTGAGATCGTCATGCGGCCAACTCTAGCGCGGATCACGCCGAGAAGAAGGACAAACAGGGTTGTCTTGGCTCTGGAGGATGCGCACCTGTTCTACGCGATGGGTGCGGTGGGCCAAGAAGGAATCGAATCGGAAGTCCCTACGCCATTACACCGGATCTATGGCTCGGGATCATTTGGAAGCGCCCAGGGAACCGGCCACGCTAGGAGAACCAGACGGAAACGATGGCCGAGCAGAGCTGGCGCTATTTCGTCGACGCGCCCTTCGGAGCCACGGGCTGCCAGGCTGGCGTGCCCTCCTCCCAGCGGTTGTCCGTCAGCGGCCGTTGATCAGAGCCGTCGATCTTCATGACGATCAACTCGCCGTAGGGCTGTGGGATATCAGACATCGGCGCTTCGTCCTTGAAACCGAAGCGCGACGTGCTGAACAGCACGTGCTCTCCATCGGCCCCACAGGCAGGGTGCGTGTCGTCAAACGGTCCCTTCGTCAACTGCGTCAGCGAGGTGCCATCGGGGTTGATGGCGAAAATATGGAACTCATCATCGACGTACCGGCTGAAGACGATGCGCCCCTTCGCCGACCAACACGGGAAATTGTCATAGCCGGTCGTCAACGTTCGAACCGCGCCATCGTGCATGTTGAAGATGCGCAGTCCAGCGGCCCGACCCGGCGTCGGGCCGTTGGCGGGCGAGGCGCTTGCCGCGTCATTCCAGAATCGGTAGACGACCTGCTTGCCATCGGGCGACCAACTCGGAAACCCGGAATTGCCCGCACCCGTCGTCAGCGAGCGAGACTCTGAGCCGTCGGGCCGCACGATCATGACCTGGGCAGGGTGGGTTGCGCGGGTCTTGAAATACGAGCCTGCACCGAACACGATCCACTGACCGTCAGCGGACCAACTTGGCGACATCAGGGATCCTTCCGCGTGGAAGATGCGCCGGGGGTTCGTGCCATCGGTATTCCAGACAACCAGCGAAGTACGGTCGTCGGGGCTCCCTCGGCCGGTTCGCTCGCTGACGGCAATGTGTCGTCCGTCTGGCGACACGGCCGGGAATCCGCTTGCGAAGCGCAGGTCGTATTGTGGGTCTCTACCAGACAACGACCCGCCCGGTCTGCGTGTCGCGGGAATCGTCCCGATCGGCCCGCTGTGATACACCACACGGCGGCCATCGCGCGACCAGGCGGGATTGCCGATGTCGCCCGTGCTTCCCTTGTCGCCGGAACTGAAGGCCAACGTCGCGCTCGTTCCCGATTTGGCCAAGTAGCCGATCCGATTCGCATCGAGGAACTGCGGCGACAGCTTCAATCCGGGACCCGACGCATGTTCAACGCGTGCGCCGGAGGTGACGTCGATCGAAACGATCCGCGACTCGATGGTCGCCTGGGCGCCGAGCCCGCGTGCCCGGAAGGTGTCGCCGGCAGCCAGTTCGTAGAAGACGACCCGGGCGCCATCGGACGACCACTTCGGCGATCCTGCCAACTGCCCCGCGCCCGAGAGCTTGCGAAGGTTCCGGCCATCGGCGCCGACGACGTAGACGCTGGCTTCCTGGACCTGTTCCCAGTCGCCTTTCGACCGCTGAAGCTTCGTCCCGCGATCGGATGAGAAGGCAATCTGATGGCCGTCAGGCGACCAGCTCGGTCGGTAGTCGCCACCCGGCGAGTTGGTCAGGTTTCGAGTCTGGTGAGTTTTCAGGTCCAGGACATGAATGTCGGTCGATCCCGTGTCTCGAGTCGACACAAACGCCAATGAATTGCCATCTGGCGAAAGCGCCGCCTGATCGTCAAAGGCCGGGCTATCGGTGAGCCGCTCGAGCCCCATGCCATTGCTCCGGACGCGGAAGATATCCGCCGAACCATGACGCTCGGAGGTAAACACGATCCATTCGCCGTCGAATGAAAAAGACGCGTTGTAATCGAGCTCGAGCCCGGCCACCAGCTTTCGCGCATTGCTGCCATCAGCGTCGGCGATGAAGAGCTCCGAGCGCGTGGGGCTCCACTGGTCGACGAAGATGCGATCTGTGGCGACCAGTACCGCCACGGAGGACAGGGTAGAGAGCAGGACGACCAATGGTGCACGCGAGCGCGTTAGTGTCATGTCAGCCTCCGCTGCCCACGGTTGGCGCTCCCCTTCAAATGATCGTAGCGCCCGAACTGCGAGAACACGTAGTGTAACGCCTGAGCGTCAGTTCTACGACGACTTGTCGCGGACGCGGTGGCAGCTATTTCGGCGCCTCGATCCAAATCTTTGCAGGAGGAAACAAGTCGCCGTCATGTTGACAGTCGCCAACCCGGCGGAAGCGCGTGTCGATGACCGGAGGCCTCCAGCCGGTCTGGCGGCGTGACGCGAAGGAGTTGTTCTTCTTGTCCCCCGAGGGTGGCTTGATGGCGGCGTCAATCGAACGGAAGGGCGAGGTGGTCGCCGGCGATCCCGTGCAGCTGTTTGTGACGCGCACGGAAGGGCGCGGGTTGAACGTTCCGTTGGTCCTGCATCAATACGACGTCGCCCAGGACGGACGCTTTCTAATCAATTCCTCACTTGGCGAGTCGTCTCTGTCGCCGTTGACGCTGGTGGTGAACTGGACGGAACTCCTGCAGGAACACTGAGCACCGTATCAAGAACTGCGCGCGCCGCAGCGGTAAACCGGACCTATTGTTGAGCCCCCCGCAAACCTCGAGAGGATTCCGGCCAAAAGGTACGCTACCTGTATCAGGTTGTACACCCCAGTGGCGCCGCGATGAGACCGCCCGATGTGAGCTGCGAGCGCCGCGCATGCTTGCGGGCGGCCGCAGTTCCACCGCATGTTGCGCCTCGGGGCCCGCGCAACGACGGGAGTGATGGGTTGCGAGTTTTTACAGCCAACCATGTTTTTCACCAGAACTGGTCCTACCGACAAGTCGCCTTCTGGCGACCGATCTGCGCCAAGCCCTAGTCCGTGGAGACTCGGCTCAGCCTATAATCCGCGCATCCCGTGAGCCTGTTGTCCGGCACGCGGCTTGGCGTCTACGAAGTCACTGGCCTGCTCGGCGCCGGCGGGATGGGTGAGGTCTACCGCGCGCGCGACACAAGGTTGAAGCGCGAGGTCGCGATCAAGGTTCTGCCCGACGCCTTTGCGCAGGATGGTGAGCGCCTCGCCCGCTTCCAGCGCGAAGCGGAACTCCTCGCCACGCTTACGCATCCCAACATCGCAACCGTGTTCGGCATCGAGGACGGCGACGGCGTCGTCGCGATCGTGATGGAGCTTGTCGAGGGCGCGCCGCTGGCCGGTCCAGCGCCGCTCGAACGCGCCCTCATCTACGCGTCGCAAATGTGCAGCGCGCTCGAGGCCGCACACAAGAAAGGGATCATTCATCGCGACCTCAAACCCGCCAATATTCTGATCACGAAGACGGGCGTGAAGCTCCTGGACTTCGGGCTCGCCAAGCAACGGTCGGGTGGGACGGGTCGGTCAGGCGGGACCGACACGGACGTTGTCACGGGCACCGACGGACAGGTCACGAAGATGCTCACCGGCGCGCACGTCGTTGTTGGAACACCGCAGTACATGGCGCCCGAGCAGATCGAGGGCAAGACGGTTGACGCGCGAACCGACATCTTCGCGCTGGGCTGTGTGCTCTACGAGCTACTCACCGGACAAAAGGCCTTCGACGGAAAGACGCCGTCGAGTGTGATGGCGGCGATCCTCGCGACTGAACCGCGGCCGCTGACCGAACTGCAGCCGCTCACGCCCCCGTCGCTCGAACGCGTCGTCAAGCGCTGCCTCCCCAAAGATCCGGACGACCGCTGGCAGAGCGTGCGCGACATTCGCGCCGAATTGGAGTGGATCGGGACTGGCGGCGACCGGACGACCTCGGCCCGCACCGTGCCTACCACGTCGCGCGTCACGCGGCTGCTCCCCTGGTTGGTGGCCGCACTCTTTGCTGTTCTGGCAAGCGTCACGACTTGGGTGCTCTGGCGGACACCGAGAGCCGAGTCGGCGCGACTGAGCACGTCTGTCCTCCCGCCGGCGGCCACCGAGTTCGATCTTTTGTCAACTGCCCCTCCAGTTCTTTCACCGGACGGCCGGTGGATCGTCTTCGGCGCACACGGCAAGAATGAAAACACGCGACTCTGGCTGCGTCGCCTCGACGCACAAACCGCACGACTGCTACCGGGCACGGAGAGTGCGATTACGCCCTTCTGGTCACCAGACAGTCGGTTCGTCGGGTTTTCTTCCGGCAATGCACTCAAGAAGATCGACATCGCTGGCGGTGCGCCGGTCACGATTGTCGAGAATGTCGGGTCGTTGCGCGGCGGAAGCTGGAGTCAGAACGGGGTCATTCTCTTCGGCCTGAACGACGGTGGCCCCATTCGGCGCGTGTCTGCGGCCGGTGGCGCGGTGACGACAGTGACGACCGTTGATCCGGCGCGGGCGATCAACGGTCATCGGTTTCCCTGGTTCCTGCCTGACGGCGTCCATTTTCTCTATTCGTTCGCCACGAACGACGACATCGGCATTTACGTCGGGTCACTCGACGGCACGCGGTCGCCGGACGCAGCTGTGGTCCACACCAACTCGAACGTCCAGTTCGCCAGCGGGCACCTGCTGTTCCTGCGCGAGAACACGCTGATGGCGCAGGCCTTCAACCCAGCGCGCCTCATCCTTTCCGGCGAGATGACACCGATTGAAGAGGGGATCCCGACGGTAATGAATCCCTCACGGGTCGCGGCTTTTACCGTGTCCACGACCGGACTGCTCGCGTACTTCCGCCAGACCCTCGAGGGCGGGTCATCGTCTGCTGATCTAAGTACGCTGACCTGGATGGATCGGACGGGGAAGGTGCTGAGCACGGTTGGCGATCGCGTCAGACTTGGCAACATCGAACTCTCGCCGGACAACCTGACGGCGGTGGTCGCGAGGAGGGACGACGCTCGCGGCACGGACGACTTGTATCTGTACGACCTCGCACTCGGCGTGCCCACGCGATTCACGCTGGCGCCTGGAAACGATCGCGACCCCGTGTGGTCGCTCGATGGAAAGACGCTGTACTGGAGGGCCGTGCGGGGAGCGGTGTCGGATCTCTACCGAAAACCCGTGCGCGGCGCCGGGACCGATGAACTCGTGTTTGCGGATACCACGAACAAGATCCCGTGGGCGATCTTGCCGAACCAGACCTTGCTGTTCAGCAGTGGCAGCAGCTTCTTCGCGCTCGAGAACGGCTCACGAACCCCTCGACCGCTGCTGGAAAGTGCTGCGCCCGAAGACATCATCCAAGAGGCCAAAATCTCCGCCGATAGCACCTGGTTGGCGTTCGCAAGAGACGAAGCAGGAAGACGCGAAGTCTTTGTCGCGCCGTTGACTGAGCCTGGCGCAAAGAAGCAAGTCACGTCCGGCGGAGCCAACTATCCACGCTTCAGCCACGACGGCAAGGAGCTGTTCTTCGTCACGGGGAATCGCGAGCTGCAGTCGGTGGAGATCGCGATGCGCGGGAACCGGCTTGATGTGCTCGGCCGGCCGCGTACACTGTTTGGCGGAATCGTCAACACCCGCGGGTTTCTTTACGACGTGACGACGGATGGCCAGAAGTTTCTGGTCGCGCGCGAGGAAACCCCGGCGCCGCTCCCGCCTCTGACCCTTGTGCAAAATTGGACGACGCTCGTGGACAAGTGAGTTTTGGCATTGTGGCATTTGGTCGTTTAGGCATTTGGCAATGGCGCTGACGGCTGGCGGGCGACTGGGCCCGTACGAAATTCTGGCCGTGCTTGGCTCAGGCGGCATGGGCGAGGTGTATCGCGCGCACGACACCAAGCTCGGACGCGATGTCGCCCTGAAGCTCCTCCCGACGGCCTTTGCGAACGACTCCGACCGCCTTGCACGCTTCGAGCGTGAGGCGCATGTCCTGGCGTCGCTCAATCATTCACACATCGCGGCGATTTACGGGTTAGAGGAATCTGATGGCCTAAAGGCGTTGGTGCTTGAACTCGTCGACGGCCAGACGCTAGCGGATCGCATCGCTCAAGGAATGATTCCGATCGACGAGGCGCTGCCCATCGCGAAGCAGATCGCAGAGGCGCTGGAGGCAGCGCACGAGCAGGGGATCATTCATCGCGATCTCAAACCCGCGAACATCAAATTGCGACCCGACGGAACCGTAAAGGTCCTCGACTTCGGCTTGGCAAAGGCGCTGGAACCGGTTGGTGCCATGGGTTCGCCGGCGTCATTGGCGAACTCCCCGACGATTACTTCACCGGCGGTAATGACTGGCGCCGGCATGATCCTCGGCACCGCGGCCTACATGGCGCCGGAGCAGGCCAAGGGCAAGCCGGCGGACAAGCGCAGCGACATTTGGGCGTTCGGGTGCGTCTTTTACGAGATGCTGGCCGGCAGGCGCGCGTTTGCAGCCGAGGACGTCAGCGACACGCTCGCAGCGATCCTGCGCGGCGACCCGGACTGGAGCGCGTTGCCCAGTGCGACGCCTGCCTCGATCCGCACGCACATCCGTCGATGCGTGACCAAAGACGGGAAGCAGCGACTGCAAGCGATCGGCGAAGCGCGGATCGCGATCGAGCAGGCCCTCACGGGTGGGAGCACGCCGACCGAAGATCGATCAGCGCGACCGATCGGTGCTCGTCCATGGTTCGCCTGGATCGCGGCAGCTATCGCCCTGCTCGTCGCCGCCGCCGTGGGTCTCATCCATTTCCGCGAACAGCCGCCAACTCCTCCCGAATTGATGCGATTCGAGATCACTCTGACGGGCGTCGAGAGCGGCCCTTCGGTCGCCTTGTCACCGGATGGACGATACCTGGCGTATGCGACTGCCGGTGACGATGGACGCAATGTGATGTGGGTACGGGCGCTGAGCTCGTTGCAGGCGCGCCGGCTGGCCGGCACCGAAGGTGTCATCGGCGGGACCTTCTGGTCTCCCGACAGCCGGTTCCTGGCCTTTCGCGCCGACGGTAAGCTGAAGAAGATCGACGTGTCGGGCGGTCCACCGCAGACGATCGGTGAAGTCCCCTCCAGTTCAGGTGGCACATGGAACGAAGCCGGGGTCATCCTCATCGGAGGCGGAGGCGCCACGGGTCTCGTACGCGTGTCTGCGGCGGACGGCGTCGTCTCCTCATTGACCAAGGTCGACCTGGCCCGAGAGCTCGATCACTTCAGGCCAGACTTTCTGCCGGACGGTCGTCACTTCGTCTACCTTCGGACATCGAACAAGGACGTGCAGAACAGCGGGGTCTTTGTTGGTTCACTCGACACTGGGCCTGACGCGCAACCATCCAAGCCGCTGCTGACGGCACAGGGCGGTGAGGGAGCGGGCGTCAAATATGTGCCGGCGTCTTCTGGCCCAGGTCCGGGATTTCTCCTGTTTCTGCGCGACGAGACGCTCATGGCCCAGCGTTTCGATCCGACGCGACTGGAACTGGCCGGGGAGGCCGTCCCGATCTCGGACACGACCGGCGCCGAGTTGTATTTCTCCGCGTCGCAGAATGGGATCATCGTCCACCGACCCGTTTCCTCGTTAGCGAGTCAGATGACGTGGCTCGATCGAGCGGGAAGAGTGCTCGGCCCTCTGGGCAATCCGACGCGTCAGCAAGAATTCAACCTGTCGCCAGATGGCAACCGGGTCGCAGCCATGCGTGCCGTGGCCCGGAACTCGGACATCTGGGTGGTCGATGTCGATCGAGGCTCGAGTCAGCGGTTGACACTGGATCCTGCGATGGACCTGCAACCCGTGTGGTCCCCTGACGGCAGCGAAGTCGTGTTCACGTCGCGGCGCAACGGCCGGTGGGATCTCTTCACGAAAGCTGCGAACGGGGCGGGCGAAGAGCGCATGCTGCTCGAGTCATTCGCTTACGCGCAGGATTGGTCGAATGACGGCCGCTATCTTCTATACGTCATCACACCGGCAAGCGGAGTAAAGACCGCGCCCGACCTCTGGGTGCTCCCCATGGATCGCGATCGGAAGCCAATCCCCTACCTCGCCACGGCGTCCGCTGAGCGCCAGAGCAAGTTCTCACCCGATGGCCGTTGGGTCGCCTACACGTCCGACGAGTCGGGGAAACCCGAAATCCACGTTCGGCCGTTTCCAGATTCGTCGAAGGGAAACGTGATCGTGTCGGTCGGTGGCGGGACGCAGCCGCGCTGGCGGCGGGATGGCAAGGAGCTCTTTTACATTGCGCCGGACGACAAGCTCATGGTTGTCGACATCGTCACGATGACACGCGACGGCATCCCGGCCATTAAGGCAGGGAGCCCACGGCCGCTCTTCACCGCTCCAAAGCTCCCGATCGGCGGGGTGACGACGTGGGGCGAAGCCTGGGATGTGGCGCCAGATGGACTGCGCTTTCTGTTCAACACCACCATTCAAGAGACAGAGCGGCCGCCCGTCACCGTGGTGTTGAACTGGCAGAGCGGTCTAAAGAAATAAGCGCGAGATGACGTTGGACGCGGGCTCGCGACTCGGCCCCTACGAGATTCTGTCTGCCATCGGCGCCGGCGGGATGGGGGACGTCTACCGCGCGCGGGACACGAAACTCGGACGCGACGTTGCGCTGAAGATCCTCCAGGCGGCGTTCACCCACGACGCCGACCGGCTCGCCCGGTTCCAGCGTGAGGCGCAGGTCCTCGCCTCGTTGAATCATCCGAACGTCGCCGCAATTTACGGTCTAGAGGAATCTGGCGGTGTAACGGCGCTGGTGCTTGAACTCGTCGACGGTCCCACGTTGGCCGATCGCATCACGCAGGGACCGATTCCGATCGAAGAAGCGCTGCCCGTCGCGCGGCAGATTGCCGAGGCACTGGAGGCCGCTCACGAGCAGGGAATCATCCATCGCGATTTGAAGCCCGCCAACATCAAAGTTCGACCCGATACCACGGTGAAAGTACTCGACTTCGGGCTGGCAAAGGCGTTGGAACCAGCCGGCGGGAGCAAGTCCGCCGCGTCGCTGGCGAACTCGCCGACCATCACATCCCCAGCGACGATGACCGGAGTTGGCGTCATCCTCGGCACCGCCGCGTACATGAGTCCCGAACAGGCGAAGGGGAGACCGGCGGACAAGCGGAGCGACATCTGGGCATTCGGGTGCGTGCTCGCCGAGATGCTCACGGGCAAACGGGTATTCGGCGGCTCCGACCTGAGCGAGGTCCTGGCGTCGGTCATCAAAGACGAGCCCCGACTCGGCGCGGTTCCGCGCCAGGTGCGTGCGGTCGTCGAACGTTGTCTGCGGAAGGATCCCCGCAAACGCTGGCAGGCCATCGGCGATGTGCGGATCGCGCTCGATGAAGAGCCCGCGACAGAGGTTGGTCCATCCGCACGGCGGACACCTCTCGCGTGGATCGCGGCGACAGCGGTCTGCTTCTCAGCGGCGTCGGTGCTTGCAGTCCTTCACTTCCGGGAGACTCCACCCGAACAGCCGATGGTCAGGTTCGAGATTCCCACACCAGACGTTGCCGGCCCGAGTGGCGTTACGAACTTCCAGCGGCTGTCGCCGGATGGCCGCCACGTCGTTTACGTCGACGGGTCGAGCGGAAGCCCTCGCCTTGTCCTCCGCTCGTTCGACGCGGCTAGCTCACGGCTGCTTGCCGGCACCGAGGACGCGAGCTATCCCTTCTGGTCACCTGACAGCCGGTCCATCGGGTACTTTGCGCAGCAGAAGCTGAAGCGAATCACGCTCGCCGGGGAAGTCGTCCAGACGATTTGCGATGCACCCAATGGCCGCGGCGGAACATGGAATGGCGACGACGTGATCTTGTTCGCGCCCGATGCGCTCAGCGGCATTTATCGGGTGGCCGCTAAAGGCGGCACGCCCGCGCAGGTGACCAAGCCCGCGTCGCCGGAAGAATCCCATCGGTTGCCAGAGTTCCTCCCCGATGGGCGCTCCTTTCTCTACGGAGTGCCACCCGGCCCAGGCCTCGGCATCTGGGTCGCGTCGCTTGATGGACCTGCACCCGTGCGTGTGCTGCCACAGGTCGATGCCTTTGCCACATACCGGCCTTCAGGCAGCCAGGCACCTGGTCACCTGTTGTTTCTGGACATGCAATCGAGCACGGTGATGGCCCAGGCCTTCGATACCGTGCACCTCCGCCTGGAGGGCGAGCCATTCTCGCTGGGTTTTCGCGCAGCGCCTGGTGTGGGCGGGCTCTCCGTGTCTGCCGTCGGAACGCTCGCGTACTGGCCGAGGACAGAACAGCAAGACCGGGAACTCGTATGGCTCGACCGAACGGGGAAGCGGATCGCAGCAATCGGGCAGCCTGGCCAGCTGGAATTGTCGGCGGTCTCGCCCGACGGCAACCGCGTCGCGCTCGTCCAGCAATCGTCAACCGGTCGCCAGATCTATCTCCGGGATGCGACCACCGGAGTCGAATCCAGGCTGACCGTCACTTCCGGGGTCAGGCCGTCTGGGGACCGCTCGGGGTTCGACAAACCTGTATGGTCGGCTGACAGCCAGACGATCTTCTTCGCGATCAACCCGCCGCGAGGTTTCACATTCTTTCAGCGATCGCCGAACGCGACGGGTCCTGAGGAAACAGTGCTGGTCGGCACGCGTCCCAATGGCACGCTCGACGACGTCTCGCCCGACGGCCGGTATCTGCTCTACTCGCAGACGAGTGAGAAAGGCACTGACGATCTTTGGGTGTTGCCGCTCCAGGGAACCCGTACGCCGGCAGCTGTGATCGAGACACCGGCGATCGAACAGCAGGGTCAGTTTTCTCCGGACGGGCACTGGCTGGCGTACATGTCCAGCGAATCCAGTCGGCAAGAGATCTACGTGACCGCCTTCCCGCCACGCGGACCAAAGTACAAAGTGTCCGTGGCAGGCGGGAGTGAGCCGCGCTGGCGACACGACGGCCGAGAGCTGTTCTACCTCGCAACCGATCGGTCGCTCATGGCCCTGCCCGTGCGCACCGGTTCGTCTTTCGATCCCGGAACGCCGCAAGCCCTGTTCAGAAAAGCCCCCTTCATCGCGGTTGCCCGATCGATCAGTTATCAGCCGTCGCACGACGGTCAGCGATTCCTCGGTGTGGTCTCTGCGGGTGGTGACGTGGCGTCGATGCGACCGCTCGCCATCGTGCTCAACTGGCGGCCGCTTCCGGCGAAGTGACCGAGAGGCTGATGCCTTCAACGTCGGCGCGCATGACTGACGCGCGGCAACGAACTAAAAGCGCCACAGTCGATTGATCTTGACGACGAAGGCGCGGTTCTTGAGCGCTGGATAGCCCGCCGAGTGCGTGTCTCGCTCGTCGGTGTACACGACGAAGAGCTCACTGCCTGGAAGATATTCCCACCGGAAGCGCAGGTTGCTGCTGAAGCTTGAATCCGTGGAATTGTACTGAAGGAGCGCGCTCGAGAACATGCGCGGTGAGAACGCGTAATCCATGCGCGCTCGGATCAGCTTGGTCGTGAAGTCACCGTAGGGCAGGTTGATTCGATTGAGCGACAGGCTCGGCTCGAGCGACCAGTTGCTGCGGATGGTCAGGCGTGCGCCAGTGAGCGTCATCGCTCTGATCGTGCCGTCGTAAAACCCTCCAGCCTGGAACGTCACGTTGCCCGAGGCGCGGCGCTGAGGGCCGAAATAGTAGCTGACCTGAGCATCGTTGAAGTGGTAATCGCCGACGGGAATGATGATGCCGGGCACGATCGTGAAGGGCGCGGTGAGCTGCTCCTGGTTCTTGTTGACCTCCAGATTGAACTGATCGCTCGACTCGAACTCGGTGTTGAAATGGCCCGTCGAGACGCGCGTCTCGGTCATGCCGGCGCTGTTCTCGAAGTTCTCGAACGTGCCTTC
>Ga0111538_10006267_pt1 | contig 16133 bp, 14 predicted proteins | sample SoiMethybrSBSTD1_FD_79669 | JGI IMG/M metagenome (GOLD analysis project Ga0111538, IMG submission 79669) | Bulk soil microbial communities from a Populus tree surrounding site in Tennessee, USA - Soil MetaG P. TD hybrid SBSTD1 (version 2)... | ecosystem: Environmental > Terrestrial > Soil >...
CTTCGAGTGGCTGTTCGGCGTCAATTTCTGGGGCGTCGTCTACGGCTGCAAGTTCTTCCTGCCCGAGCTTCTGCTGGCCGACGAGGCGCACATCGTGAACATCTCGAGCATCTTCGGCATCACCGGGATGCCCATGAACAGCTCTTACTGCGCGAGCAAGTTCGCGGTGCGCGGCCTGACCGAGTCCCTTCGCGTCGAGCTGTCGGGGACCCGCGTCGGCGTGACCTGCGTCCACCCGGGCGGCATCGCCACCAACATCGTGAAAAACTCGCGCTTCACCGAGCCTGCGACGATGAAGGGATTGAAGCAAGAGACCCTCGACCGCTTCAAAGGCATGATGCCGCCGGAGAAAGCGGGAGCCGCGATCGTGGACGCGATCGAAAAGAACAACGCGCGCCTGTTGATCACGCCCGAGGCCTACGTGATCGACTCCGTGAAGCGGCTGTTTCCGGCACTCAGCACCGAGCTCGTCGGCTGGCGCTGGCGAAAAATGAGCTGAAGAGTTTATGTCGGCTAGACCAGGCGGCACGGTGCACGACGAGCCGCCGAAGTTAGCGCACCAAACGGTCACCTTTCGAGACGGTCTCGCGTTTCATCTTGCCTATCTGCTCGTCATTGATTTGTTTTTGGAGGATGCGCCGCGCATCTTGCAAACGAGCGACTCGGGCGGTAGCGTGCGCCGCCATGAAGATACGCAAGGGGACTGGCGTATTGGTCGTTACTATGCTGGCGATTGGGTGCGGCGACGCTAAGACGCCGCAAAAAGCAGAAAGAGTGAAGACCTTCGAGTATCCGCTCTCGCCGGATGATCCACGCGCTTGGGCGACGCTCGATCCGGATGACTATCCGCCGGTGACGCCTCCTTGGACTGGAGAAGAGCCCGCCTCTCAAGGGCAACTACCGCACAAAGAACCTGTAAGACGGGCCCTCCTTCCAGCCGGCGACTTCTTGCCAGCGGCGTCAGCGGCTGGAGGCGCCGGATCAACAACGGCCTCACCAGACACCGTGACGACTGACGAGGACGCCCCCGTGATTCCCGTCCCATCCAGTGGCGGCTCCGGAGGTTTGGGCGGAACGCGCAGCGGCAGCGACGACAGCCTACCGGCTGGGGCCTCCAGACCGGTCTTCACGGGAGGGGGCGGAAGTGCCTCCTTTCGGCAAAATCAGCGAAGTACACCGTCACCGACCACCCGAGCGCTCGAAGCGGCGGCTGAGCGGGACGAGCTGGCGCAGCCGGGATTCCATGGAATGATGGAAGGGTATTTGAGCCACGTGAAGCGTTTGGAAAATGAATCACCAGAGGATGGTGAAGTTCGAACCTCACAGCAGGACTTGCGCACCCAGTTGCAAGACGTCACCGATTGGCCTCGGCGAGCAGTTGTCAAGCTCTTTCTTTCTACGGCCGCTGGTCCCACCAGCTGCAGCGGCCTTCTCATCGGAAGGAAGACCGTGCTAACGGCCGGTCACTGTTTGTATAACCCGGCGCATGGCGGGGACTGGTGGGTCACTTCAGTCCAAGTCGTACCCGGGATGGATGGCTGGTACTGGCCCTACGGCTCGGCGTTTAGCGCTGAGGTTGCTGTCGCCGGCAACTGGAATGGCACTTCGCAACTAGACTACGACTGGGGGGTCGTCCTTCTCGATCGAAACATCGGCGACGTGACCGGCTACTATGGATACTGGGCACCAAACAACAACTCGCTGGATGAGCTGGACCTGCAAGACGGCGGTCTGTTTGCGGTGATGTACTCATCGTATCCTGCTGCTCTTGCCGGCGGGCTCAGTCCGATCTGGTCGCCCGGCTTCGTCGATTGCTACACGGATTATCGGATCTACACTTCGGTAGAAACATCAGGCGCGTCCAGCGGTGGCGTCCTTTATCCTGGCAGTGGACCCCATATTGACCAAGCTATGGCCGTCCAAAGTGGCACCAGTACAAATCTCTGGTGTCTCGAGCCAAGAGCACGGGCCACGCGTATCACTAGCAGTGTCGTTTCAGACCTCAACGGACTGCGCGATGATCCGAGTGTCCCGGTGATCAACAACAACTTCGGTGCATGGTCCAGAAGGGACGCCGGTCCCGCGACTGCGCGGCCCACTGCTGTCGCCCCATTTAAGGGACCACTTGGAGGCTGGGACCTTTTCTTTCGATTGGACAACCATTCCATTAGGAATGTTACGTTCGATTCCGTATTGGGGATCTCCAGTCGAAACATCGCGGGTGACGCTTTGGGCCATGTCGCCGCGGTCTCGCGCTACAACCGGCAGATTGACGTCTTCGCTCGTGCAAACACCGGAATCTGGTACTCGGCAGGCCAGCTCTGCACGAAATCCTATGACTCGGGTTTTGGTTGGTGGCCGTCCCTGAGCGATTGGGTTTGCTTCAGCGATACTCTGATCGTTGACGCTCCATCAGCCGTAACGACTCAGTCAGACCGCCTTCACGTTTTTGGGCGCGGCGCCAATGGCAGAGTCCTCGAAAAGTCCTGGGCTGGGGCGTCCGGCTGGGCGCCCGTCGCCGATCTCGGCGGAAACACGGCGAGTCCCATCGCAGCCGTATCGCGGGTGCCGGGATTGTGGGACATCTTCATTCGCGATGCCGGCACGGGTCAGATTTGCACCAAAGCTCGCGACAGCACCCGTTATTATCCGAGTCAAACGGATTGGGCTTGTATGGGGAGCGGCAGCGTCATCGTAACAGCTCCGACTGTCGTTTCATCGGGTCCCAATCGGCTTGACGTGTTCGGTGTTACGTCCGCAGGAAGCGTCATTCACATGTTTTGGCGGGGCGCCTCCTGGCAAGGCCCCGTCAGCCTCGGTGTCGGCCCCGCGGTGGGACCAGTGGCTGCCGTGTCCCGTACGGCTAACCAGGTAGATATCTACGTGGTGGGCATCGACGGCGGGATTTACACCAAGGCTCATAACGGCACCAGTTGGTGGCCTGGTCAGACCTCGTGGTTCACCCTCGGTGGCACGATGCTGGACGTGGACGTCGTTTCCTACAATAGCTCACGATTGGACGTATTCGCGCGTGGAAGGGACCTGTCCATTTGGCAACTCTCCTGGAATGGAAGCACCTGGCAGTAACGGCGCTGCTTTGCAGACTGACCTCAGGCTGCATGGATTGCGAGTCTATCTACATATATCCGGCTTATCATATTGTTGTTGTGAACAGTAGTACCGGTGAGCGTATATGCGATGCACAAGTAGCGGTAACCGGAGAAAACACAGGCATGCAGCCGGTTAGTTTGTCTGGTTGCGTATATATTGCCGTTATTCCAAACGACAGCGCTGTAACGATCTCGGTTACAGGCGACGGATTTGCGCCTGCTAAGAAGACAGTGTCCACGCGTTACGAGACGGACGAATGCGACCATGCCATCGCTACTGAGGTGCGAGTCGATATCACGCCGCTTTGAAGTAGCCGAGGATGAGCCAATGATCTCGATTCGGAAGCTGACGCTCGCCCTGTTCCTCGGGTCCCAAGCGTGCGGATGTTCGGGTGAGGTGAACCGCGACTGCGCGGAGTGCTCAGGGAGCCCCGATGCCAGAAGCGACGCGGGTGCCGGCGATGCTACGAGTGAAAATCGTCCCCCTGTCCGCCACCCCACCCCAAGGGACGGCTCGGTCGACGCGAACGGGACGCCCGATTCCGATGAGGGACCGTCCACACCTGGGAATCCGTGCGGAATTCGCGAAGCGGGTGCCGACGGAAGCTGTTGAGATGGAGGCTCCCGAGCGATCGCGCACTTTCCTCGTGATCGGCGGCGTGCGTTCGGGCAAGAGCCGCTTCGCGCAGCGCCTGGCGTTGCACCTCGCGAAAGACCCGATCTATCTCGCGACTTCCCGCGTCTACGACGACGACCACCGCCGGCGCATCGAACGACATCGCGCTGAACGCGGCCCCGAATGGACGACCGTGGAAGAGCCGATCGAGCTCAGCAAAGCACCTCTCGCCGGCCGCGTCGCGGTCGTGGATTGCTTGACGCTCTGGCTCAACAACTGCTTTTTCAACCGCGACAGCGACGCCGAAAGCACGCTCGAGTTCGTGACGGCCGAGCTCGAGCGGCTCCTGGCGCTGCCCGCGACGCTGATTCTCGTGACGAACGAGATTGGCCAGGGTGTGCACCCACCGACCGAGGTCGGGCGCCGCTTCGCCGACCTGCAAGGGCTGCTCAACCAGCTCGCGGCAGCGCGCGCGGACAGCGTCACGTTGATGGTCGCGGGTTTGGCCCACCAGATCAAAGGACAGCTCGGGGAAGGTGCCCCTTGACACGACCTGCGACAGTCTTTGGCAGGATCAGATCACGATCGGCACAAAAGACCAGGAGCCACGAGACTTTCCGGCGAGGCCGGCGGACTCGCTTGTAGCAGGCGAGTGACGCGGGGCGGTACAGTCGGGCGTGTTTTCGCGCTTCGGATTTCGAGCCAAGGAGCTTAATCGATGACGGTCCCGCGTTTCGAGTTTCGTGAACCGGATGCCGCCGCAGCGAGCGCGGCCCGCGCGCGCCAGGCGCGGCTCACCAAGCCGCCGGGGAGCCTGGGCTTGCTCGAGGAAACGGCGGTGCGCGTGGCCGCGTGGCAAGCGAGCCAGACCCCCTCGGCGCGCCCCGCGGCCGCGGTCTTGTTCGCCGCCGATCATCCGGTCACGGCGCACGGTGTTTCCGCGTACCCGCCCGCGGTCACGGCGGCGATGCTCCAAAACTTCTCGACCGGCGGCGCGGCCGCCAGCGTGCTCGCGCGAAATAACCGGCTCGAGCTACAGGTCGTCGACGTGGGCGTGAATGCGGAGCCGCAAGCCTACACACCGGCTCCGGGCACCACTGTCGTTCGCGATCCGGTTGCCGATGATCGCGCGGGCGATATCCGGCTCGAGGACGCGATGAGCGCGGCCACTTACGAGCGTGCGCTGGCCGCCGGCGCCGCGGCGATCGCCCGTCTGCCCGCGGACGTGCGGGTGGTGATCCTGGGCGAAATGGGCATCGGCAACACCACCGTGGCCTCCGCCGTCGCGGCCGCCTTGCTGGGCGGTGAGCCGGGTCTCTATGTGGGCGCGGGCACTGGCGTTGCGGGCTCGGCGCTCGAGAACAAGCGCCGCGTCGTGACCGACGCCGTTGCGCGTTTGAACGGCGAACGCGACGCGCACGAGATCCTGCGCCGCGTCGGGGGCAAGGACATGGCGGCGCTGGCGGGCGCGATCGCGGCCGCGCTCGAACGGCGGGCGCTGGTGCTGGTCGACGGATTCATCGTGAGCGTGGCGGCGCTCGCGGTGGTGCGCTTGTGCCCGGCCGCGCGGCACGGGCTGGTGTTCGGACATCGGTCCGCCGAGCATGCCCACGGTCGCGTGCTCGAAGCGCTCGCAGCCGAACCGCTGCTCTCGCTCGGGCTGCGGCTCGGCGAAGCGAGCGGCGCGCTCGCCGCGTATCCGGTGCTCGAGCTCGCTTGCGCGCTGCACAACGAGATGGCGACGTTCGAGAGCGCCGGGGTCCCCGACCGCGAGGGCTGAACCCCGTGAGGCTCCCGGCCCTCCGCGGCATCCGCGCCGCCGTCGTGTTTCTGACCCGGCTGCCCGCGGGAGGCTTTCCCTACTCGGATCACGAATGGCGCTGGGCGAGCGCGCACTTTCCATTGATCGGCGCGCTGCTCGGCGCCCTGTTGGTCGGCGTCTGGCATGCTTCGGCGCGCCTCGGCAGCGTGGTGGCGGCGCTGATCGTGGTCGCGGCCGGCGTGCTCCTGACCGGCGCGCTGCACGAAGACGCCCTCGCCGACACCGCCGACGCGCTCGGGGGCGGCGTCGATCGCGAGCGGATCCTGGTCATCCTGAAAGACAGCCGCATCGGCGCGTACGCGGCGGTCACACTGGTGCTCGTGCTCGCGCTGCGCGTCGCGTTGCTCGCGAGCTTGCTCGGGGCGCGCCCCGCGCTGCTCGTGGCGGTCACCGCCGTGTCGCGGGCGCCCTGCGTTTGGCTGCTGGCGACGCTCGAATACGTCACACCGCCGAGTGTCGCCAGAAACTCCGCGATCGCGGCATCGGGCTGGGCGCAGGTCGCCGTGGCCACGGCCTGGAGCGTGATCGTGCTCGGTGTTCTCGGCGCGCTCGGCGCGATCACGGCGTTGCAAGCGCTGGCGATGGTAGCGGCGAGTGTCGGAGTCGGCCTCTTCGCGGGCTGGCGCTTCAAGACGCTGCTCGGCGGCGTGACCGGTGACCTCGTGGGGTCCACGGTGCCGATCAGCGAGTGCGCGCTGCTGCTCGCGGCCGCGCTGGCGGAGCCGGTCGCGTGATCCTGGTGCGCCACGCGCCACCGCTGGTGAGCGGAACCTGCGCGGGGCGCTCTGACATCGCGGTCGAACCCGCCGGAGCCTCGGCCCAGATCGTGCTGCGTGCGCTCACCGCGGTGCCGAGCGCGATCGTTTCGTCGCCGAGCCGGCGCTGTCACGAGCTGGCGATCGAGCTTTCGCGCCACCTCGGCCTGCCACTCACGCTGGAACCACGCGCGGTCGAGCTCGACTTCGGCGAGTGGGAAGGGCTGGCCTGGGACGAGATCCGGCGTGCCGACCGCTCGCGCTTCGAGCGCTGGACGGCAAACTGGCGCGACGAGGGTCCGCCCGGGGGTGAGTCCCTGCTCGCGCTCCAGCAACGCGTTGCGGACTGGCTCGGCGAAAGCGCCTCGAGCTCGCCGCTCGCAGTGACGCATGCCGGTGTGATCCGTGCGGCGCGCGTGCTGTGCGGCGGACAGGTGTGGGAAAATGCGCTGAACGAGCCGGTCCCCTATCTCGTGCCCGTGACTTTCGAAGCGCCGAGCCCGCTTGCTTGACACCGGCTGTCGGCCTGCGTTACCGCTCGAGACCGAAGAATCGAGTCAGAGAATCAGATAAAGCCGTTCGGGTGCCCGTAAGGGCGTAACAGGGAAGTCCGGTGAAAAACCGGCGCGGTCCCGCCACTGTAAGTGGGCCCTCCCCATCGAAACCACTCGACCGAAGAGGTCGGGGAAGGATTGGGGAACCAGGAGGAAAGCCTCCTGAACCACGAGCCAGGAGACCTACCCGAGCGACGAAGGCCACTTTCTCCGCGCGGAAACGGAGTCCTCGCCTGCCAATTCGGGCAGCTGACCTCTCTCTTTCCCACCACCCCTCGGGAGGTTTCCTCAATGCCCCATCGACACGTTCGTTCCTCGGTCCTCGTCGCCACCCTCGCTCTCGCCGCTATCGGCTGCGGATCGGAAGACGGCAGCGAGCCCACCGGCACGCAACAGGACCTGCTCAACCGCGCCTACGTGGTCAACCGCGATTCGCAAGAGCTCGTCGTCATCGACCTGAACAAGCTCGAGATCATCGCGAAGGTTCCGACCGGCGGTCTCGACAACCACATGGCCGAGCTCAATCAGGATTTCACCAAGATCTACGTCGACTCCTCCGCTACCAGTGAGACGATCGTCGTCGACGCGGTGAAGCTCGAAATCACGAAGCGGATCACGACCGGCGGGCACCCGACGCACCTTTCGCTGAGCCGCGACGGCAAGTTTTTTGCGGTCATGGACGAGTACGACAACTCGATTTCATTCCTCGATCCGGTGAAGGACGAAGAGATCAAGCGCCTGCCCGGCTTTTACACGCCGCATTTTATGCGTTTCTCTCCGGATGGCCTGTACGGCTACGTCGCCAACATCGGCGCCAATCACCTGACGCGGGTCAATCTCGGCACGCTCGAGATCGACAGCCACATCGCGCTCGACGGCTACCAGGGGCCGCCGCGCGCCACCGAGGCGCCGAACGAGCGCGGCTTCGCGGACGCGCAGATCGACAAGAATGGCGTCTTGTATTCGGCGCACAACGGAACCGGGCGCGTGATCGTGTACGACACGGTCGCCCAGCAGAAGCTCACCGAGCTAGAGGTCGGTCCCGAGCCGTGGATCGCGTACGCGGAGCACCCCTTCGACAACGTGCCGCTCAAGCACCTGGTCCCGAACTTCGGCGACAAGACGGTCTCGCTGATCGACGGATCGGTACCGGAGGTGGTCGCGACCCCGCCCGCCGGTGACAACGAGTCCTTCGGCGTGAACTTCTCGTCGAAAGCGCCGGACAAGGCGTTCGTGATGAACCGCATCCGCGAGGATATCGCCGTCGTGGACACGGCGAGCGGCGCGATCACCTCGCGCATCCCGGTCGGCGGCAACACCGAAACCGCGGCCACGACGCGTGACGGCAAGTGGATCGTCGCGGCCGTCAGCGGCGCCGACAAGGTGGTCGTGATCGACGCCGTCACCAACGAAATCGTGAAGGAGTTCGAGAACGTGGGTGACTATCCGTGGAGCGTCACGATCCCGATGGGGCAGAACTACTGCCACTGAGCCCTGACACGACCCCACGGTCTTTGGCACGATCAGATCACGATCGGCACGGGAGACGAAGAGCTACGAGAGCTCCGGCGAGGCCGGCGGACTCGGCGGTGGAGAGCAAGTGACGCGAGGCGATACAGCCGATTTCGGCTTGTCTGGCGGCAACCCCGCTGGAGGTCACGGTAACGCTCCGACAATAGGCAGGATACAAACCCTGGACAGGCGAGCGGCGCTGTTCTGGATCGGCGCCGCTTGCCTCGGCTGCCGGCGCGCGGCATCCGCGGAGCAAAAAGGTCCGCGCGTCGTCAGCATGCACGACGTGACCACGGAGCTCGTCGTCGAGCTCGGAGCGACCGATCGACTGGTGGGCGTCGGCGAGCCCGTCGATCTGGCGGAAAGCGCGGCGCGAGCTGTGGCAGGCGTGCAGCGCGTCGGCGGCGCGGAATCGATCTTTTCGGTGCGTCCCGAGGTGATGCTCGGGATGGGGGTGGTCGCGGAAAAGGATCCTGACCTGGTGCAGCGGCTGAAGGTCGCCGGCGTCGACGTCTATCTGCCGGATCCGGAAACGCTCGATGACGTATCGCAGCTGACGCGCGAGGTCGCCAAGCGCGTTCGGGCCGTGCCCGCGGGGGAAAGAATCGTGGCTCGATTGGCCTCGGCAGGAACCCGCGCCGAGCCGGCTCCGACGCGACCCGTGCGTGTGTTCGTCTACGACTGCTGCGATCCGCCGTTCACGACCGGCAAAAAAACCGTATTGAATGATCTGATCACGCGCGCCGGCGGCCAAAATGTGTTCGCCGATCTCGACGCCGACTGGACCCACGTTTCGTGGGAAGAAGCCGTCGCGCGCCGGCCCGAGCTCGTCGTCATTCACGCCTATCAGCACGAAGGTCAGGGCGACGTCGCCGACAAGCTGAAGGCGTTGCGGGCGATTCCCGCGCTGGGCCAGCTACCGACGGCCGTGCTGCCGCTCGGGTGCTCCCTGGGCGGACTGCGCAGCATCGAGGGGCTCGAGCGGTTGCGCGCCGCGTTTCGGGAGCGCGCGTGAAGCGGCAGGCGCTGGTCCCGGCGCTCGGGCTGAGCTGCGCCCTGGTCGCCGCGATCGCGCTCTGCGCCGGCCCGTCGGGCTGGCGCTTGCCCTGGCCGGTGACGGACGTGATCACGGAGCTGCGCGCGCCGCGGGTCGTGCTCGCTGCGCTGGTCGGCGCGGCACTGGCGGTGGCCGGCGTCGCGATGCAGTCCCTGCTGCAGAACGATCTCGCCGATCCGTTCGTGCTCGGTCTGTCGGGCGGCGCATCCGCGGGCGCGGTCACGTCGCTCGCGGTCGCTCCGGGCATGCCGCCGGGCCCAGCCGCCGCCGGTGCCCTGGGGGCAGCGGTTCTCGTGCGCTGGCTGGCACGCGGGCCCTACGATCCGGCTCGCTTGTTACTCGCCGGCGTCGCAGTCGGCTCCATCGGCGCGAGCGCGACGGGCCTCGTCCTGGTGCTGGCTCCGTCGAGCCGCCTGCTGCGAGCGAGCACGTACTGGTTGTTCGGGGGGCTCGGCACGCCAGCCTGGTCGTCGCTGATCGCGCCGGCGGTGTTCTTGTTCGCGGCAGTCGCGTGGATGATCGCCCGCGCCGAACGGCTCGACCGGCTCAGCCTGGGTCCGGACGTGGCCGCGTCGCTCGGCGTCGAAGTGCCCGCGTTGCAGCGCACCGTGCTGCTGCTTTCCGTGGCGCTCACGGCGGTCACGGTCAGCGCCGCCGGCGTCGTCGGTTTCGTCGGCCTGATCGCGCCGCACGCCGCGCGGCGCCTGATCGGGCAAGGGCACCGCGGCCTGATACCGGTCGCGGCCCTGGGCGGCGCCCTGGTCGTGATGCTGGCCGACACCGTCGCGCGCACCGCGTTCGCGCCGCGGGAGGTTCCGGTCGGCCTGGTCGCCGCGGCCGTGGGCGGCCCCTTCTTTCTCTTGCAGCTGCAACGAGGCCTGCGGTGACGCGCGTGCTCGAAGCCGTCGGGCTCGCGGTAGGGCGCGGAAAAACCGCCGTCTTGAGCGGCGTCAATCTCGCCGTCGAAGCCGGCGAGCGGCTGGCGCTCGTCGGCGCGAACGGCGCCGGCAAGAGCACGCTGCTGCGAGCGCTCGCGGGTCTCGACCCGGTGCTTGGCGGGACGATCCGCTGGAACGGCGGGAGCCTGCCTCTCGGCGCCGAGCGCGTGCGCACGCTGGGCGTCCTGTTCCAGACCGAAACACCCTCGCGCTTCAGCGTGCGAGAGCTGGTCACGCTGGGCCTCGGGCTGGATGGTCCGGCGTCGCCTCCGGACCGGGCGCGAGTCGACGCGCTGCTCGAGCGCGCCGGGCTCACGGCGCTGGCCGAGCGCTCGTGCGCCCAGCTGTCCGGCGGCGAAGCGCAGCGCGCACTCCTGAGCCGCGCGCTGATCGCCGATCCGCGGCTGCTTTTGCTCGACGAGCCGACCAATCACCTCGACCCGGCGCGCCAGGCCACGCTGCTCGGCTGGTTCGATCGCCTGCGCGGCAACACGGCCGTGATTCTGGCCACGCACGATCTGGCGCTGGCGGCAACCTGCGATCGCGTGGCGCTGCTCGACGACGGTCGCGTGTCGCACCTGGGTACGGCCGTCGAAGTGCTGACGCCGGAAAACCTGACGCGCACGCTGGGCGTCGGCGTGCGCCGCCTCGACGATCCGAACGGCGGCCCTCCGCTGTTCCGCGTGGTGAGCGCTTGAAAACGGCGCGCGTCGTCAGAACCGAGCGTCACGGGACGGACACTCACTGGCTCGAGCTCGTCGCCGACGAACCGCTCGGGTTCGTTGGCGGACAATTCGTGACCGTCGACACCGGCCGCGTGAACGCGAACGGTAAACCGATCCGGCGCGCCTACTCGGTGCTGACCGCCGACTCCGAGCAGCGTCGTTTCGAGCTCGCGTCGAAGCAGATCCCGGACGGGCCGGTGTCCACGTTCGTTCACCACCTCGCCTCCGACGCAGAGGTGCGATTCACGGGACCGTGGGGCAAATTCTTCCCCGCACCGACGGCGATCGGAGAGACCTTGGTCTTGGCCACCGACACCGGCGTGACCGCGGCGCTCGGCTTGATCCAGGGCCGCTCATTCCAGCCCTTGTTGAAGGAAGCGACGTTCATCTGGCTCCGGGCGTCGCCGGAGTATTTTTTGCCGGAGGCACTGGTGCGAGCGCGCATCCCCGCCGCGTGCGGTCGCGTGCACATCGACACGATCTTGCCGATCGGTAACCCGGAGCGCGTTGCCCGCGTGCGCGCGCTGGTGTCGCGGCTCCGGGAGAGGTCACGCTTCGAACAAGCGTTCATCTCTGGCGACGGCGGCGTGAACTACGCGCTGCTCGACGATCTGGTGGCCGCGGGAGTGACGTGCACGAGGGATCACCTGGAGTCGTTCTTCAACATGCCGAAGAAGGCGCCGTGATCCCGCGCCTCGTCATTTCCGGTACGGCCTCCGGCGTCGGCAAGACCACGGTGACGGTCGCGCTGATCCGCGCGCTTCGCGCACGCGGCCTCACCGTTGCGAGCTTCAAGTGCGGGCCCGACTATCTCGACCCGACGTATCACGCGCGCGCCGCCGAAGGCGCTTGCCACAACCTCGACGGCTGGATGATGGGTCGAGCCGCCGTGCTCCAGACGTTTTCGCGCGCGGCCCGCGCTGCGGATATCGCGATCGTCGAAGGCGTGATGGGACTCTTCGACGGCGCGTCGCCCACGAGCGAAGCGGGCTCGACGGCGGAGATCGCCAAGTGGCTCGGAGCGCCGGTCGTACTGGTCTCTGACGCGTCGGGGATGGCGCGGAGCATCGCCGCGCTCGCCGGCGGCTTTGTGGCGTTCGATCGCGAGCTCCGGGTCGCGGCCGTGATCGCCAACCGCGTGGGCAGCCGCAGGCACCTCGATCTGCTGCGCGAAGCTCTGCCGGCGCCGCCGATCGTGGGCGGCTTTCTGGACGAAGCAGCGCTCGCGTTTCCGGAGCGGCACCTGGGCCTGACGACTGCGGCGCGGGAGACCGTGCCCGAAGAGCTGCTCGCAACGTGGGGCGAGCGCGCAGCGGAATGGCTCGACGTCGCTGCGCTGATCGAGCTTGCCCGGTCGGCGGCTCCGCTACGCGACGAAGTCGTCACCGCGCCGGCACGTGGTCCCGCCCGATGCCGCATCGGCGTGGCGTATGACGCGGCGTTTCACTTCTACTACGAGGACAATCTGCACCGGCTCGAAGCGCTCGGCGCCGAGCTCGTGCGCTTTTCGCCGATCGCCGATGCCCTTCTGCCCGACGTCGACGGGCTCTATCTCGGCGGCGGGTATCCGGAGGTCCACGCGGCCGAGCTCGCAAAAAACCGCTCGATGCGCGACGCGATCGCCGAGTTCTCGGCAGCTGGCCGGCCCATCTACGCGGAGTGCGGCGGGCTGATGCTGCTCTGCAAGAGCATCCGCTGTGTCGACGGCAGCTCGCATCCGATGGCCGGCGTGCTTCCGGCCGAGGCCGTGATGAGCGACCGGCTGCGCGCGCTCGGCTACGTCGAGGTCGAAACGCGCGAGGCGACGCCGCTCGGAGCGGCCGGGCTGCGCTTTCGCGGTCACCAGTTCCGCTACTCGGAGCTTCGGCTGCTCGGCGACGTCGAATGCGCCTACGAGCTGCGGCGCTCGCGCGACGGAGAGCTGTCGCGCGAGGGCTTCCGCGTCAAAAACACGCTGGCCTCGTACGTGCACGCGCACTGGGGCTCGAGCGCGGCGCCCGCCGAGGGGTTCGTCGAAAGCTGCGCTACTGGCAAGCGTTCATCTTCACGATGAACACCAGATCGTTGAAGTCGCCGTCGCTCGCGAGCCCGGCCAGGCCGGACTCCTTCCAGCTCGCTGGTGTCATCGGCAGATCCTCGAACGCGAGGTAAAAGGCGTTCGGAGTCGCAGTCGAACGATAGGTGAGCACGGTGACCCAGGGCTGGTTGTACTGCGAGCTTTTCACGTTGTGCGAGGGCACGGTGTACTTCGTCTGCGTGCACTGACTGCCCGAGGTGCCGACCAGCGCGAAGGCGATCGCGCCGCCGCGGTAAGTCGGATCGTTCGTCAGCGCGTGGACGTACGGCTTGGGGGTCCACGCGACTTGCCGCAGATTGAAGGGATGGTGATTGTCCCAGCCGAGCGGGCAGAATCCACTACCGGGCAAGATAGGATCGCCGGCCTGGCTCCGGCAATCCGCGGCCGTTTCGATGCCCGCGGGCAGAATGAAATGAATCTCACTCGCGGCTGGAGGCGGATCGTCGAGCGCGCCCACGTTGTACCAACCGAGCCGCATGTCGCAGCTGCCCCCGTGCACCAAGACTTCGGCGCTGAACCCGCAGCCCGGTGCAAAGGTGCCGGGACCGCTCCGCGCATCACGGACCTCGTCGAGCTGTTCGCCGCGCCATTTGAAAAGGCCGCTCAGCTTGACGGCGTCACCATCCTTGAAGTTCGGAAAAAAGTCCTTGTAGACCTTGGCGGGATTGAGAAGCGCCCCGTCGAAGTCGTAAAAGATTTGCGTCGTCTCCCTCCAACCCCGCGAGGTCGTGACTTCGATCTCCTGCTGCCCGACCGGCCGCGGCAGCGGGAGCGTTTCGCCCGGCTGAAATGCGCCGCCGGCGCCGTCGCTTCCGCTCACGCCGCCGCTTCCGCCAACGCCGCCGCTTCCGCTCGCGCCCCCGCTCCCGCCCGCGCCGCCGCTTCCGCTCGCGCCCCCGCTTCCGCTCGCGCCCCCGCTCCCGCTCACGCCCCCCGAGCCCCCCGAGCTGCCCGCGCTACCGCCCGTGCTTTCACCCGACGATCCACCGCTTCCGCCGCTGCCGGAGCTTCCGCCCGAGCCGTCGCAGGAGCACGCATCGAACGCCGTGCCCTCTTTGTTGCAAACCTGGGTGCCCGAGCCGCTGCTGCACGCGCAGACCTGCGTCGTCCCCGGCGTGCAAGCGGGCGCCACGCGCTGAGTGGTGCTCGTGCTGCTGCACGCCATGGAAACAGCGATGAGCACGACTCTTGCCAGGACTGCCCCGCGCACGGAGTACCTCCAGTTGCCCAGAGCTATCACATTCAGACGCGGCCGCGAAACCGGCGCTGATAATCGGTGCTGTACAGTGCGCTTTCGCGGAAGTCGTCCGCGCCGAGCACCGGACCGACCAGGATCGTCGCCGTGCGATCGACGGAACTTTCTCGCATCAGCTCGACGATGTCGGCGAGCGTTCCGCGCACGATGCTTTGATCGGGCCAGGAAGCGCGGAACACGATCGCCACCGGACACGCCGCGCCGTAGTGCGGCACCAGGCGCGCCACGACCTGATCGAGCACGTGCACCGAAAGGTGGATCGCCAGGGTCGCGCCCGAGGCCGCGAAGTGCTCGAGCGTCTCGCGCGCCGGCATCGCCGACGCCCGGCCCGACGTGCGCGTCAGCACGACCGATTGCGAGACTTCCGGCAAGGTCAGCTCCTGCTCGAGCGCCGCGGCGGAAGCAGCGAACGCCGGGACGCCCGGAGTGATGGTGAACGGAATGCCGCGCCGCCGCAGCCTGCGCAGCTGCTCGCCGAGCGCACTGTACACGGACAGATCGCCGGAGTGGAGCCGCGCCACGTCCTGCCCGCGCTCGTGCGCCGCGACCAGCTCGGCTTCGATTTCATCGAGATCGAGCGGCGCGGTGTCGAGCACGCGCGCGCCGGGCGGCGCCAGCGCGACGATCTCTTTTGGCACCAGCGAGCCCGCGTACAAGCAAACCGGACAGCGCGCGACCAGATCACGGCCGCGCACGGTGATCAAGTCCGGTGCTCCGGGACCGGCGCCGATGAAGTGCACGGTCATTGTTTCGTGAGCCTCCACTGCATCACGGCCATTGCCGGACGCAAGCCATGCAGCGATCCGAGCGGCCCCGCACTCTCGAACGAGAAACGGCAGAGCTCGCCGCCATAGCGCTCGTACCAAGCGACGAGCTCTGCTTGCGTCTCGAGCGCCACCGCGTTGACGACCAGCCGCCCTCCGGCGCCGAGCGCCGCGTGACAGCGCTCGAGGACGCCTGGCTCCCGCGCGCCGCCGCCGATGAATACGGCGTCGGGCGCCGGCAGCTCCAAAAGACCCGCGGGCGCGCTCGCTTCGATCACCTGGAGCGCGGGCACCCCGAGGGCCAGGGCGTTGCGGCGGATGCGCCCGCAGCGCACCGGATCCTGCTCGAGCGCGATCGCCTTGCACGCGGCGTGGCTCAGCATCCACTCGATGCCGATCGAACCGGAGCCTGCGCCGACGTCCCAGAGCAGCGCGCCCGGGCGCGGAGCGAGCGCGGACAGCGTGATCGCCCGCAGATCGCGCTTGGTCAGCTGACCGTCGTGCTCGAACGCGCTGTCCGGCAAGCTGGCGCGACAGGGCAAAACCAGCGCGGAAGCGTCGGCCAGCGGCTCGAGCCCGATCAGGTTCAGGTCGCCGATGTCGTCGAGCGCGAAGTCCGCCGCCGTGACCGAGCGCAGCCGCTCCTTCGAGCCACCCAGATCCTCGAGCACGTGGAGGAGCGAGCGGCCGAATCCGCGGTCGATCAACAGCCGCGCGAGCTCGGCCGGAGTCCGCCGATTCCAGGACAGCGCGAGCAGCCGCCGGCCGGGCACGAGATAGCGGATCACCTCGTTCAGATCGCGCCCGTGCAGGGAAATCAGCTCGGTGTCCTGCATCGGCCAGCCGAGCCGCCCCGCCGCCAGCGAGAGCGAGGACGGCTGGGGGTGGCAAACGAACTCCTCGCGGGGTACGGCCGGCGCGAGCAGCGCACCGATACCGAACAAAAAC